>Ga0190359_1000147_pt1 | contig 45299 bp, 31 predicted proteins | sample 48721823_MG_FD_161269 | JGI IMG/M metagenome (GOLD analysis project Ga0190359, IMG submission 161269) | Hydrothermal vent microbial mat bacterial communities from Southern Trench, Guaymas Basin, Mexico - 4872-18-2-3_MG | ecosystem: Environmental > Aquatic > Marine > Hydrothermal vents >...
AAATTTAGATCATTAGTCCCTTTATAGAGCCCCATAGTACCATAACCATAAGCATTCCCGAAAGTCTGTCCCGGTTCAATAGTAATCGTAAGATTCTCTTTATCCAATTTTGCTATAACCGGCACATCAGTGCCAGCTATTCCTACCACCTTCAACTCGGTCAAGTCATCAGGTACCGGACTGGTGGTTACAACCCAGGCTTCATCATAATTACCAGGACTCATATAACTTACAGCTGCAACATCGTAGGTCCCAATCCAGGCTTTAAGAGGATGCTCATCGTCAGAAATGGTTACTACAAGGGTATCCTGATCACTAATGCTATATCCCTTACTGTTTGAGGCAATGATTAAATAAAACTGTTTATCACCGGTAAAAACATCGTTATCAATTGGTGTAATGGTAACAGATGATTCTCCCACACTTACATCAATTTCTTTCGAAGAAAGTGTATAATCCGTATTCTCCACTGCCGGCACATCAAGACCTTCAGTAGAAACAGTAAGTGTCACAGTTGTTGGATCAGCATTAGCAGCCGCTCCGAGATAGATTTTTGTACTGGAAGGGACAGAATCATTTTCCCTCATGGTTAATGAGGAAGAACTAAACCCGACTACGGCCATGGAAGTACCAAACATTATGGGTTGTTTATTACATGACACTGCCATTAATATGACCAATATCAACGTACTAAATTTTATAATTAATGTCTTCATTATGCAAATATTTTTATGTTTAATAACCAGGGTTCTGAACCATATTTTCATTAGCATCTATCTCTTGTTGAGGAATTGGCATAGCCCACAGATAATTTTCCCCGGCAGTTCCTCCTTGAACAAAAGGTATGTCTTTATGATCCAACCCACTATAATCATTTCTCACCAAAGAACGCTGGGTACGCGCAAGATCAAACAGTTCATTTCCTTCGAAACAAAGTTCTCTTCTCCTCTCGTTATAAATATCCTGTAAGGTAACAGTTGTTACGTCAGAAAGGTTACGGTGTTCCCTTAGCTCATTGTAATCATCCAAAGCTGTGGCCCCTGACACAGAAGCCCCATTCAACAAAGCTTCTGCCCGAATTAGATACATTTCTGAAAGGCGAAGCACAGGAACATTATATTCTCTAAGGGACCCTAAACGGCCAGGGTATTTCAAAGTCCAGAATTCTCCAGGATGCTCGGCAGGTTCAAGGAAAAGATCCCCGCGAACATCTCCGGCTTCATAAAGACCCAGCAGATCATGAGAAGCAGCAATATCTCCATATCCGCTCGGATTCACCATATAAGAAATTGCCTCCCAGTAACCATGAGCTGAGTTTCCCTCAGAACCATCAACCTGAAAGATAATTTCCTTGCCTTGTCCACCGCTTCCCCAGTAACCACCCTGGTCCCAGGTTTTATAATCTGCAGTATCAAAAAGTTGATATTTGTCACTTGCAATCACTGCATCAGCCATCTCAGCAGCATTCTGCCATTCTTCCATGTATAAATATACTTTTGCAAGCAAGGCTGTTGCTGCCATTTTGTCAGCCCAGGCACCGTCATCTCCCCGCGGGTTGTTATCAGGTAACAAATTGATTGCATCTGTTAGATCTTTCACAACCTGAGTGTAAACCTCCCCTACCGTATTACGTGAAGGATAATTATTCTCTGTTTTCAGAACAACAGGTACACCCAGGTTGCTCTGACCAGCGGAATATGGTTGGGAATATAAACGTACCATATCCCAATGAGACAATGCCCTTAAAAAGAGACATTCTCCTTTTAGAACATTCAATTGCTCCTGTGTAACACCTTCTTCTGTAAAACCATCATCTATGGTATTAATCACATTATTTGCCCTTGCAATAGTTTGATAAGCAGTGGTCCATAGGTTTGAAGTTGATGAAGCAGTATTATTCCACAAATATTCATTAATATATCTTCCTGATGATACGGGTCCTCGTTTAGCAAGCCCGCCTTTTAGGTCAGCAGTTATTTCAAATCCTGCACCATACCAGTTTGTAGAACAAAGACCTCCGTATGCGCCCGCAGTAGCACTCTCGAGTCCCTCATACGTTGATAATGTAAGTTCGTTAGACTGAGACAATCTGGGCGTTACGTTTAAATAATCCTTACTACATGAAGTAATAAAGATTATTAGTAAACATGATAAAATGATTTTATATTTTGTTGTTTTCATAACACAAAGGATTTTTATTTTTGATTAAAATGACAGTTCTATCCCTAACATAAATTTCTTTGTCTGTGGATAAATACCAAAGCCAGTGCCTTGAACTCCCCGTTCAGGATCAAAAAAGTCAACATTATGAAACGTATACAGATTAACAGCGCTGGCATAAATTCTCAGACTTTGTAATTTGATTTTATCCAGGATTGCATTTGAAAAACCATAGGATAATGTAACATCCTTTATCCTCAGATAATCACCATCATACATATGACGTGTACTCCGATATTCTCTTGATTGTGTTGCATTATCTGCAATAGGTTTTGGATTTCTGGTAATATCTCCGGGTTTTTTCCAGTAATCTGTAGCAATATTTACCTGATTTCTAAGCCAAAAGGCGCCATCGGAATTCAAATAGCGTTCTTCTTCAATAAGTACCTGATTACCCGTCTTAAACATTAACGTCGTATTCAATGATAATCCTTTCCAAGATAATAACGTATTAAAACCACCTGTGAATTTTGGCTCAGGTGAACCGGCAACGATACGACGTGCATCAGAATATTTATTCGTCAGCTCACCGCTGTCATTATACCACAATGCCTCTCCGTTGGCCGGATTGACACCGGCATAATCATATAAATAAAAGCTGTGAAGTCTTTCACCAACTTTATGAACAATACGGTTGTTATCCGGATCAATAAATTGCTTATCTTTCCCCAGATCAAGTATTTCACTTTCATTATATGCTACATTAAATCCCAGATTCCAGGTAAAATCGGATGTCTTAAATACTTTGGCGTCAATCATAAACTCAAATCCCTGATTACTGAGTTTTCCGATATTTTTCCGTATAGAAGAAAATCCCGAAGTACGTGAAAGCGGATAATTCAACAACATATCTTCGGTAAATCTTTTATACACATCTAAAGACCCGGTAAAAATGTCAAAAAATGCATAGTCAAGGCCGATATTATACTCACGATTAGTTTCCCACCCCAGATCAGGATTGGCAGGTTGCGTGGGAACAAATCCACTAACCCCGTTATATTGATATGATCCATACAATCCGAACTGTTCATAGTTCCCAATATTAAAATTACCGCTCAAACCATAACTGCCACGCAACTTTAATAAATTAACAATACTGCTGTTTTCCAAGAATGCTTCATTGGATATATTCCAGGACAAACCAACCGACCAAAAAGTCCCCCATTTATTATTTTCTCCAAACCTGGAAGAACCATCACGACGGACACTGCCTTGTAAAAAATAACGATTATCATAATTATAACTCAATAAACCAAAGTAGGACAATAAAGTGTATTCGGATTCCTCATAATCTGCTTCGTCTTTATCTGATGTGGAAGTTGTCGGAAAAGGAATGTTCGGATCGACATCAGGTGAATAAATATAATAAGAATTATAATTATATTTCGTTGCTTCCTGACCCGCAGTAGCGCTTATCGTATGCACACCGAAAGTGTTATTATAAGTCAAAAGGTTAGAAGTAGTAAGTTGTCCATATTTAGAACGAGAGGTCTGCAAAGTTCCTTTTGTTACGGTAAGATCAGCTTTGGGAGACCAATACCTTCTGCCTTCTCCATCCATATATTCATAGTTATTGGTAGTTCTAAATTTAAGCCCCTTGTATAAATCTATATCCACGTAAATGTTTCCATTTATTCTATTTTGTTTTTCCCACTGTTCATCATACTCTGCATTTGCTCGCGGGTTAGTATTCATCCAGGAAGGAATATTCAGATTATAGGATCCGTCTTCATTCCTGATTTTGTCAAGCGGGGAAATCAGCAAGCCGGCAAATATCGGGTTTACAAAATACAGACTCTGCATGGCCACATCATTACTATTAAGATTGGCCACATTTATATGTGTTCCTACCTTAAGCCATTTTTTTACTTGATGGTCCAGATTCAATCTTCCCTGGAACCTCTCAAAACCAATATCGTAAAAAACCCCTTCATGTTTCTGATAACTGCCGGAAAAATAATGTGTGGTTTTAGTATTACCTCCTTCAATACTAAGCTCGGCATTATATATGGGACCTCTTCGGGTAAGCTCATCCAACCAATTTGTTCTTGTCGAGTCTTTGTATGATTCAGGAAAATAGTAGCGGGGATTTGAGCTATCATCAGGGTTGCCCCCGGCATTAATAACTGCATCTCTCTGATATTGTAACCAGTCATCGAATTTCATGGTGCCGTAATGGTTATCGTTTGCCAACTGGTCAAAACCATAGGAAGTACGAAATGAAATCCTGCTTTCTCCCGCTTTTCCTGATTTCGTTGTAATCAGAATTACACCGTTCGCTGCACGAGAGCCATAAACAGCCGCTGCTGCCGCATCTTTCAAAACCGTTATTGATTCAATATCAGCAGGATTAATGGCAGATAATGCATTACTGGTATTAGTAAAGTAAGACTGGTCTCCCTGCATCACCGGGACACCATCAACAACATATAAAGGTTGATTTCCGGCAAGAATAGAACTGTTGCCGCGGATCCTTACCTGAACATTACTTCCAGGCTGACCTGAGGTAGATGAAATAACAACCCCGGCCATTTTTCCGGAAAGCATTTTATCAAAACTTGTTTCAGGAATATCCTTCAGGCTCTTTGTCTCAACAGTGCTTACCGAACCTGTTTTTGCCTCCCGCTTTTGGGTACCATAAGCTGTAATGATGATCTCATCCAATCCCAGAACATCCGGCTCCATCACAACATCTATAACAGACTGATCGCCAATATCCCTGGTAACCGACTTCATTCCAACAAACTTAAACTCCAAAGTCTTAGCATTCGCAGGAACAGCAATGCTATAATGCCCCTGATAATCCGTAATCGTCCCCATTGAAGTCCCCACAACAACGATATTCACACCAGGCAACGGAGAACCATCTTCGGCACTCGTTACTGTTCCGCTAATTGTTTTCGTTTGAGCCAGCAATTGCAAAGCTCCAATCAAAAACATTGTTAGAAAAACAATTGTTTTTTTCATAGACAAATTTTTTAGGTTTATTAAATTAACAAAAAAAGCTGGTCAAAGTAAATATATTTTTTTTCTGCAAACAAAAAAATATCAATATTTTAAAGCATAAAAAAACTTAACATAATGATTGGAGTTATTTTCTATTTCAAATAACACTATCCAAACCTGTTTTTTCTTAGATGATATTTATTTTATAAAAGTTGTGTTTCCCTTAAAAATTATTGTTTTTAAGTAATAAAATCATCCTTCAAAACAAAGAAAAACCTTTTCAATCAAACAATTTCAGACTTTCAAATACTTTCTCGACGATTTTTCCACAGACTTGTTGCGTCTTATCCATGATAGTCCTTCCCTTTTCCAGCAGTATTTTAGCATCCGGGGTTTCTTTTACCGCGGAGGCATTGATCAGAACGTTCATATAAGCTCCTTCTACTGCAACCCGTATAGCCAAAGCCCCCACCCCTGCATCAGAGACAGAGTTCGGGTTTCCTGTTTCCGCCATGGCTTTGATCACTTCCAGAGCGCTACAGGCCGTTTCCATCACCTGATAAGGAATATTCATGGCATGCAAAGTAGCTTCCTGAATAGCCCTGGACCGGTTTTCTTTCTCTTCGTCACTATTTTGGGGCATACCGTAGGCTTCCATGATTCTGTTAAAGGCAGCGGTATCCTCATCAACAAATTTTAGCAACCGGTTCTGTATTTCCTTTCCTTTTTCCGCCCATACGGAGAACTCTTCCCAGCGGTCATCCCAGCCGCGTTTGTGGCTTGAGAGGTTGGCCACCATGGTACCCAGCGCTGTTCCCAGGGCTCCGATATATGCCGCCACGGAACCGCCTCCGGGCGCCGGCGATTCAGAAGCCGTTTCATTCATAAAGCTTTCCAGCGTCTTGTCTATGAGTCTTTTCTTCGTTTTTTCTGCCAGCACATACTCAATGATTTTTTCTTCCGGTCTAAACGGATGTAATTCGTTTAGACCAAGCGTTTTCACAGCGATACGTATCAGTTCGCCGTCGGGAACCCCCAGCGAGCGTTTTTGTTTTCTCAGGAAATACTTCCCTGCCTCAAGCATTACTTTCAGGGGCACCAGTCCCACCAGTTCCGATCCTGTTACACGCAGTCCCCGCGCTTCCGCCCTGCGGCACACTTCGTCAAAAGCGATATGCAGGGGCGTCACCGACAGGTTGGTCAGGTTCATAGAGATCTGGGCTATGCCGTATTCTTCAATATACCAGCCTATCGCTTTCACACTTTTCAGACTTCCCGGGATCATCACGGGGTTTCCGTCCTTGTCTCTTACAATCTTCCCTGTAACAGGATCCCCTTCCCTCTTCACACGACCCCGCTCCCTCACATCAAAAGCCACAGCATTGGCACGCCGTACAGAGGTTGTATTTAAATTAATATTGTAAGCCACGAGAAAATCGCGTGCGCCAACAGCGGTGGCACCGGCCCTGGCGTTAAACACTGACGGACCGAAATCGGGTTTCCAGTGCGGATCAGCCAGTTTCTCTTTCAATCCCTCATATTCACCTGCCCGTACCATAGCCAGATTACGCCGTTCTTCGGTAAAGGCAGCATATTCGTAACAATATACAGGGATATTCAGTTCTTCGCCTATTCTTTGGGCCAGTTTCCGGGCATATTCAACGGTTTCTTCCATGGTAATGTTGGAAACCGGCACCAAAGGACATACATCCGTAGCCCCCATGCGTGGATGCTCACCATGATGGGTACGCATATCCAGTACTTCGGCCGCTTTTTTCACAGCCCTGAAAGCCGCCTCCACAACGGCATCCGGATCCCCCGCAAAGGTTACCACAGTCCTGTTGGTAGCCTTTCCCGGGTCTACATCCAGCAGACGCACTCCTTCCACTTGCTCTATTACCGAGGTGATCTGTTTAATCTTGTTCATATCCCTTCCTTCACTGAAGTTGGGGACGCATTCGAGGATTTTTTCTGACATTTTTTATATTTTTATATTTTATATTTATATTTCTGATAAGTTACTTTATACCTAATTACCTGCAACTTTGATTGTGAAATTAATTGAAATTAGTTTTTCGCTTTGCTCAGAACGAAATTTGCAACCTTCGGTTGCGAAATTAAGTTGTTAATTGTAATCTTCTGGATCGTCATGAACTTCTTTACTCCCTGTTGCTCTTATATAATTATTCAACTTAACACCAATAAAATCAATATTTTTCATAAAATAATCATAATCGTCATGATTTAATAAATTCCTATTATGTGCCTTTGTCAGCCATGTTCGCGTTTCATAAAGAGATCCTCTGGAATAATAACTGAAATGTTTCTTTTCTCTGTAATGAAATCTCCCAAACCCTTCACTAAGGTTAGCTGCTACCGAATCCACGGCTTTCAACAGTTGTTTCCCTATGGTATCTTTAGCAAAGTAATCCCATTTTATTACAAAAGACCATACTCTTTCTCCCAAATCCATAGATAACTTATAAACCTCCAAATCTTCAAGTTTCATATTTAACAAATTCTATGATCAAATTTCCACCTAATTTCGCAGGCGTCAGCCTGCTAATTTCCACTTAATTTCCACCTAATTTCGCAGGCGTCAGCCTGCTAATTTCAACTAAATTTCTTTACCATTTAATATCACCTTCTCCACCAGATCACTCCCATAAGCATACGGCAGATACTCATATCCCGGCACTGGTTTGGTGATAATCAGATTGGCTTTTTTACCAACGGTGATACTGCCCAGTTCATCTTCCACCCCCATAGCATAAGCCCCGTTCAGTGTAGCGGCATAGATCACCTCTTCGGGCAGCAGCCGGAGCCTGATCATGCCGATGGACATCATCAGGAACATATTCCCTGACGGGGATGAGCCCGGGTTAAAATCAGAAGCTATGGCCAGCGGCAAGCCCGCATCAATCATTTTCCGTGCGGGTGCATCATTCAGTCCCAAAAAAAAAGAAGCCCCGGGCAAGACGGTCGGCATGGTATCCGAATCTTTCAGCAACATTATCTCCTCCCGGTCCATATACTCCAGGTGATCCACTGAAAGAGCGTCATACTTCACCCCTGTCTGTATTCCTCCTGAGAAATCCAGTTCATTGGCATGAATCTTGGCCCGCAATCCGTATTTCATCCCTGCCAGCAGGATCCGGTCGGTTTGTTCCGGGTTAAAGAAACCCCGGTCGCAGAATACGTCAATAAAATCGGCCAGATCTTCTCCTGCCACACGGGGAATCATCTCATGGATGACCAGGTTTACATAACCTTCCCGGTTGTTCCGGTATTTCTCCGGGAATGCGTGGGCACCGAGGAAGGTGGCACGAACAGTGAGCGGGGTATGTTCACGTATGCGGCGTATGACCCGTAGCATCTTCAATTCATCCTCCGTGTTCAAACCGTAGCCGCTTTTTATCTCCACGGCCCCGGTACCTTGCGATATGATCTCTTCAATCCTGATCAGGGCCTGGTCATACAACGCCTCCTCCGAAGTCTCATGCAACAGGCGGGCTGAGTTCAGAATCCCTCCGCCCCGGCGGGCTATCTCTTCATAAGACAAACCCATCACCTTATCACGGTATTCTTTTTCGCGGCTTCCGGCATATACCAGGTGGGTGTGAGAATCACAGAAAGCCGGCATGACGACCTTCCCTGAAGCATCCATCACTTCACCGGCAGCAACAGAGGCCTCCCGGTCCCCCATTTTTCCGTATCCCGTTATTTTATCTTCCTCTATCAGCAACCAGGCATCCTCTAAAAATGTTAAACGTGACATATCCTTCCCGGAAATTTTTTGCTTTCTCTCACACCCGGTCACCAGCAGTTGTTTTATATTTTTTATAAGCATCTTTCCCGGTATTTATGTGCTAAAATAAGAAAACTGCATTTCCCTGCAAAAAAGCATTTTTTTGAAAACTCGTAATTTTTAACAACATTTGCATCTAAACCTAACGTACCAAAAACCTGAAATCCATGCGACAGATCATTTTTTCCCTCGTGTTTCTGCTGCTTACAGAGCTTTTCGTTTATAGTCAGTCAGAAAAGAAATCCGAAAACATAACCTCTGCCACAGAAGAGAGCACCAAGACCGGCTGGAACTTCGGAGCGCTGCCCACCATTACTTTCGATTCTGACCTGGGATTTCAATACGGAGGTCTGGTCAATTTATATAATTATGGAAACGGGAGCAGGTATCCCCGGTACGATCATTCCCTCTATTTTGAGATTTCCCGTTTTACCAAAGGAAGCGGGATTAATCGTTTTTTCTATGACTCGGATCGTCTGCTGAAAGACATCCGTACCACATTGGATTTAAGCTACTTAACCGACCAGAAACTGAATTTTTTCGGTTTCAACGGATATGAAACGACATACAACCCGGGTTGGGTGGATGACAATGACACAATGGTCTACCATTCACGCGTGTTTTATGCCTATGGCCAAAAAATGTTACGGATCAAGATGGATCTGCAGCAAAAATTCGGGTCCACCGATTTCGGGTGGGTTGCAGGTTTTGCCGTATATCATTTCAAAACCGGACCTGTGGATATTGACAGGCTGAACAAAGGGAAAGCCCCCGATAAACAACTTCCGGATATAAAAGGATTATATGATAAATATGTAGATTGGGGCATTATCAAACAGGACGAAAAAGACGGAGGATGGGTTAACTATCTGAAAGGCGGCATCACTTATGACAGCCGGGATAACGAACCGAACCCGATGAAAGGCATTTGGACGGAAGCTACCATACAGTTTGCCCCGTCTTTCCTGGGAAACGGCGATTACGGACATGCCAAATTTGCCCTTATCCACCGGCAGTACTTCACCCTGATAAAACACAAGCTCTCTTTTGCTTACAGAGCTGCCTACCAGGATATGCTCTACGGAAAAGCTCCCTTTTATTCCTACCCTCTGGTTATGACATCTTTTATGAAAGGGGCCTATTCGGAAGGACTGGGTGGTTCCAAAACCTTGCGGGGGATTCTCCGTGACCGGGTTGTGGGCAAAGGGATTATATACGGTAATGCCGAATTCCGCTGGAAATTCATCCGGACACGATTCATCAACCAGAACTGGTATTTTGCCCTCAGCTCTTTCTGGGACTGGGGCATGGTGATTCAGAAAGTTCCGGTGGATATCAGACATGTCATCCCCAACCCTGATGAGGAAATCTCCGATTATTTTTCCGGGAAAAAAGAAAAACTTCACAACAGTGTGGGGGCGGGATTGCATATAGCCATGAATGAAAATTTCATCATTGCATGTGACTACGGGATGGCCCTGAATGAACAGGACGGAACTTCCGGAATCTATATTGGGCTGAACTTTTTGTTCTAGACACACGGTTTTTTTAATTACAACAGGATATTGATTTGAAGATTTATGTTTTCACCCTCTGTCTCCTCTGTGCCTGTCGATGGCAAATAAATATCTTTTGTGTACTGTGTATCCCTCATTTTCTCCAACATTCCATCAATTTTTCATCCACCAAAACCCGAAGGGTGAAGGAGTACCATCATTCCATCATTCCAATTTCCTAATGTTAAAAAAATTAAATTTTTTTTAACATTAGGCACTTTGGTACACAAATTGAAAATGCTTTTGCGAACCGATTTTAATAAAGAAAGGAGTATTAAGATTATGAAAAAACATTATACACTGACAATATATCAGAACACAGGAAGGTTTTTTGTTTTCGTAATTTTCCTTTTTCTGCTTTCATCAGCTACCGGAACTGCTCAATATTTCGGAAGGAATAAGCCTTATTATAAAAAATTCAATTATAAGGTTTACGAAACACCCCATTTTGATATCTACTACTATCTCAAAAACGATTCCGTACTCAATCAGTTGGCACGAATGAGTGAGGAATGGTATAATCGGCATTATCCTGTTTTCGGGATGAATCTGAAAGGACACAATCCGTTATTTGTTTACAACAACCATGCTGATTTCCAGCAGACTACCGCTATATCCGGAGAAATAGGAATCGGAACGGGCGGGGTTACCGAAGCGTTGAAAAACCGGATTGTCATGCCGGTCGCTCCCGTTTATGCACAAACAGACCATGTACTGGGTCATGAAATGGTACATGCTTTTCAATATACGGTTATTTTAAATGGGGATTCGACAAATATGAACTCTTTAAGCAACCTCCCGTTATGGATGGTAGAAGGGATGGCAGAATATTTATCTATCGGCAGTCTGGATGAAAACACTGCCATGTGGATGAGAGATGCTGTTTTACACAATAAGTTTCCCACCTTCAAGGATTTGGATCGTGATCCACAGTATTTTCCCTACCGTTGGGGTCAGGCCTTCTGGGCATTTGTCGGAAAGACATGGGGGGATGATATTATATACCCTTTGTTTGTCCGGACGGCTCAGGTAGGGTATGAGCAGGCTTTCAAGGATGTCCTGGGGGTAAATGTCGGGATACTGGAAGGGATGTGGAAAAGCGCTTATACCTTATATTATAAACAATTTCTCCCTGATTCGGTCGAGAAACTTACCGGCGATCCTGTTGCTTTTCCCGGAAATGCAGGGAAAGTTAACGTCTCCCCTTCTCTGAGCCCGGACGGAAAATACCTGATCTTTCTTTCGGAAAAAGATGTGATCTCTTATGATCTGTTCCTGGCAGATGTACGAAAGAAAAAAATCAGAAAAAGAATTTCCGCCACAATACAACATCATGAGATAGATGCTATGAACAACCTGGAGTCGGCCGGTACCTGGTCGCCGGACAGCCGGTATTTTGCCTTTACCGTTTATGACAAAGGGAAGAACGCTCTGGTAATCGTGGACATAAAAAAGAACAAGATGATAAATAAAATCACGATTCCCGGAGTACCTGCATTCTACCAGCCGACCTGGTCACCTGACGGCAAAAGTATTGTAGTTGTCGGAATGGTGCAGGGAACGACCAACCTGTATCAATATTTCCTGGATAACGAAGAAGTACACAAAGTTACCGACGATCGTTACTCCTATCTCCATCCTTGCTGGTCACATGACGGACGTTACTTGTTGACAGCTACCGACAGGACGATTCAGCCCACCAACAAACCTTATTTTCATACCAATCTGGCAATCATTGACATGAAAACCAAAGAGGTGCAAGTACTCCCGGTATTCAACGGCGCCGACAACCTGAATCCCCTGTTTTCCGTAGATGATCAGTCTGTCTTTTTCCTATCCGACCGCGATGGGTTCCGGAACCTATACCGCTACGACCTGCATAGCGGAAAGGTTTATCAACTAACGCGGTACGAGATCGGAATTACCGGGATCACTCAATATTCTCCGGCAGTAAGCATCTCCAGAGAAAACAACGAACTGGTTTATTCTTATTATTCCGATGGAAAATATACGATCCACAAAGCGAGGATTAATGACTTCCCGGCTGTTGAAGTGCCTCGCGATTCCCTGGACTTCAGGGCAGCAATCCTTCCTCCCGTAAAACGACTTGGTGTGGATTTTGCTGACAGAGGCAGGAATGACCGGCAGGCACTGACAGAAATACACCCGGAAGATTACTTGAAAAAACCCTATAAGGGTCGATTCAAACTGGACTATATATCCAACGTTCAGGCAGGTATTTCCACCAACAGTTTCTCACGTGGAATGGCCGGAAGCGTATTTGCTATTTTCGGCGACATTGCCGGCACCCAGCAGTTGTTCACTTCCCTGGCCCTGAACGGTCAGATCTACGATTTCGGGGGCCAGGTAACCTATGTTAACCAAAAAAACCGTCTTACCTGGGGCGCCAGCATATCCCACATTCCATATCTCAATGGATATACTTACATTAAACCGGATACCATAATGTCGAACAATGAAAAATTTCTTGTGGATAATCTGGTGTATAACATTCTGCGTATCTTTGAAGACGAGGTATCTCTGTTTGCTTACTTTCCCCTTTCCACTACCAAAAGATTCGAATTGGGCGCCTCTCAGGCGTTTTACTATTACAGGCTGGACGAATACAACAACTATTATGATCCTGTTTATGGCACTTATTACGGGCAGTCCAGGAAAAAACTCCCTGTCCCCAAGGGTATACAGATGCAGACACTCAATGCGGCCTTTGTGCTGGATAACTCCATCAACGGGCTGGCCTCTCCCATGCGGGGATCCAGAGCCCGTCTTGAAGTAGATAAATATTTCGGTGGTTACAACTACCTCTCCCTGCTCGGCGATTACCGTAAATATTTTTATCTGCCCCCTTTAACAGTGGCCGTACGGGGAATGTACATAGGCAGACACTATATCCATAATGACAACTATTACATCAATCCCCTTTCTCTCGGTTATCCTTGGTATATGCACGGTTATGACAGCTATAAGGTATTTGACAATATGTCTATGGACAAAGCCAACTTTATCCTGGGGCAGCTCTATGGAAACCAAATGGCTATTGCTAACGCGGAGGTACGTCTGCCATTCATCGGTCCGGCACGTCTGGGTCTGATCAAGACCAAATATTTCTATACCGAGCTGACGGGATTTTTTGACGGAGGACTTACCTGGGATACAGGAGACCGTTTCTCCCTAAATTATGAAGACTTCGATCCCAAAAACAGAGTACCCCTTTTCAGCACCGGAGTATCCGCCAGAATCAATGTGATGGGGGCCATGGTGGTCGAGCCTTTTTATGCTTGGCCGATTATTGGAGAACGTATAGCCGGAGGATATTTCGGAGTTAACTTCCTGCCGGGATGGTAGTGAAAATCTGAAGTTCGATGCTCGTAGAATAGATATAATACATTCAAATAATAAAATTTATGAAAACAAAAATTTCAGACCTGACAATTAACGAAACCATCAATTATCTTCAGGAAATCGGGGATAAAAAAAATGTTGAACCTTTGGAATCATTGGTGCAGGAAGATCCTTCCCTGGCCAATCTAAAGATCAGTGAGGTAAAAGAGACAATCCATCTGAGCCGGGCCACCTGGAGAGGAACTGAACATACCTTTGGCTACATCAGGCCGGGCGAAAAAAAAGGACTACATCCGATTTTGTATGCCGGATCTATTGAGCCTGATATATCTCTCAAAAATGCCAGGGTGGATATTCTTTTGGCTGGAATATACACCATGAATTATCCCGGCTGGGGACGCCATAATATATTACTTCAATTTTATACACAACACGGCACGGATGCCAAAGGCAAACCTGTCAAGGTCCAATTTCAGCAGAAATATGTTTCCAAAGAGAATGAAGGAGCCGGCGTACTGGGAAATTTTATTTTCACCGGACTGAAAGTCCCGCCCAGCGGGCTGGATTTCGAAGTGAATGTCATCAACCTCTCCAACGAAGAAGACGAAGCAGCACTAACCGTACTGGACAGTGAGGTAATCCGCAAAGGACTTGATCTGGCACATACCGCACTGTCCGGTCTGGAAACTATCAGTCGGTTGGGAGAAGGAATCGTCAAGTTGGTACTCACACGGAACCGCAACAAGATCGTCCAATCTTTTCATCTGGGGCTTAATCTCACCCATGTGCAGGGACCGCTCGCCCGTCTCCGTGAGGGCACTTTCCTGGCTATACAGTGCCGTCGTGACCAACTCGACTGGTCCGACTGGGTATATGATGCCCACAAAGGTCTTGTAGTATTACAACAGGATACATCCGTGAGATTACCCTATAATCATATACTCTTTACAGTAATAAAACACAAGGAAGATTGATTCCTGATAATTGGTATACAAATGATAAAGGAAGTTGCTTCGGCCTCATAAATTCGGCCTCGCCAGTACGAACGTCCGTCAGGGCAGACGGGCAAAATCCATTTATATACAAAAACACAGGAAGATTAAAAACTCAATAAATCTTTCATACTGAAGCAACCGGTTTTTCCCACGATGAATTCAGCAGCCAGAACAGCGCCCAGGGCAAAGCCTTTGCGACTTTTTGCCGAGTGGGTCAGTTCAAGGGTATCCATCTCCGAGTCATAACGCACTGTATGAATACCGGGAACCATATCCCGCCGGTATGAAATAATAGGAAGCTCTTCCCCATTTTCTGCCTGACGGTTCACCCACGTTTTTTTCCGGTCGATCCGATACAGAATGTCTTCTGCCAAAGTAATAGCCGTACCACTGGGGCTATCCAGTTTCTGCACATGGTGTGTCTCTTCCAGCATCACGTCATAATCAGAATGCCGGTTCATGATGTCTGCAAGCAGCCGGTTAATATGGAAAAGGATATTTACACCCAGACTGTAATTAGAGGCATAAAAAAAAGCTTGTTTTTCCACCTCGCAACGTTCTTTGACCTCATCCATATAGCTGGTCCATCCTGTCGTACCAGAGACAACAGGAAGATGAGCGTCAAAGCATGTGTTGATATTCTGCAGCGCTGCATCAGGGCTGGTAAACTCAATGGCAACATCAGCCTGCTTCAGGTTTTCAGGTGTCAGATCCTCCTGATTGTCAATATCAATGACAAGGGGAAAGGTATGCCCGCGATTTTCTGCCAGAGCCTTAATCTCCTTTCCCATTTTCCCGTAACCTATAAGGGCAATTTTCATCTGTTTAAAAATTTTTATTTTATTAATAATGAAGAAAATAAAAATTTTCTTCACCCATGTAACCGGTTACTCACAGTAAAACTGTTCGTGAGCCCGCTGTGCCCGGTTCGCTCTCCCATGAATTTTTTTAATCATTTCTATTTGTGAATTTTTGAATGAATCTTCCCGCTGCAAGCAGACACAGTATCATCATGGGGTTGTTAATAATATTTTCGGTGCTAGCGATGAGAAATTCAGCTCTCCCTTGTCCGTCCCCTGACGGATTGTCCGCCTTTTGGCGGATTAAAAAAATTCATGTTCGTTTCATAATTATATATTTCGAATAGGAGAAAAGTAGTGATAAACACAGGTTTTTTATAAAAATAAAAAAGGAAGCTCAAAAGCCTCCCTTTCCATCATTATAACATTCAGTCTTTCACTGCTTTTACGACAGCTTCAAAGGCTTTGGGTTCATTCATCGCAAGGTCAGCAAGCACTTTACGATTCAGGCTGATCCCTTTTTTATTAAGTTTACCCATAAACTCCGAGTAAGACATGTCGTATTGTCTCACGCCGGCATTGATACGCTGTATCCAGAGGGCTCTGAAGCTGCGTTTTTTGTTACGTCGGTCCCGGTAAGCATAAGTCAGCCCTTTTTCCAGAGCATTTTTAGCTACCGTATAAACGTTTTTCCTGCGACCCCAATAACCGCGGGTCTCTTTGAGGATTTTTTTGCGTCTTCTGTGCGACGCCACACTATTAACTGATCTTGGCATTGTTTTTTCATTTTTGATGGTCAGCGTTTCCGTTTTGCCTGCCTGTCTGATATAGCCAAACAGGACGGAACCCTTTGGAGCTGTGCCACCAAGTTAGACATAATAATTATTTCATCGCAAGCAATCGCTTCACATTGTCCAAATCGGCTTTATGAACCATAGTAAAATATGTCAGGTTTCTTTTCCGTTTCTTCTCCTTTTTTGTCAGGATATGACTTTTGTAAGCATGTTTCCTTTTGATCTTCCCCGTTCCGGTGAGTGAGAATCTCTTCTTAGCCCCCGGATTTGTTTTCATCTTTGGCATTGCTTCTCTCTTTTTTTAGTTTATCAATTCAATATATTATTTCTTTTTTGTCTTTGGTGTCAGGATCATGATCATCCTTTTCCCTTCCAGTTTTGGCAGTTGTTCCACTTTGGCAATTTCTTCAAGATCCTGAGCCAGTCTCAACAACAGGATCTCTCCTTTTTCCTTGAACAAGATCGTTCTGCCCTTGAAGAACACATAGGCTTTAACTTTAGCACCATCCTCTAAAAATTTTTCGGCATGTTTCAACTTAAAATTATAATCATGCTCATCGGTATTCGGGCCAAAACGGATCTCCTTGACAATAATTTTGGTTGTTTTTGCTTTGATCTCCTTTTGTTTCTTTTTTTGCTGATAAAGAAACTTCTGATAATTCACAATCTTACATACCGGAGGATCTGCATTTGGAGAAATCTCAACCAGGTCCAGTTCCTGTTCATCAGCGATCTTCAATGCATCCTGCAGGGAATAAATTCCGGGATCCACATTATCACCCACCAGACGAACAGCCCGTGCACGGATGTGTTCATTGACGCGGTATCTCGGGACGATCTTCCGGTTTTTGTTTCTGTTATAAGCTATAGTTCAGTCCTCCTTATTTTGGTTAATTATTCGTTTTCTTTCTCAATCTTTTCTTTTAAAAAACGAACAAATTCATTCGTTTTCATGCTGCCCAAATTGCCTTTCCCCTGCCGTCGAATAGAAACTGTCCCGCTTGTTTCTTCTTTTTCCCCAACGATCAACAAGTAGGGGATCTTCTTTAACTCATTGTCTCTAATCTTCTTACCTATCTTTTCATTCCGATCATCTATCAGGGTGCGAATATCGGAATTATTTAGAAAATTCAAAACTTTTTTTGCATAATCATTATATTTTTCACTGATAGGCAGGATAATAACCTGATCCGGTGCCAGCCAGAGGGGGAATTTTCCGGCGGTGTGTTCAATCAACACCGCTACGAATCTTTCCATGGAACCAAATGGCGCCCTGTGTATCATCACCGGCCGGTGCTTCTTGTCATCGGCACCGATATATTCAAGGTCAAAACGTTCCGGCAGGTTATAATCCACCTGGATCGTCCCCAGTTGCCACTCCCGGCCCAGGGCATCCTTGACCATAAAATCCAGTTTGGGACCGTAGAAAGCAGCTTCTCCCGGGACTGTCTTAGTCTTCAATCCTTTTTCTTCGCAAGCTTCGATGATGGCTTTTTCGGCTTTGTCCCAATTTTCGTCACTTCCGATAAATTTTTCTTTCTCCTTCCTGTCACGCAAAGATATCTGAGCCGTAAAATTCTCAAAATGAAGTTTATTGAAGATAAGGAAGACAATATCAATAACCTTTATAAATTCGTCTTTCAACTGATCAGGACGGCAAAAGATGTGCGCATCATCCTGTGTAAATCCCCGTACTCTGGTCAGTCCGTGCAGCTCCCCGCTTTGTTCATAGCGATAAACCGTACCGAATTCGGCATATCGTATAGGCAATTCTTTGTAGGTGTGAGGTTTGGAGCGGTATATCTCACAGTGGTGAGGACAGTTCATGGGTTTCAGCAGAAATTCTTCTCCTTTCACCGGCGTTTTAATCGGCTGGAAAGAATCCTTGCCATATTTTTCATAATGCCCGGATGTTACATACAACTCTTTTTGTCCTATATGCGGCGTAATCACCGGCTCATAGCCAAAATCTTTTTGTATTTCTTTCAGATAATTTTCCAGTCTTTCCCTTAGTTGGGCTCCTTTGGGAAGCCACAGGGGCAAACCCTGCCCCACACGCTGGCTGAAGGTGAACAATTCGAGTTCTTTGCCGATACGGCGGTGATCTCTTTTCTTAGCTTCCTCCAGCCATAACAGATATTCTCCCAGCATTGATTGTTTGGGGAATGTGATCCCATAGATACGGGTCAGTTGCTTACGGTTTTCATCGCCCCGCCAATAAGCCCCTGCCACATTCAACAGCTTGATAGCCTTGATCGGTTCAGTATTGGGCAGATGAGGCCCACGGCACAGATCAGTAAAGTTGCCCTGGGTATAAAAAGTGATCTCCTGATCGGTCAGCTCGTTGATCAACTCCACCTTATATTCATCTCCTTTGGATTTAAAAAACTCCAGGGCTTCTTCTTTCGAAACTACTTTTCGCTGATATTTGTTCTTCTGGCGTGCCAGCTCTTTCATTTTTTGTTCGATACGTGGCAGTTGGGCTTCGGTAATCACCACCCCGTCGCCCGGATCCACATCATAATAAAAGCCGTTATCTATGGCCGGACCGATGCCGAATTTTATACCGGGATACAAGGATTCCAAGGCTTCTGCCATCAGGTGTGCCGAAGAATGCCAGAAAGTATGCTTTCCCTCCTTATCATCCCAGGTGTGGATACGGATCACCGCATCTTCATGAACGGGCCGGGTCAAATCCCACACTTCTTCGTTGACCGTAATGGCGAGCGCTTTTTTAGCCAAACCGGGATGTATACTCCGGGCAATCTCCAGACCCGTTACACCTTCAGGAAATTCCTGTGTATGTCCGTCAGGAAAGGTTATCTTGATCATATCTCTTTGCTATCTGAAAAATAATGGGCAAAGATAGTGAAATATAAGGCAAAAGATTTAAAGTAAAAAGATAAAAGCAACAAAGATGTGATAAAATTCAGCCGTTGGTATTCAGCTTTCCGGTAACAGAACCTTCTTCTCCCTGTACTCAGACGGGGTATAACCCGTATAGTTTTTGAAAATATTATTAAACGAAGATTTTGAATTAAATCCGGCTTCGAGCGCAAGTGCCAGCAAGGTATAATTTTTGTATTGTGAGTCATTCATCATTCGGATTACTTCTTTCACCCGGTATTCATTCACGAAAGTATAAAAGTTCTTTTTCAATTTTTCGTTCAGTATCTGTGTAAGGTAATGCCGTGGAATATTCAAGCGAACTGTCAGATCTTGGATTGATAGCTCCCCATTGAGATAGGGTTTTTCTTCCTCCATCAGTTTCAGCAATTGTTTCAGGTATTTCCGGGCCTCGGTCTCTTTCAATCCCGAACGTTGATATTTGACTCCCGACCCGCTTATGCCCTTTTGTTCTTTTTCATTCTCTCCTCCCTTCTCAATGATCCCGTAATGTTTGTATATCTCCTGTTGTTTATAACCATAAATACTGAAGGCAAAAGCAAAAAGTGTCAATCCTATGTAGGAAAACAGGAGAGGATTGGTAGAGGTATCTCCACTGATCATATTAAAGGCTCCGGCAATAAACATAGCCAGGTAAGTAACGGAAAAACTGATCGAAACTACTTTCAGCCAGTTCAGGGTGATTTTTTCCGAAGTAAAGGAATAAAGATCCCGTATTTTTCTCTGGTGTTTCCTTATCAGGTCGAATGTGAGGACACTATATACCGTAATAGACACAAAAAAGGATATACCATAGGTAATGCGCAGCCAGAGTAACTTATCATGCTCAAAATAATGATCCAGAGCGATCACCTTCTCCTGCCTATAAACAAAAGTCAATACAAAAAAAACCACAAAAGGAATAAAATGCAGCCAATTTTTCCATCCGAAATGCGGTTTTTCACTGAAAAGGAATTTGGTATACAGGTACATCAGCGGTCCATATGTAAATGGGATAAAAGTAAATGCTAGCAACTGCTGATAATACTCCTTGCTCAAGGCGAAGATCATCTCCAGTGAGATCAGAAACAACCACCCCGCCATGATCCTGTCATGCAGCTGTTGCGGCTTTTTTGTCGCAATCATCAAACCGGCAAAAAACGACTGAACAATTCCTATATACAACACAGGCTCCATAAAACAATGATATAAAACCGTTCAAAGATAACACTCGAAAATAAAAATTGTTTCGGACATTAAAAAAATTACTAAATTTCTAACAAATTCAAAACAGGCATGCTCACCCAAAAAACAACAATTACTTTATTGTTTTTGGCATTGTTCCTGCCCATGCAGGCTCAGGTTACCATTTTTCCGGAAGTAGACAAAGTAAAGAATTCAAGAAGAATAGAAATTGTTAAAGTAGAACTTACCGATGAATTTACCATTATTGATTTCTATTATGCCCCCATTCGGACGGAAAACTCTACAGTAGGTGAGTGGATATGTGTAAGCAATAAATATTATATCACTCCTGCTAAAATGGATATGCGCAAATACCTGATCATGGCCAAAAACGTTTCCATTTGTCCCAAATCTACTAAAGTCATTACTACCCAACGGGAAGATATAACCTACCAGTTATATTTTCCACCCCTGGAAACAGGAATTTACAAAATTGATATCATTGAAAAGAAATCAGGAGGCACGAATTTTTACGGAGTTCATATCAATAACCAAAGAGACCGAAATGCACCTGATTCTGTGCCATACCGGAATCAGGTTGCTTTCATGAAATATTTTTACACACACAAAGACCGGTTGGATAAAATTGAAGGCCTCTGGAAACTTGATATCCGGCAGCAGCACTTTTTTTATCACGACCGCTACGCGGAAGATCTGACAACCGAACCTCAGGTTGTAGCCATCATGAAAAAAGGAAATCTTTTCATAACTTACGGAGAACATGGAAATAATCGGGATGAATATTTCCGTAAACTTACCGGCAAAAAGGGATATTTTTTTCGTAAAAAAATACCTGAAGTGGAATCGGAAGCTTCCGGATATATTGTCTTCGGAAACCCAAACCAGTTTTTTATCAAATATATCCTTCCCGACCGGCTTGCCCATTATTATCTGCTAAAGGACTATATGCCGGGAGACAAACTTTATGAAATTGCAAAATACACCAGGATCCCGGTGGAGAACCCCATAATCAAAACGAATTTGCTGGAAATTAAAAAGGATAGTATTAAGTGAATGAGAAAGAGATGGTCTTAGGAGTTGCCACGCCACTTTCGTTGGCTCGCAATAATAATTATGTAAAAATAGAAAAGTATTGTTATTTTGTAAATTCGTTTGAATAATAACAGAACATGCGTATAGACATCATCGCTGTGATTCCTGAGATACTGGAGGGACCGTTAAGCCAGTCCATTGTTCAAAGAGCTCAGAACAAAGGCATAGTTGAAATTCATGTTCATTCTTTGCGCAATTATACGGAAGACCATTATAAAAGCGTAGATGATTATGCCTACGGTGGGGGAGCTGGTATGGTGATCAAGGTCGAGCCTGTTTTTAAGGTACTGGAAAAACTGAAAAGAGAAAGGAATTATGATGAGATCATTTACGTAACGCCCGATGGAAAACCTTTTCACCAGCAAACAGCCAACAGGCTGTCTACTTTGAAAAATATCATTATTCTCTGTGGTCATTATAAGGGCATAGACCAGCGTATCCGTGATCATCTTGTGACCATGGATATATCCATAGGAGATTATGTAATCTCAGCCGGCGAACTGGCAGCTGCTGTGATAACAGATGCTGTGGTACGGCTCATTCCGGGAGTTCTGAACGATGAGACCTCCGCCCTGACTGACTCTTTTCAGGATTACCTGTTGGCACCTCCTGTTTACACACGTCCTGAAGTTTTCAATAATTGGAAGGTCCCCGACATTTTACTTTCCGGCAATCAAAAAAAAATAGACCAATGGCGTTTGGAACACTCCCTAAAAAAAACAAAAAAAATACGTCCTGACCTGTGGAAAAAAATGGAGGATAGAACAGATCCTGACAAATAATCAACCACGCAAATCTTCTTATGTTGCAACCCCGAAATCATAACCTCCTCTCATGTTCAACAGAACTGATTATAGGATTAATCCCAAGTATTATGAATTGAAAAAAGAAGGTGAGATAAAAAAACCCGGCCTTTTTTACAAGCCGGGTTTCTTTCACAGCTATATTCTATGATATTTTAAGCTGTCAGTTTTTCGGCATAAACGTTTTTAACTTTGGCAATCATTTGGTTCCGTGTCATCTTTCCTTCTGTCTCGAAGCCCACTAATTTGGAAGCCAGCTGTTTATCCTGAAGCAATTCTTTGTAAAATCTTTTCGGCGTATTAGAAGGACCAAAGATATAAATAGCATCCGAATCCTTTATCTTATTGATTATCATGTCATAGTACTTCTTTAGTTGTTGTTCATGACGTTTGGTCTTCTTTTTCTGGGGATTTACAAACATTCCTCCCACGCGTGAATACTGTTTTTTTTCTCCCTCTATCCTTACTCTTGTTTCTATGGGAGATTCAATTTCCTCAATAGCCTGTGTTCCATTGACGAGCGTAATCACATACGCTTTTTCACTGTCCAGCCAGATTCCTGTCATTTTACCCATATTACATGCATTTTATAGTTAAACAATCAGTTATATATCAAAGAACGAGGACAATATATAAAGAACACTTTTTTTGTTAAAATACAATTTTTTTTTCGAACGACAAAATATTTTCATCAAAATCCTTTCTTTTTTTTATAAAAAAGTCTATTGAAACCCTTTACATCTTGCTTTATTTAAGAATTATTCGTAACCTTGTGAAGAATAAAGAATTAGACGGCGATGAGGTGCAGGCTGAAAGTATGGTTGAAATCTTTGAATCCTTTTTCCCAGCTTATTGAGACGCAGAAAGAACTGAAAGAGCTCAACCAAAAAAAGGAGAAACTGGATAAAGAGTTAAAAACTATCGAGGATAAAAGGAAAAAGGTTCTTTTAAAACAATAAAAAAGAAGATTATTGCTTTTTGTTTAATTCTAAAAATAAAAAGTATGGAAACAAAATCCATTGTACGAAAACAAGCTCTTACAAAAGTGAAACAGTTGTTTCTGGCCGGCTTGTTTTTAAGCATTTCTGCCTGGGTTTCTGCTCAGTGCATACCTGACACCAATTGTATAGATGTTGGCGAACCAGGGCAGGTATGCCCCGACACACTTGCCGAAGCCTTCCTCGGAGAAGCATACTATCAACCTGTCACCTTTATCGCTCCTGATTCTGCATTTATCGGAAACTCCGGAGTGAAAATAACAAAAATCGAAATAGATACCATTGCCAACCTCCCTCCGGGGATTACCTATTCCACCGATACCAATATTTTTTCCCCGGATACGATGTATTGTGTTTTGATCAGTGGAACGCCCACTGACACCGGAACTTTTTACATTGACATTTCCGTGATCCCTTATATCGAATTAATGGGAAATGTAGTGGAATGGGAAGCACAGCATGACAGCACCTCCATATTCATAACCGTATCCCTGTCTTCCTATCTGCCGGAAAGAAGTACAAAAGAACTATCCCTGATCACCCCCCGACCCAATCCTTTCAAAGAATCTGTAAAAATAGGCTTTACCACACCTGATCCTAAAAATGTGGAACTGGCAATCTATGATCTCTCCGGAAAAGTGATATACCGGGAGAACATATATTCCCAGCCGGGGAAAAATTATTTCCGGTTTACCGGAGGGGGATTATACCCCGGTGTCTATCCTTATTTTGTTTCCACAGCAGGAAAAAGGCTGGCAGGCAAACTGGTTAAGATCCGTTAATCTTTCTACCATCTGAATAGCAATTGCAAGGCAACACTACGATTTGGGCGTATGTCCCCGGGCCTTCCCATATATTCCCGGTTAAAGAGGTTTTTGCAGATAAGAGACATTTTAACAAAAGCTGCAATCTGATAGCCAGCCCGGACATCAAAGACCCAATTGCCATGATGGTGTTCCTGCCGGTATTCCGGATATCCCGGTAAAATTAAATTGCCAATAGCAGGATCAGTAAACACCGAATCCACCCGTTCCATAAAGCTCCTGTATACAAAAGTCACTCCTGCAGACACTCCTTTCCATTGGACATCTGCATTTCCCTTGATGCCATGCCGGTAGCGATATTTCAGAATATTATCCACCGAGTCGTTTACAGATATATTCAGATCAACCGGGTTCAGCCATGTATAGCCTCCCTGAAACAGGAAATGTAATTTTCCGGTATTTTTTTCAATATGGGCTGTTATTTCGCTGCCGGTAATCCGGGCACGGCCGACATTTATTGCTTTAAATCCAACATACTTCCAGGAAGGAACCTGCACAGTATCGGGAAGATACAATCCGAAAGTAAACTCGATCATATCGGTATAATCATTTCTGAACAGGGCAAGATCCAGGTATCCCTTCCAGGTTCCGAGACGGAACCCCTGCATCAGGCCCACTTCCGCACTCCATCCTTTCTCGGGTAAAAGGGCTGGATTGGGAAAAACATTCAAAGCGCCAATACTGGTAGCTGTAAATTTCTCCGCCACAGAAGGGTAACGGTAACCCTGACCGGCAGAAAGTCTGATATTGGTATGCGGGAACAAGCGGTAATTAATCCCCGTCCTGAAAACAGGCACAGACGTCTGCGTCTGCTTATCCAGCCAATAGGTTTCCCAACGGCTGCCTATCGTAAAATTCAGTGTGGCCCCCAGGGTCCCATGTAATTGTGCATACAAGGCAGCCTCGTTACGAAGATGTTCCCCGTATAAGCGGGACCGTACGATTCCGTAATTTTCAAAGACACCTGCGGTGATCCGGAGTTGTTTGAAAATATCTCTCTGATAACGGTATTCGCACATAAACAGGTCGAAATGGTTGTTCTTATCCGGATTGCCCGGCATATTGTTTGCCACAGAAAACCACCGGGTTTTGAGCACATGAGCTCCTCCTTCGGATGAATGATATTGAATATAAGGATCAATATTCACCCGGTAACCTGTATAAGATGAGGCACCGGCCAGGTTTTGGCGGTAAGCCCCCGAATCGGCATTCTCCCAAAGAAAAAAACTGCTCTTATCCAAGATCATCCCATTGGTATTAACCCCAAAAGACAATCCATTTATCTTTCGCAATCTGTACCTGAGATTCAGGTTCATCCGGGCATTTTTCTTGTATTCAAATTTCCGGTATCCCTTATCATGAATAAGGTTCAACCCTCCCACCAAGTCCAGGTTTCCTATTTTCCCGGTATGGGAAAAAGAAACCCCGTGTATCCAACGAGGGGTATCCCACCAGATCAACTCTTTCCTTCGGGGCGACAGATACAGTCCGGTAAATGCCCGTGTCTGACTCACCGGTTTCAGTCCCGGCTCAATGGTCCTCAGGTTGACCACCCCATTCAATGCAGAGGATCCATATAATACGGAAGAAGCGCCTTTGATAATCTCTACCTGCGACAGTGTTTCCAAAGGCAGGTAATCCCACTTCACATCCCCAGCATCCCCGGAAATCAGCGGCAAGCCATCCAGCACCACCAACACCCGGCTTCCGGCACCATAACTAAATCCGCCTCCTCCCCGGATACCTGGCTGCCCATCCAGAATATCGAACCCGGATGTTTTATTCAGGATTTCATCCAATGATACAGCATTCTGGAACTCCATCTCCCGTGGTTTCAGTACTGACATAGAGACATTAACATCCGAAAGCTTCTGGGAAAACTTTTCGGCACTCACCACCACCTCATTCAGTACCTCTCTTTTGGATACAAGCTTGAAATTAACAGTAATCGTATCTCCGGCAGAAACGAGAACTTTCCCGGATTTAGACTGATAACCCACATAACGAACATTTAAAAGGTGCCAGCCTGCTCGCACCGAAAGTATATATTCTCCCGAGGGTCCCGTAGTGGTTCCAGAATGTGTCTCTAATATGATTGCAGCTCCGGGTAATGGTATATTATTGGTCGAATCGGTCACCATGCCGATAATATAACCCATATCCTGTGCATAAAGGAAAGGGAACATCAATAGAAACCCAATCAGGATTGAAAAGATTATTTTCATGTCCGGAATGGTATGGTTTCATCAAAAGTACGGAAAGTAATAATGTTTTACAAGGATGTTTGATTTGAACAAGACAGGAATTCGACGGTGAGGATATAATGTCGTACGAATATCCATGTCAATTGGAATCCCTCCTTGGACAAGTGAATCACTTAAACCCGGCAAACAGGGATTTGCAATAACCGTAAAAAAGATCATCATCCGGCTCTCAAACTTCATCGTTCCTGTTGTGCCCAGGACAAGAATCGAACTTGCACGGCCTAAAGCGGCCACCAGGCCCTCAACCTGGCGCGTCTACCAATTCCGCCACCTGGGCGTTGAATAATTAATAAAAATAAAAAATATGTATAAGAACCAAAATCACTTCATGAATACAAGCCATCTTATTTACTTACAGTGGCAAAACTGTCTCCCCTGCATCCCGGCTCCTCACTAAAATGAGCCATTGACAAATGACAAACAGTTTCGAAGTATTTATCATTCATCATTCATACATCAACATGCGCTATTCATTTTTTTCCGTGAGTGCCCAGAACAGGACTCGAACCTGCACGCTCTTGCGAGCACTAGTCCCTGAAACTAGCGCGTCTACCAATTCCGCCATCTGGGCAATTAAGTAATTTATTATCAATACATAAAAGAACCTCTGGTTTTCTTATTTATTTGCGTAATCGCTTCAGATGGCGGAATTGTCTCCCCTGCATCCCGGCTCCTCACTAAAATGAGCCACCGGCTCATTTCTTCACGTTCGGCCCTGCCATCTGGGCAATTAAGTAATTTATTATCAATACATAAAAGAACCTCTGGTTTTCTTATTTATTTGCGTAATCGCTTCAGATGGCGGAATTGTCTCCCCTGCATCCCGGCTTCTCACTCTACTGAACTACCGCTTTATTTCTTAACGCCCGGCCCCGCCATCCGGACGTTTTTGAATATTGAATGTAGAACGATGAATATAGAAAGTTTTAGAGTTACAAATCTTTCACCATTCGTCAATCATCCTTTATCAATCATCGTTCCAAAACCGGGCTACAAAAATATAAAATTGTTTGGAACCGGTAAATATTTGAAAACTTTTTTTTAAGTTTGTTACTTATAACATGCGACGTGTAAATTATATGTTGAATAATTAAGCACATTGAAATAAATACAATTACATAGAATTACATTTGATCACCCTTATATGAACAAAAATACAACCCAAAAAGAAGAGGCCGCCAGAATCACCGAATCGTTTCTGAGGGGTATTGAAAAAAAATCACTCAATTTTTTTGTCCGTGTACTGCCTGTGGAGATCACCCCTGATCATCTGACCGGCATCGGCATGGTGGGATCTTTTATTGTTGGCCTGGGATATTACCTGTGTAGCTACGGCTATGGATTCCTTTGGCTGGCATCCCTGGGATTTCTGATTAACTGGTTCGGCGATAGCCTGGATGGCAGTCTGGCCCGTTTCCGGAAAATCGAACGACCCATATATGGTTTTTTTGTCGATCATAATGTAGATTCTATCTCCATCCTCGTAATTGGATTAGGTCTGGGATTCTCTCCTTTTATGCACATGACAGTTGCCCTGCTTATCATCATCGGATACTTCATGCTCGCCATCAGCACTTATATCAACTCTTACTTGCGGGGCTTTTTCAAGATCACCTACAGCAAGATCGGCCCTACGGAAATACGTTTTTTTGCCATCCTGGGAAATACTACTCTTTTCTTCATCCATCGGAACCCAATAATACGAATACTTTCCTTTAAGGTAACATTCTTTGACCTGCTGGGGATATTTGTCGCTATCCTGCTCATCTTCGGTTATTTCCTATTTTTCTTCAAAGATATGAAGGTTATCAGAAAATTGGATCCGCCTCATCCGCCACGTAAAGATCAGAAAGAAGGAAGTATTGAGTAATATATGGGGTGAAAGCATAGGACGCAGGGCCTCTTCGCCGGAAGCATAGACAATTAAAAGATACAGGGGTGTATATCTGTCGCTGACCCAAAAAGACTACCCTGTCCGGAAGATAAAGATAAAAAAATAGCTGGATGGAAAATAAAGCGGGGCTTTTTTCCCATCTATCTATTACCATTACCGAATAAGGTTGCTGTCAAGCGTAATAGCCTCTCCTTTTTTTAATTTAAGATTCACGGTTTTGTTGCCATACCTGATAGTGCAGGAATTTCCCAGACGGGAGAAGATACGCGCTTCTGTTAGTTTTCCATCTTTCCAGGCAATGTCCACTACGAATCCTCCCCGGGCAACCAGCCCTGTAACTTTTCCATGATCCCATTCCTCAGGCAGAGCCGGCAGCAGGTGCACTTCACCGGTATGTGATTGCAGGAGCATCTCTGCAATAGCTGCCGTAGCGCCGAAGTTACCATCGATCTGGAAAGGGGGATGGTTGTCAAACATATTGGGCTGTGTGGAACGCGCAAAAAGGGCATGGATATTCTCGAGGGCCTTGTCGCCGTTGAAAAGGCGGGCATAGAAGTTGATGATCCATGCCCTCGACCAGCCGGTATGGCCACCTCCATGACTCAACCGGTACTCCAGCGTCTTTTCAGCAGCCTCCATATATTCCGGTGTATCTTTCCAGTTAAATTCCGGAGAAGGATAAAGCCCATACAGATGCGACATATGCCGGTGGCCGGGCCACAATTCTTTTAGTGATTCATCCGACCATTCCAGGATGCGGCCGTCACTGCCGATCTTTACCGGAGCCAGATTATTCAGTTGTCTGCGGAGCTTTTTCCGGAAGGAAATATCGTTGTCTAGCACTTCAGACGCCCTGATCACATACCGGAAAAGACGCCAGGTAATCTCTAAATCCATGGCCGGACCCATGCATACGGAAGCTTTTGTCCCGTCCGGGGTCACAAACACATTCTCGGGCGAAATGGAAGGACCGGTCACCAGCTTTCCGGTATGAGGGTCTTTTACCAGAAAATCCGATAAAAACAAAGCGGCTTCCCGCATGACAGGATAACCGTAATTACGTAAAAAAGCGGTATCCCCCGTAAACAAAAAATGCTCCCACAATTGTGAGGAAGCCCAGGCAGCCCCCATGGGCCACATGCCCCAATGAGGCTTACCCAGTGCTGTGGTAAAATGCCACACATCGGTAGTATGATGAGCAACAAATCCTTTTTTTCCATATAATGTTTTGGCAGTCTTCCTTCCATTTTCCCGCAACTCCCCGATAAAATTCAAAAAAGGCATATGACACTCTGAAAGGTTGGTGACCTCAGAAGGCCAATAGTTCATCTGGATGTTTATATTGATATGGTAATCCGCATTCCACGGAGGATTTAATCCATCGGCCCAGAGCCCCTGCAGGTTGGCCGGCAGGTCACCCGGCCGGGAACTGCTTATAAGCAAATAACGTCCAAACTGAAAGTACAGGGCTGCCAGAGAAGGGTCTTTTATCCCTCTTTTCTGGGCATCAATGCGGTCGTCGGTAGCAAAAGCAGACGCCTCGGTGGCAGGCAGCTCAAGGGATACCCGGTTAAAATATTTCTGGTAATCGGAGATGTGATCTTCCAGAACCTGCTTAAAACTTTTCCGGGCTGAGAGCGCCTGGTATTCATCGCATTTCACGGAAGGATCGTCTCCCCAATAATCAGTCGCTGCTACCAGACGCAGCTCCAAGCTGTCGGCGGTGGATACCTGTATTTTATTTCCCGAGACCTCTATCTTACCGCCATGTACAATTACTTTTAAGCGCGTTTCATAACACACCCCTTTTCCATTGCGTATAGACTGTGTCATGACAAAGCCTTCCGGCGTTGCAATAACTTTTTCTCCCTCCCCCGGACGGTCCAATGTCAACGTACCGTTAATCATCTTAGGTTCACTGGCCGTAGCCAGCATCACCAGAGCCTGGTCAGGCGCTGAAGCAAAAACAGTCCGTTCATATCTGACCTTGCCAGAGACAAAAGAGGTTTTCACCAACGCCTTATCCAGTTGAAGTTCCCGCCTGTAATCCCCGGCCGGTTCCACATCATTAAAAAAGATATGTATATCGCCCAACGTCTGATAGGTGTTGGTGCCACCTGGAAATCTCTCTGTCAGAAGGTGTTCAGTACATATTTTCTGGGCTTTGGCATATTTTCCATTGAATAAAAGTTTTCTGATTTCAGGAATATATTTATAGCCGTCTTTTTTATCTTTGTAATCCTTGTCGTGAGTCCATATACTCTCCTCATTCAGTTGAAGCCTTTCGTTGGCAATACCGCCAAATACCATGGCTCCCAGACGCCCGTTGCCTACCGGTAGGGCTTCATTCCAATTGGCAGCAGGCTGCCTAAACCATAAAACAGTTTCCTGGGAAAACAGAGCAGTTGAACCCGATATTCCTAACAAAGAAAGAATGAACAGCAGAAGTATTTTTTTCATGGTATGGAACTATTTATTGAGGTCAGACATATCTCATCATATTTTGGGACTTATTGCTTTTAATACCTGCGTCCTTCAAACTTCCTTAGACCGCACGCCTGCCTGACTACCGTAACATTAGCGAAGGCAGGTGCAGGCGCCCGGAGCCCGGATGGCGAAAGAGAACCATTATTTATTCCACTATTCCTGCTTCCCTGTGTTTAACCGCAATGGTCTCTGCCAGACGATCTACAGCTGCGAAGGTCTCTTGCGTGGGAGCACCTTTCGACAGGACGGGATCCAACACTTCAACCTTCATATCTTTGATGAGGCCTGAGATAACCGGGACGGTACGGTCGGCCCAACCATAGGAGCCCATAATGGAAACAAACATGGTTTTCGGACGCAGGGCATTGACCAAATAAGCTGCGTAGACGGCTGCCGGGTGTGGACCTCCAAGAACAGTAGGACTGGCAATAACAATAGTAGCAGCATCAACAAGCATCATAGCCAGTTTGCCAAGATCGGTAACTTCCAAATTAAACTGTTCTACTTCCACCCCATTTTTTATCAATGATTCTACCAACCGGACAACCATTAGACGGGTACTCGCATGCATGGAAATGTATGGCAATACCACCAGGTTCTTCGGCGGAGTATCCACCCATTCTTTGTGTGCTTCAATGATCAAGTCTGGTTCACGGTATATCGGACCGTGACTCGGAGCGATCATGTCAATATCATAAACCAGCACCTTCTGCAGGTTTTTGCTGATGATCTTCCGGAACGGCATCATGATCTCGGCATAATAACGTTTGGCCGCATCATAGGTACGTTCCTTATTCGTAACAAACAGATCGCTGACCGCCAGATGGGATCCAAAAAAATCACAACTGAACAGTATTTGGTCTTCTTCCAGATAGGCACACATCGTTTCGGGCCAATGTACCCAGGGCGTGTGAATAAACTTCAAGGTCTTGTTGCCCAACGAGAGGGTTCCTCCGTCCTCTACGGTCACAAATCTTTCTTCCGGAATATGCAGCAGGTCCATCTCCATGTTTTTACATTTGGGTGTAACCACTACTTTGACCCCTGGATATTTTTTCAACACAAATGGAATGCATCCCGAATGATCCTGTTCGGCATGAAGAGAAATCAAATAATCCAATTTTTCCACTCCTTCGAGCTGACTCATAAACTCATCTTTGAATTCCGGATCATCCGTATCTATAAGGACCGTTTTTTCACTGCCCCTTATAAGATAAGCATTATAGCTGGTACCATCCGGAAGAGGTATCAGAGCATCAAAAATACGACGGTCCCAATCTACAGAACCTAAACGGTAAATATCTTCTTTGATTTTTAAAGGTTTCATATTCTTCGTTCACTTTTAATGTAATTTAAAAATCAAAATTAATTAAAAATAAGCAGAGAGAAAAATAATTTATGATAACAAAATCACTAATGTCTGACTAAAACGCTATGTAAAAAATAAATAAACCATATAATATAAATCCGTAAAATCAAACCTTTTAAAAAATATATCCGTTTTTTTTTACAACTTTACAAACAAAAAAGATATATCATCATGAAACAAACAGTCTCCTCATTATTCATTGTCATCATCATGCTGATTCTTCTCCTCCCTGGTCTCTCCTGTAAAAGGGAAAAACAACCTCAATGGCCAGGGATACTGGCTGATGGCACAGTGCTTCTACCCAACCACTACCGCATTGCTCCTGCCGGAAATCAGATCCCCGTAGGAGACCTTCCACTTAACATGACCGTCAGTCCTGACGGAAAATACCTAGCCGTCACCAACAATGGATACAGTGAACAATTTATCTCGATCATTGATATTGAGCAACAAAAACAGGTACAGATCCTGCCTGTACAAGCTGCTTTTTTCGGCTTGGACTTTAGTACAGACGGAAAGGTACTATATGCTTCCGGCGGCGGCAGGAACCTGATCTATTTCTTTTCTCTTCAGGATGGACAGTTTGTCAAAACCGATTCGATAAATGTGAATCCCGGATCTCACGACGAGTGGTTTGTAACAGGCCTGGCTGCAGGACATGACAGAAAATTTCTGTACGTTGCTACCAAAACCGCCCAAAAACTCCTCAAAGTTTCCGTTCTAAAAAAAAAGATCATAAAAAGTCTGTCTTTCGATCACTTTCTATATGATGTGGTCATGGCCAGAGATAGGAAAAAACTTTATGTGAGCATCTGGGGAGGGCAGGCCGTGGCCGTTGTTGATCCGGATGATATGTCTCTTCTCAACACCATCCCTGCCGGAGATCATCCCAATAAGATGGTACTGGCAAATGACGCTCGCTTGTTCGTAGCCAATGCCAACACTGACAATGTTTCGGTCATTAACACAAAAACAGACAAAGTCATAGAAACCATCTCTGTGCTGCCCTATCCTGGTGCCCTGTATGGTTCCACTCCCAACGGACTGGCCGTTACACCTGATAGCAAAACACTTTTTGTTGCCAATGCGGGGAACAATGATGTAGCTGTCATTGATATTTCCCGGCCGGTCAAGGCCAAAATTAAAGGTCTGATCCCGGCAGGATGGTATCCAACGGCTGCAGCCCTTACTAATGATGGAAAAACTCTGTTTATTGCTAATGGGAAAGGGCTTCGTTCCAAACCCAATCCGAAAGGGCCTCTACCAACACGGAAAAAGACTTTGGAAACCCAATATATTGGCAATCTGCTTTGGGGTACTGTTTCTGTCCTTCCCCTACCGGATAACAACCAATTGAAAGCTTACACCGCCCAGGTAAGAAAAAACAATGACTGGGAAAAAATAAAAAAAAATAACAAAACAAACGGCAAACCTCATGCCATACCTTTACCGGGAGGTTCTTCTCCCATAAAACACGTGATATACATCATCAAGGAAAACCGTACTTATGATCAGGTTTTCGGAGATCTTCCCCAGGGGAACGGAGACAGTTCCCTGGTACTATTCGGCAGGAACATAACGCCCAATCATCATAAGATCGCAGAACAGTTTGTCCTTTTCGATAATTTCTATGTAGATGCGGAGGTCAGTGCCGATGGGCACGAATGGTCAACGGCAGCCGTTGCCACCGATTTTGTGGAAAAAACCTGGCCGACCACTTACTCGGGGCGAGGACGAGGATACCCCTCTGAAGGCAACTATTCCATTGCATCCCCGGCCATGGGCTATATCTGGGATATGGCTGCCAGAACCGGTATATCTTACCGAAGTTATGCTGAGTTCATCAAGATCGGTCGTGACTCTTCCGGTACTTTTTACTATACCAATATGGACAAATTAAAGGGTCATTTTGATCCCCGGTTTCGTCCCTGGGATCTTAATTATCCCGATACTTTGCGTGCTGCTGAATTTATCAGGGAAATGCACGAGTATGAAAAATCAGGCGGTTGGCCCAACCTGATGATCATGCGTCTGCCAAATGACCATACTTACGGCACGGCTATACACAAGCATACCCCCCGATCGATGGTGGCTGAAAATGATCTGGCCCTAGGAATGATCATTGACGCCGTATCCCACAGTAAATTCTGGAAAGAAACTGCCATCTTCGTCCTAGAAGATGATGCCCAGAACGGTCCTGATCATGTGGACGCCCACCGCTCCATTCTGCTGGTAGTTTCACCTTATGCCAAAAGAGGCTGGGTAGATCATAACATGTACAGCACCACCAGTGTGCTCAGAACCATCGAGCTGATTCTGGGCATGAACTCCATGAGTCAGTTTGACGCAGCAGCTTTTCCGCTTTCCACCGCTTTCACTGACAAACCGGATTTTACTCCTTACCATCATCTGAGAAACACCTGGCCCTTGGACCGTATGAATACCGATAACACATACGGCTCAAAGCTTTCCATGCTAATGGACTGGGACAAGGAAGATGAAACCCCGGAACAACCACTCAATGAGATCCTGTGGAAATCCATCAAAGGAGTAAATTCTCCCATGCCTCACATACAAAATATGAGATACAGACAGTTGTTTAATAATAAATCACAATAATCTAAATGGTAGAGGAACAAATTTTGTTCCTCTACCTCCTCTTTATTGTTCTTTAAATCTAACTTTCCACTCCATCTCATTTCCTTTGCCCGAAATCTGTATCCGGATAAATGAGCCTTCAGTCATGGGCTGGGTTTTTATCACCACCTCTGTTTCACCTTTCATGAAAGCATTGGCTTTGTAAGGTACCAGGTTTGCCGGGGAAAAGATATAAAGTGAATATGGATCTCCTTCCACCACAACTGATTTCCCGCTCAACACTTTGGCAGTATCATCCCATGCCACCTTCTGCAAGCTGACAGTACCCGTCAGATGCCGCGAGGTAGCCAGCATCACCGGTTTGTCCTGTATGGGATGGATCACCAATGCACGTACTCCATGGATCGGCACCTCAAGTGAAAGGGTATCCTTATATACCCCCAGAAGGCTGCTGTTCCAGTAATCGAAGATCAGATATTTCATGTTCGGATCGAGACCAAGGTCTTTCGTAAGTGAAAGAGACTTTCTTTCCTGCTCATCACTCCAGTTATAAAGAGCTGCAACATCATACATTCCCGCGGCAGCATTCACCTTGAGATCGAGAATCCGGGGGAAGGAAGCCGGCTGTGGACGGGCGGTAGCCTCACAACGATATGGATAGAGATCCATGGCATGGATAGGCCTCGTAGGCATGGTCGCTTTATAAAGTCTCAGACGCTCCGCTGGCAACCTGGTAGCGATCTTTTTATGAACAGGCCTTTTGAAACGGTCTTTCGATGGAGGATCAGCCATAAAATCACTGGCGATATAGGCTTGACCGGAAAGGGAAATCGTCGTGGCAATGGTCTTTGCCTCTTCCATGGTAAGCGGAGGCCTGAGTTGCACATTATCAGGATCGGACCACCAGCAGATGCCGTTGAGATAGTTGGCACCAAAGAGAGATTTAAAGAACGTGAGCATGGACATCCCGCTCTCTTTGGAGGGATACCACTGTGCCAGGTCGTCACCGCCGGTGCGGGAACCGTCAAAAAGGCCGAAACCGCAACCCACCTCATGCATGGCACATCCAAGCAAATAGTTATCATCCCCCATCATCTCCCGGATCACCATCAGTACATCACGGTATACCGTACGACTGTCCCGGGTCGAATCAAAAGCCTGGCTTTTGTTTTTTTCATAATAATCCATCCAGGTGCCCCAGCCGCCGGCTTTCAGATATTTAAGACCCCAACTGTTTACCAACGTATCAAATAAAGGCATCAAATGTTTCTTCATAACATCAGGGTTGGTATAATCCAGTCTGACTACAGTTTTATCAGCCGTACAGCAGGCGCCTGAGAGATTACCTTTTTTATCGCGCAGGAAGAAATTCTCCGGATATTTATCAGCCATAGCCGGTTTTTTGTAGTTGGCTCCATAAGCATTCAGCCACAAACCGGGTTTCAGTCCTTTATCCAGAATATACTTGAAAAGCCATTTCCCGCCTCTTGGAAAAGCCTCTTTGTTCCAATCCAGATAGTTGGCCTCTTCACCGCGGGTATAACAGGCATCCAACTGAACATATTCCAGGCCGTAAGGCTTCAGCGTGCGGGCCAGTGCATCGGTTTCCTTCACCATATCCGCCTCGGTAGTCGTCATGTAATAACAATACCAACTGCTCCATCCTGTAGGAGCCCTGTCAAAACGTTGGGGTATCGGCTTATAGACCGGTACGAATTTTGTTTTCTGATACTTTGCCAAGCCCACTTCTTCGTTGTAGTATTCTTTTATCAGTGTTATCCCTGATCCTTCCCGTGTCGGGATCTTCACATCCATCATGCGGGCATTATTTTCATTGCGTGTTAGTTCGCTCCCTTTGGGAAAACGGATCAGGATATCGGTTTCCCGGTCAAACAAACTGTAAATATTTCTTGCAGAAACAAACCCAAGTGCATTGTACATCACTCCGTTATCCTGGCTTTTCACCCGTGCCGGGATCCGGCTTTCGGGGGAAGGTGCTATTCCTGTCAGCACTCCATTAACATCTGAGCAATGTATCCCGAGCTTTCCGGAATCAGCTGTAAAGCTCCAGATCATTTGTCCGGATTGCCCGGCATCAATGGTCATTTTGTCCGGATGTTTTTTCACAATCCATCCTGTCAGATAGGTGAGATTCCCGGCTTCATCTCTCACCGCCAATTGCACATCCTGCATTACCACTCCAAGATCAGTCTGTTTAATCGTCAGGGTATTGTTTTTTTTGTTAACAAGAATCTGCCAACCGTCACTATTGAACGTTCCGGAAGAACATGCAGACAAGCCTATTATTAAGACTGTCAACATTAAATTAAAAATGCTTCGTCTGGTATTTTTCATGGGTTTAAAATTAATAGGTTATTAGAAATAAAATTTATTCTTCAGTAACCGGCTTACCAATCAACTCTTTTTCTATCTGTTCCAGCGTCTTTCCTTTGGTCTCTGTCAGTTTTGCTCTGATGAAGAAAAATCCGAATACACTAATCCCGGCAAACAACCAGAAGCTGCCGGAAGCCTGTATGCTCTTATTGATCACGGGAAAAGAATAGGCCAGCAGAGCATTGGCAGTCCATAGAGCAAAAGTGGACACCGCCATGGCAGCACCACGTACTTTATTCGGAAATATTTCCGACAATATCACCCAGGTTACAGGCGCCAGGGTCATCGCATATGCAGCAATGGCCATAACCACCAAGATCAGTAAAGGAAAACCCTGAACACCGATATAATAAAAAAAACCCATAATAGTATAAATGACAGCCAGGCTGCCCGCACCGATCAGCATCAATGTCTTTCGTCCGACTTTATCTACCAAAGCCATAGCCACAAAGGTAAAAACGAGATTCACACTCCCTGTAATCACAATATTAAACAACATGTCGGAAACCGAATATCCGGCAGCAGTAAAAATCTCTTCGGCATACATAAAGATCACATTAATGCCGCACCATTGCTGAAAAACGGCCAGTACTACTCCGATGACAACGATCCCTGTTATTCCAGGAGACCATAACACTTTTAAATTTAACCTTCCCGTATTTTGCCTTAAGGAATCTTTGATATCTCTTATCCGCTCTCCGGCATAATCTTTCCCTCCTATTTTTTCCAGGATTGAAAAAGAACGTTCATATTTTCTTTTTCTGACCAGAAACCGGGGGCTTTCAGGGACTAACCACATAAGCAAGAAAAAGATGGAGGCGGGCACCATTTCAGCCCAGAACATCCAGCGCCAGCCGGTTTGTCCGTTCCAGGAATGCAAAATAAAATCAGCAGTAGCATTTTCCGGCACTGGTTTTGCAATCTGCCAGTTAACAATTTGAGCCAGTAAAATACCCAACACAATGGTCAATTGATTGATGGACACAAATTTTCCCCGGATATTTGCCGGAGTAACCTCGGCGATATATACCGGTGACAGATTGGAAGCCAGGCCTATCCCCAATCCGCCCAGTATGCGATACAAAATAAAGATGGTAAAAGAGCAGGAAGCACCGGTACCGGCTGCCGACACTGTAAAAAACACCGACGCCAGAATCAGCAGATTCTTGCGTCCATATTTGTCTGACAGAAACCCCGAAAGGAATGTACCTCCGACACATCCGACTAATGCTGAGCTAATGGCCCAGCCCTGCAGATATGGCATATCGGCAATGGAAAAAAATTGCTCATAAAAAGGCTTGGCCCCACCAATCACCACCCAGTCATAACCGAACAATAACCCTCCCAAGGCAGAAACCAGAGAAATAGCCGTGATATATTTCAGGTTATATGACGATTTCATTTTAACAATGAATGAAGTATTGAAGTAAGGTATTAACTACTTGGATGTTATTTCTATGGTAGCTGGCTTCAGCCCTTGTGCAGAAGCGGTCAGAGTGATTGTTCCGGGTTTACGGTTTGCCTGCAGGATGACCAAACATTTTCCGTTAAAAGCTTTCCGGTGATCTGCCTTGAAAGGCTCCATACTGATCTCAGAACCATTGTCCACACCGGCAATAGAAGCATCGCCATCTACTTTGAACTGTACCAGATTATCCGCATCGGGAACCATGACTCCGTCTTTATCTGTCACTGTCACCGTTACAAAGGACAGGTCTTTGCCGTCGGCATGGATCTCCTTACGGTCAGCCTGTAAGGAAATCTTTGCCGGCACACCCGCAGTCTTCACTTCTGCCATGAGCGTTTTCCCATTGCGTTGTCCAACCGCCTTCAAGATGCCAGGCTCATAAAGCACTCTCCACATAATATGCAGATCATCTCCCTGTTTGGACTTTTTCCCCAGCGACTTACCGTTCAGAAACAATTCCACCTCACTGCAATTAGTGTAAGCCCACACATCTATTATATCCCCCCTCTTCCAGTTCCAGTGAGGGAAAAGATGCAATACATCCTTGTCTGTCCACTCGCTCTGGTACATGTAATAAGCATCTTTAGGAAATCCTGCCAGGTCGACGATCCCGAAATAGGAGCTTCGTGCCGGCCAGGGATAAGGCGTGGGTTCCCCCAGATAATCAAAACCAGTCCAGATAAACATACCGGATATAAAATCATGTTTTTTCACGATCTTCCATGTTTCCTCATGTGTAGAACCCCAAGGAACACTACAATTATCGTAGGAAGAACAGGTAAAATCAGGGTTCATGAGATGATATTTCCGTACAAGGGTTTCCGTGTCCACATTTTTCTCTTTTAGTTTATATTTCTTTCTGATTTCCCGGATCTGCTTTCTGGGGGGCCATCTCCGTATGCTGTCCGAAGGCATGTCATAATGCCCGCGCGTTGCTATGGCCGAAGTTGTTTCGGAGGCAATGAATATCCCCCCGGGGAAAACCTCATGAAACTCCATCCAGTTGTTTGTATGATAATTATGTCCTATCAGATCACAGGCACCCGAGCGAGACAAGGAATTAGATTCGGCTTCCGGGTTATTCATCGCCGAAGTTACCGGTCGTGTCGGATCCAGCGACTTGACAATCTCCGACAGTTCTTTTCCGATCACAGCCCCTTCCGGCGTATGTTGCTCTGGGATTTCATTTCCAATACTCCACATGATCACACTTGGATGGTTGCGGTCACGCAATACAAAATCGGTTAGATCACGTTTATGCCACTCGTCAAAGTATAAATGATAATCATAAGGTCTTTTTCCTTTCCTCCAGACATCAAAAGCTTCATCCATAACAATAAATCCCATCCGGTCGCACAAATCCAGCAATTCGGGGGCAGGAGGATTATGTGAAGTACGAATCGCATTCACACCCATGCCCCTGAGGATCTCCAGTTGTCTCTCCAGCGCCCTGGTATTGATTGCTGCTCCCAGGGCTCCCAAATCATGATGATTACAAACACCTCTGATCTTAACATATTTCCCGTTCAGGAAAAAGCCTTTGTCCGGATCAAAATGAAAAGTACGTATCCCAAAAGGGGTTGTATAATCATCCATGATCTCTTTCCCTTTTATTACATAAGATACAGCTTTATACAGGTTTGGCGTTTCAACAGACCAGAGTGCGGGCCGGATGATATTCATCTCCTGCATAACGGATGCGACTGCATCTTCACCGATTTCCACAGGCTTGCTTGCAGACGCCACACTTCTCCCATCAGCATCCAGAAGCACCGTTCTAAGAACAACATGTACCGCTTCCTTTTCGTGGTTCCGGATCTTTGTTTCAATCCTTATCCGGGCATTATCTTCCGAAACCTCCGGCGTAGTCACAAATGTTCCCCAATGATTTACATGTACCGGACGGGTAACCGTCAACCACACATTCCGGTATATACCCGACCCCGAGTACCACCGCGAAGCAGGTTGCTTTTCATTATCCACCCTGACAGCCAAGACATTCTTTTCCTGCCCATATTTAAGATACGGAGTAAGCTCATATTGGAAAGAAATATAACCGTAAGGCCTTTTCCCAAGAAAATGACCATTCACCCATACCGTACTGTTCATATAGACCCCGTCGAACTCAACAAATACTTTTTTCCCCGTATCAGATAACGGCAAGGTAAACGATTTCCGGTACCATCCTATCCCATCCGGCAGGGCCCCACCGCTGGTACCGGCAGGATTATCCTTGCTAAACTCCCCTTCAATACTCCAGTCATGGGGCAGATCAAGGATTCTCCAAGTATCATCGGAATAATTCGGAGCCTCCGCTCCGGCAGGGTCTCCCAGAATAAATTTCCAGTTTTCGGTAAAATCTTTTTTCTTCCGGACATTCTCCGGGGTAACGGTAGAACAACGAGCTGTAAGAAAAATCAAAGCAAGAGTCAGGACGAAAAGGAAAGGTCTTGTTTTCATAAGCATATCATTATTAATACATTAAACCATATCTTATCTCTGGGGGTTACAATCCTGTTGCTTCCTTCTGCTCTTTTATTTCTTATTTCTCATGTAGCCCGCATTCTTTCTTTTCCGGGGTCTCCCACCACCAGCGTCCTGACCGCAGATCTTCACCCGGTTTCACAGCTCTTGTACACGGCTGACACCCGATACTGGGGAACCCTTTGTCATGAAGGAGATTGTAAGGTACTTTATTTTTATGCACATAATCCCAGACATCCTTTTCCAGCCATTCCGACAGGGGATTTACCTTGATCAGCTCGTTTTTCTCATCCCATTCGACATGCTGGGTCAGAATCCGTGTCACCGATTGTTCCGTACGCAATCCACAAATCCAGGCATCCAACCCTTTCAAAGCTCTGGCCAATGGCCTGAGCTTCCGGATATCGCAACACAACTTCCGGTTGGCTTCATTCTGATAAAACAAGTTGATCCCATGTTCATTTACCATTTCTTCCACTTCCCTGTGATCGGGAAAATACACCTGCACCTTGATCCCGTAATAATCATTTGTCTGCTGTATCAGGTCATAGGTTTCCGGGAAAAGACGACCCGTGTCCAACGTAAATATTTTTACATCAGGCTTTATCCTGACGGCCATATCCGTAATAACCTGGTCTTCGGCACTCATACTGCTGGAGATTGCCACTTTACCGTCAAATTCATTAAGAAACCAGGCAATAATTTCTTCCGGGGAAGAATTTTTGAATTTTTTATTGAGCTCTTCTGCCAGTTTTTCCATAAGATCTGTTCCATTAACTTTTCAAAGATAATTCTATCTTGTAAATCAGCCAAACAAAATTGAAAAAGCACAGGCAACATTTTATTTAAAAAATACAAAATATTTTTACCTTTGAATTTACATCAAATGAGAAGAACATATGGCCGCAGACAGGATATTTCCAGGGATCATCCTCTCCACAGTTTTGTTCATTGTATTTTTTATTTTTCTGTTTTATGGCAAGCATGCTTCGGAAAGGAAATGCCTGCGGATTCCTAACAACGGCAGTTTGCGAAGAGTGGTACTGGAGCGTATCACCGGCTTTTTTCTTTTCGGTTTTATGCCGGGAATCGCCATTCTTCATTTTCTTCCCGGATTAAAGGCTTCAGATCTCGGGCTTGTGCTTCCCGGCCGGGGATGGGTAATCCCGGCCCTGCTCTTTTGGCTCACACTAATAGCCTTTATGGCCCGTTACACCGGAAACCCTGCTTTACTGGCCCACTATCCTCAAATACGAAAAATACCCTGGGGAAAAAATATCCAACTGATCAACATTTTTACCTGGATTCTTTATCTGTCAGGCTATGAATTTCTTTTCCGTGGACTGCTGGTATTTCCTCTGCTGGGACGATTCGGAATAACAGGCACCATACTCATCAATATAATCGTCTATACACTGGCTCATGTGCATAAGGATAAAAGGGAGATAGCCGGAGCCGCGGTCTTCGGGATATTCTTGGTTCTCATGACCATATATTCCGGTTCTGTCTGGTTGTCTTTTATGAGTCATCTAACGCTGGCTTTATCCAACGATTATTTTTCATACAGGGCACACAGGAGAATCCAGCTATTAAAACAGAATAAACATGATTCGCTGTAACGGTATATTTCATTTCATCGTACCACCGAAAATACTGAATGCATGTGCTGTTATCTTGTAACGGGCGGTACAGGCTTTATCGGGCAAAGGCTGATACGTCTCCTGTCAGATACAGGGGCTACGGTACATGTACTATCCCGAAATATTGCAAAAAAAGAAATGTTTCCCGAACCAAATGTTCATTTTTTTACGGGAGATATCCGGGATCCGGATTCTGTAGAACGAGCGATGGAAGGGTGTACTCACATATACCATCTGGCCGGATATGCCCGTGGTTGGACCCGGGATGAAAATATCTACTTTGAATACAATGTCAGGGGTACGGAAAACATTCTGAAGACAGCCAAAGATCTCGGTGTGGAAAAAATAGTCTTTACCTCGACGGCAGGGGTTATAAGCCCGTCATCAGAAATCCCGGCTACAGAAGATACTCCCCTTACTATTCCCTTCTTTACATCCTATGACAAATCCAAATATCAGGCTGAACAAATCATTCAAAAATATGTTAACAAAGGGCTAAATATTGTTATTACCAACCCTTCCCGGGTATTCGGCCCCGGCCCTTTAAGTGAAAACAATGCTGTTACGGGAATTATTCTGAAATACAAACAGGGGAAATGGCACTTTATGCCGGGGTCCGGAAAGCGATATGGAAATTATGTGTATGTAGATGACGTGGTCAACGGATTAATACTCGCCATGAAAAAAGGAATGGCCGGAGAAAGGTATATCCTGGGAGGAGAGAATATGTCTTATCGCCGTTTTTTTCAGGAAATATCTTTGTCTACGTGCCGAAAAAACCTACTACTTCCCATTCCATTGTCCGTCATGCTGGTGGTATCATGGGGAATATCCGCAGGAGCCCGGATTTTCAATTTCCATCCGCTCATAACCCCTGAATGGGTAAAAAAATATTTCTTCGACTGGAAACTTTCATCCGAAAAAGCTCAAAGAGAACTGGGCTATCAATACACACCCTTTCGGGAAGCTTTACAAAAAACAGTTCGTTTTTTAGATAACAGATCATGAACGACGAAAGGTATACGCTCATAACAGGTGCCGGACAGGGTCTTGGAAAAGCCTTTGCGCTGGAATGTGCAAAACGGCACTTCAACTTATTACTCCTTGCGCTCCCCGGTGAAAAATTGGAATCGTTTGCTTTATCATTGAGGAAAAATTATGTTATAAAAACCGACTATCTTGAAATTGATCTGACCGAACCGCAAGCGGCCGGAAGGATTTATCACTGGGTCCACGATCATCACTATGTGCTGAACAGGATCATCAACAATGCAGGGATAGGCAGCGTAGGATCTTTCACCTCGCATGACCCTGCTTTTTATGACAAACAACTGGATCTTAACATCAAAGCAGTCGTCTTACTCATACACTATTTTATAGAAGAACTTGCGGCAGAACCGGATGCCAGGATCCTGAATATTTCATCCCTGGCATCCTTCTTCGCCATGCCTTATAAAGCCGTGTATGCCTCTTCTAAAGGATTTATCTACTATTTCTCACGAGCCCTTCGCATGGAATACCTGAATACACCTTTAAGAATAAGCGTAGCCTGCCCGGGCCCTATAATCACCAACCGGCAAGTCATCAAACGCATCAAAGACCAGGGACGGATCAGCAGAATCATGGTGCTCAGCCCGGAAAAAACAGCCCGTTTATGCCTCAGGGGCATGTTAAGGGGAAAAGCTTTTATCATCCCGGGATTCCCTAACAAATTCCTATATTGGATAGAGAAACTTCTGCCCCAATTTATAAAGATAAAATTTGTGGCTTCCCGCCTGCGGAACAACCCGCCAAGTTAACGAATGTACCGGTTTGCTACAATGAATCTCTCCGCTGCAAGCAAAAGGGGTATTATCATGGAGTTGTTACATAATATTTTCGCCGTCAGAGGCGTGGAATTCATCCCTCCCCTGCCCATACCCTGACGGATTAGTCCGCTTTTTGGCAGATTAAAATATAAATATTTAAATAAATATTTAAATATTTATTTAAATTTAGAACTGTATTCAGACCTTTCAGGAAGGATAGGTCTCAATAAAATTGAAAGGGACTCCCAGCACGGAGGAATAGTATTGGCCTCTCTCAAGAATATCATCATCACCTTCTTCATAAAACCAATTAATCAGCAGCTCTTTTTCTTCCTGCAACAGTTTTGTAAGGGTTTGCAGCAGGGAAAGCACATATTTTGCCGAACTGCTATTAAAATATTCAATGGATACATCTATAACCGTTTTGGGTTCAGGGTGCTTAACATACTCCTCCACCCACTCAACAATAGGCTTATAGAACACTTCCGGATTTTCGTGAATCGAACGTCCGCTGATTTTCAGGTTGCCATTTGCCCTGAAAATAATCCCAGGTGTTTTATTGGTTTGTTCCCTGATAAAATCCTCCATGACAAAAATAATTT
>Ga0190359_1000148_pt1 | contig 45255 bp, 76 predicted proteins | sample 48721823_MG_FD_161269 | JGI IMG/M metagenome (GOLD analysis project Ga0190359, IMG submission 161269) | Hydrothermal vent microbial mat bacterial communities from Southern Trench, Guaymas Basin, Mexico - 4872-18-2-3_MG | ecosystem: Environmental > Aquatic > Marine > Hydrothermal vents >...
TAAGAAGAGCATATAAATGTTAGAGGTGGAAAAAATTGTTTACTATCTTATGTGACGGTATGGCTAAACAAGGTTTAGGTGCCTGGGCTATAGTTGTTCTTAAAAACGACAAGTATTACTATCAAGAAAGTGGGACAAAGAAGAACGTTACTCACAACTTTATGGAGTGGGAAGCAGTAAGAAGAGCAATAGATTATATTTATAAACAAAAAATAAAAAAGGCAACTATCTATTCTGACAGTCTTTTAGTTGTCAACCAATTCAACATGATTTACGATGTTAAAAACCGTTCTCTTCTTTCCACTTTTACTTACTGTCGTAAGATGATTGATAAAATAGATGGAGAAATAGAAGTGGTTAAAGGTTCTAGGTCTATTACTAAACAGGCTGACACTCTTGCACGTATAACCTGGAGAGTGGAGAAAGAATGAACTGGTCAAACTGGATACCTTTTATACTTTTTGACGCTATCCTATTCTCTTTATTCTGTATAATAATAATTTATATAGGTATTATTTTTAGAGATTTAATAAAATATTATAAGGTGTAAAAAATGTCTAAACGTAGATATTATTGTCCAAAATGTAAAAAAATAGTAAGGGTTGTAAATGAAGACTGTTACGGCATTTTACCTAGTCTTGTTAGATGTGAATGTTGTGATAATAATAAAGGTTTACGTAAACTTTCAAGATTTGAACTTAAGGTTTATCGTTTTATGAAATGGTATGAGGAGAAAGATAAAAATGAAAGTTTTGTTAAGAAACATCTTCCCCATCAGGAAGAAAAGAAAGAAGATTAAAGTTAAAAACTTTTTTAATTTACTTAAAAACAGAAAATTAAGATGTGAAGTTTGTGGAAAGAAGGTTAAAGATGATGAAATAGCCTTTGACAATCTTACTTTTATTGAAGTTTGTGGTTCTTGTCTTGCTTGTACTTCTGAAGAGGTCAGTAAAATCTATGTACTGGAGGAAAGAAAAAATGGATAATATATTTTTAATTTTTTCTTTTTTTGTTCTAGGATTGTTATTTGGTATAGTTATTCCTACTTTAATTATAATAATAGATGAGATAAATTATAGAAAAAGGTGGAAAGAAAATGAATAATATGCTTTTATTTTTCTTGCCTTTTATAGTCTTCTTTATTTTAGTTGCTATAACTTTAATTCTTGCTATATTTTTTGAAAGGATTTCAACATATATTCATATAAATAATATATATAAAAAATATATAAAAAGGAGTGATAAACATGACTGATGAAATAAAATGCAGAGAATGTGGATTAATAATAGAAGAAGGAGAAGAAGTAATGGTAGTATATGAATGGACTGCAAAGTTTGATAATGAAGATATACCTATTCTTGACTTACCATCTAATATATGGTATCCATATTATTATCATGAAGAATGTTTTTATAAAAAATAGTATGTGATATATATGAAAGGTAAAATACTTTTAGATATACATGGTAAAGAATTTTTTGTAAAAATAGTAGCATTATATGGTTATGAATATTACTCACGTAACTGTGTTACTTATATGATTGAAATACATAAAGATAAAAGAGCAAAAAGTAAAGTTTGGTTCAAGTTTTTTTATAGCCATATTATAAATATAAATAAAAAAACAGATTACGACGAACTTATTGAAGTATTAACTAATGCAATAAAAGACGAACTATGTAAAGAACTTAAATTAAAAACAGCTAGTTAGTAAAAAACTTTATATATATCTTTCACACTTTACTATTTAGGTGGAAATATGGCAGCACCTACAATCGTTTGGTATATAAATACTTCAAGTAATGACACACCTAGTTGGACAACTATAGGTGGTTCAGATACTTTGAGGTTCACTGGTCCTGACACAGTAGCAGACAGTTCTTTTGACCCTGTTACCGCTCCTACAAGTGGTTATAAGGTTGCAGAAGAGTTGTGGTTAGACGCTACTTCAGACGCACAATGTGGAAGATATCAAGGTGGAGGAGCTACGGCTAGTTATGGTTCTGCTCCTAGTTGGTCTTTGACTAATACAGGAGACTATATAGCTATACAAGCTCAAACCAACCCAGAAACTGCGGCTGGTAACTTAACTGCTTGGGATACTGCTTCTCACTCTACTACAGCTAAAGAGATACTTAATGACATGAACGGAAATACTTATTCTTGGTTAAGGGCTGGAGAAACAGCTAGTAACGTAGCCCATGCTACAGATAGCACAGGCTCATCTTTACCTAGTGGTTACTCTACTCAAACAGACGCTACTACAACCTTTCAACTTAAAGGTTCAACTTATTCTATAACCAACTCCGCAGCTTGTTCAGCAGACAATGAAACACGTTATATTATTCATTGTTTTATTCCACATGACGCTAGTGCTGGAACAACTGGTCACGACCCAGTATTGACATATACCTACTACTATACATAGAAAAAATTAGAAGGTTTTCTAACCCGAGATGGTCGACCATAGGGGGTAAAAAATTTGTGGATTATACATTATAAAAATGGTTTAACTATTAATGAAAAGATGGGTATAGATTATTTAAATATAGACCATGCAGATGTTGTTTCTGCTCAGATACTTTTTAATGGCACATACTATACTGTTACTCGTGCCAATGACAGCCAGAGAATTATTCAACTCAAGTCTGGTTTATCTATGCAGAAAATGTCAGGCTTACATTTCGATATTAAATTAGCCAAAAGGTTACTTTTTTGTGTTTATAATCAAGAAGGAGACGCTATGGGCTGGGAAGTAGACTATATAACTAACAAGGCTTACAAGATTTCTTTTAACACTAAAGATATGAAACTAAATAACGAACTTTTTGATTTAGATTATAATAAAGTAGTTTTTGGCACACCTAAACTTGAAAGTTACAGAATGAAGAGTTTTTAAGATGATTTTTGATGAGGAGTTCTATAATGGAGGAGCTGGTTACCCTAAATACTCTGAGTTTTCTCATTTTAAAACACGTGCAGAGTGGTTAAGTAAAAATTTTCCAGATGAAAAAATTATAGTTATAGGTTGTGCATATGGTTATTTACTTAACTATTTACCAGACGCTGTAGGTATAGATAAAAGTGAGTATGCTTATAAACAGAAAGTAAATGATAGGGTTTTTCTTGCCGACGCCTCTAAATATGATTATACTGATTTTACTCTTATTGTTTCTTATAATGTCCTTGATTGTATGACTGATGAAGAAGTAAAAAATTTTATTTCTTGTTCTTCTAAACTTAAACATTATCACGTTCTCTGTTTTTACGAAGATGACAATATGGCAGAAGAGTATAAAAAATATGGTTATTTTATACAGGATAGGCAATGGTGGTTCGACCTTTTTTCTGTTGTTGAACAAGATGTTTATCTTGTCGAGTTTGCTACTGGATACGTCTGGTTTAAAGCTGCAGGAGAAAAAGAGTTTACTAATACTTCTCTTAAAAGTCCTATTACTGAAGTTAAGGTGAGTGATTAATGGGTAATTATAGTGTTCCAACGACTAATAATTCACGTGTAGCTGACAGTTCAAGAAATTGGCTAGCTGCATGTGATACTGGTATAACTGACGCTGATACTTCTAATGAATATATTTTTGCTACTTTTGTTCATGAAGATAGTGCACATGCTGGAACAACAATAAATTTTAAACTCCAATGGAGAAGGGTAGGAGGAACTTGGGCAGATGTAGGTTCTGATACAGAAATCTGTTGGGGTATAAATACTGTATTAGTTGATGGTACTAGTCCAGTAGGTTCTAGTGCGGGCTGTCAAACCGCTGATTACAGTCAGGAGAATGAGGGAGATAACAGTGTAATCTATGGAAGTAAGTTACTTAATGTATATGTTGAGATACAGTGGGCTATAGGTTTTGGTTCTGGAGTACAAGGAAATCAAGAATATGAACTACAGATATATGACAATGATGAAAGTGTTGGTTTAGGTGCTTTTTCTGCTACTATAACTACTGCCGCTGTTCAACAAAGTGCTACAGATGATAGAGCAGTAAGTGTGGAAATAGAAAAAACTGGAGTAGAAGACAGTTCTGTAAACATAAATATAGAACTCTCTGCTACTCAAGATAGAGAAACTTCTGTAGATATAATTTATTTTTCTACAGATGATAGAGATATAAGTTCAAATATAGAACTTTTTTCTTTTATCGACAGAAACCTTTTATTAGATATTGAATTACCTATCCAGAGCGGATTAGTAGATATAGATTTAGTTGCTGAAATAGAAAATTTTTTTACAGAAGATAAAAATATAAACATAAATATAGAAAATTTTTCTACTGTTGATAAGAATATTTTTTTAGGTATAGAACAATTAGATTATTCTGATAAAGATATTTCTTTAGAAGTAGAACAATCTCTTTTAGAAGAAAGGTCTATAAATGTAGAAGTAGAACTTACTAATATAACAGATAGAGCTGTTTCTGTAAATATAGAAAAAACTTTTACTTCTGACAGAAATCTTTCTACCTTTATCAATTTACCTATTTCTAGCGATTACTCTAACAGAAATTTATCTATTGAAATAGAGACTTCGTCATTATCTGATAAAGCTGTAAATATAAACATCGAACTTCTAAATACAGAAGATAGAGTTTTAGAAGTAAACATAGAACGTTTCTCTTCTGATAATATAAGTCTTTCTACTAATATAGAAAACCTTTCTTTTTCTGACACAAATGTTTCTATAGATATAGAACTTCCTAGTTTGTCAGGTTCGGAAGATAGAAGTTTGATTACAGAAATAGAAATAGAAACAGAAGAAGATAGACAGGTAGATGTTAGTATAGAACAATTATCCTCTTCTGACATTAATCTTTCTATTGATATAATCTATAAATCTATAGATAATAGAAACTTAAGTTTAGAAGTAGAAAAAGTTCTTATAACAGATAGAAGTTTATCTTCAGAAATAGAGAAAAGTTTAACTGAAAATAGAAATCTTTCTTTAAATATAGAAGAACTTTCTACTTTAGATAGAAATATCTCTTTAGATATAGAACTTTTTAATTATTCAGATACAGGTTTATCTGTTGATGTAGAAAAACTTTTAAGTGCAAAAGAAGATAAGAATATAAGTCTAAATATAGAAGTTTACAATTCAGAAGATATAAACCTTTCTATTGATATAGAAAGTTCTCTTGAACGAGAGGCAGATAGCGCTTATATAGTTATAGAAGATAGTTATATAGCTAAAGTATATTTAGAAGATAGTCTAACAGCTAGTTTAGTTATAGAAGATAGTTATGGAGGTAGAGAAAAATAACACAATTTCAAAAAACAAGAATAGATAATTTCTATATTGTAGCAACTTATGACAGAACATTAAGAATTACAGTACAAAAATATAATCATACAACCGAAGAATACGAAGATACAGATATATTTGGTGGAACAGTTACTTTACACGTTTTTGAGTCTTATGATGAAGAAAACGGTTTTACTAATGAAGTTACTAAATGGCAAAAAAATGCTACTATTATTGACGCAGCCAACGGTTTATGTACTATAACTTTTGAAGACACAGATACAACCACTGCAGATATAGGAACTTACTATTACTATATAGATTTTACAGATGGAACAGGTAATAAATACCAAGTTGTCATGGGTAAAATAAAGGTTGTTTAACAATTATTTTATAAACAATTATACCTTTTTTTATTCATGAAGAAACTAATAATGGACAATCGTGAGCCACCTATACTTCTTTCTTTACTTTCCGAAAAGTTTGAAGTAGAGATAAAAAAACTTCCTACCTTTGACTATATTGTTGGTGGAAAAGTTGGAGTGGAAAGAAAAACCTTCCCCGACCTTGTTGGTTCGGTGGTGGATAAAAGGATTTATGAACAGGCTAGAAGAATGGTTGAAAGTTCTTATAATCCGCTCATACTTGTCGAGGGGAGTATATCTAGCAGTTACTCTATTCATCGTTATATACCAAACTTTAAACAGGACGCTAGGAAAACAGCTATGGGAGTTCTAGTAGACCTGGCTCTGAACTTTTCTATACCAATCGTTTTTTCTGAGAACCATGAAGATACAGTTTATGTTTTAGAAAAGATTTCTAGGTCTTTAAACTCTTTTAAACATCATACACCTAGGATAAATGTTTCTCTTTCTCCTACTGTTCGTCTTCTTACTCTTGTTCCTGGTATAGGACCAACTACTGCACATAAGATAGTTAAAAGGTGTGGAAAAAAGGTTACTTATTATACTTATAAGAAACTTCTTTCTGTTAATGGTGTAGGTAAGAAAAGTGCAGGAAGGATAATGAAATTTATAGGTGAACTAATCTGAACAACCGCAAACGTGTCTGGTCTGCCCTTTTTGAGTTGTGGAAAGGTATAAGCTTACGTGAGGCTATGCGCATACATAAAGCAGACCTTCTTGCTTATCTTGATGGTAAACATCCAAAGGAGTTGTATATACCAGCTATGAATATAATAATTAATAAAGAAGATTATATACTTTTAATAAAATTGAATAAAGATTTAATTCTTGAAAATAATAAAGTAAAGGTGATAAATTATGAAACAAACTTTTCTGAGTAAAGGTTTACCTAACAATCCTAAACCTTTTCCTGTTCTTTTCTGGATGGGTAGTAAAACTAAACTTCTTCCTCTTTTAGACCCTTTTCTTATAGAAGCGAATGGTCTAAACTACTATGAACCTTTTGTAGGTGGAGGAAGTGTTTTCTGTTACCAATTCAGAAAAGAAAGGTTGAAAAAAGGTATAGTCCTTAACGATAAAAACATTTATCTTATATCTTTTTATCGTTATCTTAAGGAACAACCTTATACTTTTATACAGGAAATTTTTAAATATGATAACAAAAACAATAAAGAAGATTATTTAAAATTAAGAGAACGGTTTAATAAACTAAAGGATAATATACATTCTAATCTTGAACTTCGAGAAATGGTAGGATTGTTCTATTATCTAAACAAAACTTGTTTTAGAGGAGTTTTTGACCTTGACAAGAAAAACAATTTTAGAGTGGGTTTTGCTTACAGACCTAAAGCTAAAATAGTAGATATAAAAGGTTTTGTCCATCTTTCTGGTGCTTTACAAAAAGCTAGATTGATTAATGCAGATTTTGAACATATTCTGCCAATTGAAGATAGTTTTGTTTATTTAGACCCTCCTTATCATTTGTTACACGACAACTATACTTATAGTGGTTTTAGTGAAGAAGACCATAAAAGATTAAGAGAATATACAAAAAAGTTAGATAAAAAAGGATGTAAGGTAGTTATGAGTAACTCTTTAACAGAACTTATATCTGACCTTTATGATGACTGGTTTATATATAGTTTTGAAAACAAGTATAATGTGAATAAGAAAACTGTAAAGGAGTGTATAATAAGCAATTTTGAACCAACAAAAAGTTTAAATAAGATGGAAAAGTATAATTTTAGTAGGTAAAAAAAAATGGATTTAGAAAAATTTTGCCAAAAATTTGATTTACAAATCGATGAGTTGAAGAAAGAATTATCCAAAATAATGGAAAATGAAGGTATAACTGAACAAGCTGCTCTAAATGTTTGGAAAAGCGAGAATATGTCAATGTTACGTATAAAGAAGAAGGGAGAAAAACTCCGAGCTATCTATCTTTTTACTGAACAAGTTATTCCTTACCGTGCCGAAGAGACAGGAGAAGAACCCTTTTTCCGAGCCTTTTTTATGGTTCTACCAGGAAGAGAACCTTTAATTGCTTTTGTAAAATTGACTAAAGAGCAGATTATAAAACTTTTCCCAGAAGAACCAGAAACGTTTAGTGGATATGTTTTTGAAGCAGGATATGTAACAAAGGGTAAAAGACTAAACTGGATTAACTGTTTAAGAGATGAAAATGGCTTACCTCTTCTTTCTCCACATGATGTAGTTATAACTAACAAGGACTTACATGACTATTTAATCAAGTGTTCTAGAAGTATAGAAGAATGGTATGACGAAAATTTGGAAGAAGAAATAAGTTATAAATACAATCTCGACTGTTATCTTCAAGTTCTCTCTACTGATGATTTTGAATGGACAGATAAACAGACAGGAGAAAAGTTTACTGCCTATAGATACTATCTTGTAGATTTAGTAGATGACTCACTTGTAAGGGCTATACTTACAGATTGGAGAGGAGAACTGCCATTATATGACAAGTATGATAATTTGTATATCTATGGTGGTTATACCAAACAAACTGCAGAAAGTGATGACATCTTAACTATTTCCTGGTCAGCCAACTGTCCTATCTTCATTCTTCGTTCCCCTTCCATATAATAGAAGGTTTTAAGTATGAAAAGGGTCAAACCTTTTCTCTTTCTTCTTTTGGAGATACAGATAAACTTATTTACCTTATAGAGATAGATTATATAGAGGAATTAAAAAAAGGTAGGCTTTTCAGATGGAAAAAGGAGATAGATAAATATGAGTTGGTTAGAAAAAACAACAACAAACAAAAAATTTACACCAGCGACAAAAGAACTAAAATGGGGAAGCATGGAAAGGTTAAAATATTCAAAGGTTATACCGACTGGCATACCTTCCTTCGATAAACTTATAATTGAACCTTTTTCTTCTCCTCCTATGGGTGGTTTACCTATAGGTAGGGGTAAGATAACTATTCTTGCAGGTAATCCTGGTTCAGGAAAAACTCGTTTCTTTACTAATCTTGCTTGTAAATTACTAAAAGAAGATAAAAGTTTTATGTATATAACTTTTGAACGTGATGGAGACGAGTTTGTAGGACAGGTAGAACAACTATATAAATTTATGTATGGAGAGGATTGTCCAGTAGAGAAGATAGCTTATCTTGACTACTTCTGTTCTCCATTTTCTTCTGCACAGATAAAGGTTATAGCTGATAAAGCTAAAGAGTTCTACTCTTTAACTAAATCTCCTTTTGTTGCTATAGATAGTATAACCGAGATGGCTAAAATGGAGACTATGCTCCGTAGAGTAATGGATGACTTACAACTTCATCTATATAATCAAGGAGTTGATCTAGCTGTGGTTGGTACAAGTCAGTTCAGAGGGGCATATGAGAAAGGTATAGCTGGTGGAAAGGGTATGGCTCACAAAGCTGACGCAGTTATACTTATAGAGAGTGAGAAGGTAGATAACTTTAACAAAAAATACTACAGTTGGTTAAATTACGGTGATTTAGTTAGAACCATTTCTGTTATAAAAACTGCTAACTATGCTCACTCTTTACATAAATATCCTTTTACAATAAGTGATAAAGGAGTTTTAACTATAAGTGATGAACCTCTTTCTATAATGGCTAATAAAACAGCTATCTAGGTAGATAAAAATGAAATATATTATAGAAGAACCACAAACTGAACCTTTTACTCCTCACGCTCTTTCATCTAGCGAATGGGAAGTACTTTTCTCTCTTGGTAAAATAATGAAAAGAAAAAGTATAGGAGACTACGAGGCACGAAAACTTTTTCGTGATTGGTTAAACGATAAGATACTTTATCATAACCAGGTAAAACCTCTTATCCTTTATACTATTGTTTCCAACATTATTAAACATCGTAGGATAATTATAGGAGCTAGTTACCAGGACCCCCGTGTTCCTTTACTCATTTACATGCCTTCTGGTTCTGGAAAGTATGTTATACTTGAAGCTATGTATGAACTAAACGAAGAAGTAAAAAAGATTATAAAAGAGAAGATAGATGATAAGTTTGTAGCTCATAAAATAATTAACAGAAGATTTAACTATGATAAAAAACAGAAAGTTACAGCAGAAGCACTTCTTGGAACAGTTATACGTTCTAGTGAAGGTTGGGTAGCACAAATGGGTGTAGAAGCAACTGCAAGTGTACTAGTTATTAATGAGGCTTCTACCTTCTTTAATTCAGAAAACGAGAATATGAACAACGTTTTTCCTTATGTTTGTGAGGCTCTAGACCCTATAGGTTCACAGGCTAATATTGTTTCTAAACAACTTACTGGTAGACCAGCCTTACTTTACCGCACAGAGACTAACTTTGTTCTTTTCTGTCAACCTGAAAGGGCTAACCTTAATGAGGGTATAATTACTTCAGGAACTTTACCTCGTTTTCTTATTGTTTATTCTCCTGTTTCTGAACGTTACCACCATGAAGTTTTAGAGTTTAGAATGTCTCATACACCCACTGTTTCTCCTTCTATGCTTTCAGAACTTGCTTCTTTTCTTCTTTCTATTTTAAGTGAAAATAGAGACTTTGTTCTTTCCAAAAAGGCTAAAAGTAGAGTTATTTATGAGATGACAAAATTAACTGATTTTGTTAGTGATGATAGAGTAGCTAAACTCTATATTTCTACTGCTTACCAACGTGTTTCTAATATGATTATCAAAATGGCTGCAGTTAACTGTTCTATGAGATACGACTATGTTATAAGTGAGTTAGATATTAAACGTGCAGCAATAGATTTCCGTTCTGCTTTTATAACAGCTATGGCTTTCTTTACCAACTTTGTTAACTTTGTTCATATACGTAAACAGCGTATTTACGAACTTATGGAAGTTATTCGTCATCTTTGGGCTATTTCTCCTACACATGGGGTTATAACTATCAACTCTCTTTACGACGAACTTAAAAAGGATAAAAAGTGGACTATAAGTGAGAGAAGTATACGTAATCTTCTTTCTGCTATGGAAACAGCTAGATTACTTAAATATGATAGAGGAGTAGGTAGAAAACCAGGTTATATTATAGACATACAGGAATTTACAGAAGATGAGTATTATAGATGGTTAAATGAAAAGGTAGATTAAAATGACTGACTATGTAGATAGAAAAATAAAAATACTTAAAGAGAGGGTAAAAAAATATCATAAAAAGTATGGTATAGTAAATGATTTAGTTAATTCTATATTAGAGTTTATAGCAGACAGTTTAGAACTTTTATACTCTACTGGATATATAAAATGCTATATAGATATAAAGGGTTTAGAGGAAGATAAAGATGAAAAAAACGGAGATATTGACTGAAGAAGGTAAAATAATGGTAGGACTATCTATACTTCTTTCACTTTGTTGTATCTTTCTTATAGTTTACTTTTATATATATATATTCTCTGTTGGTATGATTGTTTTCTGGTCAATGGTCTTATCTGTATGTATATATGACCTTATAGATACATATATTAAGTATATAAAAATAAAAAGGTGGTTAAATAAATGAAAAAAAAACAGTTAATAGATTGTTATGCCGTTAATTGTATATATTATGACAAAGGAGAATGTAAACTAGAACTAGTAGTTATTGCTGAGGATGAAGTAACAAAATTACCTACATGTCAAAATTTTTATAGTAAAGAGGAGGTAATAAATAATGAATGAACTAAAATATTATTTTAAAAAAAGGGAAAAAATAATTATTAATGAAGACGAGTTAGAAGTTATAACCCTTTCTTGTTCAATTGAGTCTCATAGAGGTTTTAATGAAAAACCTTTTATAATCAATGAACAAAAGGTTTGGTTAAAAGAAGGTCCTAGTTCTTATAAACTTATCTTTTATAGAACTATTAATAAAAAGGCTGATAAAGATAGACTTTCTTCTCTTCATGAAGGATTGAAAGAGGCTGTAAAGAAAAACTATGAGTTTTGGAGAGACACAGAATGGCTGACGAAATAGAACTAATTAACCCTATTACTGGCTTACCTATAACTTTAACTTTTGATGAATACGACTGGCACAACAATCTGGCTTTTAAAGCCTTTACCCTTTTCTACTCTTTTGCTTATATCTTTGTTAAAGACGAAAATGGTGAAATTAGTATTCTCTACTTTGAGCAAACTTTTGGTGATGAAGATGGATAAAAAACCTTATTATTGTCATATATGTGGAAGACTTTTAGGTTATACTTCTGTTAGTTGGATACTAAAAATTGAACATACATGTGAACAGTGTAAGGAAAGATATAAAAATAACACTTTTTTAACAGACTTTATTGGTGAAGAAAAAAATGGTAGTTAAATGTTTTTTTAGAAGAAATACTAACTGTTTAGTTTATGAAAAAATTAGACGTATGGATATAAAGATAATAGAGGAGCCAGATATGGATAGACCAAAGCCTGACTGGTGCATTCCTTGTCTTCTCTGGCAGATATTGCAGGAGATGAAGAAAAGTGCGTGAATACAAACTTTTCTTACTCCAAGGACTACTTGAAAACGAACTTGAAAAACTGTATAAATATATGGATGAATTTACTTTTTTTAATGGGAATATAGAAGAAGTAGAATATGAACTATTTTATATAAATAATATAATAATAAATATGATTATACTTATAAAAACTATAAAAGGAGTTAGTATACTATGATTAAAGAGGATTTACACTTACTCTCTCTTATACTTTCAGAAGAAGTAGGAGAGTTAGTTAAAGCTATAAATGACTATAAATGGAAAAATGGTTCAATAGAAAATGTTTATAAGGAAGTACAGGATGTTTGTCCTATTATAGTCTCAATTTTTAACACAGTAAGGATTATAAAGGAGGAAAAAGAAAATGGAGATAAGTGATATACTTTACAGTGGAAGTTATATAGGAGACAGATTACTTGGAGATAATGATAAAGTTTATCTTCACGCTACAGATATTTCCCATTGTATAACTAAAACTTGTAGAATTTATGAATTAGTAAAAAATGGTATAAAGGAAAACATAGATATTTATTCCAAGAACAGAATGGAACTTGGTAAGGCTATACACTACTATTATCAACATGTTATCTATCCCGAACTTATGATTAGCAACAAATCACATGATTTTGGTAGATACCCTAACATGAAATCTGAAGAGGTTATAGAGGTTAATCTTAAACTTAATATAGATAACAAACTTTATATTTCTGGTACAATAGACCAGCTTTTAGAGGACGATGAAGGTAACCTATTTATCCAAGATATAAAAACTACTAATAGCAGGTCTTTTAATTATATAAGTGGTCCTAAAACTAACCATGTTATACAGTTACATGTTTATATGTTACTCTGGAACGTTAATAATCCTCATTTACCTATTTACAGTTCACGTATACTATACATTAACGCTTCTAAACCTCTTGAAACTAAAACCTATCGTGTAGACTATAACAATGATATAATTAAACATATCTATGAACAAATAGATAAGTTTAAGGAGTTTATTTATAATAATAAACTTCCAGAGCCTTCATATGACTATTTAGATACTTGGGAATGTAACCCTAAATATTGTCCTTTTAGTGATAATTGCGAGTTTGGTATGTAATGGAGAAAAAAGAAGATTTTGAAAGACTTATAAGTAATTGTAAAGAGTGTATAAACTATGACTGGATAGTTCAGACTATCTATAATAAAGGAGAATTTAATAGAAGGTTAAAAATTTATTTTGAAGGTTTATGTAAAAAATGTAAAGGAATAAGGTGGACTTATTATGAAGAAAAACCAAAAACTTCTGATACCATATATTTTAATGAGTACGGTACTTTATATCTACTTCCTTATCGAGACTATAATAAAGGAGATAACTCTTAGACCTTTTATTCTTCTCAAGATTTTCTGGGAAAACTATAATGAACGTAAAATTTCTGAAGAGGAACGAGAGATGGAAGCCTTACTTCGTGCAGAGAGGGAACTTTCATGGGATTAAAAAGGTTTCGTATACAGTGCAAACTTTGTGGTGCATTTATAGGCAAGACTTCTACTCTTGCTCTTTCTAATCATTTAATTTTCATGCACAAACTTTCTGACTTTGTAGATGAAAAAGGTAACTGTCTTTTCTGCAACTCTTCTATACCCAACCATTATACTAAATGGAGTTTTAACTGGACAGAGCATTTCTCTAATAAACACACTTTTAGAGACTTTTTTGATATAGTTCCTAATGAACATCTTGAGTTTTTAGAGTTTATATGTGAACATTGTTATAGAGGTAAAAAGGGTGTATACGTTTCTTGTTGGTTAGATAGAAAGAGTTATGATACAGGATATGTTAAACCTGTTTGTCAATGGTGTGGTAGACCCATGCGATTGAAAAGAAAAGTCGACCGTGTTCGGTATTAATTTGGTGGTATATATGTTATATATGCTTCCATAATTACCAATTACAAATAAAAAATTAATTAATTAGGTGAATTGCTTATGAAAGATTTTCTTTTAGAACTGTTTAAGGAATATGGAATAGAAGAAGAGAAGGCTAAAGAGATGGTTTCAAAGATAATAATTAAGGTTTATGAAATTATAACAAGTTTTAGGAAAAAGGTGGTAGATTTTATTGAAAAAGAGGTGTGAGTATATAAAAGATGATGGAGAACAGTGTAAGCAGTTAGCCTTACCAGACCAGGACTTCTGTGTTTCTCATCTGGAGAAGGCTATGGGTTTAACTCCACAGGAACTTGTACTTATAAGGGAGTTAAGAGAAAAGTTGGGTAATGAAGAACTATATAAACGACTACTTTTTAAAACTCCAGAAAGTATATTAACATGGTTAGAAGAAATAACCCGTAGAGATATAGATAGAGCAACCTTTGCTATGCAGAAAGAAAAAGAAGAAGGAAAGTTAAATAGTAACCTTACTAAGCTTCATGAAACGTTGACTAAAAGGTTAATCAAGATACTTGAACTTAAGAAGAAGAAAAGTAAGAAGAAACTTACTTACGAAGATATAGACCCAGCTACTTTGAGAATACTTACAGAGGATTAAAATGAACTATAAAGTCCTTAAGATTGAGGCTTTAGTAAGAAAAAACGGTAAATCTTATATCGAAAGGTTTATTAGTAATCTTGAGGATTTACCTTTAGTAATTGAACAAATAGATGGTCAAATTATTAATTTAGTTATCTTTCTGAGTGATAAAAATGGGAAAAGAAAATAAAGAGTTTCTGATAGCTCTATGTATAGTCCGTTATCTTGTGGCAGGAAAGGGGCTCTATGCTACATCTAATACCATAAAGGATAATATTCGTAGATGGGAAAAAGCAGGGTTATTAAAGTTTCACACTCCCATCAGTAGTGGAATAAAAAAAGAAAGTATAAAAAAGTTTATAGAAAAATATAGTGATAAAAATGTTGATGTATAAAGGAAAAGTTAAAACCTATTCTATCTCTGACCTTTTTGGTTGTAGAAAGGTTGCACAGATGAAGGTTAAGCCTTTTCTTAACAGGTTAGAAGAAAAAGATTATCAAGAAGTTATAGGAGAACTGGATGAATATATTGATGAAGAAGGAGAGATAGTTATATATACTAAACTTGAACATGACGCAATTGGAGACGAAGACGTTTTTCTTATTATAGCCAAAGAGGTGAAGATAGATGAGTGAAAAGTATGAATTTAAGGATATAACTGTTTACTTTGAAGACTGTATAAAGGGTATATATGATAAGGTTAAACGTGGTTCAGTAGATATGGTTTTTTGTGACCCTCCATTTGGTATAAATTTTATTTCTCGTAGTGACTGGACATATAGTAGGTCTAAAAAAAGTAGGATAGGAGGATATAAAGAAGTAAAAAAAGATGAGTACAGAGAATTTACTGAGAAGTGGATAAATGCAGTAGACTATGCAACTAAAAACAATGCTACTATTTATATAGTTAGTGGCTGGACTAATCTACATCATATACTCGATTATGCTATAGAGGGCAAAGGTTGGTTTCTTATGAACCATATAATCTGGTGGTATAATAATCCTTTACCTACACTTAAAAAGTTTAGAGCCTGTCATTATCATATAGTTGTTTTTACTAAAAGCAAAAACATTTTTATACAGAACAAACACACTTTTAACATTATTGACAATCGTGAGTCTCCTTATCTTGATGTTTGGCAGATATCAAGGGATATGCGTAAAAAAGAGTATATACCCAACGCTACTAAACTTCCTCACGAACTTGTTCGTAGATGTGTTCTAACCAGTTCTAATGAAGGAGATTTAGTTCTTGATTGTTTTGTTGGTAATGGGACTACACCTGCTGTTTGCCTTGCACATAACAGAAGGTTTATAGGTTTTGAGATAAATTTAAATACCAGAAAAACAATAAAATATATAGTTGAAAAAGAGTATAAACTTAAAGAACAAAGAAACAATCTTATGAATTATTTATCGGGTGAATAGATGAACGAAGATTTTCCTCCTTGGAACTGGGAAGTATATAATCCCAAAGAAGAAGACGAAGAACTGGATTTCTATAAAGAACTTTGTCCTCTTATAGCTAATAATGTAGAGTATTGGTGTAAATATGAGTTAGATTTTGAACCTTGGAAGTTTGATAAAAAAAGGAGAGAAAAGATACTTAAATATATGAAAAAAAATAAGATAGATACAAATATTTATTATCCTCTTTACGGTTTTGGTCAGTTGGATGGAATAAAGGCTATGGTCAATCCTGACATACGTGAAGTAGTTATAGTTGCAGGTAGAAGAAGCGGAAAAACCATGAGTTATTTTGCTGCTACAACCTTTCTTGCCTGGAACAACTTTTCTTTTTTTAATCCCCCTCGTTCTCCTATGGGAGTTATAGTCTGTTCTCATAGAAGAGAACACGCTGTAGATGTTATAATGAGTGAAATAAAGTCTAGATTGAACTATACTAAAAACATAAAGAACTATATTACTAATGACTCAAAGATGAGTATAGAGTTTGGTCCTATAAACACCACTATTTATTCTATACCCACTTCAAGATATGAACAAGTAAAAGGTTATACTAACCCTCTTAAGATTTTTATGGATGAAACAGTTCTTATAAAGGATAACAGAGTTTTTTCTGCTATACGTCCTTTACTTAATCAACGTGGAGTAGTTACACTTGAAGATGGAACAAAAAAAGAGTATAATATAGGTATGGTTCTTACTTCTACTCCAGAGGGTATGAACAACTACTTTGCTTCTCGTTTCTTCCTTGCACAGGAAAAGGATAGTATGCTTTCTCTTCGTTGGCACAGTCTAGACTCTCCATATGTTAACTATAAAGGAGTTATAGACGAACTTCTTGAACCCAATTGTGACCTTCTTATGTGGAGACAAGAGTATGGAGCAGAGTTTCTCTATGTAGCTAACTCCTTTTACACTCCAGAGTGGGTAGATAAAAGCATAAATTTTGATTTAAGACCTTTTGGTGAACTTACTCCTTCTTACCGACCGCTCTATTGGGGTATAGACTGGGGAGCTGTAAGAGATAGTACAGTTATATGGGTTTGGGAAGATATGGGTAACAGATTAAGATTTAAATTTGCTGAAGAGATAAGAAATACAGAGTATGATGAGCAGGTAGATAGAATAGTTTATCTTTCCACAATTATCAAACCTACCATTATTAAGGCTGACCTTGCTGGTAGAGCACAAAACACTATTCTGGCTAACAAATATGGTTTGCCTCTTTCTCCTGTTGAGGGAGTAAGTATGAACCTTCAAGGTAAACATCATCTTTATATGCACGCCAAAACCATGCTTCAGGCAGGTTATCTTGAATGTCCGCCTAATCCTAAATGGAGAGAACAGATGATAGGTATATCTGCAACAAAATCTATGAACGGAGTATATCTTTCGTTTAGTAAGGAACATGTAGGTTTTGACGATTGGGTAGACGCTTTTGTTCTTGCTACTTCATGTAAAGAACTTATAGGCGGAGTTTATAAACCACAGAGTTATACCAGTAAAACTTCTATTAAGGATATAGGTAGAAAAGATTTTTCTTCTTATCGTCCTGTCAGTCGGACTATTACTTCTCGTTCTCGTAGGCGTAAAACTTGGGCAGAGAAGAAGGAAGAGATGGAGAAAGAAAGAAAAAAAGTGAAATAGTATGCGAAGTGAAAAAGAGATAAGAGAAAAATTGAGAGAAATGTATAGAATGAAGGTAAAAAATAATACTATACTAATAAAGTTATTTATAGAAAAAACTTTAAGATGGGTTCTTGGAGAAGAAGAAACCATTTAAATGAGAGTGATAAATTGTTAAAAAAGGATTTTGATAAATACGAGATAATTGTTCCCCTTGGAGATATACATCTAGGTTATGGAACAGTAAATATGGTTAAGGTTCAGAAGGTTATAGAGTTTATAAAGGAGAACAATGCTAAATGGATAGGTATGGGAGACTTAATAGATAACACTCCTCCTATACACAGATATTTTGACATGAAAAACGTTACCATGACCCCACAAGAACAGGTTATAAATATAGTTAATCTTTTAAAACCTATAAAGGATAACTGTCTTGGTCTTCTCTATGGTAATCATGAGATAAGGTCTATAGAGTATAAAACAGGTTATGACCCTATTATTCAGATGGAAGAAATGTTAGGTTTAGAAAAAAGAGGATTAGGTTCACAAACTTTTTTTAATATCAATGCTGGTGTTTGTAAATACTCTGTTTTTGCTACACATGGTTCAACAAGGGGAATATTCTTTTCTACACGTAAGGGTTATAAAATTAACAAACTTCTTTCTTTACACAACCTTGCTATAGCCGACCTTTATCTTATGGGTCACCTTCATGACACGGAGTGGACAACTGCCAACTATCTTGTTGGAGAAAAGGAGATATCTACTTCTTATTTCGTTATGACTGGTGCGTTTGTAGAGTATTTCGGTTCATATGGAGAAAGGTATGGTTATAACCCAGTAGAAACAGGATGTAATGTAATCTTCCTTGGTAAGAAGCGTAAAAGAATAATAATAGAGAGGCTTGTTTAAATGCACGACGTCGAGCGAAAAACTTTTTTCAAATGTGATTTATCATGGGAAGTCTTTTTCGCTTGTTGTCGTTTATTTATTGAGGTGAAAAAAATGTATATTCAAGGTCTAATTACTTATACTAATCGTCTTTCAAAGGAGTTTTTCTCATTTAACGAAGAAATAGAAGATATACCTTCTTTTATTAAGAAAAAATTTTCTAATAAAAAGAATATTAAATATATAAGTGTTTATTTAGAAGATGGAACAATCTTAATATTGAACATATAATTATCTATAATTGGTAATTGTGGAAGTGTCTACGACATATATATGGGTAGATATATACACATTATGGTGAAAAAAATGATTTATGAAAAAAAGTTTAAAGATATACTGTTCTTTGCCGACGCACCTTTAGATTACTATCCTTACAGGTTAAGAACCTATGATAAATATATGGATAAAGAAACAAAACCTTATGATTATCTAATAATAGATTTAGGTGTATATACTTATCTTGTAAAAAATAAAGAACATAGATATCCTGAAAAGTTAGAAAGAGGGATGTTCTGTCTTTCATTTGAATTAACAGAAAAAGAGTATGTGGCTGTACCAGACTATCCACCTATAAATTTTGAGTTTAACAAGAAAATAGATTACAATAATATAGAGTTAACTATAAAAAATTGGTTAAAGTTTAAAGAAGCAAAAACAAAAAATTGTATATTTACTATACAGTTTAGTGAAATAATGAACCATAGTATAATAAAGGATGAAATAAACATGTATCCAGAACCTCCTTCAAAATTTTTGGGTTTAGGAGGATTGTGTAGAATTATGGGTTCATTAAAAGAAAAAGAATATATGAATTATGTTATGAGAGAAATAAAAAGAAGTTTTCCTAACCACTTTATACATGTCTGGGGAGCTAGTATATGGCACTTAAATAGTATGAGAAAAATAGGTATAAATAGTTTTGATAGTGCTAAATGGAGTAGACCAGTAACACGTAAATTACCTAATCGTTCTGCAAAAACGAAAAAAGAAAGTATACAGTTCTTTAATGCTTATATAGAAAGGATTTATAATATAGAAAAAAATACTAAATTATCAGACTTTTTAAGATAAGACGACAGCGTTAAAGTAGGTTATGAGATTAGTATTAGCCTTAACATAAGTATTATTAAGTTCTTGATTTTTAGAAGTGTTAAAACTTATTCTAACCTTAACTATACCATCACTATCTATATAATAACTAGGATTAGTAGTTGTTGACCAGTAAAAAGCCTGTGTGGTCAAAGAACCTATATACTCTACATTATCTCCACTGTCTCTATTTTTATGGAAGAAATGAAAATCAGGCGAACATTCTTCCCAAGAAGTAGTATTATTATTATAAATCATATATTTTATAGCTCCCATATCGTAATGAGTTACACTATTATCTCCAGTCCAGTCAAGTTTATATTCTATAATCCATTCTATTTTACTTAAAGAATAACTAGGATAAATAGGTTTAAAATAAAAAGTTATACTTTTTGTATATTTCATAAGTTGATAAGTTGTTGTATTAGCCATTTTTATACCCCCGTAGGAACATCGTCCTGTGTAAAAAACCTTCCTCCTGTATCATCCTTACTATCAGGAGGGTTATTAATCATGTCTGCACCAGAGAACGAACTATCCATTTCAAATTTAACCATTATAGGAGCATTAAGCAGTTCCTGTTCTTTTTTATCTTCAGCCTCTTTGGCTAAAACAGAAAGATAGTCATAGAAACCCTTCTCTTCTCCTCCAGCAGAAAAGGTTATAGTTCTGGTAATATAATCAAAAATTATGTTATTAATATAGTAATCTGTATCCTTAAGAACAATATGCATATTAGGATAGTAGTTTTCAAAGTTGAATACATTATCTTCTATAAGTGTAACCTTAACATTTTCTACTAACTCATTTTCATAAAGATACCTTGCTGCTACAGTAGCAGCGTTATCAGAATAGACCTTAAGCCTTTTTACCATTATATATGTTCCTGTATCTGAAGGTTCTTCAGGATATTTACCATAAGGAATTTTTACTCCTCCTTCAGGATTTTTCTCTCCTATAACCACTACCTGTGCAGGAACATTTTTAGCATTATAAACAACTTTAGTTATCTTATCATCATCTAAATCATAGTTAGTTCCTAACCTTTCTCTTATAGTAACACCATTTATACCAGTTGTATTTACCCAGTCTTCTATTACCATAGTCATACTATGACCAGAAGAAACACCAGTAAAAGTAACCCAGTCATTTACTATACGCCAATCATCATAGAAACTATTATAAATATATATTGCACCCTTCCACTCAGAACCAGCCTTATTAAAAACAAGCTTAATAGTATCTAAAGAAGTACTAAAAGTATATGTTTGTAAAGTTGTTTTTGTGTTATTAGTATATTTATTAAAAATACCACTTAAATCAGATGTTCCATCACCAGATAGTTTTATTTCTACACAGTCCTTAAAACCATTTCCACTGTGGTCGAAACCAGCACGAATAGAAATACTTGCGCTAGGTAAACCAATATCTTCTATAATACTATGTGTAAAACCTAATTCTACTTCCCATTCATCTGTCTCGTTTCTCCATTGAATTTTACTTATATCATCAGAAATACCAGGAGTAAGATTAGGTAAGTCAGAACTGAAGTCTTGTAAATAACAGAAATCCTTAAACGCAAGAAAAATTCTTTCCCAACCAGGTGTAGACCAATCATATAGTCCAACCATCCCCATACAAGAAAGACAGTATTTCTCAATTTCATAATTCCACCCCATTTGTATCCATTCATCGCATTGTGTACCATCATTCCAGAAAATATATCTTGTAGGAATAGAAGGATGAAAGAACCTTATCTGGTCGGCTATCCACGAGTAAACAGGTATTTCAAAACCAGTTCTATAAATATTATCTGTTCCACCACCAGAAAGGTTTTTTTCTATATTTACAGGTTGAAAAGTTCTGGAAGGATAAATTGTTCCGATTTCTATAACTGGATTACCACTTGATACTGTCTGTTTAAGACCTAACATATAAACATTATTAGAAGACATATCTATACCTTCTTCTGAACTACCATATCTATTTAACGGATATTCAAATTTTATATCTGAAGTGCTTAAACCAGTTAGAGTCTTATCTGTATATGGAAAGTATGTGTTTATTGTACGTGCGTCAATCATTGAATATACAAATGTTTGATATGTTGCGTCGTCAACAAGCTTACCAAGGAATAAACCATTACCATAAAGTTTTCTACTATAAGGTGAATAATTACGTATATGTGTATAAACATCATTACCCATAGTCTCTCCAGAAGAAATATCATAAGAGTTAGCTATAAGTGCTTCATTGCTTTTAAGTTTAAAAGTTGAGTCGTAAGCTAGATAACGCCAATTCTGTTGACTGGTTAAATAGTCGAAATACATAGAAGTAAGAATAGGTTTTTTAGGTTTAAAAACGAAAGTTGTCCCTTTACAATAATATACATTAGAAGAGTTACTACATAAATCGAGAAGTATTTCCAAAAGGTTTTTATCTACATATTCTTTGTGTAAAATAAAATTACCATCTGTAACTAAATTTCTGTTTATAGAAGCAGAAGAACCGTTTTCATCATAATAAATAACCTTATCTAAAAGCTGGTCTACGTGATAATCAGACGTACAAAGTTCTTCTTTTCCTCCCTGAGTAACTCTTAAAGAAGAAATAAGCCAATAAGCATACTTATTAGCTAAAGTATTAACTATATGCACAGCCTCTACGTCTAAATCATATTTACCATCATAGGTACAGTTCTTTTTAGTTACTTTAGTTACTTGACCTTCAAAAAGCAATTTAACGAAACTGGATGAACTTGCTCCTGGTGTACCGCTCCAGGTAAAATCTGTTCCAAGGGCAACAATTGTTCCCTCCTTTATATCCCAATTAGTGTCATAATCAAAGATGGTAAATTTAAGAGTAGAAAGTTTGTTAAGTCCTTCATCTTTTTTAAGTTTTATAACCTTATCTATTATTCTAATCCTCGTACTATCATATGAACCATCTGTCCATCGGCTGTTAGTTTCATCATAATAAGCTAAATCTAAAACTTCATGAGATATAGAAACAGAAACGTTTTTATCAGATTTGTTATATGATTGAACATTTACACTTGTATTTATATTAGAATAAAAACTTTGTTCTACCTCAATAAAAAGAGAACGGTCTACTGAACCTGTAAAGATTACATCTACCGAAACTTCTCTATCACTTTTACTTCTTTGTTCTATTTCTAATCCTACACTTCTATCCACTCGTGCATGTGCACCTATAATCATGCCTACTTGTCTATCAGAAAACTCGTCTACTTCTATATTTGTAGATATATTTCTATCTGTTTTTATCTGTTGTTCAATAGTAAAATCTACATTTCTATCTGTAGAAAAAAACCTTTCTATATTAGTTATTAACTGTTTATCTTCTTTTAATATTCTTTCTATATTAGTAACTAAAGAAATATTATGTTTACTAAAAAGTTCTACATTTGTGAAAACATCTATATCAACCATAGCATTTGCTATTATCTCAGAAGAAAGGTTTTTATCTGAATAAAGTTTTTGTTCTATATCATTTATAATTGACCTATCAATTGTTGTAAATCTTTCAACATCAACAGATGTGAAAACATTATATGAAACTGCTTTTCTTTCTATATTTACACTTACATTTCTATCTTGTGTGGATTTTTTATTAACATAAATAACTGCTGGATTAGTAAACGTCATATAGTTTTTACTATAATAAATAAGTGATACATACCAAGTTTCTCCTCTACTAACTCCTGGAGTTTTAATGTAAACCTCTGTTTCTGTTTCTTGTTCAGTAAAACCAGTCATAGTCAAATTATTAAGATAATCATTTGCTGTTCCTTCCTGATATTCACCATTTACATCTGTATAACTACCGTCACTTGTTATCCAATAACTATTAACTATTGACATTCCGTCATAATCAGATGTAGAACTTACCCCCTGTTGTAACTCTGTAGATGTGCGTGTTAAAGCATTATGTGTCCAAAATGTGTTATCAGTGGAATAAGCAAAATAAAAATATCCAGGATTAGAAAAATTTGCTTTATAAGCCTTATGATGAAGTCTTAATCTAAATTCATCACCAGGTTCAATATAAATAGGTGTATTAATTGCAGCAAGCCAATCATCTTCAGTTCTTGTAGAGATAAGACTGTCGTTAGAAAAACGGTAATCTGTATTATCTATTTTACTATCCCAAACGGTTACATTTACACTATCACTCGTTTCACCGACGTTTTCGTCATAGAAAGTAATAGTGTAAGTATAAGTGCCTTCGGAAAGAGAGTCTTCTTCAATTTCATAAGTAACTGGTGTTCCACTAGACCAAGACCCACTGGCAACTTGAGTAGTGCCCCTTTTAATAACATAATTATCAGGATTTTCATCTGTAGCTGTCCAGGAAAGAGTTTTACTTTCCCAGGTAGACATGGTTATATCGTTAGGAGAAGAGGTTATAACAGGGTCATCTTCTTCAAAAATAGTTATAGTGGGATAAACAATATAATTATATGAATTAGTATCAGTATTTACTAATTTAAATCTATAATCAGACTTAGGTGTAGCGTTATATGCCCTTACACACCATTCAAGTTCAGTTTCTTTACTACTCCAACCAGTAACATCAACGTTACAAACATTACCATTCTCATTATATTCACCAGTAACATCTACATAACTAGCGTCACTAGCTATCCAATAAGTATTAGCTATACTATCTCCATCAGCGTCACCTGTTCCATTAACATCTGACCTAAAATCATTAGATGTGGTTGTTACTTGTGTCCAAGAACCACCGTCTTTAGACATATACATAGTCCAAGCATTAGTAAGATAAGCGTTGTTTACTTTTATATGAAAACGAATACGAACAGTTTCACCGTTTTTAAGGGTTATATTAGTGTTTTTTTCTGCTAACCAGTCATCAGATGAACGATTATGTAAATCACTGTCTTTAGCAAAACGGAAGTCTGTTTGATTAATTTTTATTTCTCTTACATAAACAAGAGCACTATCATATGCACTATTATCAAAATCATCATATACAGTACAAGAATAGGTATATGTTCCAGCGGTAGTTGGAGCTGTACCGTTATAGTTTATAGGCGAACCGCTAGACCAAGTTCCACTATCTATTTGTGTTGTATCACGTTTTATGATATAATTATCAGGATTAGCGTCTGTGGCTGTCCAGCTTAAAGAAAGAGAACCACCAAGTTTAGCAAATGTATTATCTGGAGTGTCAGTAAAAACAGGGTCGTCAAACTCAACTATATTAGCTCTAGCAGTATTAGCATAATAATTAAAGGTACTAGAACCATTTCTAACTCTAAAATTAAGATAGTCTCCGTCAGCAAGATTACTACTTAAATAAACAACATACTCTACCTCTGTTTCACCAGTCTGGTCATCTGGAAAACCAGGTCCACCAAGAGTTGTAGAGGCATAATTATCTCCTGCGGCTTCAACTATTTGGTCACCAGTATGTTGAATATCTTCACCAAAATTACTTATCCAGTAAGAAGTAGATATACTTCCACCATCGGTAACATAAGAACTATTAGTAAGAAGAACATAAGAGGAACTATCTGTTACTTGGAAATATGCCCCTCCATTACGACTACACCAAAGTGTCCATTGTCCAGAAGGTAAAGCGTCACCTGTATTACGTATATGAAAACGAAGAATATAAAGAGAACCTTTAACAGTATCTATAGCAGTATTTATAGCCGCTTTCCAGCTACGGCTAGAAACACTACTGTTATTACCCCAACGATATGTATCCTGACGAAGATAAGCAGCCATATTTATTTAACCTATTTATTCATTTTTCTTAAAAGTAAGGCAAGATTAGCCCTTTTACGTATAGTTTGATTTTTACTTTTCCTTAATTGAAGAAGAACAGAATACTTTATTTTTCCATCCTTATCAAAACCCTTTTTACCATATTTACGCTTTACATACTCCCTTAAAGCACCTGGCTTCTTTATAGCCTTACTTATCCACTTTTTTTCCAACCCCAACCACCTTCATTTTCTATAAACTTTTTCCATGCCCGCTCAGCCTTTTCTTTACTAGTATATTTACATTTACCTTTTTTACCTATTTTATATTTACCATTTGAACATCTATAAATTGGCATATCCATCAATTAAACTACTTGTAAATGTATCTTCCCATGTGAAAGTATAAGGTTGACTACAACGACATGGATTAATTAATTTGCCTAGAAGTGTAGCAAAACATTCTAAACAAACCTTCTTACCAAAAATCTCTTTTGAATTTTCTTCATTAATAAATTTTAAACAATTTGCACAATTCATTTTTTAAAACCTCACTAAATCATGATGAGAACTAGAAGTGTAAAAGGTCTCAAAAGTAAAAGTAACCTTATAAAGTGTAGAACCTATAACATTAGCAAAGTTGGGAACGTGTTTAACGTTTATATTTTTTATTCTTCCACCCTTCCAATGTCGAATAAGATAACTGCCTTCTGTATCTCTTATCCAGACCCTTAAACCCTTTTCTGAACCACTCACCCCTTCGGCAGCTTGATATAGAACATCTAAATCTACTAATCCCAAAGAAGAACTATCTAAACCTGTTTCAGCCTTTTCTTCTATAAGAAGAGTAAATTTAAGTTGAGGATTTTTAACCCCTATCCAACGAGAAAGAGGTTTACCTGTCCAGGCAGTAGCGTTACGATTAATATATGTATGAGCAGAAGAACAGTCAAGAACAACAGTGTTCTTAAGATAAATTCCTGTCTGACTGTCAGTAGGCTCACTATCACTTACATAAATTTCTAAAGTCATATATAACTACCTCTTGTTCTTTTTATTTCCAGAGCAACAGTTTTACCTACCATTTCTCCAAAACCCTCTGAGTCCATCATCTCATCAAACTCTGGAGTTATATATATATAAACATTTACTGCTCCTTCTCCCATTCCTCCTCCCGTTGTTCCACCAGTAGAACTAGTAGTGGTTGTAGAAGTAGGAGTAGGAAATTCACTTGTTCCTGCAGGAGGAAGAGTAGAACCCTCTCCACCATAGTCACCTGTATTTATATCCTCATTATCTGTTCCTGTTCCACCTTTATCTTCTTCTGTTTCAGTTGTTCCTTCAAACTCTGTCTTTGCTTCTTCTGCGGTCATCTCCTGTATTTCTTGAACGTCGTCTTTAAGCAAACCTACCTTTTTAAGAAATTTAATTATAAGATTAACCAATTTGATAAAAAGATTAAACACCCCAGCAACTACTTTCCATACAAAATCCATTACCTGTCCAAGTAATTCCATAGCTTTCTGCCATAAACCTGAAGAAACTATAGCCTCTTTTATATTATTAATTATAGTCCCCATTACTTTACCAAAAAACTTGACAGGTATAAGTAAAATCTTAAATACTATGGCTAACATTCTAAAGGGTGCAAGAGCCATCTTTATCCAGAAAACAAGATATTTAAGAAAGAACCCAGTTATAGGAGCAAGTGCTTGAGCAAAAACGTTTATTACATCTGCCAACATTTTAAAAAGGTCTACAAAAGGTTTCATTATTGCCTTTAATCCTTCCATTACTCCACCAAAACCTCCAAACTGGTCTTTTACTGCATAGATAATAGAACCAAGAATTGTTAGAGCCAGACCTATTGGTCCTAGAGCCTTCATAAAAGTTTTTGTAGCTACTGTAGCTATACGTATAGTTACAGTTAAAACTCCATAACTACTAGCTAATATAAAGTTTTTTATAGTAGTTAATGTGGAAACTATTCCTTCCTTTATACGTGTCTTAATATTTCTTATACTCACCTTACCAAGTAATATTTTTGCTACAACAACCCAAAAAACAGATAGTTTTTCTCGTATATTAGCTATTGTATTCATTATAGATAAACGCATACTATACGTTTTTAAGGTATTAAGTATACCAGTTATAGTTATTTCTCGTATACTTGTAGTTATAAGAAAGTTTTTAGCTGTAATAAGTGCATAAACAGCGGTAGAAAATAGTCCTGTAATAGTTATAGCTTGTGGAAGAGAACTGAAAGAATATTCACCTATTTTGACCATAAGGTTTTCCAGACTTTGACCAAGTAAAACAAGTTTACCATAAAGAGTTTCTTCAAAAGCTGTAGCTGCCTGTTCAGCTATTCCACTAGCCGTGTCTATAGAATTGGCTAGTTCATCAAAGCTTCCATTAAGTGCTTCAAGAACAGGAAGAATGTTTACTCCCCTAACACCAAAAATGTCAAAAGCAACTGCTAACCTCTGACTAGGGTCTTCTATAGCCAGAATATATTGAGCAAGTAATCTTAATCTATCTAAAGGTATAAGCGAAGAGAAATAATCCATATTTATACCAAGAGAAGTTATAGCCTCCTCTGTTCCTGGAGTTATATCAAGAACAGAACTTAAAGCCTTACGTAATATAGTTCCAGCAGTAGAAGCATTTATACCTGCAGAATAAAGTATACCTATAGCTGCAGATAGTTGACCAAGAGAAAGACCTGCTTCTGCAGCAGTAGCACCTACCATACTTAAGGCTGTGTTCATATCTTCAGTTGTCATGGCAAAAAGTTGTTCACTTTTAGTCAGAGCGTCGGCAACATTTTTTACATCTTGCCCAGCATATGAAAACATGTTCTGTAATCTGACCATAGTCCGTGTAGCGTCATTAAGTTCCATACCTACGGCTGTAGCAAGAAGAATAGACTGAGAAAGCTGGTCTATAGCACCTGTAGAAGTATATCCTGCACGCATAAGATAACCTAATGCGTCAGCTATCTCATTAAAAGAGTAAACGCTCTCATTACTCATCTTAAGTATACTATTACCTAAACCAGTCATTGTTTCTTCTAAACCTTCAACATCTCCAGTAGATATAACTACAAGACGGGAAAGGTCAGCCATGGCGGCTTCAAATTTTATAAATGTAGATATAACTTCATTTACTGCATAGGCTGCACTCAGAGCTGCGCCAGTAAGTTGACGAAAGGCAAAAAGAGCTCCCTTATTAAGAATATCTATACGTATCCCGAACCCGCCAAAGAACATGTTACGTGCGCTCATCTTCTTATTCCTCTATATTTTCTTTCCATTTCTTTTTCTGTTTTTTTAGCTTCTTCTTCTTCTTCTTCAGCTAACTTATTAATAGCATAAATAAGAGCGTTATATTCTCCTATATCCATCTTTTTAAGGTCCTGGTAAGTAAAGCCTCCTTGGGTGTGTTTCATTATTAAGATATAATCTCTTAACTCACCCTCGGCATAAGACCTAAATTTTCTGTTAGTTTAAATAAACCTATAGCGTCACTATACTTGTAGAAAATCTCGTTAAGTCGCATATCAAACATTTTCTTTATTTGTTCTTTAGTAAGTTTGGGTTTGACAAGCGCTTTAGCCAGAGTTTCAAGTTGATACATATCTTCATCAAGTGTGCGGGAAACAATATTTCCAGCCTTATCCCGTTTAACAAGTGTACATTTACGTTTTATAGCTCCAGCCTCTTCGGCTGTAAGTTTGCGTAACATAACATATTTACCATCTGAAAGTTTAATATCTATAAACTCTGCTATCTCATTTTCTAAATCTTCTACAGTTAGATAAACTTTTTCTTTAGCCATTTTTTTCATTCCTATGTTAATTGAACAGTTTCTGCTTTCCAACTCATTTCTGACTTTACTGGTTCTTCCAGAGAGAAACTTATCTCAAAACTTTCATACTTTACATTATTAAAAGTAAGTGTGTAATCTGGCACAGAACCAAACTCAAGGGAAAGGTTTTTGGTTGTTCCATAAGTAAGAACGTCGTTTATAATATCGTAGGTTGTGTGTATTATACTAAAACTTCCACTTGCGTTTATCTGTGTCCAGGCAAACTCTTTTATAGTCTCAAGTCCTATCTCTTTTATCTCCAGTTGTCCATTAGCTATCTCAAAACTAACTTCCTGTGTATAACCTACCGTTGAACCAGCAATCTTGAATGTAACATCCTTTCCCGTATAAGTAGTCATCTTTTTTCACCCTATGTTAATGTTGAAGCTTTAGCCACAAAAGGCATTTCAAACTCCACAGGTTCCTCTATACCTATAGAACAAGAAATTTGTCCCCAGGAAACATCTGAAAGAGTAAGAATAAAATCTGGAGTAGAACCAAATTTTAGTTGTATATCATCTGTTGGTTGGCTAGTAGGTAAACCATCGCTAGGTAAAACAAGGTTGTAAAGAGAGCTTAAAGAAAAGTTACCTGAACTTTGTGGTCTAATCTTAAGAGAACCACTAATTGCTATCTTTGTCCAAACAAACTCTTTTACCGTATCGCTAGAAATTTCTCTCACTTCTAATTGTCCATTATCTATTTCAAAACTTAATTCTTGGGCGTAAAGAACTTGATTTGCCCCAAGAAATATATCTACATCTTTTCCTACATAAGTTGTCATTTTTTATACCTCACTAAAGGTTAATTCTTTGGCTACAAAATCTAAAGAACCTGTAAGAGGGTCTTCAGGATTAATGGTTAATGAATATTTTGCTGTAGCCATTGTTCCTTTTATTATATGAGTTGTTGTCCCATCTGTTAACTCGACGTGTATATAAGTAGTGTTATCTGTGAAAAGAAGCTGAAAAGCCATATCATTAGAGTTAAGTGTTCCCCATCCTGTCCCTGTATCTATCTTCCAACCCCAGTCAGTGTATATATCAGTAGAAGCATAAGCAAAACTTGCGTCATCACAGTTTTCTATAACTATCCAGTACCAGTCATCCATAGTCAAAGAAGCAGAAGAAAGGTCTACATTTTTCCAACCTACACCTGAACAATCTATTGTTCCACTAGCTAGAGCCGAACCGCTAGGTATACCGCTATTATCTGCCTGTACACTCACTGTTACACTTGTATCTGTTCCTCCACTATTATAGATACTTACAGAACTTAATGTTCCTCCTGCAGCTCTAAACTTAAAAGCAAGTTTTTGTCCAGTAGTTAGAGCCTGAGAGTTAGTTTTATCTCCCTGTATATGCTTTATATCTACAGAGGCTAGGTTGGGAGACATGTTTATAACTTCTGTTTTTGTAGGGTCGACTTCATAGTCTCCGAAAACTAAACCTATTGCACCCATATCTTCCATTCTGTAGTCCATAGAACCACTAAAACTTCTTTTTGTTCTTTGCCACCTTTTATGGTTTTCACTTAACACACTTACATCTGCCAGACCGCTTTCTCCACTAATTGTCAACTCTGAAAGACTAGCTATAGTCCTTCCAGCAACTATAAGTTTTAAATCTTTTGTTGTTACTACCCTTATTAGGTCTGTCATTAACAAACATACTCCTTTTTTATTATTTAAATTTTTCCTTCTTTATTCCTTTACCCATTCTATTCTTTCTGCGGTAAAAGGTATACTTTCTCCATCTATTCCTCCTGCAGAATAGTTTTTCTCTAACGAGCCAAAAACTACTCCATAAAGATAAGCCGTATAACCGTTTTCTATTTCAACCTTTAGATTAAAACTCTGTTTATTACTTTGCCAATTTCTAATAATTATATTACTACACCAAACAACATTATCTGAAATATAAGGATAAGTATATGTTCCCAAATCATAAGCATAAATTCTCTGACAGTTATTTTCTGCTGTTCCTGCGTCTGAAGTAGAGATAGTTAGTTTAAAATTAGAATAGTTAGAAGTAGTATAATCTATATTTTCTAAAACTACCCATTTTGCCTCATTCACACTCCAGAGCCATGTATCACTATCTCTTAAGGTTGTATCCTCGTATAGACTAAGTGTATATGTTGCATTGTTTGGTGTTCCTATACCATCTATATATACAGCTATTTTTTTAAAGGTTATTCCTTCGTTTCCACTTACTGCCTCTGAAGGTAAATCCAAGTTCATAGTTCTACTTTGTCCATTATAAACAGGTAAATAAGTATTACTTTTTTCTACAAGCGGAAAACCTATACTAAAACTATTATTTTCAGGATATTTAGCTACAAGTTTGTTATCAGAATTTATCTCTCTATATTTAAAAAAATTTAGAATAGTCTGTAAACCTACATCCCAACTATCTATCTGTCCAGTTATATCTGGTTTAAGAGCGTATCTATATATTTTTCCTTTATAATCTTTTTCTACATAGTTTCTTTTCTGTTCTTTAAAGGTTAAACTTGTTATATAATCTATCTCATACTCTCCAAAGTAGAGTTTAGCGTTTTTTCCTCCATAGATTGTCATTCTCTTTCCCACCTAAAACTAGCCATTATCATATCATGAAAGAAAAGTTCCTGTGGTTGACTATACCCTTGAAAAGGAACAATTTTAAGGTCTCTTATACTTACTCCCTCGTAAGTATAACCTACTCCCTTTTCATATTTTGTTGCTACCCAGTCTATTAGTTCATCTATAGCCTGTGCTACATATAACGCAGCCTTATCTTCATTTGTTCCAAAATCGAAATATATCCACCCTTCATTTATATATTTACTATTTTCTCCTATTCCCTGTGGATACATGTTACTTAACATTATCTTTATAGAACACTCTACCTTATTATCTGTACTTTTCTCTGTCCAATGTGGTCTGTAGTTAGCCTTTTGTAAATCTGCATTTAGTCTCGTTACTAGCATTTCCATTATAGACTGTATCATAGGTTTATAAACATTTTTTATATCCAATATAATATTTCTGTTTGTTTGACTACTCATTTTATAGCTCTATACTCCCTTTTTACTTTATCACTAATCAATTTACTTAAATACTTAAGAAGTATAGGAAAGGTATCATATATTCCTGCTCTCATAAACTGTGCGTAACCGTGTAAAGTTTCATGTGCTAATCTTGTTGCTTGTAACATGTTTAATAAATCATAGTTTATATCTTCTGGAGAACGAACAACACTAGGTCCACCAAACTCAGGAGTAGGTACAAGTCTACTTACATCCTTACCGAACACTCCTGCTTCTACAAACTGTGCATATTCCTTCATATATTGAGAAGATAACTGTATAGAACTTAAGGCTACTACCTGTATAGAGTTTATATTTGCTTCTGCCACAAGTGAGCTAGATAACGTTCCTGTATCTTTTGGCACGTATTTTCTAACATTCTCAAGTAGAATTTTAGATAGGTCTTTTAGTTCTCCAGGCATAAACCTGAAAACATTTGCACCCATTTTACGAAAAAATTTACCTATATTGGGTAAATATTTTCTTCCTTGTAATTTATAGAAACTCATTTCCACTCTTCACTCATAGCCGTAATCCGTTTACCAAAGACACCACCTTGAGCTTCAAGGTGCTGAATAGCCCTAATCCATGTATTTTCATTATTAATAACAATCTTGTCCCCAATTTCCAGAGAGCAATTATAGTTAGCAAGTATAATGTAGTAAGCAACTTTTTTCTGCCCCTCCTTAAGTAATTCTTCTCCTTCTATCTTATTTATTATAAGCATTTTTTCTGTAGAGGTAGACTCTGTTTTTTCTTTCCCCCATACTCCTTCACTACTTACAGTAAAAGAAACTGTAGTATACTCTTTTCCAAATTCATCTATTATCTCTTGCACATCTTCTCTCATACGTGTAAGTCTACTACTCAGTATTTACACTCTCCTCTTCATAGTAATAATCTTCTGGTCTACCTGCCTGTTTAGTTTCCCAGGTCTTGTAACTTATAACACTTGTATAAGTCGAACCTAAACCACTTATTATCACATCTGCAAGTTCGAGTTTTTTGAGTGCAAAGTCTCGTATAGCAAAAGCGTTTTGTGCATGTTCTATCTCTATATCATTAAAACGCCAAGAAACAGTAGTAAGTGTTTCATCAAAGAAAACGTTTGAAATTATAAGATAGACAGCATAGAGTATAATAGCATGTTTTACTGCTGTAGGTTCATTAGAAAGAGTATAATCCTTACCTATTTTACCATTTACTATCTGTGTAGCTTGTTCTATATGGAACTCTATCTCACTATCACTTAAATCAGTAGTAAAGGGTTTTAAGGCTACTCTTACATCATCTACTGTTGCGTTAGAAGTAGCCACTCTTCAACCCCCTCTACGAAATCTTCTTATAATAAACTGCGAACTTTAGAGTAGGTGTTCCTGCTGCCACAGTTATGTCTGCTATCAGGTCTTCTCCTGCGTCTCCTAGCCAGTCTACACTTATCTTTTGCACTTCTCCAGCGTTGGCTGTAACGTATTTTGTTCCTCCAATCCAGTCGCCTATAGCTACAGTTGTAGTTGTCGTTGCCCCTTCTGTTGCTGCGTCACTAGCCTTAACATAGAAATCTACAACTATATTATTTGTATCTGTTGCGTCTGGAGAAACAACTACTATATCTCGTATATACAGTCTCTCGTTTGAAGAAGCAAGTAAAGCTCCTATCTTGGTTGTAGCGGTTTTAGAGTAACCTATTTTATCTATTAAAATAGGTTCTACCCATACAAGATTGTATCCGTTTGATGTTACACTTTTTTGTGCCATGTTAAATCACCTTATATCTCCATTTTTGCTACTGCATTACTATCCCAGATGTAGATGTCGAAGTATCCACGTAGTTCATGTGTATAAACATGTCTTTCTTTTACTTCCCATTGGTCAAATCTGAATAGAGGCTCCCAATACATTGTCTTAAGTGTAGGTCTTTGTCTATTCAAGAAGAACATTACATCGTTTGAAGGTTTGCTATTTCCTAGTTCTCCAGCGTTAAGTAAGGGTGTACTAACTACATCCATTCCGTAAATTCTACCTATTTGTCCAGCTAACAAAGGAGTGTTATTTCCGAACTTATCTGCATGTATGAACTGATCTAGTTGTAAGAGTTTATCTTCCAAGTTTGAAGCAATAATAAGTGTGTCTGCTGGTCTCTTAAGTTGGCTTAAAACTGTTTTTCTTCCTGTAATTATATCTATTGGAAAGGTTAATGAACCGCTTACACTTTCTGAAGTTGCAGAAATGTTGTCGTAAAGGTAAGTTCCTAGAGCCTTTTCATAGTAATCTGTAGCTAGAAGAACCATGTCTTCAAGTATATCTTCTTGTATTTCCCACTTTTGAACCTTTGTTAGTTCAAAAGGTAACTCTACTCCTCCAGTGTATATATCTACTGAAGCAGTTGTTGCTTGATAAGCGTCTTCTCCGTAACGGGTTAATGAACCAGGTCTAGTTTTGGTTATAGTAAAACCTCTTCCTGTTTTCTCTGCACGGGTGTAGAGAAAATCTGCTGGTCCTGTACCCAACTGTGAACCCAAACTTGTAGGTCTGGTGAATTGGGCAAAAACGCCTATGTGGTCTAATTCCTTCTTTATTCTTGCGTCTATATATTCAGTTATTAAATTTGTATCTGCTAAAGGGTCAAATGTAACCATTTTTTATCACGCTCCGAATTTAGGTAAGTTGACTATACACTTTATCACATCTCCTGCAGATGAAGCAGCTTCCATTGCCACTCCTATCTTCTGACATGCTCCTGCAGTTGTATCGTCTACTCTTCCATTATCTACTGCCTCGAGTATAGCTCCTGCTGTTACAGCTCCTCCAGCCACAAGATAGACTTCCAAGTAACCAGAGGCTACTAGTAACTCTTGCCCTGCTGCCGTAACTGTTTCTCTTGCTACTCCTATAACATTATTAGTTGAAGCAGTAGCAGTTATTACCCTTCCTGCATTATTTAAAGCTACAAGGTTTCCCTTTGTTATTGCAGCCCCAGAAGTATATGTCTGGAACTCATTTGTGTGGTGAACTATTTGTCCTGCTGTTGCCATATTTTTTTACACCTTTTTATTTATATCCCCTTCTAAAAACGTTATTTACTCTTTCTTCTAACGTTTCTCTAAAGATTTCTTCTTTAGTCTTTTCTTTCACTTCTTTTACTATGGGTTCTGTTCGTCTAGGTAACTCTTGGTTTTCTTCGAGCACTGGTTCTTCTTTATTTACCTCTTGCTCTTCTTCTACTATAATTAGTTTTTCTGCGTCTTCTTCACTCATATCATATTCACCCATAAGCTTAACTATTTCATCTATATTTTTTGCATCTATGTGTTTCTTTTTAAAAGCCAGAATTTTCAACTCTTTCTCGAGTTTTTCTTTTTCTTCTTCCAATTTTCTAAACTCCTCTTTTACACTTGCTTCTTTTACCTTCTCCTTATCTGTTCCTATCACTTCTATCTTTGCTGGTTCGTAACCCTGGTAGTTGACCATAGAAAATTCCAAAGGTTGATAGTCCTTTATAACAAACTTTTTCTCTTCCTTGTCATAACCTAACTTTTTGGGTTTTATTCCAGCACTTACTTCTACAAGTTTCTTCTTCTTTACTGCCTCATAAACATCCTTGTTATCTGTCCAAGCAATAAACTTTATATTTCCATCCTGCATCCACGTCTCCTCTATTTTTCCAAGAGGTATCATTTTATCGTTATGCCAAAGTAAAAACTTTTTCCCTTTCCACTCTGTTAACTTGTTTTCGTGTACACCCTTCATAAACCTTACTGGTCTGTCGAACTTGTCTTCATAACCCAGAAGCGTTCCTGCAAAGTAGTATTTATCGTTTTCCTTTTGTAAAGTTTTCAGTGATAGGTCAGTAAAAGTTAGTTTGCCCTCTTCATCTAATATACTTTCAAACAGAAGTTTATTTAACTCTTCATCTATCTCTTCTTCTAAATCTATTTCTATTTTTTCTTCTTCCATTTTTACTACTCCTTCTTTTCTCCCTTATCCACCTGTACTGTCTTGTCTTCTGCAATTGTTTCCGTGTCAGTGTTAAGATTGGGTCTATCATTTCCAAAATCCTGCCCTGTGTTCTTTGTTCCTTTCATTCTTTCTATAAGTTTTCTCTGTTCTTCGGTGAAAGGCGCTCTTCCTAGTTCTTTTCTTATCTCGTCGTCTGTAAGAGTTACATTATACTGTTTTAGTAAATAGTTTATCTCTTTCATTTTCCAGTCTATTGTTTCATTAAACTCGAATTTAGGTAAATCTGTATAATCTATCTCTTCTTTTTCTCCCTTCTTATTATAAACCGTTAGACCTAAAATCATGGGTATAAGATGGTTGTTTATCTTCGGTTCAACATGTGTGCGTTGTATATACCTTATCCATGTGTTAAAACTCTCTATCTGATTAAGTGAGTCTCCCCCTGCAGCCGCACCACTCCTGTTCATTGTATATGTTTCTGGTATCATCGCAGCCATAAGTAACTTATTCTTAAACCAGTCTATAAAAGGTTGAAAATTTAGTCCTCTATCTGGTTGTATATAAGCTATTTCCACAAACTTCTCAGTTATAAGGTCTACTCCTGCCTTTTTAGCCTTTGTTATATCTTCACCTATACTTTTTAACGCTTCTTCACTTGGACGGGTAAGTATATCGTCTCCTCCTACCTTTGCGTGCATGATGGGTGCAACTGTGTCCTCTATAAGTATCCTGAACTGTTCATTCATCCGTGCATAGTCTTCTAATAGTTCCAAAGCTGAACTAAAAACACTATCTCCGTAAGCATAATCCTTTTTTCCTCTTAACTTAAAATGTATAATATCTCCGTAATCTATCTTTATCTTTTCTCCTGCACTAGCTTCATACTCATAAAAATAAGGTTTCTTCTTTTTAGCAACCTTTATATAGTGTGGAGGTATACGCTGTAGTTTACTTATCTGTCCTCCTTCAATGACCAAATTAATATAAGCATTACCATATTTATACAAATCTGCTATTATCTCTGGTAGGAGTTCATCAAAGTCTATCATTCTGAGTTTGTTATTTAACTCTTCAACCTTATCTGAACTATCCCCTTTTATCCTGTAACCCATCCCAACCATGTTACTTACAAAAACATTTGTTGCACTATCTATAAACGGTTCATATTCAGCCAGGTAGTCTATAGCCGAATAGTTAGGTAAACCTATCTCTTCCACTTCTCCTTTATCCGCAGTGGACTCAGTGGGTAAAGAAAGTTCCTTAGAAGTAAAAGTCCAGAGAGGTTCTCCACTGGTAAAACAAATTATGTTTTCACGTTCTTTTACCTTATTAATCTCCCAACTACCTATCTTCATATACCTAACACCGCTGTAATTATTAGAGCGCAGGCTATGAATGCAGACTCAAGAAGACTTAACCACTTGTTTTTCATATTCTTGGCTAAACTATCTATCTCACTTTTAAGACTATCTAACTTCTTCTCGACTACACAAAGCCTCAAATGAAGATTGTCCAAAAGCAAAAGGTTACTCTGCTTTAGGTCTTTCTCCGTCGATTTTCTCGAGTAATTCTCTGACATTCTTTGTTCCACCTATCTCTGAAACCAAACCCAGTACAAAAAAGACCAGGTCGGCAAAAGCCTCTAAATCCTCACTAGTAAATTTTCCATCTCGTAACTTATCTATATCAACCTTCAACCTCTCCCTGTTACGCACAATTCTTAAAACTATAAGTACAAGTAATAGAACTGCCCATAGAGAAAAGTTGACAATTACTGCCCAGTCAACCATAAAAACGCCACTAATAAAAGAAGGACTGAACTTCTATTTAAAAGTTTCGTATACTAAAAAGTTAACAAGGCGAAAAATTTAAAAAGGACTATACCTATAACTAGCTTGTGGGACACTCGGGGGGAAAAAAAAGAGCTGACCAACGCAGAGAGACCACTTCCATCTGCCTTTCTGTCCAAAGGTTTTTCAGTTTTTCCCAGCTAGAGAGCCTTAAACAACCGACTAATGAGTTGGACTTGTGTAAGAGTGTTGAACACCCGACCAGAAATGCAACAGAGAGAGAGTAGAGCGTGTCTAGCTTTGTGTTTAGTCATCTGTTTATTTTAACTTTTTTTCTTTTCGTCAATTAGTTTTTTAGCCGTATGGTTTTTTCTTTCGTGTCGGGTTCTCTAATTGGATAATTTTTGTTTTTTTGTCGTTCATTTTTTTTGTTAAAAACCCAATTCTCTCTTTTTCTTTATTCTCCCGTTCTCTTTCTTCATTTTAGATTTTTTTTTGCAAATTGGTGCAACGGTTTTTTGACCGTCTGTTTATTTTCTTTACACATATGGACTTTATAGTTTAGCGGTTTCTTGTTTGTGTATTCTTCAATTTTGCTTTTTTCTGAACTGTCGAAATATATAAATAAAATGTGTGTGTCGTATATTCATCACCTCCTTGAAAACAACAACACGGACAGAACATATTTGTTCTGTCAAAGTTTTGGGGAAAAACCCAAAACTCACGTTGTTTTCAGTTAGAAAACAAGAACTCACGAATAAGGCATTCAACCCCATGAATGCAAAACAGTGCAATTTGGCACTAAAATTGAGTATGCTCTTTTTAGGTTTTTCATGGTTTAGAGTGCCTTAAGTAATCGTTTTCTATTTGGTGATACAAAAATTTTTGGTGATACCAAATGTCAGATGAACAAGCATTTATGGATTATCTCTCAATCCATAATAAAATACCCAATTTTGAGAGAATTAGCGAATGGGAAAGGCACAAACCTAGTTTTGCTCTTCCTATGGTCAGAACTCTATTTTTGCAAACCGTCAATTTCAATTTTGGAAGTGGAAAAGATAGAAAAATGTTAGTTATTGACCACGAAAAAATCAAAGAATTATTTGATTTGAAAGTGCCTAACTACATTTCCATTAAAATATTCAACACTAAAAGACCTATTGCTTCAATTTCTTTCATTTTTGAAGACACTTACAATAAGAGCGGTTGTAGTACTGAATTTCTACTTAATAGTCCAAAAAAGATTTTGAGTCTTTACGGATTTGCTAGACGTGAGATTTCTAAGTCTCTTTGGTCATTGATTTGGTTAGTAAAAATGTTCAATAATACATCAATATCTATACTCAACCAAATTAAGTCCGAAAAACCAAAATCAAAGAAAACAACCGTAAAAAGCTCTGACGATGATGAACTAGGCGAAATCAAAAGCGCTTTAAAACAACTGACTTTGACTGTTCAATTGTTAGCTAATAGCGTTGTAGGTGACGAAAAATGATGAAATTGACTATAACTGTTCAAATTGATGAAAAATTGAAGCCTATCAAACACACATGCACATATGACGATGAAAAAAAATTACTAACTTTCGATATATTTGGTACTAAATTCGTTTTCGATTTAGAAAACTACAACTATGACGCTTTAGATACTATTGTATCTCTATTTTTCAGAATAGAGAACTATGCTTTTCCTATTCCACTCAATACGACCGAATTAGCTATTTAGTTTTAATTTCTTTTTTTTTCTTTTTTTGTGAGTTCTCAAATGGTTTTTTCGTGAGTTCTTAAAAAATGCATGAAAAGCGCTTGAAATGTGTGACTAGGGTGAGATCTCACCTTTTCATAAGTTTTACGGCTTCTAATTGATGTTTTTGAAAAATGGTTCAGTATTACCATGCTATCCCACTTCATGAAGACCGTCATGATATTAAAAACCCTTATTTTTGATGTTTTCGTGAGTTCTACATATCCTGACGTTTTTTTTTCCCCGAAAAAGTTTCGGATAACCGAAAAAATCGGCAGGGTCGCTATGTGCTCAAATCGAACACATTGAATTTGAACGTTTTAAGTTCTGAAACTTGTATAAAATGAACTTGACTAATTAATTAACTTTTTTTTAGTTTCGGTTAGCGGTTTTTTTGACTTTGTGCTATTCTGACACACTTCTTTATTCTTCTTCAGTCACGTAATCCTAGGCTCTGTTTTAAAACAAATCGCTATTTGTTCAAGTCGTAGACTGATTAAAGCCTTGATATGATATTATATAATTTAAAAAAAAAGTTTTTAGAAAAAACAGCCTAAAAACAGTTTTAAAAACAGTTCTAAATACAGTTTTAATAATCTTTTTTAGGTTAAAGGTGTGTGTATCTGTCATGCACATAACTATTATATAAAATCTGGCTATGTGCATTTGTCCAGCACATATCTCAACCGATGAGCCTTATACATAGTCTATGATTTTTTAAAATTCTTTGCCTATATAAAAGTTATTCTTTTGCTATGATAGGCGAAGTCTCATACAAAAAACTTTAAATACAAAGTGTTTGCGTAAGGATTATTGAAGTTTGTTGTTTCAGTGGTTTTATCATATTATATTGTATATAATATGATGAGCCCCTTTATATGATGACGATTTCCTAGTCATTATATATATGAAACGGCATACCAAAAAAACAGAAGGAGTTGATTATTATTAAAAATAAATTACATCTTTATATATATAATTTGTTGAAAAAAATTAGTGACTGGTATCTTTGGATAGATAGATATTCTGTTTATCCAGACGAACCACTAATAAAAGCAGATTATGAATTTATATTTGTAGCTATTACTTGCTCTGGAAAACTAGACACACAAGATTTATTAAAACTTGAACAATTATTAAACAAAAAATTAATAATTGAACCATTGGACTCAAAAATCTTTATAACTATTGAAATATTCAACGGATTTAGTGATAAAAATGAACATAAAAATATATAAAATATTAAAAATACTCAGTGAGTGGCTCATTGAGGCTGACGCTAATCTCGTCTATCCAGACGACCCTACAATAAAAATCGATAAAGAATATATTTATATATCTATTTCATGCACTTTTGCTGACTTACCGTCAGCAAATAAACTTGCTCATTTATTAAAAAACGACCAAATAGCCTTTGAGCCATGTGGACATAGAACAATTATTCATATTGTTCTTGATAATAATCTTTGATTTTTTATCCTTTTAGGTCACCTAGTTGTGTGCTAGGTGACGGAGTGATAAAAATGGTCAGAACATCACAAGATATTTACTTTGACATTCTTAATAATATTATTAATGTCGAAGAAAAAATCGAAAAAACTAAATCAGTCAATAAACAATTCGACTTAAAAAAGAAATTAACCGAATTATATGATTTGGCTGACCAATTGGAAAAAGTATTCTAACATTTTTCCTTTTTTTCATTTAAGGCTCTTATGGAGTGTTCAGTCACTCAAGAGCAACCAAAAAAAAGGTGATTATATGAACAAAATAAATAAAATCATCAATCTGACTCAGCACTCTGCTACTGCTGAGCAAAAGGCTGATGGAATATTCGATATTGAACCATCAATCTTTGAAGAGGTCTTTCGACCTCTGTTGAACTTCTCTGAGCGACCAAGTGCTCAAGAAGTAAGAATAAGAGCTAGACAAATAGTTCAAGCTCTGAATAGATACCTAGCTAGCAACACTGACTGCTACACCAACCATGTCATGATTGGTGGAGCTCCATTCCTCATGGCTGACCTAGAGGATGAGCTCCGTCGAAGCCAATTCGTTCCATGCTACTCTTTCTCTAAAAGAGAAAGCGTCGAAGTAGTATTTGAAGACAAGGTAATCAAAAAATCTGTCTTCAAATATGAAGGGCTGATAGTCAAATGAGCAAACAAGCACCACAAGAATGCTTTAACTGTTTAGCATTCGACTGTCATATGTGCCCTAATCACGATATCTGGAGAACAGAAGAGTGTGACAACTGTTCTCCAGCCTTTGCCTACTGTGGACAGTGTTATGTATATCTATCTGCAGTAGCCCATTGGGAGGAGGAAGAAGATGACTAACTCCTCTTCTCTTTTTAGGGTTTTCGTTGGTCAGAAAACCTTAAAAACATCAAAAAACGTCTACCAAATTGAGAGTTGTTGAGAATTCAGTTTCTCACAACGAACCAAAAAATAGAGGGATAAAAAATGAGTATGAAAAATTTCCCCAATATTACTCTTCCCGACGGAGTGGAAGAGATTACCACTGTCTTTCAAATAGACAGTGAGTTAGCGGTGGAAAAACTCTCTAAATATGGAGTTTTTCCCATTGACCAACACTCGTTCTATATTAAGAACAGTGGTGGGAATGTTGTTGCTACAGTTGACGTAGAGCGTAGAATAGTCTACGTTCATAGAGGAACAATAGAACAAGAAAAAGTTAAAGGACATCCAGCTATATTCTTTAAAGTCGGAAAAAGCAGACCTCTTAAAATGGCTTTTATAGCCAAATACCATGTAAAAGAACTTCAAGATGACAAGAAAATCAAAAGCAATCCTACTAAACATTATTACCAAATTTATCCTCGTGGTCTAGCTTCAGTTCCTAGACCTAGTGTAAAGCAAGCAGAAAAAGAACAATTGTCCTCTATGGTCAAAAACCTTGAGGCAATGGTAGCTTCACTGACTAAGAAGGTTGAAAACAAACAATCTTCTGACAAACCAAAGGAAGAGATTTCCTTTGAAGAAGAACAAGTAGAACAAAACAAGGAGGTTCAACCAAAAATGACTTCTGACAGAATAAACAAACTTCGCTCTGTTCTAGGAAAACTTTCCCCAGACAGAGCATGGAACAAAATCGGATTAGCTAAAGCCAATAAAGCCAAAATCTTTGCTACCATCACCCCAAAGGGTGATTATGTAGTTGGTGTCGACATCGGGAAAAGAAATCCCGTATGGATAACCAACAAAGACCAGATTGAAGCGTTAATAGACGCTGTTGCATGGCTTAAAGGCAATCAAGAAATAACTAATGTTGTTCTAGCTAGCTCCAAAGCTAGTTCAACAGACGACGACCAATTCCTTTTCTAATCCTTTTTCTTTTTTTTCTTTTTTTTAGGTGTTAATCATGTTTTTAGAGAACATTTTGACTAAAATTTCTAAAATTTTAGTCGATAATGATTTTTATTTTAAAGAGATGGATATAATTCTTTTTCAAGACTTTATAGAAATACAGTTTGTAACTACAGCTATTTTTAATTTGCCTTTGTTAAAAGAGTTTGAACGAGTAACTGACGAGGTAAATATATTCGTCTCTCAGAATGGATACAAAGCTACCCTTTGTTTAACTATATGGAAGTGATAGAAATGGATTATGAAGAACGACAGAAGTTTTATAAAACTTTACTTAAATCAGAAGGGAGTATTAAAGTTACCAATATTCCATCTGATAACTGGCTTTTCTGTCTAAAATGTGGAAAGCCTATGAAACCACACAAAAACGGTGTTTTCCTTGTTGCCATACGTCATGACCAGTTTGCTGACTCAGATGTATGGAAATGTGAAGAGTGTGACTTTAAGATTGCTCTTTCATCAAAAAGGATGGGATACTAATGAAAACTTTTAAAGTAAAAATAAAAACAAATCTTTCTCTTCAAGAGTTAGAAAAGTTTCTTAATGTGACAATTAAATACTTTCTTCCAGAACTTGACGAGAAAGGAATAGTAGAAATGGAAATAGAGGGGATTGAAGAAGATGACGAGATGTAGTTTTATAATAAACGATGTCATTACTGAAATACATAAAGCAGTTAGTGATTTCCATTTAGTAGGTTACTCTTTTGATATTACATACAAAACTTTACGTATATTAATAAAATATACTAACCGTAAAGGTTTGAAACAGATAATCGAAAGACATGAAAAGGTAGAAAAGATTATAGACAAATATTATAATTACAATTTTACTTCTTGTAGAATTGTTCCTTTAGAAGACAAAGTACTTGGAATGGAAATAGTTTTTACTTTTGTAGAAGAAAAAATAGGTGTAAAAAAGCATGACGAGATATGATTTCCTGCGAGGCTTACTCAAGAAAGAGTGTTATGGTCAAATTCATCCTCTTTTTTGTAGAGCTTGCAGTCCAGCTAAGGAGATAACAGAAAGTTTTACAGCTTTCCATCACTTATACGACGTTATGGAAGATATGACCAAATTACAGACCTTTTTTCATATAGGTGATGGAGCTTACTGTAGGACAGGAGCATTATTTACTTTTCTTTTAGGTTTAAAAAGTAAAAGTATCCATGTTTCTGTAGACCCAGCCATAAAATATGATTTTATGATAGAGTGGATAAATGATAATAAAGTTAAAAACTTCTTCTTTCATGCTGACAAATGGCAGGATATAGACCTTTCTTTCTATCCCCCCCCTTATACTTTTGTCCTTGTCCACTCCCATGTAAATTTACAAGAGATAGCCGAAAAATATCCTTTTGACTTTATCTACACTAACCCTTGTTGTCACTATAATAAACAAGTCCTTTCTATTAATTATATAGAAAAAAACCGTATAGGTGTGGTCAAAGCTGGTAATGACTTACGTAACATTTCTGAGAAAAACTTTTTCATAATTTATAAATCTTAGTCCCCTTTTTCTTTTTTTAGGGTTTGTTTCGGTCAAAAAAGTTTTTAAATACAAAAAATGTTTATTTAATTGAATAAGAATTTTTTTGTAATTGGAAATTGTGGAAGTATATATAATATATATCATACCAAAAAAATTACAATTAATATTTAAACTAAAAAAAATATGTCAGACTGAACTTTAGTTAGTTCTTCTGACACCAAAAAGTAAGGTGAGGTAAATGGACAAGCATAAAAAAACTTTACTTATACAACTCCTCTTATGGATGGAGGAGGACGGATTGACATTCGTTGACATTGCTGTGCCTAGCAAAAACCTTACTTATGCTCAGCTCTTTAACC
>Ga0190359_1000149_pt1 | contig 45215 bp, 52 predicted proteins | sample 48721823_MG_FD_161269 | JGI IMG/M metagenome (GOLD analysis project Ga0190359, IMG submission 161269) | Hydrothermal vent microbial mat bacterial communities from Southern Trench, Guaymas Basin, Mexico - 4872-18-2-3_MG | ecosystem: Environmental > Aquatic > Marine > Hydrothermal vents >...
GAAGAACTGGCAAAAGCGTATTGCAGGATATCAGGTTATTTACAAACTATGAGCTATAAAGGATACAACCCGCTTGTTGCCATTCAAATGGCATTAGAAAATTAGTCTCAAAGGGGTGAGTAGTTACCAATTAACTTTCTAATAAATTTACACCAATTTCATCGAGTTTGTACTTTAAAAATTGTTTAAGTTGATACATCTGCCACGGTGTCTCATTTACTGAATCCTTAAATAAAGTATTTTCCGGGGGATCAATTAAAATAACGCTTCCTACATTAAATTTTTCAGCTCTTTGAGCGATTCTTCGAGACCAAAGATGATTTCTGTATTTTTTTCCATTTTCAGTTCTGGCCGTTATATTATTTTGACGTTTTTTAATACCTTTTAAGATTTTTCTTGAACCCCAAGAAAATCTTGAATTACTAACAGAGCGACGGTGGGACAAAAATTTATTTTGTTGAATTTTTAATTCCCTTGCCCAATTAACAGCTTCGGTGATATTAACAGTATCCACATTATTATGAACCTTACCTTTGTTATCTATAGACATTTTAATAAAATTTTCAGGGTTATCATTAAACTTAACCATCAATATCTTGTTTTTATTTGGTTTTAGAGTCCCTTTACTAGGCATTTCATAACTTATAATTGCTCTTAATTTATTATCTTTTTCGTTAAGGAAAATAGTGCCTAATTTATATTCTTGATCTCTGATTGATTTCCATATTAAATAACGCCCTCTATCCAATTTTGGAACTGTAAATTCAATTTCACCGATTTCATAGTCCCATTTTAATCGGATTTTATTATTATATAATTTGGGACGTGCCGTTGCTACCGGACAAGCAATTCCCAATCTTTTAAACTGTCCAATGCCCCGGGCGCCGTTTAAAGTCAGCCAATCTCTTGATGCTTTTGGAAATTCCGGATCTTTTCGTTTTAATGCACTTTCAATGTCTCTTCTAACAGAATCATTAACAAAATTTAACCAATTAGGAGCTAAATTTTTAATGAAAGGTTTTATTCCATATAATGGCCCTTTTTTGAAGTTACCATTATAGGCAAGATTTAATATATCATTGGAGGCATCATTTTTAGGTGAGATTTTTAAATCTTCATTTTCGAAAATTATTTCAGCCCCCGCCATTTTAGACATTACAGCACCGGTAAAAATTTTTCGGGCTACTGATCTATATAGTTTGATAGAATTTATAATCATTCTTTTTGTTTTTTTCTTTTTTTCTTTTCTTTCTTTTTCCGATAATAGCGGGTCATTATAAGTAATATCAAGATCAATTATTACAGATCGTATTCTTTTTTCTTTTTTCATTTTGACTCCTTATTAAAAACACTTTTTATGCTTACAATGCCACGAATTTCCAGTTCCATCCATGTATTATGTTATTTTTAATCTCATTCCCATTATCCCCGTATATTAAAATTTGATATTCTATTGTCTTTATTATATAAGATAATGTCCATTATCTTATATACAGGTGTTGTATCATAATTTAGGCTGTTAACAGTCAATAGATTCATAAGATTCAGGGTGACCATTATCCTCGCATGTAGGAGTTATATTGAGTTCGAGAAATTTTCTTTTCTAAATCTGATTATTATCTCCACATACAGGACTTATATTGCACATGATACAGTCACGCATGTAACCCCCATTATCCTCGCATATAGGGATTATATTGTGCCCCTATTCAATTATACTGTCTATTTCTGTCCATTATTCCCATATATAGGGATTATATACCAATATATAGAAACGAGGAAGTACAAATAGTACTTTATTCTGGTATAATACCAGAATATAATGTTTAATGGTAAACACTAATAAATTTCAAAGAACTTTCTTTCAACTCGCGTACAGGGACTGTATTTTATCATTATGATACAGTTCAGTCCATGCTTCTCATCACCCTTGTGTACAGGGGCCGTACTGTACTATACGCAAAATTATTGTTTGTTTTTGCCCATTATTTTTGCGTACAGGGACTGTACACCAGATTTCCCATCACTCGTCGGAAGACAAACCCATTATCCTCGCGTATAGGGGTTATACTCTGTAAGTAGCTGATAAATAATCATTAATTTCCCATTATCCTCACGTATAGGAGTTGTACACCAGATTAAATTCAACAAACACCTCTTAGTTTGCCCATTATCCTCGCGTACAGGGACTGTACCTCAATTGTTATGATGGTTATGCATCATCGTGGCCATTATCCTCGCGTACAGGGACTGTACTGTGCGGCTTTGCAAGCAATTCCCTGAACAATCCCATTATCCTCGCGTATAGGGACTGTACTCATTTAGTGCACGACATAAAAGAGGAAAATATCCATTATCCTCGCGTACAGGGACTGTACGACAGAAGAATATATTTGGAGACTGTTTAAAATCCATTATCCTCGCGTACAGGGACTGTACACATAATGAGAACTATTTTATTTCTTTTATTGCCCATTATCCTCGCATACAGGGACTGTACCAGCACAGATTTTTTATTAACGTAATCAATAACCCATTATCCTCGCGTACAGGGACTGTACGGTATCTAAGATATTTCTGACATTTATGTGCCCCCATTATCCTCGCGTACAGGGACTGTACCCATTAGCATCATTTGTTGTATAATCTATAACACCATTATCCTCGCGTACAGGGACTGTACACCAATATATAGACACGAAGAAGTACAAATAGTACTTTATCTGGTATTAGACCAGATATGATGTCTAATGGTAAACACTCATGAATTTCAAAGAACTGTATTTATAATATTATATAGTTTTGAGACTGAAATTTAAACTAAAAATATTAAAAAGAATTTTATTTTCTGACTGATAATCTATTTATAACATCATATTTAGTATGGCAGAAATATATGTTCCAGGACAAGAGTATCTCGGTAGACGTCGATTCCCCGATAATAAAAGTTTTAGAAAAACTCTTTATAATCGTTCTATTGATATATTATCCCAACTTCAAGAACTTCTTCCCAGTAATTATCCTAATTCTACTTATGATACAAATTTAGCCATTTTTAATAGGGTGATGGCTCGAGAATTTGCCCGTCTCAGAAGTGATATAGACTCTATCAGTAATGATGTTCAATATACTCAGACTCGAATAAAATATTTACAGCAAATATTAGGTGAACGCCTTTTTCTGGGTGACCAGATAGCTCCTGCCCTTTATAATGATAAGTCATATCGTGAATATCTTATAGCTATTAAAAAGGCCTATTTAAAAGGTTCTAAAAAAGAAAATATTGAGGATCTAGCTTCTGAATTTACTGGTCAACAAATAAATATTCGAGAATTATATCTTGAAGCCCGGGACCCAACATCAAGTTTAGATGTCAGTGATACGCATAGAATGGTTGTAGATGTACTTATTGATGATATGTTACGAGCTGGATATAATATTAATATTTTAAAGAAAGAATTAGATTTTTTTATTAATTTAGTAAGACCCGCGCATGTTATTTATGATACCCGATTAATCTGGACAGAACAAATAGATGTTAATAAAATTCATGATATCTATTTCGGAGATACTGGTGGTGGCTGTATTCCTACTTATATATTCGACTCTTTTCAACAATCCACAATTCTGGCTACACAGATTTTTGTTCTTTCAACAAGTGAAGGATCTACAGGTGAGATAGATTCCATACATCATGATGATTTGATATTTTATTTTACTGATTCTACCAGAGTCATAACTGACCCTGGAACTAACGGCACAAAAATTTATAATGAGAATGGAAAGCAAGTATCTTTTAGTTATTTGGAAATAGGCCAATATGTAAGAGTAATATATCAAGTTATTGACGGCGATTTTCAATTCTGGTATTACCCTTCAGAAATTTTACCCACTTGGAGTTCTCAATTTTATAAAAACATTTATCGCCTTCCATTATTTCAAGAATATGTTAAAAAAGAAATGGACCAAAACGGTCGATTTCCTCTTCAAACAAAGACAACTACGACAACAATTTGTGATAAATGGGTCCATGATACTTTGGTCCCGTGTTATGAAGATCTGAGACATTCTTGTACAGAGGGGTATGAAACCGATGCTACATATTCTATTACATTACATGAAAAAATGTGTATGCCTCATTTATCTTGGCCTTTCCCTTCCGATGAAATACATGATGACTTATTACTTGGAAATGATTTTATTTATTTCATGGAGAATACTCCTTTAACAGACGGTTCCGGAAACCCTGCCTCTGTTTCTGATATATCAGTTTCATTAGATGGAACAGTTTTACCAATACAGCCTTTAATTTCTGTAGACTCGAGCACAGGTCGTATAACTATAACAGATTCAACAACATATTGGGATGGGTCAACAAATCCTTATCCTATTCCCGGAAATGAGTTAAATTTTTCTTATCATTACTTGGATGATGGGACTAATTATGATGCTACATCATCACAAGTATACGGGATATCGTTTTGGCAGATGCCCTGTGTTCCATTAGTGAATGGAGACGGTTCGGGAATTTTAGCTGATATAACGGATATAAATTTGACTGTTGATGGAACTTATATTACAGGGGCCATATCTGAGATACGCCCATTATTTGGTCATATAATTCTTAACCGGTCTTCTGATTTCTGGAATAGCTCTGAATTAGGCAGACTTCCTAAAGTTGGAGATATATTTCATTTTGATTATTCATATGGACATAATTATACATATACAGAGATTTTAGATAATCCGGGTCGATTAATGGATCAGTATGGATCTAATGTTACTTATAATATTGTTCATGATTCGAATTATAATGAACCTTTGTATGAAAATATTAATTATACATATTCTTTAGGTGGGATTGATTCAAGTTCAAGTTTAGCCTTTCCTTATTCTTTAAATTTAAACTGGCAACTTCCTAAAATACCGGCTATAATTAATTCCTTAAATATTTTTATTAATGATATAAATATTAGTGATCCAGTATCAGTATTTGATGCTTCTTCCGGATTTATCAGTTTAAAAAACTCAGAAGAATATTGGAATAATTCCGAATTAGGCCGCTTACCAAGAACGACAACTTATGTAGATAGTACTTATATAAATGGTGACATTTTTAAATTTAAATACTCATATTCTAAAAATACGGGTTATGATTCGGAATATTATAATTTTGATAAATATCCGTATCCTACTGATTCAACAGCTATCATTGGTTATCGTTATAGAGCATATCAATTACATCATAGCTCTGTTTTAAATTCTCCGGATACCTTATTATTGAATAATTTTCAGAAACCGTCTAAAAGAGCTTCTATAATAAATCGGGCTGATACATTAAATCATTTCAATATATTTTTTAGTCCTGAATTTCTTTATGATACTTCTTCTGAAATAATTCTTAATGACCAATATCTTACTAATGACCTGGATCCTGTTTTAAAACTTAATAAAGGGACGCCTCCTTTTCAGAAAACCTTTGGGTATCATGAGGGGCTAGTATATCAGAAAAAACTTCAAGATATACGAATAAATCATAAATTACTCATGTATTCTGATTTATTAATTAAAAAATTTGAAGAAGACGGTAATACTCCTATAAGCTCTATCTGTGATTCTAACAGGCTCTCTTTTCAAATAAGATATGATGGAGATACAATACCCCCATTAAAAGAATGCCCTGAATGGATATTATTTGATTCTGTTCAAATAAAAACAGAGGAAATAAATATACCGGGAGAATTAGTAGGAGTCCCTAATTTAAGAGTTGCCGGTATATTATTACGTGATAGTTTTATTCTCAGAGAACTCGAATCATCCGGTACTGCGGTATTTACTTATCAAACTCAAATGCCCTATAATGACAATCCTCCAATACAATTTAATTTACCAACATCATTTTTACTTGATCATGATGGTACATATGTAGACTTTCCTACACTTCCAATTGTAGATCAGAGTGGAAGTCTAGCTACTGTATCAGATATAGATGTAACGATTGATGGAACTTCCTGGACGGTAACGGCTTTGGACTCTGTTAATGGGGTTGTGGAATTAAATAGTTATCCGGAAATAAATGTTATAGAAGAAGAGCATATAGTTACAGCTACGGAGGCCTCTTCTCACAGGATAAAATTAAATGGATATATTACTGATCCTGAGAGTGTGTCAGTAACGCCTGTGTATGGAACTGCTCAGTATTTAAATGAAGATTTTGTTATTGAAGGTCGTTATATATCATGGCTCGGGGGTCCCTTACATGATATAATTACTGCAGGAGATAGAATAAGACTTTCCTACACAATTAATCCTTTTATAGATGTACCGGTAATATTTACTTATCGAATAAGAAATAATACTCTTATTCAGATGTTTGATGCTAATTATACTCGTGTTACAGATAATGGCTATATAATGCCCGGATATTGTTATGATGGTTATTCAACAACATTATCAACTTCATTCAATGAATATATGACAGCTCTGGATGATTATAGTGATGGTATCAAAATTACTTTTTTTAATACGAATACCTATCAATTGGAGGAATATATTTTTTCAGGTCCTGTATTTGAATATTATGAAGTTTCCAAGGATGAACTGGGCTCTCCTGGTAACTTTCCTAATGCTCTGGTTCGTTTAAGAAATTCTAACGATAATCCTTTAAATTTTATTGGAGATTATAGTTTTATAAATGATAAAGTAGTGCGATTCAGAAAAAAGACGTTTAAAGAATTATTACCGAGTAATGTGTTTCGGACAATAGAATTAACTGAAATGTTACCTATCTAGCCTATCTAATAATCTTTAAATATAAAGAGCTAAAAAATAGTCCATTAAGGAGTGAAAAATGATATTTGAAGAATTGCTTAAAAGAACAGTACGAAAAGTATCTGATAATGTATTCAGCGCATTTAAATTAAGATATAAAGAGAATACTAATAATATTCATGGTTCATATCGAATAATTTTAAAAGACGCGCATACAGGAAATATTATTGAAGAAAGACAGGGTAATAATATAATAGTCAACTCAGCATCAATATTAATTGCACGGTTATTAAAGGATAATAGGGAACCCGATGGCGGGATTACTTATTTAGCAGTCGGTACTGGCGCAGTTGGATGGAATCCTCAAAACCCTCCTCAGCCAACAGTAACTCAGACAACGCTCGAAAATGAAATAGCTCGTAAAGCTTTTACAGATGTTACTTTTATAGACCCGGATACAGGAGATCCCACAACAACAGTACCGACTAATATTGTAGATTATACTGCTACATTTGCTGAAACAGAAGCTGTTGGGCCCCTGGTAGAAATGGGACTGTTTGGAGGGAATGCCAGCGGATTACTTGATAGCGGCACACAAATTAATTATAGAACTTTTCCAGTTGTAAATAAGACTTCGAGTATGACACTTACAATTATATTCAGAATAACTTCATAAAAAAGGATTTTTATAGTTTCTTTAGAATAATAAAGGTTAGATTTGAATGTTAGATAATTTAGGTATATGTAAGGGCGCTGGTAATATATTAGCTGATATTAGAATTGGTTCTGATATTATGACTATTCAAAAGATAGGGCGTTATTTTTATACCATGATCAATGATAGGGTAATATTAAAAGCTAAATCTGAAAAAAATTTAATAACAAAAGTTCAGCCTGTTTTATCAGTAATTATAAAAAAAATGGCTAAGAGAGCTCAATTAGATGCGGTAAGATGGAAACCCGTAGACAAAAACTATACTGAAATGATTGATAAAGTTTTAAAGGGGATTGATAAGGACTTAAAAAAAGTTGAAATATTCGTTTTAAAAGTAAAACCAGATGAAATTCAGGATAACAAAACTATAGGATATCAGGCTTCAAAAAGTAATATCATTGATAGATTAGAAAATTATAAACAAGATTTAAAAAATTTAGCTGAAGTAATTGAAAATATTAGACATGCTTCACAAGTTCTTCTAAAAATAGACCTTGATAAAACTATATGGGGCAGTAAAAATGTCATGAATATTTTTAATAATATAAAATTGAGTTTTAATGAGCTGCCTTTTGAAAAAGCGGATTATTATTTGGAAAATTCTGGAAATAATGTATCTAAACTACAGTTTCTATTATATAATAAAGTAGTGTCAGAACATATAAAAGATGTAGTAAGTAAAATAATAAAGAATTTTTCTTTGTTGAAATCTTTTATATCGGAATTAATACAGAGATTACATAAATTATATGTAATAGATGATGCGTTTAAGACTCATATGGAATATCCGGCAACGTGGTTTTTAGATAATTCTGTGTTTATGGATTTTCTTTTTGAGTATGAAAATCTTATTAATTATCTTATAAAGCTTGCTCATGTTGAAACGACAATTATTGAGCCTTTATTTGTTAAGAAACTCACAGGAGTATAAACTATGTCTGATTATTTAGGCCTCATACAGACCAGGGTTCTCGATTCAGATAACAGAAGTTTTGAATCGGTTACATATCAAAGAGGAAAACCGCCCCTTTCCTGTGAAAAGAATCTTGCTGGAAAACTTGCTTCAGTTCATTCTGCAGATGTTATGCGTTCTATAACTCCAAGCGGTTTTACTATGATTGGTTCCTTAAAAGAGGAAATTAGTGAAGGCTCCTGTAATGTAGGAGACATACTCACTTCATCAAGTTTTACTGCAAATACTTTTAAATTAATAGCTCTGAATAAAGGCGAGGATTCAAAAAATCTTATTGCTTGGGTTAACGGCTGGCCCCTATTAATTCAAGGCTCAAATTCATTAACTGAAAATAATACCATTATATTACCGTCTCCTCCTACTATAGGATATCGAATAGATTTTGTATTTCTGGAAGTCTGGAGAAAACTCATTGACGTTGATGATATTATATATAAACATGGAAATGTTCTTTATGGGGGTACAAATCCTGCAAATGATTTAATTGATCCTGCTATAGGACTAGAAACGACACGTAGAATACAGATACAGTATCGAATAAGAGTAGCTCCTACAGACTTGGAAAATTATCCTTCCGGTTTTGACCCTACTCAGGTATTTGTTCAGGGTCCTCTTGATGAACCTTTAGAAACATGTAGTCACGCTTATTTTTCTCAAGTTCCGGGAGACCCCGGGCTTTGGAGAGCCGGTGCAGGAGATTCTGCGGCTCAGGAAGATCTATTAACTGTTGATGGGTACACTTATGCTATTCCTATGTTTGCTGTTGCCCGAAGAAATACAGGAAATTATGATCCTGATAACAGGTCAAATGCAGCAAGTAAATCTTTATCGGATTATCTGGCCGGGACAGCTTCTGATCGTCCTGATAATTTATATAATGATTGGATAGTGGCAAATGATATTCTGGATATGCGCCATAGAATATCTCCTGAATGTAACATGACAGAAATGTGTAATTTAGCATTTCAAAAACTCATTACAGGAAAACTCCGGGGAAAAATGGCTAAGACTACTTTGGGTGAAGATCATTTTGGAACAGTTTTAGTTCAAGCTGATGCTGTCAGTAATGTAGACAAAAACGGTTCTGACCGTATTAATCAAGGAGATAATGTCAGGCGTGTTTTTGCAAACGCAGAAATAAGCCAGTCTAATTCATTAATTCAAAAAACTACTTTGGATAAAACTACAGGAACTCCGGGAAACCCGTGGACATCGGGAGATGCTGTACAGATTACCGCTGCGGGATATCCTACAGGTTCTGTTATAGTAACAGTGGATGAGGTATATACTTCTGCCGGTACTGTGTTAACTCCGACTACCGATTATGTCGTGACTAATGAAAACACGGCTTTAGTTACAATATCTATTCCCGGAACTTCTTCTATATTGGCTTCATCTGTAGCCCTCAGAATCGATTATACCATTAATTTTGCCGCGGGTACTGGTGGGTTAACAGATGTACCAGAGACCTTTTTAGAGATCCGTAAAGAAGATTCTACATCATCCATAGCAACTCAGGATAGTGACATACGTGTCAGACTTGCAGGGCCTGTAGTAGCTTCTGACGGGACACATTATAATGTGCTTTCTAATCAAGGGGGGCCGGTTACAGAACAATATAATTTTGGACATCAAATGATATATCATAAATTAGGAGAGGGTTCTGCAACATTTGATATTAAAAGAGTTATTGATGGTTATACTATATTAGGAATAGCAAAGATCAGTATTGCCGGAGTCGTACAAAATATAGTTAATATACACAGAGATACAAATAGATATTATGTAACAATTAGTACTCCTGTCTCGGCTAATACTGATATAGAATGTACTTTATATACCGAAACAAAATTTTTTACCATGAATAAACAGGGTCGAGCTGTTTTAGATACCTTTGAGATGACAGAATTAACTCCTCTCGAGACTGCAACAGGATCACTTAATACATTCACTTTAGATAGTACTAATAAACAAATACTTGCATTAGGCAGTAATTCCACTTATGCTGGTGCAGGCATTGCTTATGTTGATGGAGTAATGACAAAGTTATCTACGACAAATTATCAATTTCCTACTGATACTACAAAATCAATGGCTACTATTGAATTTCCTTCAAATCCAGGAGCGGGAGCCCTTATAGAGATACCCGTATTAATGAGAAGCGCTATTTCAGATTCGGAAGGATATACATTCTTTTATCATAAAGTCCCATATCAAGGGCTATTAGATTCAACAACAGTCGGAACAATTGAAGCTACAGGAACTGCTTTAACAACAACTGCAGGGTCAGGTAGTATTGTAAATTATACGTACTCTGAAGGTACAGTTAAATTTACTCGAAATAGTACTGACATTGTAGGTACAGGTACTAAATGGGCATCATATATAAAATCCGGATATGAAATTACATTAGATTCTACATCAAACAAGTCCTATATAATTTCAAACGTTCTTAATGATACACAGATACAATTATCATCGCCTGCAGAGGAAAATTCTCCTGCCATTGGTGAGACATATACAATAAAGGCCCCTGATCAATCTGAAGCAATGGCTAATGTTATTGATAGACTTCCTACTTATAATGATGATAATGATGGATTGGCCAAAAATGAAAATATTTCGACAGCAGTGACTGATGGAAACCCGGTTCTTGAAACAAGAATAATATCCAGACCTCAGGATATGGTTCAATTACAACCCGGTAATGTTATATTTGGAGTTAATACAGCGGACAGAGGTCGAACAACAATTCATATGGACAGTACTGAGGCTCCCTTAGGATTAAATAATCTTGGTTTGAGATTTGAGAAGTTAGATTCAACAGGTGAATATCAAAAGACTTTTCAGTCATATATATTGAATAAGGAAAATAAGGGTAATTTGTATTTGATGGTGATAGGGAGTGAGACAGATAATACAGGGGCCTCAAGATTTTTCAGTGAATTTTCTAATAATGATTCTGTAGATATTTTTGAATTACCCGGTCGTCCATTATTGAAGAGAAGAACACAATGATAGGTTTATCTGATTATCTAAAAAAAATAGCAGAAAAGATTAATTATAAAATAGAAGAGATTAAGATTTTCTTTTCTGCCCCTAAACCTGAAAGGCCCTCATCAGAAACATTAAATATTGAAAAGAGCCCGGCACAGGAGGCTAATTTTCAATGGATAGCATATCAAGTTTTATTCACAAAAAATAGAGACGATTATTATATATACAGTATTTCTTTAAATCCTGATGGTAAGGAAAAAGAACCTGCGATAGTTTTTCCATCTGATTCAGATTGGTCGGGTGCAAATAAAAGAAGACCGGCTAAAGATATAATCCCCGGTGATATAAAAAGGGCCTTTCCTAAAGTTTTAAAGGGCCCTAATCTTTTCCCTTTCAGAGAATATCAGACTATTTATGTAAATATACATAAATCAGATAAAGGAAAATCTTATTCCGGAAAAGAGTTCAAAAAATTTTTTGATAATGATTTTTATGTTGTAATTTCTAAGAATAGGGAATTGAAGAACCCTTTTGGAAAACTCATTGGAATGAAATACCCGAAAAAGGAAGAAAAATGATAGAATTATTTAAATCTGCGGTCAGGGCCGCAAAATCAAAACAACCTAAATACAGAATGGATTATACTGTCATGAAACAGGTCTATAAAAAGCCCGTTCCTACTGATATTCCGAAAGAACAGAAGAAGAAATCTTTGCTACAACCAGTCCAATATGCTCCTCCCAGAGCCTGAATTATTATTTTTAAAAAATAAAATATCTAAGTCCTTTATTTTAAAGGACTTATTTTTCTTTAATAATCTTTGAAAAATAAATAGTATTTATTATAGGAGATTTTTATGTCCAAATTTGTTGGTGTTCCATCTGTTTATTCCAAATTAATTGAGCTCAGAAAATCAAAAACAGCCGAATTTAAAGGGAATAAATATTTAAAAGAGACTACAAAGCTCAGATATTATCAGGTTATAGGATCTCTTCATATAATGATGTTGGAACGGATGATTTTGGGAGATGCGACCGGATTAGGCAAATCATTAGAGTTAATAGCAGCATATACATTTTTAAAAGAAAAAGACCCATCATTAAAATTTCTGATTATTTGTCCAAAATCAGCAATCTATCAGTGGGAAGAAGAGTTTGAAAAATTTACTCGAGATATTTCTGTTAGAATACTGACTAATGAATATAATGGGTGTAAAGGATATGATGCACGGCTTTTACAATACCGGGAATTTTCTGAAGATGTTTTAGTAATGAATTATAACACCGTTTTGAATGAATATGACCGTATAAAAGATATTATGGGTCCTAATTATATGGTATGTTTTGATGAGTGTGTTGCATTTAAAAACAAGAAAACAAAATCACATTTTGCCTGTAAATATTTAGCTGATAATTCTAAAAGAGCATATGGTTTATCTGCTACTATAATAAAAAACGGTTTGGAAGAAGTCTGGGGTATTTATAATGTAATTGTTCCGGGATTATTCGGTAATATTACCAATTTCAGAAAAAATTATTGTAAGCAAAAATTGATGAAACTTCGAATAAATGGAAGAACACGATATATACCTAAAACTATGGGATATAAAAATCTGAAACAATTTAAACAGGTTTTAGATCCTTATTTTCTTTTAAGGCGGAAAGAGGATGTAGCCGCTGAATTACCAAAATTAATATCTAAGAAAGTCGTTCTGGAAATGTTTCCGGAGCAAAAAAAGCTTTATGGAGAGGCCTTGGCTGGGATCGTGTATGAGGAAAAAATAAAAAATGAATATTATGAAATCAGTGAAAAAATACGGAATGGAGATACGGATAAAAAAACTCTTAAAAAATATAAAGAGTTGAAAGATAAGTATGATAAATTTTTAACTCCTGAAGGTAAAAAGAGAGGAAAATTAGCCGCTCTTACTTATTGTCAGATGGTTAGTAACGGCCCTCAACTTATTGGTCAACCCTATGAATCAAGCAAAGAACGGGAATTTATCAGATTGATGAAAGAAGAATTTTTAACAGATAAAGTAATCTTATATACACGGTTTAGAAGTGGTATTCCTTTTTTAGAAGTATTGTGTAATAGAAATAAAATTAATTATACACAGATACATGGAAATATCATTAGTGATCGGGATCGAAAAAATGCTCGTCTCAAATTTCAAAACGATCCTGATTGTAATCTTATTTTTATTACACAGGCGGGTTCAGCGGCTTTAAATCTTCAAGCTGCAAATGTTATGATTTTTTATGATACACCATGGAGTTATGGAGATCTTGTACAGACTATAGGAAGAGCTCAGCGTATAGGCAGTTTAAGGGAACAAATTATTATTGTTCATATGATAAATAAAAAAACTATAGATGTCAGAGTTATGAATAGAGTATCATCGAAAAAAGATTTAAGTGATGAGATTTTAGGAGATACTGCTAAAGGCGCATTAGATTTTACACAGCATGAAGAAAATGTGATTGATGATCTTTTTAATGATATTCTTGATGATGCGGGTAAATATAATGAATAAATGTCCTTTATGTAATGGTTCCGGGAAAAAAATTGTAGCAGTAACCCACAAGTTATCAGGCACTCTAAAGACTTCTGTTGAATGGTGTATCTGTATGAAATCCCGTTTTGTTTCTGATTCTCCAAATTGTAAAATATTAAAATATCTCGGTGATGAATATTTATCCTTGAATAAAATAGATAAGAGATTAATTTTTTTACCCGACCATTTAGCTGAGAGCCCAAATCTTTTTATTTATGATACTGATTTCAGAGATTTCTGTTTTCATATAAAAAGCGTGATTATCAAATACCGTTTTATCGAACCCGTGCCATTAATATATTGTTCTAATGCCATTGGAATTTTACATGATTTTTATGTCAAACAGAATGATGGGTCATCACCTCAATTATCTCAATTAAATAATTTTGATTTATTGGTCATAACTCTTGATACAAGAGAAAAAAATGAGCCTTTAAAGACCTGTATAGCTCAAGTGGTATATAGCAGATTATGTACAAGAAAACCGACATGGCTTTATATAGCGGATAAAGTTTTTAATGACAAATACTGGGAATATTCCGATGATTTAAATTCTTATATAGAAAATAAAAAAAAGTTTACAAAAATAAAAAGGTTGGCAGAAATAGACATAAAAGAAAAACCCATAATAACAAAGAGTAAACAATCAGCATCGAATTTTGGGCGGTAAATTGTGAAAAGAATTTTCAGATCTATAATTAATATAAAGAAAAATGGTATACCTACAATCCCTTTAGATGAGTTAGTCCGAAATTATAAAATATTTATAACCAGTAAGGTACAGCCTGAGGATGCCCCCTTTCTGACTCTATACCATTGGATAGAGGCCCATTTCAGGGCCTATAAAGAATTACCCTCTATAGAGTTATTATTTGAAAAATCCCGGGAAGAGGGTGATGAATCTGTACAAGTCACTTTAAAAGAGATTGTCAGTCAAATAGGATATACACGTTCTGATTTCAGGGCCATAATTAAAGAGAAGCATGATGAGCAGAGTAAAAGTGAGTTTCAAGAATTACTGACTAAAACCTGGCAAGCCGCCTCATCCAGTTTAGAAATAGGTAAAAGAAGAAGAAAAAGAAAAATAAAAGGAATAAATCAGGCAATAGAATATTTTGCAGCAGAAGCCAGAAAGTTTAGACTTTCTGTTTCAGATTTGAAAACAGAGAGTCAAATTAGAAGTGAAAATGATAGTAAAGAAGTTCGTGAAGCTTATAATAAGAGAAAAAAGGATCCTCTTACTAATTTAGGCCTATTTACATTTCTGGATAAAATTGATGAGTCTTTTCGTGGTACAAAACTGGGCAATCTTATGATTATTGCTGCCTATGTAAGTCAGGGTAAGACTACTTTTGCAGCTAATCTTGCTTATAATGGAATTATACAGGGATTAAATGGCAGTTTTATAGCTATGGAAATGAATTTTGAAGAAATGAGAGATTTATTTTATGTCCTTCATACGTGTAATCCGGAGTGGCTGGAACATCATAAGTATAAAAATCTGGTAGGGACTATTTCATATGAAAAGGTACAGCATGGAGAGCTTTCTGATTTAGAACAGGAATTTTTTGAATATGCATCAGAAGATTTTGGTTCCAGAGAAGATTTTGGAAAATTATTTCTTTATCAACCCCCAGAAGCTTTGACACCCTCACGATATGAGATGGAATTATATGATCGTCAAGCTACACTGGCTGAAGAGGGTAAAAATCTTGATTTCTCTATAATTGATTATGTTGGTTTAATGGTGCAAGATAAAAATGAACGGTACGGAGATTTTAATATTGATTTAAATAATATAATAAAAAAGTTAAAAAATCTGGCCATACAATTTAATGAGGGTCAGGGATTGAGAGTAATAACGCCTTTTCAGGTTAATAGAGAAGGCTGGAAAGATGCTATTAAAAATGATGGAATATATAAATTAACAGCTCTTTCTAATGCAAATGAATCGGAGCGTGCAGCAGATCAGATTATTACCTTATTCATGAATGATGAAATGAAAAAGAGTGGAATGATTAAAATTGGATGTTTAAAGCATAGAAATGGGGCAATTTTTTATCCCTTTGAAGCTCATATAGATTTTGTTTCAAGAAAAATACGGGATTTTACTCAAAAAAGGTCTTTAATAGATGAGGGAATGGATATTGTGGACATAGCAAATATGGATGAAATAAGTAGTGAAATCCCTCTGGATTAAATATGAAAGATCCACAGAAATTAAAAGAACTTATTTTAGAAAAGATTGATTTTACTCAGGTATTACTTGATTATAATGTCAATTTTGTATATGATCCCAGAAGAGTAGATGAAACACAATTACATTGCCCTTTTCATGGTACTGATATAAAACCTTCAGCCAGGTTTTATAAATCTACGCAATCTTTATTTTGCTGGGTATGTAGAAAACGTTGGGATGTTATAGCATTTATTATGGATAAAGAGAATATGTTTTTTCTCCAAGCTATAAGATTTTTAATCAAAAAATATAAAATAGATATCTCATTTATAGCTGATAGTCCAGAATTTGTTATGTCAAAATCAATTCCTTCGACTATTGATAATTATGAAAAATTTATTTCAGGAAATCAGTCAAATATAGATTTGAAAATAATTGGAAAGAAAATTAAATCATTTAAAAGAAAAATACCATTTAAAAAATATAATGCTTTATCCACAGCTTATCACATGTTGGATTATATGTTTTTTAAAGGAAATGACATTTCATCTGATTTAATAAAACTGAAAAATAAAATAAAAGGAATTAAAAATGGCAATTGTTAATATTGGCTTTTCAGAATTTTTAGAAGATAATATTAAAGAAATTACAGATAAATATGATTGGATGAAAACACGAACCTTTAAGCTCTGTAAAACTATTGAAGAATTTAAAGAATTTATTGATAAAGCTATTGAATTTGGTCATTGCGTATTGGATTTGGAAACTAATGGTCTAAGTACAAGAATAAAAAAAGTTGATAATAAAATAGTTTCTGTTACAACAATTGTTGGGTTTTGCCTATGCTATGATACTACATTTGCTATATATGTCCCGATAAATCATTTAGAAGACGCTGAATATAATTTGCCCGAAAAAAAAACTTTAGATGAAATCAAACGGTTGTGCACTAATTGTAAAGTAATTTTTCATAATGCCAAATATGATGTTGCTCTTCTCAAAAATTATGGTATAATAATTTCTGACTATAAAATGTTTGAAGATACTATTATTTTAGGCCGGTTATATGATGCCGGTACAAAAGAGACCGGATTAAAAAAGTTATCCGAGAAATTATTAAATCAACCTATGCTTGAATTAAAAGAAGTAACGGGAGGTGAAAACAGGTTCGATTTAATAAGTCCGAATGTAGGGTACATTTATGGAGGATCTGATGCCATATGTACCTTTGATTTATATAAATTCTTTGAAAAACAGGATATAATAAAACAACAGGAATTTATTTATAATCTTGAAAAGCGAATTGTATTTGTCGTTATAGAAATGGAATCTCATCTTATTAAAATTAATATTCCCTATTTATTAGAAATCAGAAAAAAAGCAGAAGAGCGTATAGAGAAACTTACAAAAGAAATATATGAATTGGTAAATCATGAATTTAATATTGATAGTCCACTTCAGTTAGGTAAGATTTTATTTGATGAACTTGAATATGAATATCCTCAAAAAAGAAAAACCACTACAGGTCAGTATATTACTGATGATAAAACTATGAAAAAGATAGCGGAAAAATACCCCCTAGTGCAGAAAATTTTAGAGTACCGGAATTTAAAAAAACTTACAGGGACTTATATCAAAAAATTATTATTAAATACTGATAAAGAGGGTTTTGTAAAGTTGAGTTTTAATCAGGTAGGTACTGATACAGGTAGATTTTCATCTCCAGGAGGAGCCGGTTTAGAAATTGATGGATATTCAGGAGTTAATTTTCAGTCCATGCCTAAAAAACCGGATAAAAAAAATCCGGAATTAGATTTAAGAAAGGCCTTTACTGTCAGGGACCCGAGCAAAACTATGGTAGCGATTGATTATGAAAATGAGGAAATGCGCGTTGCCACAAATTTATCGAATGAAACTGTATGGATTGATGCCATAAAAAAGGGGGTTGATTTTCACACCGCAACTGGAGCATTAGTATCTGGAAAAAATGTTGAAGATATTGGGCCTGACTCTCCTGAACGGCGTATTGGTAAGACTGTAAATTTTCTTAGTCTCTATCTTGGAGGTCCATATAATTTATCAGAACAAGCTGGAATTTCAATTACAGAAGCAAAAAGAATTTTGACTACGTATTTTTCAGGTGTACCAAGATTAAAAAAGTGGATGGAGCGGGAGATCGCTCGAAGTCATAAATCAAAGATTGTTAAAACTGTTTTCGGAAGAATTCGTCCTTTAAATGCTTTTTATGATAGTGACGACAAAACAATAATTTCACATGGAGATCGTTGTGTAATTAATTCAGAAGTTCAAGGGTGTCTTCAACCTCAAGAAAGGTGTTTAACGACTAAGGGATATCTACCAATAATAAAGATTAAGGATTTAAAGGATTCAGGACATAATATAAAAGTATGGACAGGAACGACATGGGAAAATTTTGATGTTTTAGATCGGGGAGAAGCGGATTTAGCTGAGATTGAATTAAAAAATGGAATGAAAATAGAAATTGATACAAGACATGAAGTATTGATTGAAGATATAGAAGGTTATAGATTTGAAAAATATGAAAATTTAAATGAAAATACTAAAATATGTGTTTCTGTTCCTCAAGTGTTGAAATTTGGTGATCCTCCGAGTAATTTTCCTTTTCATTGTTGGAAAGCTTTTTCATATATATTAGGTGCTCTTGTAAAATCTGGATTCATAGAAAATGAAAATGAGATAACTTTAACTTTAGATTCTCAGTATATAGAGGAAACTCTTGAATATTTAAAATCTGAAATGAGCATTTATGAAACAAAAATCAGTCAAAAAGATAATAATATTAAAATATATTATAAAAATTTCTCATTAATATTCAATTCAAACTTTAACATGAATTCTAAAAAAGAAATTTTAAAATTCATGTTAAAAACTCCAATCTATATGAGGCAGAAATTTTTAGAAGGGTTTAATAAATCAGAGAATAACATAAATTTAGATAGGGACATTTTAAGAGATGTTCAATTATTAGGCTGGGTTTCTGGAACACCTTTTTATATTAAAGAAGATAATGGTCATTTTTCACTTATTAAATTTGATAATGATAATACTAAACAATATTATTCATTTCCTTTAAAATATAAGAGAAATTTAAACAGAAAAGGAAATACATATACTCTTGCTGTTCATTCTGATTTACATCGTTTTGATTCTGCCGGTATTATAAGTAAAAATACATGTGCTGATATTATGAAAATTGTTATGGCAAAATTACATGCTTGGATACATCGAAATAATTTTCAAGACGACATTAAAATACTTATTACAATGCATGATGAATTAGTTTTTGAGATAACTACAGAAAAATTAAATTTTCTAATTCCTGAAATTGTAAAAATAATGATGTTAAAAGATGTTATTACAAATAAATTGAAGTGGGAAATACCTTTAACAGTTGATGTAAAATATGGGCAAAACTGGAGAGTAGAAAAAAACTTTTTTGAAGATTTTCCGGAATTAAAAAAAAATTTAGATACAGAAATTTTTGAATCAAATCCAGTATTAAAAGAGGAACCTGAGAAAAAAAATGAAAAAGCAGAATTGGACTCTGATGATAAAAATACTGAAGAAAAAGAAATTGAAAAAGAATCTGAAATAAATAATCAAACTGAATCCTTAAATTCAGACCCCTCTATAAAATCCAATAATTCTGAATCCTCAGAATTTGAATCAGAAACTTCTACAGAAACTAATGAGTCTACCGAATCTTTGGAATCCAATTCAGATTCTCATACAAAAGAAAATTTAACAGGAGCTTTTACTACTGATAAATATTTAGTTTATGAAATAAGAAATAGAGACTGGGTAAATTTAAGATGGTTAAATGATATTTTAACTTTCTTTATAAAAGATAAAAGCGAGATTTATCAGAGTCAGAAAAAAATTTTAAAGCTTAGAGACAGTGAAGGAAATTCACTGTTGGTAGATGAGTTTGAGGTACCGGTTGATGCCTTTTTAGCCCTCGCAAAATTTTTTGGCATATAATTAAAAAAAGTTCTTGTAAAATCTTGTCGTTTTGATTATATTAAAATTTCACAATAATTTTACTCTATTATTTTTTATTTAAATGATTGAAAATATTAGGCCTTATAACAAGTTGCCCTTGAATCAAAAATTATTAAATCGTTTAAATGAAAAATATTTCAAAAATTTATCTGAAACATCAAAAATAATGTTAAAGGAGTCTTCTCATGTATCCTACCAATGATATTACCGTATTTTTTAAGGAAAACAATGATGAATTACGTTATTTAGTAGCCAGTATATCTAATAGCCTTTCTTATTCTGGTGATATTGATGATTTAGTTCAAGAATTATACCTCAAATTTTTATCTTTTCATGTAATTGAAAATTACGATCCCTATTTTTATGGTAACGAGAATGAAATACCAATGGGTAATTATTTATATCCTATTATAAGAAATCATATTTTCTATAAACTAAAGTCATCTGAAAATAAGATGGCTCGTTCTTATCTCTCAGATTATGAAGAAAAGGAAGATATTAATGATATAGACCTCATAATCAGAAAAAATCCTATTGCTTATGAGGTTAAAAATATTATCATGAATAATAATATTTCAGATGGTATAGATAATTTGGGCTTTGAAATCAAAGATTTTGAAAAAGTATTTAAAGAATCGGATGAAAATAAAAAATATTTCACGAAAAGAAAAAATAAATTTTCTCCTCCAGGTTCTGGTTGTACTTTATTGACCCTTTTTCAATATCTCTATAATGGTTTTTCCAGTAAAGAAATAGCTGAAATTTTTGGTGTTTCATGTATGGCAATAACATACATGAAACAAAAACTGGCTAATATTTTGAAAAAATATGGTTTTGATAATAAATTACCGAGAAACAAAAATGATAAAGTTGAAATGCCCAAAGTGTCAGTCGGAAGTTGAAATAGAAGACCGTGAAATAAAAGATTCTAAAATGACCGCAGTATTTTGTACGGATAAAGATTGTTTTTTTCATAAAAACCCATTAATAGGTTTGGATAGAAAAGGGCTTGAGGGTCAAGAACCCGGAGTCTATATTTCCGAATCTATATTATAAATACCAGAATTTAGAAAAACAGTTTTTTTAAAATTTATTAATATCTATCATTAGATATCATATTAGATTAAATTATCAGATAAAAAATTAACGAATATTTATATGCAATAGCTGTACATGATAAATGGAAACCAATTGAAATGAAATATTTGAAATCCGGTGATATTTTTAGAATTAAAGATAACGGTGTGACCGTTCTGTCTACTGTAAAGGTCTCATCCAATCCTTATATTATACATCCCGGTATTTGGAAAGTCAGAATTTATAAAAAGAGTTAATATTTAACTTTAAGACTTCCTGTCATTATAATATTATTCAATTAATTCAGGTTTTAATGGGGCTTGGCAGTTAAATGATTTGAAGACTAGGAAATTATTAATTGATAAAGAAAATGAAAGGATACCTCAAATGACAGATATAATCCTGTTATTATACGGAGATCCGAATGACTTAGATCGATGTATTGATTCAATAAAAGAACATTGCTCAGATTATAAATTGCATATTATAGATAACAATGAAAACAACAGGGGCTTTACAAAGGCTGTAAATGAGGGTATAAAGGCCGGTAATGCTCCTTATATATGGCTAGTAAATCAGGATGCCGTTATTCTTGAAGGAGCCCAAGAAGCTTTAATAAAAAGATTCTCATATTCAGATCGAGTAGGAATAGCAGGTTCCATGCAAATAGATCCTGAAAATAATGACATAATTCGTCATGGAGGTACTATTCGTTGTTTCCCAAGTGGTATCCATAAAGGTGGATATAGACATATGGGTCATTGTCGGTTTCCCGAGAAACAGACTTGGGTAAATTTTGCCAGTGTAATGATCCGTCGCTCGATGATAGAAAAAATTGGTTTATTAGATGAGTCCATGTTTTTACTCTACTCAGATAGTGATTATTGTTTTACAGCACGTCAAAAGGGCTATGAAGTCTGGTATGAACCTGATTCAAAAGTAATACACAGATTAAATGCTTCAAAAACTATTACTGAATGGCACAAGAAAGATATGGAAACATTTATGAAAAAATGGGGTATAATAAATGTAGGTGAAGGTCGGTTTTCTTTTAGTCCCGAATTTGATCGTCTAAATCGTTTTCCATAAAATTAATAAAAAGAATCCGAAAAAATACCCTGATTACTTAAAAAAATGAAAATATTTGCTAAAGATATAAAAACGGTGCTTTCAAGAGAGAAAGATTTAAAAATTTTTATAAAAAGTTCTTTTTTTTAATTAAAATTTTTCCAAATAAAAAAGAAATGATTTCATATATAAATAAAAAATGTCTGATTAAAATAAATTCAGATGCGGAAAATGCCTTTCTTCTCGTTCCTAAACGAATAAATATAAAAGAAAAGGCTCATTAAAATTAACAAGATGCCCGGGAGAAATTATTTATAATAAAAACTCGATAAATTTTCCAATAGTTCAATACGAAGCTACTCATACCGCCTTTGCCTATATAAAAAGAATTATTGATAAAAATACAAAAGAAAGTATTCAAATAAATAGAGAAAAAGAAGAATTAATATGTCATTTAAGTTCTATATTTACAAGTTTGATTATAGACACATATTTTTCATTAATTATGAAAAATGAAAACGTTTTAAAGGAGTATTTATGTATTCAGAGATAAAAAATGGCGATAAATAAAGACGGCAGTTCTGTAATTGAGAGTTTAAGAACAGAGCGGTATTAGAGCTCAATATGCAAGTACCCCTTTTTATCATTGAAAATATATAGGAAAAATCTAATGAATCGTTATGGGATATTATTAAATAAAAAACCTGATGAAAAGAAAAAGAAAGAATTAGTGCATACTTTTGGCTCCAATAATAATATTTCTTTTTAATAACAGAAAAAAATATTCAGGAAAAGATTTAACAGTAAAACAAATTATAAGAGTTCTTATAGGAAGGAGCTATTATGATTAGAGAGAAAAAAAACTTAGCACGAGAGCGTAAAGAAAAGCGAGAGATAAAAAGGAAAAAAGTTCAGGAAAAATTAAATAGTATTAAATCCATTTTAATTAAAAATAAAGAATCTGGATTTAAAGGAAATAATATTCAAGGATGGAAATTGAATGAAAGAAATGAACCTGTTAAAATATAGATATGAATCGGTACGAAATTTTATGCCTGTCTTGAGTAATAATCAAAGATGAAAATTAATATTATTAGAACTTGAAAAAGACTTTTAAAAAGGTTTGAATAATGGTTAGGAAAGAATTTATACAAGGCGGATTTCCTGTAAATAGAAGGGCCCCAATAATAGGTCTTACATCAGACAATGAATTACATATATTTTACAGTCACTATGATTTACATAAATTAGCTCAGACAAAAGAAATCTCTAAATGTATTGGAATATGGCCGGGAAAAAAGAATACGGATTGTTTTATACTGGATCCAAAAGTATATTCTAAATACTCACCATCTGTAATTCATAAAGATATAGATAGCGCTGAAGAAATAAACGTATTTTTCAGTGGATCTGATTTTGATCGAATAGAGTATAAACCCGGTCCTTTTGCTGAAAATAGGACAACTATAATTTCAAGAGATAAAAAATTATATCAATATTTAAATAATATAGGAGTTAAATTTAAAAGGTTTTTTGAATGAAAATAGCTTTTATAAGAGAGAGTGAAATAAAAGAATTAAATCCTGATATTATAGAAACAAAAGCACTAGGCGCTACAGAATCTTGTTTTATACATTTGGCACAAAAATTAAGTTTATATCATCAAGTTAAAGTTTTTTGCCCATGCTCTGAACAAAAAACCTATATAAAAGACAATGCTGTAGTTGAATTTATTCCATTAAGTACTGAATTAAACTTGTCTCTTTATGTACATGGGTTTTCTCCTGATATAATAATCGTAGTAGCAAATCCGAATTATCTTTTTTGTCCTTTTTTAAGAGACTTTAAAAAAATATTCTGGCAACAAAACCATCCTTTGGAATTAGATAAAAATCAGCGCTTTGTTCATGAAGCAAGTTTTATCGAAAATAGGCCTTTTACTATAGTTATGTCTAGTCATGAAGCAAAAAAATATGCTCAGAACCATTATCAGAATCCATATATTCATGGAATATATAATGGTGTAAGAGATGCCTTTTTTGAACGACTCTCCGTAGAAAAAATAAAAAATAAAATTATATTTGTAGGGTCTTTAGTTCCAGCAAAAGGAATTTTAGAATTATTAAAAGCTATCAATACTTTAAATCAATATGAATTTAATATTTGTGGTAGTTTTGATATGTATGGTTATTCTATACCTATATATAAAGATGCTTGTAATATGTATAAAGGATCTCATATTAAATATCTTGGAGGATTGAGTGCCAAGGAATTAATCTATCACATGGCTTCAGCAGAATTATGTATTGTTAATCCTATTGTTGGAAATCTTGAAACCTGTTGTGTAAGTGCCCTTGAATCTATGTCTGTTGGAACACCGGTTATTGCAGGAGGAAAGAGTATCATTGAATCTATTATAACCCATGGAGGTTTAATTCATAAAGGAAATTTAGTAGATATAATTAATAAATTAATGGAGAACCCGGAAAAGCGAAAAGAATTATCTGAATCCGGAAAAAGATGGACCCAGCAAAATGTTTCCTATGATAAAATAATTCCTCAATGGTTATCATTTTTAGACAAAATAATTCATAATGATTAAATGTAATTTTATTTAATAAAATTATCCACCCAATCACTAAAAGATTTTTTAATGGACTCAATTTTCTGATTAAATTCTATTTTTACTTCTCGGGCATAACAATAAAGATTACTTATTGTATCAGATAAAAAAGGTTTTTCTTTTTCAAAAATACCAATAATTTTATTCAACTCTATTATCTCATCATTATTTGGATAAAAATTTCTGAAATATTGAGTTAACATAGACATTATTACTTGTATTCTGTCCTTAATATACCAGGAAAAATCAGACTCGGACATTTCATAGAACCCATTATCTTTAAACGATCTTCTTATTTCGTCTTTTATATGAAAAAAAGCATCTTTAAATAATCCGTAAAAGAGTTTATATTGAATTGATTTATCTATTGAAACTGATTGATCCATAAGACTATTAAATTCCTCTGCAATTTTTGTCTGTATTTCTATTAACTTTTGTTCAACAAAAATCATTTGTATTTTAAGGTTCTTATCACTTTCCCTTCTCATTTGAATTTCTTTTTTTTCTCTCTCGGCCATTAAAACAAGGACACAGTCCCCACAACTCCTTTTCCTTACATTTAATGTTGATGGGGAAGAAGATGTATAAATTTGCTCTTTCTCAATATCTGGATTTTTTCCTATTTTAAATATTTTGGTACCTATTTTTGCCACAAATTTACCTTTTATGGCAATAATAACAACAGCGGTCATAAAAACAATGATAGTGATGATAAATGAGATAGGATCAGAAAGATTAAGAAAAAAGACTTTCATTGATTTTATCCCCTAATAATTTGCAATTTTTTTATATAGCATTTGAATTAATAGATTATCAAAGGTATATCTTATTTAAAATCAAATAGATATCATCTAAATATCACAGATTTTTGGGACTCGTTTATAAATTATTAAGATTGGATTGATCAATTTAGAAAACCCGTCTTCTAAACAATCATATAAAATAAAATTTTATTTTATATGATAAGTTGTTTTTATGGTAAATCCGGGTATAAGAGTAAGGAACTGTTAAAGATTGGTATTTTTTTTCTGTTGCTACTAAAATAGAAATAGAATACTTTCAGATATATTATCACTAATAAAACAGGTATTTTTTAATACAAAATTTGAAATATTTAATATTGATTATAATTCATTTTGTGTTTCTAAGATTCTCTTTTTGATTTTTTCTCTATGACTCTTTATAGCCAGATTAAATACTGGAATACCGACTTTTTCTGCTAATTTTATAGCCGTTGCAGTACCCCCTACATATTTTCCCTTTTTTGTCCAACATATTACAAATCTACTGAATGTATGTAAGTCTTTTCCCCAGACTTGTAAAACATTACGTGCATGAAGTTTTCTTACTGTAGGAGTACATTTTTCCCAAGCCGGATGTATTCTTGAGACTATTTCAAAGGCTTCTTTAGGAATAAAATAAAGGGAAGAAAGATTATTATTAAAACCTTTCCACGGAAGATATATTTCCTTTCTGTTACCCGCCCCCTTTTCAAAAGCTAAATCAGCACCATTAGCTCCACCGCTTCTTAATATATAATTTCTATTATATAACCATTCAGCAATAACTGTCATAAATTTAAGTGTTTTTTCTGGAGTTTCTCTTGAACCTATTCCTGTGTAATAAGTCAATTTATGCTCCTATTTTAAATTATAAATTTAAATGCATTTTTTCATCAAATTCACAATTTTTTATTTCACTTATAAACAAAGAGATATTTTTTCCCGTATCAGTTATTATTTTAAATTTTTTATTTTTATATTTTTCATCATCATGCATTGAAAACCAAGCATGATATAATCTTTTTTCAGTCTTAAAATCTTTAAGATTAAATTTTAAAACCAAATTATTTTTTAATACTATTGTTAACATCTAAAATATTTCCTAAGGCCCTTTTTCTAAGGTCGTGTTTTTTTATATTATTTTTGATAATAAAATATGTTTCTCTTGCTTCTAATACTATGAGTATGAAACTTGAATATTTATCATTTAAATCAGCATAGTAAATTTCGTAACTACCGTTCACAGACACTCAAATTACCAAACAGTTTTTAGGATCCGATCTTATGCCTCTAAATTCCCGGAAAGTGCTTTCAAGATTTTTATAAAAGGCATCTGCTAATTTTTTAAATTCTCTGTTTTATTTCTTATCCTTAGTATAACGTTTTTTACTACTAACTAAAACATCAATACCTATTTCTTTTAAAGCATTGGGCCGCGTTTCTACTAATTTTCTAGTAACATTTTTTACTGTATAAATTGAATCCCCTATAGAAAAAACGTGACTTTCTTTTGGTATCCCCATTAATAAGGCGTTAAAAAGAAATTGGGGAGATTTTCCCCGAACAAGAGCAAAAAATGCAGCTTTTATCATTCCACGGGGTTTAAAATCAATTTTTTCTGATTTATCAAAAAAGGGGACGTTGGATCTCACACGATTATTATTCCTTAATTTTAAATTTATTTCTCTTAATGATTGATTATCTTGTTCTTCTCTTGTCTGCGGCATTAAATCTCCTTTACTTTATTAAACATTGTAATATTCTCTTTTAAATTTTATTCCGTTTTTAAAATCCTTTGACTTAGAGGGAGAATTAGTTTTAAATATTCAGTTTTTCTTATCAGATTTCTTCTCGTTAGTTTATCCTGATAAAATTCTCTTCTTTTTTTCACGCTTATTTCTTTTTAAAATTTGAACAGGTACAATAAGTATCATTTTTATTCATAAAAATTTATTTCCATACAGAAGCGACATTGGTCATAGAACCGTCTTCTTTTTTGATTGGTTCTGTATATTTACATTTGGGGTAATTTTCATAACCAATAAAATTTTTATCCAGTATCACGATTTGTCCTTGTGACGCTCCACAGAGCAAGTTCCAAGGTTTCTGTTTAGTTTACTAAACATTCTTTTTCTTGCTTCAACGACGGTTTCAATAAGTCGCCTCCGCAAGCGCTAATTTCCGCTCGCCCGGTGGTATTTAATTTTATATTCAGATATTGCCAATTCATCTTCGACGCAAGTATCGGGGTTTTCTTAGCGTGTTTCCTATAACTAGTCTGCCATTACAATAAAGTTAAGGGCTTTTTCTGGTCGTTATATTTTCGTCATTAATCATAATAAATGGTTATAAATTACCGAATATATTACAAGAGTGAATTATTATTTATATTTTGTTTGTCTGATATAATTCTTTCCAAATATGGAAATATCTTTTCATAATAATAGTATCATATGAGCCATTTATAACTCGTTTTATTTGATTCATCCAAATCCGATGAAATTTAGTTAAACCAAATATTCTTATACCTATAAGATGTCTTGGACTTCTATATCCGACGTTATTAAATATATCATATTTTTCATTATTTTGTAAATATTTTTCTCTAATTAATTTATCTCTTAAATATTTGCCGATAATTGAAGCCAGAGCTATTCCAAATACTTTTGTATCTCCTTTAATTATACTATAATTTTCAATATTAGATTCAGGAAGATTAAATTTTCCGTCAATAAAAAGAGCATCTGGTTTTATAGGAAGAGCTTCTACAGCTCGAATCATAGCTAATTTATTTGCCTTATGCATATTTTTAATTTTATTAAGTTCTTTAGGAGAAACAATTCCAAAACCATATTGTATATTTTTAATGGCCTTTTTTGCAATTTGATAAATTTTTTCATGTTTAATTTTTTTAGAATCATTAACCTGGCTGTCAAAATATCCATTCAGTTGAACTGCACAAGCAGTATGTTCACCAAATATGGAACCAAGACCGTTTTCATCAATGAAGGTTGGATTTTTATATTGTGATATAAGATAAAGAATATGTTCATCCTGCTTCATCTTGTTTTTTTCCTTGTATTTTATGACTGCCTGACATTCTGACTATTTCTGTGATATACCATGTTTCTGAATCGATCAAGATCTTCTTCCTGTGATTTTATCAATAAGCATATATTATAATAACTTTTGGAAGTTAATCTGACTATCTCTTCAGATCGAAAATCTTTCCAATACTCCTCAGTAATTTTATCAGCTATTCTTTTGGCTAGATCACAAGAAATTTGTTCTGTTTCTTTTAAATCAATAATTGATGCATAAATAAAATCTTTAAATTTAGACTTTTTCATACGTTATGGATTCAAATCCCTCTTGATTTAAAACTTTTAAAGTGTGTAAATATTCGCCATACATGCGATAAACAGTCTGTTCTGGAACGTTACTACGATCTATTCCATTTTTGATATCCTCAGCAATTCGGGAACAAGCTTTTTCTGGACTTATATTAAATACGATAGCTTTAACCTTATGATAAGGAATTATATCTTTTAAAAACTCCCGACGGTATAAGGTGTTGACATTAGTTGCATCAAGAACAACATCATGATTGCATTCTAATGCAGAAATTACTTGCCCTTTTGCAATATTCCATACAGCTGTATTATTATTCTGATCTGAGATATCAGAATAATATTTTTTACGTATGTTATCAGGGCATACAATATAAAAATTTTTTGTGTGATGTTTTATCCAAGAACTTTTTCCACTTCCAGGAATACCAATAAGAACAAATAGTATACTCATATTGAAATCTCCTTATCATTATATATAACTCGAGTATCCTCAGGAAAATTAAGATTTTTTAATCTCATAACGAAATAATTTAAATTTACAGATTTAGAGGCTCTAATGAAAAATAATTTTTTTGTTTTTTTATAATATCTTTACGATTAAAATTAGAAGGACAAATTACTTTAAATTTTAAGTAATAATTTAATCTTTTTAAACCTTTTTTAGCATCTTTTATAATTCGAAGACCTAATATCATTAAAAGCGGTCCAATAAAAAACATTACTATTTCTAATGGATCTAATACCATTAGAAACAACTCATAAATATTATTTTTCTGCTAAAATATAATAGAGTTCATCAGGACCATTAGAAGATTGGTATCTTATCTTTCGGATTTTATTTCTTTCTAGAAGAAAATTTAGATTAATTTGTAAAATTTCATCATTATCTGAAAATTCAGACTTTATTTCATTTAAAGTACAGTAACCCTTATTGGCTATAAAAGTTTTAATTTTTTTATTGTCCATAAAGATTTCCAATTTCACAAAAATTTATAAAAAACTCAAGTTATGGCGCCCCTTGGGACAAGCTTCAAAGCTTCTGTTTAGTTTACTAAACATTCTTTTTCTTGCTTCAACGACGGTTTTAATAAGTCATCTCCGCAAGCGTTAATTCCACTGTGTCCCAACGTAATGTTTTGAATTCTTTCAGATTTCCAGCCTTATAATATTATATAAACAAGAAATAAATTTTTAAATTTAAAAATTTATTTATTAAAAATTTCTATATATTTTTTCCACCATTTTTTATAATTAAAAAGAGATAATCTTCTGTTTTTATTGAAAGTATCTTTAAATTCTTCTTCCTTATCCTTATATTTTTTATCATATCCTTCATACCATTTAAATGGTTTACATTTTTCTGAAGAATCTATATAATCAAAAACACATATTTTAGATCCATCATTATTAACTCTTACAATTTGAGTTTTGTCCGGAATATGAGTATTAAATCCTAAAGGACATCTCTGTATGAAATATTCTATATAATCAGGTTTAATTTTAACAATAACCGGGTAAATTTCTATATTTTCAGAAACAGAGGAGTTTGATTGAAGCCCTGATTCTAGAGGTATATGTCTAAGGTCACCGAATGGAACCGGATATAATTTTCCATCAGTACCAAGATAAGCTGTTTTTTGAAAATTTAAATCCATATCTTTTATGAAACAATCAAATAAATCATATTTCTTATTATACTCTACTAGAAAGGGTTTGACATATAACCAATATGAATAGCCCTCTTTATATAAACCCTCTCCTAATAAATTTAAAAGGTTCTGTATCTTTCTTTTATTATAAGGTCTTTTATTGTATAAATCTATTAAACAGTAGTGTCTAATAACAAGATTACTCGGAGCTAATTTATTAGACATTTTTATCCATAAATTATTTTTAAATCTAATTTTTTCTTTTTTAGAGAGCTCTTTTCCTTTTTTATAATCCTGAAATTTAATATCTTGAAAATGAGCTAAACTGGAACCAAATTCAAAATTATAATAATTTGTACAACCCATAAATAGTATAATAAAAAATGGAATAAGAAAATGTTTCATATATTTCTCCTATCGTTAAAATATTTATATTAAAATCTTATTCTATTTGACAAATATTTATTCTGTCCTTATGAGTGAGACTTTAGATATCTTTTCAATTTCATGCTTTTCTGATGAATCAAAAGAAAATAATGCAGAATTAATATAATTTTCTTTTTGATTAATATCCCATGAATCAAATAATTTTTTTATTTTGCCACCAATTTTTTTGTCAGTTATTGAAAAATAGAATATTAAATTTACGGGTCTCCTACTACTTGGCTTGGTATAATTAGGCCCTTTTCCTACATTCATATTTTTTAGAGCCTTTTCTAAAGTAAGACCACTTACTGATGTATATAAGCTATTATCTTTGCATCTTACTATTATAAAATGAATATTACTTTCAATTACAGCTTCTTTAAATTTTTCTTCTCTGATTTTTAGTTTATAGCCCCTGATTAAACCGCATTTTTTACAGTAATTTATGGGAGTATTTTCTGCGCCTAATCGTAAAAAATCATATCCTTCATCTTCTTCTTTATAAGGACCTGAACTACAGAGCGTACAATAAATATAACGTTTAGTTATACCGTTTTCTTTATAAAAGTATTGTCTCATAAGAAGAAAATAAATTATGACCCAAATCTTGGGTATCATTCATTTATTTTATTAATTAATAATTTCATAATTCTCAGATATATATATTCAGAATCAATTCCACCGTTCCTTAAAACTTGAACGTTTTTAACTATGAACCAAATAAGGTCTGTAACAGGCGCCGTAAGGTCCTGTAAGAAATCGTTCCAATATATTCCGATCATCCGCAACATCTGCATTGTCAGCATGAACACAGCTCTGACATCGGAATACTGTCTCCGAACGATTTTTCCTGTCGACATGTGGGCCCTTACGAATCCCGTTATCAATCTTATATGGCTATGTGAGTTTTTCATAGTTTTTTAAAGAACGGTAGGAATTGTTCAAAGATAAGTGGACACTTGTCTATGACTGAGTCCGAATTTTTTAAATCAGTTCCTTTTTCATTAGTTTTTTTCTATATCATCTCTATTCTCTTTCCATGAGATCTTCCTCTTATACTGACCGGTTATTGAATTGATATCAGTTGTTTCTTTTGCTATTTTTGCCAGTTTTCCGAGACGGCGTTTCAATTCACTCTGCAGATCAATCTGTTTTGTTATCTGCTCGGATGAATAGGCATCAAGAAAGTTTCTTTGAAGATTATCCAGTTCTTCTTCTATTTTGATATCCCCGACAAAATTCAATTCCTTAAAGTTTTCAACAAAATTTTTTAAAGATTTAATAGTTGCACCTGTCACAACTTTTCCGGAATGAATGTTTTTTACAATATGACTACAGATTTCTACTGTTTCCTGACGTAATACAGACACCACTTCATCAAGAAATTTACCGATTTTTTCATGAACTTGAACCCTGTATTCCTCTTCAGCTATCTGACCCTTAACAATTTCAGTACTGTCCAATTTTCTCATTCGAGGCAGTGCAATTTCATAAATATCCCATCCCAATGAAAATCTGTCACGAAGAGTATTTACTGGTGGGTAAAAGGTTGCAACGCGCATAAGAAAATTATTAACAAAATGTTCTTTTTTCTGCTCCATTTTTTCAATATTAAACTCTATGGAATTAGGAAGACTGGTATAGAAAGCCTTTTCTGCGGCATCCCGGTAAATTGGTTGCATTTCTTTCCTGTATTTATCATAATTTATTACAAGTTGCTCTGTAAGTTGAATATATTCAAATCTGATTTTCTCCAATTTTTTGAGTATTTTAAAAAACTTTTTCTTTGGAATAAAACGGGCATTACCTATGGGAAATTTAAAACTGTTTAAATCAACAATGTTTCGAGCCCGGGCTTCTAATGCCCTGAATTTTTTGATAACGCTTCTCGGAACAAGTGCCTTATTACCGAGTTTAAAAGCATCCGATACATTTTCTTTCTTTAGTCCTAAATCTTCAGGACTTAGAATTTTTGCGCCACTCCAGTAATTTACCGTCACATTTATAAGAACCCCGTCTTTAAAAATATTCATGATATGCTCCTTTAAAAGAGAAGAAAAAGATTGATTAAATATTTTTCTCTTATGATTGTTATTTTAATGATATTTTTCTTTTCTTTAATGTTTCTATCTGAACCGGTTTAATATTTGATGAAGCATTAATAATACCTCTATCTATAGCCCATTGACGAGATTTATTTATTTCATCAGCTGTTAATTGAGCAATAGGAATTATTACTTTAGAGACCTCTACGAGATCTTGTGTGTTGAGCTCATTACCTTTATTAAAGGAGTAAACAAGAGCCTCTTCAATCCAAGTTTTTATTTCAGCTCCGGTAAAATTTTTAGATGCTTCAACAAGTTTAACCATATCAAAGTTTTTAGACTCCCGGTTCACTTTGGACAGATGAATGTTAATTATTTCCGCCCTTTGTTCATTATTAGGAAGATCAACCCAAAATAACTTATCGAATCGACCGCTTCGTAACATAGCTGAAGGGATTTCATCCACATTATTAGCTGTAGCAACGATAAATACATCTGCAGTCTTTTCCTGAAGCCATGTAAGAAAAATTGAAAAAACGTGTTTAGATGTATCATGAGAGTCAGATTTTAGAGAGAAAAACTTTTCGAACTCATCAATAAACAGACAACATGGCGCTACTGCTTCTGCAATATTCAGACATTTATGAACATTAGACTCAGATTCTCCTACATAAGCTCCGAATATTTTACCAACATCAAGTCTTAATAAAGGCCTGTTTAAAATACTGGCCGTTACTTTAGCTGTCAATGATTTTCCTGTACCGGGAACTCCAACAAGGAGTAAACCTCTAGGGGGCTTAATGCCAAATTTTCGGGCGTCTTCAGAAAAACATTTTGAACGATTTGTTAGCCAGCCCTTTAGTATATCCAATCCACCAATATCATTTATTGTATCATTCACTTCCAGAACTTCAAGAAGACCGGTTTTTTTAACTATTGATGCTTTTTCTCTATTAATAAGAGAGACATTAAACTCACCTTTTTCAACAAGAGAGAGTGAAAAAGCATTTTCTGCTTCAAAGAAAGTCATTCCCCTAGCGGCTTCAATAATTGATTCATCATTTTTCGGATATTCAAATTCAGCACTTTCACATGCTCCTTTCAAAATAAGTCTAAGTTCATCTGTACCTGGTAATTTAAAGGAGATAACAGTCACTTCTTTTTCAATATCAGAAGGAATACTCACAGTATGTGAAAGAATAGCCAAAACTTTACCGGTAGCTTTAAACTTAGGTATTATATTTCTGATTTTACGAATAATTACATCATCATTATCTTTAAGATAGTGATGAAAATCCTGTAATAAAAGGACACTATTATCCGGCATTTGATTATCGGCCCATTGCAGAGCAATAGCGGGGTCATTTAAAGGAACCGTATCATCTTCAAGATTTCCAGTATTTAATACACCATTTTTTATTTCCTTGAGTTTTATCCCGTCAACTCTGTCCCATGTATATATATAATAATGGTCTTTTGCTTTAGACACTTCATCAATCATAGTTAATAGAGCTCGATATTCCTCATGGGTCTCTATCCATAAAACAGGATATCCTGCAAGAATATAATTTAAAAAAATTTTTTTACACATTGTTTTTACTCCCAAAAACAATATTTTCAAGTTTACAGACTTTTTTAAACGTATCTTTTATATTTTGACAGTGATTACTTACAGCCTGTACTGTTACTTTAAAAGCATGGGCTATATCTTTTCTGGAATAACCCAAAGAAAGAAAATCTACAATCTTTTTTTCTCTTTCGGGTACTTTTGACCGTACCATTGATATTAATTCATCGATTAATATATGATTATCAAAATTGGGATTGACTTGAAGTTTCTCAGATATTGCGCCTTTATGGACAATATTTCTTTTTTTCATTCCATTAATATCTTCAATAAAAAATTGATTATGGAAACATCTTTTTTCTTCTTGATTCTCTTTAATTTTCATATAAAAATTTTCTTTATTTCTATGGTTATTTGCTATAGTTGCAGCATAGCCTTTTATAATATTAGTAAGATATGTATTTATATTAGACAGCTCCGGTTTATAGTCTTTATAAAAATGAGACCTGTGTAAGCGGAGTAAAATCTCGGAATGAATATCATCAGGGTCATACATATCTTTATATTTCCAACAAAATTTCCATATAATAGTCTCAAGTTCTTTATAGTTATCCATATAAAATTGCCAGAAATTAAAATTTTCTTTATTAAATATTAGATTCATTATAAATCTCCTGTTATTTCATCAATTTCTTTTTTAATTCTTCTGAGATACTGTTCATCAGTATCCTTATTTATTATATTCCTTTTCTTTTGAGCTCCTTTTATCTGAGATATGAGCTTTTCAATATTGGCATTAGTCTTTGTCCTTAATGCTCTTTCATCTTCAATTCTTTCTCCTAATTGTTCAAGAAAAGAACCGAGTTTTTTTAATCCCTTTGATAGATACCATAGTAGAAATATGAGACCTATCATGGCAAATAAAAAGACCATGAGTTACCTTCTTTCATTATCCGCAATATGGATTAACATTCAGACATTTCTTATCTGAACATTTTTCTTTGCATAGTGAACATAATATTGGAGCAATTTTGGAGTGGTACCAAGGACTTATAACTTGGTTACCGTCAAATATAAGATCAATTTCTAATTTTGGACCTGTTTTCTTTTGTTTTTTCTTTTTCATAATATTCTGATTTAAACATTCTGTTTTTTGTTTTACCCCCAAGGGCATTTTCAATAAATTTTGATTTTGATATACAATCGGATCCTGTAAAACCTTTAGTTTCTTTGTGAATTGTTTTTCCATCTAATTCAAAGGTAAGTATAATTTCAGGCATTTTTTTATTCCTTATATCATTATTTTAAGACAAGGGCGCTCTTTTTTATCAATTGTTTCAGTATAAGTATAATTCATTTTTTCGCATTCAATTTTAGCCGCTTCAACACCATAATAAGCAAAAAGTTTTTTCTGCCATGATTCACCATATTTATTATGGTCAAATTCACTGATATGAGCAATAAATCGACCATTAGAAGTTTTTTCAAATCCAATATCATTGGCATTTATTCCAACATATTTTCTTCGGATAATTATATTAGCTTTTTGTTTTCGGAGGTCCTCTTGATACCCATATAAATTTTGAGGAATAGAATGTATTTCTATCTTATTTTTAAAACCAAGTCGTTCCAAAGCCCTTATTAAAGCGCCCTGATTCTGAATTTCTGTTTCTATATCAACATAATGACTCATAAAAAATCCTTTCCTGAGATTAATATCTGAAATTTGTATGATTCTGATACTAATCCCGGATACAATAAATATAGCACAATTAAATTTAAAAGTCAACTATTTTCTGTATTATCAGAAAAATAGTTTGTAACTATTTTAAAATTAGGCGGTTAGATTATTTTTTAATATGGGTTTTTGAAAATTCCTCGGGTATTTGTAATGTCTTCCCAATCATTTTCCATGAAAGTATACTTATCATTATTCAAAAGATATGATAAAATTTTCAGATAAGTATATTTTTTAGTGTAAACAAAAGCAGCTAAGGCGCTATCTGCATCAGGATTTTCAAATAGAGAATCAGAGATAGTATTAAGAGAGCTCTCTTTATAATAAGAATCAATTATTTGAATCAAAAATTCAGAAGTTTTACTCTTATTTTCCAAGAAATTTTTCAATTTATCATCGAAATTTTCTTCTTGAGGATTAAATGAAATCCAATCCAATTTATTCTCATCATTGAGAAATATAATTACAGGCATAAAAACATGCTGTTGAATAAGTGTTACTTGAGCAGATTTCAAAGCCTCATTTGCCAGAGTTAAAATTTTATTAATATCCATAGTATTTAACCTTTCTGATTAAAAAAGTTTGCTTTACACTTTTCTTTTTCTTCTTTTAGATACTCATCAATAAAACCGTCATAAGGAGTAGTATGCTCGTTGGGAATATAATCAAAAATGTTTGGCCCATATGATTCAAGAGCAAGACTCATAAGCTTTATTATTCTTTCAACACTATTATTATTTATCTGACCTTTTAAATAAGCTAAACCCACACGATATGGCAGCCCGGTTTCTTCAGTAAAATCATTAATAGCTCTGATTTCATCCATGTCAGTAATGTTATTTTCAAAAACATATATGGAACAATCTAAAGAGATACCCCTTTCAATGTATTTTTTGAATGTTTTTGCTATTTTTTCTAAATCATCTGCCGGAAAATCCTTTTCTATAATATATTCTGAGATTTCATCAGGTAATCCATATTTATTTATTTCTTTTCGTAGTTGTCTTTGTAAGTTATTTTTTGTGATTTCAGAATCATAATGATACAAATCTTCTTCAAGACCACTCATTGAAGCAGTAAACTCAGGATAATACTTGCTTATTGTTTTAATAAAGATAAATCTTTTAAAAAACGATTCTTTCTTATGAAGATTAAATTGAATCTTCATATAATCAATAAAATTTTTTCTTATTTCATTGGAATCGTCATAGACATCAGGAGCCCATCGAAGGTCACTGTCTAAGATGTTTCCATTTTTCCATTCTTGAAACCAATCATTATAAATCTGAGTATCAGGATCATTCTTATATTTATCAGGTTTCTCAATAAATCTGAGTTTAAATTGATATATAGGGTCATTCACATCATTCTTATAAAAAGCCCGTTTTGTTTCCCGGGCAATCTGTTTTTGACGTATCTTATCTCGGAGTCTTTTTTCTGTTTCTTTGGCGGAACCGGAACTGAGTAAAGGCCGAAAAAGAAATTCAAAGAACATTCCTATATAATAAAGTATAAAAGAACCTATAATTATGAAGGTGATACCTTCTCTGAACTGTTCAGAAAGACTTTTTCCATGACTCGGTTTTGGTAAATTACTTGCCATAACGTATTGCTTCCTTCCTATTATATTCATAAGATTTTTCTGTAGCCCATTCACAGAAAAATTTTCCTGATATCAGTAAAAATAAAAGTAAAATTATTCTTATTATCATTCCTGTGGATACACAATAAGATAATATTTTTTCTCTTGCTTTTTTAATCTTATAATCGAAATATTTCATAATGTCTCCTTAATAGTCATATCGTCCTTCCCAGAGATATTGAAGTTCTTTCCATGTCTCAATAGGATATCCTTTAATAAAAGATACTGTATAAAGAATAGCTTTCATACCTGCAAACCATAGAATTACTAATGTAATGATAAAAAATACCAGCTGCATGAGTCTTCGATATATTTTGACAAGTTTTTTTGATTTTTTAGAACTTCTTTTTCTTATAGGCTTTTTAAGTTCTGTTTGTTTAAAATTAATATTATCAATAAAACTGTCCATTATGTGCTCCTGATAAAATCTGTTATTGAATTAATTTCTTCATCGCTCACCCAAGCCCCATGAAACCTCTCAGGTTCAGGAAAGCCCGGGCCTATCATTAACATGTCCCCTCTTCCAATAAGCTGTTCAGCGCCGTTACAGTCCAATATAACACGGGAATCTGTCTTTGATGTAACCTGAAAAGAAATTCGTGATGGCATATTAGATTTTATAAGACCCGTAATAACTTTTACAACCGGTTTCTGTGTGGCTAAAATAAGATGAATACCAATAGCCCGGGCAAGTTGAGCAAGTCTTACTATCATAGTTTCAAGTTCTTTTCCAGAGGTCATCATTAAATCAGCCATTTCATCAACAATAGTTATTATGTAAGGTAATTTATTTTCGGAATTTTTATTATAACTTTCAATATTTCTTACTTTTCTGATAGAAAGTAAATTATATCTGTACTCCATTTCTTCAATTAAAGAATCAAAAACACGTAAGGCATCATCAGGCTCCGTAACTACAGGCCATCTGAGATGTGGTATATTTTCGTAGGATGTCATTTCCACCCGTTTTGGATCAACCAGAACCAATTGACACTCATCTGGTGTTTTAGTAAAAAGAGTAGATAATATTGCAGTATTAATAAATACTGATTTACCTGAACCTGTTTGACCGGCAATCAAAAGATGCGGCATCTTAGTTAAATCAATAGTTTTTGGTATTCCAACTGTATCTACACCCAAAACAATGGGTAAATGAGCCCTTGTATCAATCTTTGATAATACTTTTTTAAGTCCTATAATATCCTGTTTTTCATTAGGAACTTCTATACCAATTAATGAAGTTCCAGGGATAGGAGCTTGTATTCGTATATTATTTGATGTTAATGCCAGAGATATATCTTCAGATAAATTTCTTACCTGACTGAGTTTTACTCCTTTTGCCAGTTTCAGTTCATATCTGGAAATGATAGGACCATGTTTAATATTTTCCACAGAGGTTTCGAATCCAAATTCACTGAATTTATTTTCAAGAATAAAAGGTTCTATAGAAGATTTTTGAGTTTTTTTTCTGTAAGTCTTTAAAAAAGATAAAGAAGGTATGTTATACTTTTTTGTTTCTGCAGTAGATTTACTATTATTAAGCTCTTTCATAATCTTAATTTTTTTCTCAAGAACAGATATATCCATTTTAATTTCCTTTGTTACTTTTTGTTTCGCCATCTCTATATTGTATAGATTTAAAATGAATTAATAAACTTCAAATATTTATAACATTAAATTTTTTCTGATAGACTGCAGGAATGTCCATTTTCTTTCATGTAATTGAAAATAACATTAAATGGTATAAATGGAGATTTCCACATTTTTTGAATAAGTTCTTCATATGGCTCTGTTTTATTACAATAAAACCGGGTCAGTTTTTTAGAAGGCCACATCATTATATCAGATAATAGTTTTAAAACAGAAATAAGTTTGAAAAAAATAAAAAGTTGATTCAATTTAACAAAAACAGTTATAGAAAATAAAAGTGTAAGATTAATTTTTTCAGGAATATAAAATAAAATATATGAGATAATGTATTTAATAAAAACAGTTAGTTTATTTCCTGTATAATGATAACATGTTTTTTTCATCTTTTTTAAATTTGTTCGATGCATTTCACAGAGACACTCAGAGGGTCCCCTGAATATCAGCAGGATTAACAGAATAAAAAGCAGATACCATATCATTTATTATCCCCTTGTATTTTGTAATAATCATTTAATATATAAAATTGATTAAAAAAAGGATATTTATCATGTATATTTCTATAGCTAACTTTTTAAGATTTGCTGCTGAAAAGCTTGATATAACAGCAATTGGCCAAGCTTTAATAGAAAAATTAAATAAATTAAAAAAAGAAATACCCGAAATAAATCGGGGCTTTATTAAAGACCCTAATAGAAAAACAGAAATTGTAGATATCATTGCTGATGAATTTATTAAATTAATTAAAGAAAAAAGAGGGCATGGTATAAAGGCTGATAAAGCCGATGAATTTATTAAAACAATAGAAAAACTAAGAGATTCAAATGACTTCAAAGGACTTATTACTTATCCTGTTAATTTTGCACTGGCTTTTAAACATAAAATCTTTTCAAAATCTATTTCATAATTTTTTATTTATTGATTGATAGTCTCCAAGATGCAATAGCATATTCATAATTCAGTTTTGATATTCCTTGTATAAATAAAGAGAGATCCTTTTTTGGTATAAATAATGCATATAAAACATCAGGAAAATAAATCTGAAGTTTATCTATAATTTCAGAACTCCCTTGTCCGGGAATTGAAAAGCCGAAATTAAAATAGCCCATATTATAAAAATCTTCAAATAAATCTGTTAAGATTTTAAAGTCTTTTTGAGTTCTCAGAAATTCTATAAGATCATAGATCTCTTCCTTTGAATATTCCATATAATAGTTCATATTTCTAATATAATTTTTTTAATAAACTTTTAATAAATAAATTTTAAGAAATTATAGGAGAAAATAAATGGAACTATCAAAATATATCAGAGGAATAGGTTTAACCATTCATATTGCTGCATTCAGAGAAAATGTCATAGAAACTTGGAATAAATCTTCCAGAAATCCGGAACTGTTTATAAAAAAGATACAACCTATCCTTGAAAGATATGAGAAGAGCCCTTTAGATACAAAAGATATTGAAAAGATAAAAAAAGATATTTATAAAGGTACAGATAATAAGGTTGAGTTATTATGGAAAATGAATAAATTTGAGGCCATTCCTGTCAGAGAAAAAGTCAGATTATCGGAAGATGTCAGTTTGAACATACTCAGAAACAATTTAAAAGGTTTATTAGGATTATTTGATAAAGAAACTCCTGACACAATTAAAGCCTCCATATCTAAAATAATTAAACAGACATTAAAAAAAGATGAATTGAAAAAAATTCATGATAATGTAAAAGAAATTATTTTAAAATTCAAAAATCCTAAAAGAAGAGAAATGTTTCAATATTTAGTTCTTAAACCGATTCAAGTAGCTTTAGGGAAAATAAATCCCATGGATATTGATATTAAAAAGAAGAAAGAATTTTTGAATGATTTAAGAGAAATGAGAAGAAAAAAGGATATTGAAGAGGTCTATTCTGAAAAACTGATGCTTAAAACAAGAACAAAAGGAGCACCATCATCTCAAATAAGACCTCATACTCAAAAATTATATAGTAATGTTTTAAAAAAGATAGCTCATTTATTTATAAGTAATCTCCAATGGCAAAAGGGATTTAACTGATTATCATTTATATATAGGGGAACATTTTCTAATGGTATATAAACCAAGAAAATAAATATTCTTTTAAAATATACCAGCAAATATTGAAGAAAATTTAATTTTTTAAATCGATAATCATTTGAATCTGAACTACCCCTATCAATATAAGTTCCTCTATTTTCTATTTGATCTTCAATCAGAGAGACTATGTTTAAATAAGTTTCATTAATTAGTCCATTCATGTCTATTAATTTATCATTTATTAAATTCAATAAAATACGGAGCTCATCATTTGTATAAGGAACTGATTTTGCCAATGATATCATTTTTTCTATACGTCTCATATACACTCTCCATAAGGAATATCTTTAAATGATAATTTGTTTTCAAAGAAAAGTTTTGTTATTTCATATATCTTGTCTCCATAATTATCAAAAGATAAATAAAGCTCATTTTTAAATATTATTGGTTTTGGTTTACCGACCACTTTAAAAACCGGTGACGTATCATTATCCTCAGAAATATATTCTCTTCCTTCCCATACCAGAATAGGAATAGAAGGATTTATTTTATGAATATTTTCTGCGGCTATTTGGCCCCGTATACCATTGTAATTTTCATTACAATTCCAGACATCCATAAATATACATAATCTTTTTAATTCCTTTGAATGGGCCATAGCAAGAATCTGTTGAAAATTTTTCTCAATCAGGACATTTGGAATAGTGCTTATTTGAGTTATAAGAGCAGTATGTATTTCAGGCATACCTATAATAAATATATTCATAATTAAAACCGTTGTATGAAATTTCTTTTAAAGAGGCACAATGATTTAAAACCTCTTTTTTTAAAATCATGTTAATTTTTTTCTAACAAGTTTATTTAAATCACTGACATTTATTAATAATAGCAGGTTTTACTTTGACTTTTATATCCGGAAAAAGGGGCGCCATAATAGGTGTTCGTGGTTGAAATATAACATTAATAAATTTCATAACAGATCCCTTTTTTAATAATAATGTATTTATATATCTTTTTTATTGGAGGTTTTTATGAGACATACAATAGCTTGTGTAATAAGAATATTATCTAAAGATATAGAAAAGGGTGAAATAAGGAATACTGTTCTTAGAAGATTGAAAGAAATTAATAAGTCTATTAATTTATTATCTCAGGGACGAAATATAAAAAGAAAAGAAATAGATGAATATAAACATAAAGATAAATCAAAAACAAAGAAATTAAAAAAACAAGTCGATGTAATTGAAAAAGGTCTCAGCCACCTTGAAAAGGCTAAAAATAAACTTAAAAAATATAAAAACATAACTGTAACAGCCAGTAGTCTTAAGGTCTATCTTGATATGGACCAAGTCCTTACAGATTTTAATAAGGCTGTAAAAAAGTTGGGGCCGAAAGCCTTTCGAGGATTGAAAGATAATGCTTCGGAAGAAGATCAGATATACATGTGGAATAAAATTGATGATGCCCGAGAATCTTTTTGGTCCGAAATGGAATGGTGCCCAAAAGGAAAAGAGCTTTGGAAAGTAGTAAAAAAATATGATCCTGTTTTATTATCTTCACCGGGTGAAATAAAATGGGCAAAAGCCGGTAAAGAGTTATGGGTAAGAAATAATCTTCCAGGTGTCCCTCTTATTGTTGAAAAAGATAAGTATAAATATGCTGAGAGGGATGCTGTATTAATAGATGATATGAAAACTAATATTAAAGCTTGGGAAATGGGGGGAGGCCTTGGAATTCTTTATGAGCAAGATCCCAAGGCCGTTGAAGAAAAATTAAAAGAAATAAAGAAGAAAATTTAAAAACAGAGGTCTTTTCATTATAAAACTACATTGTTATTTTCATCTCTATAAGTGATATAAAACTGCAACGTATGTAGCATCTTTAGTTCCTGTGTTTTTTACTTCTCCAACAATATGATTATAACCATAGTTATCTATATAACCTTTTTTATTTAAAATCTCGAATGAAACTTTATTTTTATTTAATTCAGGGTTAGAATTTACGGATTCTAAGCTTTTTCTTCAGATTTATCAGTTTCATTTAAATATTTTTCAATGTCTCTGAAAAAGAAAATATTCCCAAAAAATCCTATACCAATAACTCTGCTATTCTCTTCCTGGGTTATTCTTGTAGTTGAAAAAAGAATATAATTATTAACACTTATTACATTATCAAGCATAATATCAATTAAAGTTCTACCTAATAGTAATCCGAGCTGCTCCCACTCATTATTAATATCCATAGATTTCTGCATAAAAATATTCATTTTTGATTTCAAAACTTCTTTATGTTTACTTGGCTTTGGATTAGTAATTGTAGCAATAAGAATGATAAATAATCAAAATTATTATTTCAACTAGATGGTGTTTATTGATTTCTTTCTTTTTTTCCTTTAAATCATTGATGCTAGATTTCTCATTCATTTTTTCAACCGTAAAAATTAACCCACAATGGGGGCATTTATCTAAGAGACTAACTTTAGTATTACATTTTGAACATATCAATGTAATAATAGAATAGTAAATAATGGATATTAACTCAGACAAACTCTAAATAGGTTTAAACACATCCGATTCTGGCAGTTTTGGTGCGCTGGGCAAGATTTTTACCAACCGGTTTTCTTCCCGCCGTCATATGACTTTGCCAATCCGGTTTTAATTAGTTCTTGTCCCAAGTTTTTTCCATCAATCCATACTTCTGCAACAATTCGGAAATATTTTCCACGTTTCATATTTTTCAGTTCAATTATTTTTCCTTCTTTGAGCCGTTTAACCGTGAATTGTTTAGCTTTTTGAGCCAGTTTTTTAATCTCAGGCCGTTTGTCATGCATTTCAGGAGTATCTATTCCAGCGATTCTGATCCCAATATGCTCGCCGATGATTGCAGGATAGTCTTTCAAATTGCACCGGAAAGTATCTCCGTCGTAAATAGATGTAACTTCTGCAACTGCAACATTTCCATAAACCTTGTCCTTAATACTTTGAGACTGTACCGGTGAAATAAATAAAAGTGTAATTACAAAGAGTTTTACATGAACTAATATATGTTTCATTAACACTCCATATTTTTGATAAAGAGAAAATTCCTGTTTAAAAATACCTTATAAATAACAGAAGTACCTGCCTTTAAAGGAAGTAAACCCAAGAAAAAACCCAACAGATTATTCAATTTCTCAACAGTTTAAGAAAAAGAGAAATAAATCTTCTTCTTATCCATTGTGATGCCGGTGTAAACCGTTGTAGGATTGGATGAAAAGAATTCAGGAAAGAACATAATCCAATCCCCTTGTATATGATTTATTACAACAGAG
>Ga0190359_1000150_pt1 | contig 45207 bp, 34 predicted proteins | sample 48721823_MG_FD_161269 | JGI IMG/M metagenome (GOLD analysis project Ga0190359, IMG submission 161269) | Hydrothermal vent microbial mat bacterial communities from Southern Trench, Guaymas Basin, Mexico - 4872-18-2-3_MG | ecosystem: Environmental > Aquatic > Marine > Hydrothermal vents >...
GAAAAAATCAGCTATCCTGTATGCCGTTTTGCTTGGTTCCGTATTTTTTGCTTTTTCGGTCAATTATGTCTTTAATAATATTTTGGAAGAACATCAACGGACAAGGATCAATATTGCTTTGGGCATTGAATCAGACCCGTACGGGAGTGGCTATAACGTGAATCAATCGAAAATAGCTATCGGGTCGGGAGGTTTTACAGGGAAAGGATTTTTACACGGTACACAAACAAAATTTAATTTTGTGCCCGAACAAAGCACTGACTTTATTTTTTGTACGGTGGGGGAGGAATGGGGCTTCATCGGAACTTTTCTTGTCATTGCCTTTTACGTATTGTTTCTGTTGAGAATATTGATGTTGGCAGAACGACAACGATCGGCCTTTAATCGTATTTATGGCTATTCCGTTTTCTCACTGCTAAGCCTTCATATGCTGGTCAATATAGGCATGACTATTGGTTTGTTTCCGGTGATCGGAATCCCTTTGCCATTTTTTAGTTATGGAGGATCATCCATGTGGGCTTTTACCATCCTGTTGTTTATATTTCTGCGTATGGACGCCGACAGAATGGAAATCGCTTTTTAATCAGGATAAAAGTGCCGGAAAGTAACCGTTGATTTTTCGGTCATCGTTTCTTTTTAGCTTCTTTTCTTTTCGGCTTCGGAAAATTCTAAAATAAAATTCTCGGAAAGATACAGATGGACATCGAACGTAGTGGAAACGTAATGGACAATATCCGGAAAAAACTCAAAAAACTCTTCCCTGAACTTATCGTAATACAAAATCATGGTGTTGATAGCCTCATCCGTAAAATCAGGTAAGGTGGTAATCGTACTCATTTTTCTTAATACCAAATCAATCCCTTCTACGGTATTATAAGCCTCAAGCCACCGGTTGAAAATGAACAAAGGGACAACTCTCTTGATAGCTTCCGGGAGAGTGTCATAATTGTCATGGAGGTTCCGGTAGGTGATTTCAGCTAACTCATTTAAAGGGACGGATGAAATATACTCCCAGTTTGCTGAAAGAAAATGATCATAAAAAATATCAATGATAACTCCTGCATACTTATGATAAAAAGGGACGAGTCTGGATTTGCTCTCCTGAACAACCGGATGATTGTCCGTAAAATAATCAATATGACGGTGAAGAATGATCCCTTTTTTAATTCCTTCAGGATAAAAATTAAAATCACTTCCCTTTATATAATCTCCAATAAAATTTCCTATCCTGACCTGATCAGAATCACCGGATAAGAAGGTATGGGCCAAATAATTCATATAAAATTGTTTCTTAATAATAAGACGAAAATTGTGCCAAAATGGTTGCTAATAAGAAAAATTATTTGTTCTTCAATCTGTCTTGTAAAATATTTGTTTACAGAACATAACGATAATCACTCCTGACTCGGTTAAACCTTTCTTTCAAAACGGTTTTTATTATTTATTATTATGATGTATATTTATACGATTATTGTATATTGTATTTATCTTAAACCTTTAAATATTATGGCAAGAAGAAGAGTTATCATCATCGGAGCAGCGGGAAGGGATTTTCACAATTTTAACACCTTTTTCCGTGACAATGAACAATATGAAGTAATGGCTTTTACGGCTGCACAGATCCCGGATATTGACGGGCGCATGTATCCCCCTGAGTTATCCGGATCTTTGTATCCTGCAGGGATTCCTATCTATGCTGAAGAAGATCTTCCGAGTTTGATAAAGGAGATGAAAATTACGGATTGTGTATTTTCCTATAGTGATGTTCCTTATCAGAAGGTTATGGCCACAAGTGCTATTGTCAATGCAAACGGGGTTTCTTTCTGGTTGCTGGGGCCTGATGATACCATGATAAGAAGCACCAAACCGGTTATAGCGGTAGGGGCCATACGTACGGGATGTGGAAAGAGTCAGACATCCCGGCGGGTGATTGAGATATTAATGAACAAAGGATTAAAGGTGGTAGCCATAAGGCATCCGATGCCTTATGGCGATCTGGCAGCACAAAAAGTACAGCGGTTTGCCCGCTTGGAGGATCTGGAAAAACATCATTGCACCATTGAGGAGATGGAGGAATATGAACCTCACATTGTACGGGGCAATGTGATCTATGCGGGGGTGGATTACGAAGCGATTTTGCGGGCTGCCGAGAATGATCCTGACGGCTGCGATGTGATCTTGTGGGATGGAGGCAACAATGACTTTCCGTTTTACAGGCCTGATCTTACCATTACGGTTACAGATCCGCACAGAGCAGGTCATGAACGTTTTTATTATCCGGGAGAGGTGACCCTTCGCATGGCGGATGTGGTGATCATCAATAAAATGGATACCGCCAGACCGGAAGATATTGAATTGGTCAGAAAAAATATCAGGGAACTGGTCCCGCAGGCCAGGGTTATTGATGCAGCTTCTCCGATACGTGTAGACAATCCGGAAGTGATACGGGGAAAGAGTGTATTGGTTGTGGAAGACGGTCCCACCCTGACACATGGGGGAATGAAACAGGGTGCCGGTATGGTCGCAGCCCGCAAATACGGTGCGATGGAAACGGTGGATCCCCGTCCTTTTCTGGCAGGTAAACTGCAACAGACTTTCGAGACCTATCCGGGCATAGGAACACTCCTTCCGGCCATGGGCTATGGAGAAGAACAATTGTACGACCTTGAGAAAACCATTAAAAACACAAAGTGTGACGCTGTGGTGATCGGAACGCCGATCGACCTGAACAGGATCATCAAGATTAATAAACCCAACACCAGGGTTTATTATGATTTGCAGGAAATAGGGGATCCTACCCTGGAAAGCGTTCTGGATGAGTTTATAGAGAAAGTGAAAAGGATGAAATAACCAGTCTGTTGATCGTTAGGATTATTGAGTTGAGTTTTTTAATGTGTTTTTTTACCAAGATAAAGGCAACGGAATAAATTAGAGAGGATAAAAAGAACCATTCGATATCTTTGCGCAACCATCCTGTACCGGTACCTGGTTTCCGGTAGCTGATGATAAAAGCACTACTCAGGGTCGGGATGAGGCCCAGCACCTCTATGTGTTTATACCTTTCCTCCAAGAAAATATCCTTTGGTTTTGTCCTGTATTGTAAAGTTTTGAGTCATGATGTGGCAAGGGTACAGGTTTTTGTCAATGCAGAAAAAAATCTATATTTGCGGGACAAAAAACAGTTGATGGGCCTTTTACACATAGACTGGTTCCCATCAAGAGGTTTAAAAAACAGAATTGTATGAAGAATTTCAGAATCATTGTATTGGCCAAACAGGTGCCGGACACACGCAATGTGGGGAAAGATGCCATGAAAGAAGACGGGACCGTGAACAGGGCGGTTTTACCGGCTATTTTCAATCCGGAAGATCTGAATGCACTGGAGCAGGCATTGCGTCTTAAAGACAAGTATCCCGGAAGTACGGTTACTCTCTTGACCATGGGGCCTCCGCGTGCTGCGGAAATTATCCGGGAAGGTTTGTACCGTGGGGCTGATAACGGATACTTACTGACAGACAGGGCTTTTGCGGGCTCGGATACCCTGGCTACTTCCTATGCCCTCTCGCGGGCAATTGTGAAAACAGGTGACTTTGATTTTATTCTGGCAGGACGACAGGCTATTGACGGGGATACGGCACAAGTGGGACCGCAGGTGGCCGAAAAGCTGGGAATTCCGCAGGTAACCTATGCGGAAGAGATTGTGGAAATAAGGAAAAACAAAATTGTGGTCAAGAGACGCCTCGAAAAAGGCGTAGAAACGGTGGAATCCACTTTTCCCCTCCTGATCACGGTCACGGGAACGGCACCGGCCTGCCGTCCGAGAAATGCCAGACTGATCATGAAATATAAACATGCTACTACGACCAGCGAAAGAGAGAATGTTTCCGAAGATTATATTTTCATGTATGATGACCGGCCGTTCCTGAATCTTCCGGAATGGAATGTCGGAGATATAGAGGCCGAACCTGAGAGGTTGGGACTGTCGGGTTCTCCTACAAAAGTAAAAAAAATTGAGAATGTTGTGTTCCAGGCGAAGGAAGCCAAGGTGCTGGAAGCTGACAACCAAAGTATTGAGTGGTTAATGAAAGAACTGATCAGCAATCATACCCTGGGATAATACATTTTTTAATTATCTGTTCATAAAATTGCAAACCTCAAAATCAGGAGAAAGTGGATAATTTATTTGTTATATGTGAACTGGAAAACGGCAAGATAGCGGATATCAGCCTGGAACTACTGACCAAAGGACGGAAACTGGCTGGTCAGCTTGGCTGTAAACAGGAGGCACTGATAATCGGATACAAGCTTAAAGGATTGGAAAAAGAAGCTTTTGATTATGGGGCCGATGTGGTTTGGTTGGCCGACGATGCTCGTTTGGAGCATTATACCACTTTGCCTTATACCAGCATTGCCGTAGAGCTGTTCAGGCAGGAAAAACCGCAGGTGGCTTTGTTAGGCGCTACCAGTTACGGGCGAGACCTCGGCCCTCGTGTTTCATCGGCATTAAATAGCGGTCTTACGGCTGATTGTACCGCCCTGGAAATTGGGGAACATACCGACAAAAGAGCCGGAAAAACCTATAAAAACCTGCTGTTGCAAATAAGACCTGCTTTTGGGGGAAATATTATTGCTACGATTATTAATCCGGAAAACAAACCCCAGATGGCTACGGTACGTGAAGGGGTTATGAAAATGGAAAAATGCAAAGAGCCTCGTAGCGGAGAAGTAAAAAAGATAGATGTTGACAAATTTGTCAAACCGGAAGATTTTTTAGTGAAAGTGATTGAACGGCGCATGGAAGAATCGGGGGTGAACCTGAAAGGAGCTCCGGTGATTGTTGCCGGCGGATATGGGGTTGGATCGAAGGAAAACTTTGAAATGCTTTACCGGTTCGCAGAACTAATTGGGGCTGAAGTGGGTGCTTCCCGGGCAGCCGTGGATGCCGGCTTTGCAGAACACGATCGCCAGATCGGACAGACAGGCGTGACGGTACGCCCGAAGCTCTATATTGCCTGCGGTATCTCCGGACAGGTGCAGCATATTGCGGGGATGCAGGAGTCAGCCATGGTTATCTCTGTTAACAATGATCCGGAAGCGCCAATCAATAAGATCGCAGATTATGCTATTGTGGGAAATGTTGAAGATGTAATTCCTAAAATGATCAAGTATTATAAAGAGAATTCCAAATAACTGTCTTGTAAGATCCAGATAATTAAAAAAACAGAACCATGCCAAATTTTTTTACAGATAACCCTGACCTGAAATTTCATTTGAATCATCCTTTAATGAAGAAGATCATTACATTGAAGGAGCGCAATTTTGCTGACAGGGATAAATATGATTATGCTCCTGTGGATTTTGAAGATACCATGGACAGCTATGAGAGAGTGTTGGATGTGGTAGGGGAGATCTGTGGAGATATTATTGCCCCGAATGCGGAAGATATAGATACTGAGGGTCCTGAGGTCAGGGGTAACCGTGTAAAATATGCCAAAGGCACCGAGATCAATTTGGAAGCCATACGTAAGGCAGGGTTGATGGGGATCACGTTGCCCCGCAAATACGGGGGGCTGAATTTTTCTATTGTGCCTTATACTATGGCAGCAGATATGGTCTCCCGGGCAGATGCAGCTTTTGTAAATATCTGGGGACTGCAGGATTGTGCCGAAACCATTCATGAGTTTGCATCAGAGGAGCAGAAAGACAGGTATCTGCCACGTTTTTGTCAGGGAGAGACAGGGTCTATGGCTCTTACAGAACCTGATGCAGGTTCGGACTTGCAGTCTGTGCAGCTGAAAGCTACTTATGACAAGGAGAAAGATCAATGGTATCTGAATGGTGTTAAACGATTTATTACCAATGGGGACGGGGATATTTCATTGGTCCTGGCCCGTTCGGAAGAAGGGACAAAAGATGGCCGGGGCCTGTCCATGTTTATATATGATAATAAAAAATACCATTCCACAAAAGTAAGACGCATTGAACATAAACTGGGAATTATCGGCTCACCTACCTGCGAACTGGTTTATCGTAATACACCGGCTGAGTTGGTAGGTTCGCGCCGTATGGGGTTGATAAGGTATGTTATGTCGCTGATGAACGGGGCTCGTCTGGGTATTGCTGCGCAGTCGGTGGGCATTGCTGAGGCAGCATACCGTGAAGCGCTTTCCTATGCCAAAGAAAGAAAGCAGTTTGGACAGCCGATCATCGAATTTCCGGCCGTGTATGAAATGCTTTCTTTAATGAAAGCCAGGCTGGATGCCAGCCGTTCCCTGCTGTATGAAACATCCCGTTTTGTTGATCTCTATAAAGCCTGGTTTCATATCTCCAATGAGAGACAACTTGAGAAGGAAGAAAGGCTGGAGATGAAAAAATATCAGCAACTGGCAGATGCCTACACCCCGTTGGTTAAAGGACTTTCCTCTGAGGTATGCAACCGCATTGCTTATGATGCCCTGCAAATCCACGGAGGCTCGGGCTTCATGAAAGATTATCCTATTGAACGTATATACCGGGATGCCCGTATCACTTCCATCTATGAAGGAACTACCCAGATGCAGGTGGTAGCTGCTATCACCGGTATTACCAAAGGTACCCTGATGAAACAGATCAGGGAATATGAAGAGACAAAGATCAAGCCTGAACTTCATACATACCGTCGTGTGCTGATTACCATGACAGAAGAATTTGAAAATGCCACAGAGAAAGTGCATGAAATGGAAAATAAAGAGTTTATTGATTTCCATGCGCGCCGTCTGGTGGAAATGACAGGAAATATTATTATGGGATATTTGCTTCTCCTGGATACAAACCGCGAGTTGAGATTCCGGAAATCTTTAGAGGTGTTTCTTCGCTATGCCCGGAGCGAAAACAGGGAAAAGTTTGAGTTTATCATGTCATCTTCTCTGAACGATCTGGGAAGGTTCAAACAGGAAGAAAATTAGAAAATGAAATAGGAATGAATTGTTAAAATTGCTATTTTTTTGTAACTTTGAAAGTTGAAACGAATTAAAAAATGTCCTCATTACCCAGTTTTTTCAATCCCGGGAAACCACGGAGGTTTCATTATACGCCGCTTTATTATGACCCGGAAAAGGAAGCCTTGCAGCAGCGGATAGCCCAAATTGAGCAAGAGTTTGGTCTTCATGAAGGGGAAGCATATGTGCCGAAGATAAGAAAGGGACAGATGTCTACTTATTTCAAAAGAAAATCACAACGACGGGAGAAGGCCTCCAACTTACGTTTATTGGTAATTCTGGCGATTCTGTTCCTCTTGTCCTATATTTTACTATACAGTTAATTAATCTGTCGGTATGTATGAGTGATATCATCCGATTGCTGCCTGATTCGGTAGCAAACCAGATTGCTGCGGGAGAAGTGATACAACGTCCGGCATCGGTGGTAAAAGAACTTATGGAAAATGCTATAGATGCCGGGAGTAATCGTATTTCAGTCCATGTGATCAATGCTGGTAAAACCCTGATACGTGTGGTTGATGATGGTTGTGGCATGTCTGAAACGGATGCCCGCCTGGCCTTTGAACGGCATGCTACTTCCAAAATCCGAAAAGCCGAGGATTTGTTTTCCATAAGAACAATGGGGTTCAGGGGAGAAGCTCTGGCTTCTGTTGCTGCAGTAGCTCAGGTGGAACTGAAAACAAAAAGAAAAGAGGATGAGTTAGGGACATATATCGTGATTGCCTCTTCAAAAGTGGAAAGTCAGGAACCGGTTGCCTGCCCCGAGGGTAGTAATTTTGCAGTGAAGAACCTGTTTTATAATATCCCTGCCCGACGCAAATTTCTCAAGTCCAATACTACGGAACTGAAGCATATTGTGGTGGAGTTTCATCGTATTGTGTTGACACATCCCGGGATATCCTTTAACCTTCGTCACAACGAGTCGGATATTTATCAATTACCGGTAGTATCCAGTTTGCGCCAACGTATTGTTAATGTTTTCGGGAAAACAGTAAATCAGCATCTCATTCCTATACATACAGATACTTCCGTAGTAAAAATACACGGGTTTATTGGCAAGCCTGAGTTTGCAAAAAAAACTTTTGGCGAACAATTCTTTTTTACTAATGGCCGTTTTATGAAACATCCTTATTTTCACCGGGCTATTACAGAAGCTTATTTGAATATTCTTCCTAAGGAGGCTGTTCCTTCTTATTTTATTTATTTCGAAACGAATCCGGAGAAAATAGATATCAACATACACCCTACGAAAACGGAGATCAAGTTTGAAGATGAGCGTTCGGTTTGGCAGATTCTTTATGCCTTGGTGAAAGAAGCTCTGGGAAAATTCAATATTGTTCCTTCCCTTGATTTTGACAATCCTTCTCCTATCGAAATTCCGGTGATACGTCGCGGGGAGAAGGTATCTCCCCCGGAAGTCCCGGTGAATCCCGATTTTAATCCCTTTGAACCGAAGAAAGAAATGCAGTCTCTACATTATGGTGATTTCCGCACCAGGACACAGAAAGAAGCGCTGAAGCATTGGGAGAAAATGTATGAAGGATTAGAGCAGGAACCCTGGAAAAGACAACAGGAGATAAAGCATAATACGACCAGTGATATTCAGACCAAAGGAATCTCCTTTCTGCAATTCAAGCACAAATATATTCTGTTTGCTGTAAAGTCGGGTTTGATGATCGTCGATCAGAAAAGAGCTCACGAGCGTATTCTTTTTGAAGAATTCCTTCAACGGTTTATCTCTGATGATATTACCTCACAGCAACGGTTGTTTCCGGTGTCTTTCAATCTGGATCCTGCAGATTTGATAGTGTTGGAGGAAATCAAGCCGGATATTGAAAAATTGGGAATTTCCTGGAAAAAAGAGAAAGATAATTCCATCAGCATTACCGGGATTCCCGGGAGCAGTTTAATCTCAGATCCGGCTGAAATGATACGTGCCCTAATTGTCGAATATAAAATTTCCGAGTCGGATCCTACGGCAAATGCCCGGGAAAAGATTGCCCGTGCTTTGGCACAGGTTGCCTCTATCCCTTATGGGAAACCTCTTACAGCAGAAGAAATGAGAGATCTGACAGATCGGCTGTTTGCCTGTAAGGAGCCCGGATATACGGCCGGAGGAAAGCCTGTGTTTTACATACTTCCGTTAACAGATATTGAAAAACAATTTGAATAATAAGAGATAAGTGACATTATGTCCTGTTTCTTTCTTAATCCGTTGCTTTTTATAACTTTGGCGCAGCGATTGTGAAGAAGCTGGAAACATTAAATATATGAATGGATACCATAGGCCGGCAGACGCCAATTTCCCGCCGGTAGTAAAAAATATTATCATTATAACCTCCTTAATGTGGCTGATTACCCTGGTGGTGCAGCAGAGTTTCGGAGTGGATCTGACCCGTTGGTTGGCGTTGTATTATCCGGGTTCAAAATATTTCCATCCCTATCAGTTTGTCACACACCTGTTTATGCATGCAGGATTGGCTCATTTGTTTTTTAATATGTTTGCTTTCTGGATGTTTGGTCGTGTACTGGAAAATGTATGGGGTGGTAAAAGATTTTTTATCTTTTATTTTGTTACGGGAATAGGGGCTGCCGGTTTTTATATGCTGGTACATTGGTTAGAATACAGATCTTTGCTGACTCACATGTCTGCTCAAGAAACCCAGCTTGTTTTTGAAAAAGGAGCCGATGTTTTGAATAATTTTCAGAATTTTACAAATCCGTACATGGCCAAGCTTAATCTGTTACTTAATACTCCAGTTGTCGGCGCCTCAGGAGCTGTATTCGGCGTGTTGCTGGGCTTTGGGATGCTTTTTCCGAATACCCGGTTGATGCTTTTATTTCCTCCGATCCCTATTAAGGCTAAATATTTTGTTATAGGTTACGGAGCTTTGGAGCTTTATTTGGCCTTGGCACAGCCTGGAAGTAATATTGCCCATGTGGCTCACCTGGGTGGCATGCTTTTTGGTTATATAATGGTGAAATACTGGAATAAAAAAAGAACTTATTTTTATTGAACGGATGACAATATGGGAAGGAATTAAAGATTCGTTTAAGAAAGGTTCGCCCCTTATAAAATTGATTTATGTCAACGTGGGTGTTTGGCTGGCAGTGAATATTGCCTATATCTTTTTATTTCTTTTTTCGGTACCTGACCCTTCGGGTAAGATACTGGTATGGTTGGGTATACCGGCATACCTGCCATCGCTGCTTACGCATCCATGGACGGTTTTTACCTATATGTTTACACACCAGGGTTTCCTGCATATTCTTTTTAACTTGTTATGGCTTTATTGGTTTGGTATTATTTTTCTACAATATTTTGACACGAAAAAACTGGTGGGAGTATATCTTTTGGGAGGGGTGAGTGGTGCCCTGTTGTACATCCTGGTTTTCAATCTTTTCCCGGCGTTTCACCAGGTTCTACCCTATTCCATGGCTATTGGAGCTTCTGCTTCCATAATGGCCATCATTATTGCTACTGCTTTTTATGTTCCTGATTATACCGTTTATATATTTCTGATCGGACCCGTCAAGATTAAATGGGTTGCTCTTGTCGCTTTTATTTTGACCACTCTGGTAGATTTTCCTACAAACGCCGGGGGAAAGTTGGCACATCTGGGAGGAGCTCTTTATGGATATTTCTTTACGGTTCAATACCGACGTGGAAAGGATATAACCCGGTCTTTTAACCGGATGTTGGATACTTTCTTCTCCTGGTTCAAGCCCCGCAGAAAAACGTTGCATGTCAACTATCGCCGGCCTGTGGATGATCTTGAATACAACCGGCAAAAAGCTGAGGAACAAAAAGAAATAGACAGAATATTGGATAAGATATCCAAGGGCGGCTATGACAGCCTCACCAAAAAAGAAAAGGAGACTCTTTTCAGAATGAGTAATAAACATTAATCCAGAATTATTGGTGCGTACAGTTAAATATTTTTTGTTGATAATGACATATGCCTTGTCGGGAGCCTTACTTATTTCATATCTGTCAGTTTGGATTCCTCCTGATAGATTTTGGATTCCTGCCTTTTTTGGGCTGGCGTTCCCGTATCTGTTTATGGCCAACCTGATCCTTTTTGTGTATTGGCTCCTACGGTTGGAAAAGGTGAGTGCTGTTATTTTAATCGTGATGTTGCTTGGATGGAATAATGTTAAGCATTATTACAGAATCCCGATAAAAAACAGGGAGAAAATTGACAATGGTGGGGGATTTACCGTTACTACTTTCAATGTTCGTTCATTTAATGTTTATGCCTGGTCACCGGATGTCAGAAAAGATGAACAAATTGTATGGTTTTTAAAAAAAATTAAACCCGATATTTTGTGCTTGCAGGAATTTTATACCGATGAAAAACGTTTCCCGGAAAAGAAAATCATAGAAGAGCTTAATTACCCGTATCATTATATATCATATATAAATCAATATCACAGCCATTCCTATGGTTTGGCAGTTTTCAGCCGCTTTTCCCTGTTAAATAAAAAAAGTTTATGTTTTGACGAGTCATCAAACCAGAGTCAACTTTGCGACGTGATTATAGGAAAAGACACCTTTCGCCTTTTCAATAACCATCTGCAATCAACCAGTCTGAATAAACAAAAGGTTCCGTTGAATTATCTGGATGAGGAAGGGGAAGCGTTGAGGGAAGTAAAGGATATTTCCTTGCATCTCAGAGGCGCTTTTATAAAAAGGGCAAAACAGACTAAAATGCTGAAACGGTATATCGAACAATCTCCCTATCCTTTACTGATTTGCGGAGACTTCAATGATACGCCGGTATCTTATACCTATAAAAAGTTATCCAGAGGATTGAAAGATGCTTTTGTGGAGAGCGGACGGGGTCTTGGAAAAACCTATCATGGCATTTTCCCTTCTTACAGGATAGATTATATCTTGCATGATCCGCGATGGAAAGCGAGGCAATATAAAACCTATCATAACGGTTTATCTGACCACTACCCGGTTTCATGTGTGTTGATAAAAGTGCGTAAGGGATCAGAACGGTAAATGGTCCAAATCCACATTGCCCCCGGATAATATTATCCCTATTGTCTTATGCCGGAAAAGATCATTGTGCTCTATCACTGCAGCAAAAGGAACTGCTGCAGAGGGTTCGACAATGATTTTCATACGTTCCCAGATCATGCGCATGGCCTGTATGATTGTTTCTTCGCGGACTATCATGATATTGTCTACATTTTGCCGGATGATGGCGAAAGTTCGTTCACTCAGTGAGGTCAATAATCCATCGGCGATGGTTTGTGGGTGGAGGGAAGGAATCAGTTTCCCCGAATAAAACGAACGGGCGGCATCATCGGCACCGGCAGGTTCTGCCCCGAAGATTTTTGTGGTGGGGGACATGTGTTTAACGGTAATGGCTGTCCCGCTTAGTAGCCCTCCCCCGCCGACAGGAGCTATTACAATATCAAGAGCAGGTGTTTGATCAAGCAATTCCAAGGCAGATGTCCCTTGACCGGCGATGACCTTTTCATTGTCATAAGGATGAATGAAAATAGCTCCGGTCTTATTTACAACCTGTTTCAGAGTCTGTTCCCTTGCTTCCAGGGTGGAAGAACAATAAAAAATCTTTGCCCCATATCCGGCTACAGCCAGTTTTTTAATGCGTGGAGCATTTTCCGGCATAACGATGTACGAAGGAATGTTGTGCATGGTGGCAGCCAGAGCCAGTGCTGCTGCATGATTGCCGGAACTATGTGTGGCCACACCTTTTTTCTTTAAAGTCTCATTAAGGGTGGATACGGCATGCGAGGCTCCCCTGAACTTGAAAGCGCCAGCTTTCTGAAAATTTTCACATTTGAAATATATTTTACTATCCAAAATCCCGTTGATGGAAGAAGAATATAATACAGGTGTTTTATGAATAAAGGAACGGATACGTTCGGAAGCTTTTACAATATCCTGAAAGCAGGGACCTATCATGTTTATTTATTTTCCTTATTCTGAAGCAATTTGTAGTTTTCATAAAGTTCTTTTACCCGTACCAGTATATCGTATTCTGAAGCATTAAGGATAAAATTTTCAGGCAACTGACAATAGCGCATGAATTTTTCCAATTCGACACCTTGTAATCCGGTAAGTTTGCTGATGATTGCCTTGTTGAACTTTGAATTGATCATATCCTGCTTCCTTTGTTCGGCCTGTATTTTTTCCAGTTTGTGGAGACTACGTTCTTCCGGGGAACGAAGGGAGAAAGAGAAACCGGTAGATACTTTCTGGTATTTGATAGCTTCTTCGGTAAGCAGCTTGTCATAATAATTCTGCATCTTAAGTGTTTTGTCTTTGGAGAGATCCAGGGAAAGTACTTTTTGCTTGAATTGTTCATAGGTGCCCAAGCCGTGAACGATAACCCCTTCGATATGGTAAATTTTCTCTTTAACATAGATAACTCCCGAATAATGATTGGAAGGCCAGAAACCAGGCAGCGAAAAACGTGTATCTTCATAACCGATAGCAGTAATAAAAAGGGTGTCTGTTTTATGCATGGGGATCGTAAAAAAACCAAGCGTGTCAGAAATGGTAGCTCGTTTGAATTTATAATTGATGATGTGCGCATAGGGAATCGGAACACCAGTGACAATGTCCCTTAATTGTCCCTGTATGATGATCAGTGAATCAAGGGATAAAGAAGCTGTCTGTCCATGGACAGAAGAAGCGGAAAAAAATATTGAAACGGTAATTAAAATTGTGATAATCTTTCCTCTCATAAGTGTTATCTTAAATAGTATGTAAATGTCTTGCTTTTTTCGGACAATTCAAAAAAATGTCTATTTCTTATGCTGTGATAATTTATTAGAAGTCGGACCAAAAAACATAAAAAAACAAATTTTACATTTAAGAAAAAAAATGCGATTTTTGGGGTTTGTAATAAAAAAATATATGACGTATCAACAAATAATTGAAAAGGCTTGGGAGAATAGAGACCTGTTACAGGGCAAAACGGTTAGAGATGCCGTTTTTGATACGATTGACAATTTGGACAAAGGTTGTATCAGAGTAGCTGAGCCTGTAGGGGAGGACTGGAAAGTCAATGAATGGGTGAAAAAGGCAGTGATTCTATATTTCCTTCTCAGACAGATGAAAGTTATTGAGACCCCTCCGTTTGAATACCATGACAAGATCCCTTTAAAATCGGGTTATAAAGAAAAAGGTGTCCGTGTAGTGCCTCATGCTCTTGCAAGGTACGGGGCTTATCTGGCTGCCGGAGTGATCATGATGCCTTCTTATGTGAATATCGGAGCTTATATTGATGCAGGAACCATGGTGGACACATGGGCTACGGTGGGATCTTGTGCACAGATCGGAAAAAATGTTCATCTCAGTGGAGGGGTTGGTATTGGTGGTGTGCTGGAACCTGTTCAGGCAGCTCCTGTGATCATAGAGGACGGATGTTTCATTGGCTCTCGCAGTATTGTGGTGGAAGGTGTCAGGGTATGCAGGGAAGCAGTCCTGGGAGCCGGTGTGGTGCTGACAAAATCTACACGAATCATAGATGTTACCGGAAAAGAACCTGTGGAATACCGGGGGATCGTACCTTCTCGTTCGGTAGTGATCCCCGGCAGTTATACCAAATCTTTCTCGGCAGGAAACTATCAGGTGGCTTGTGCATTGATCATCGGGAAACGAAAGGAGTCGACAAACCTGAAGACATCATTGAATGATGCTCTTCGGGAATATGGAATTTCTGCCGGATAGAGAATTTCTTCCAGAGCTTTTCTCAAAACAGCTCCTCCCTTTTTCCATAAGTGGAAATATTTTTTTCATAAAAGAGTTAGTAATATAAATAATCTGTCATGCCCGGAATTTCTGCAGTAATTATCACTTATAACGAAGAAAAATACATAGGTTTATGTCTTGAATCGCTGAAAGAGGTAGCGGATGAGATAGTTGTGGTGGATTCCGGGTCGACGGATGATACGCGTGAGGTATGTGAACGATATGGGTGCCGCGTGATCCTGCATGACTTTGAAGGCTACAGGGAGCAGAAAAACTGGGCCATGGCACAGGCAAAATATGACCATATCCTTTCCCTGGACGGGGATGAGCTTTTGTCGGAGGAGCTAAGGAAATCAATTCTGAATGTTAAAGAGAAATGGGATAAAGATGGATATTATTTTAACCGACTGAATAATTTTTATGGGAAATGGCTGTATCATTCCGGGGTTTATCCCGATCGGAAATTACGCCTGGCAAACAGGCGCAAAGCGTATTGGGGAGGAATCAATCCTCATGATACCTTAAAATTGCAAAAGGGAGCAAAAAAGGGTTATCTGAAAGGCGATCTTTTACATTATGCCCAGGATACAGAAGAAGATCACAGAGAAAAAATACAAAGATTTGCTGCTATCAGTGCCCGGGAGTTGGTAAAACTCAGGGGAAAATCATCGTGGTTACGTGTTTATTTAAGTCCAATGTGGAGTTTTGTATGGAATTATTTTTTTCGCTTGGGTTTTCTGGACGGGAAACATGGGTGGAAGGTGTGCCTGTTGAATGCCAAATCCTCTTATATGAAGCACCGGGGAACGCGTTTTGTAAAAGAACAATGAAAAATTTACTTTTACAGGGACAATTAACAGTCATTTAGTCGTTAACCGGAAATGAAGAACATTATGATACATATATTTCAACGTCATTGTTGGTTTTCTCCCAGTTCGGTGAGTAAAATCAGACCCGAATGGTTCTCCAGAGAAAAATGTTTTCAGAACCTGAAAAATACGATTGTCAATGATAATCGGGTTAAATTAACCTTAGTATATGATAATGCTGAGGGTCCACTTGAAAGACATTTTATTTCGACTGAAAAACATTATGAAATAGTGGAGTTTACTGGAGGAGATGACTCCCGGAGCCTGTATAATTTATTGCATTATATTATTGAACAGGATATTCCAGATGAAGACATTGTCTATGTATTAGAAGATGATTATGTTCACCGGAAGGGATGGGTTGATATCATGCTGGAGGGCTTTAATCATACAGATGCTAAATACGTTACACTGTATGATCACCGGGATAAATATTTTTTACACAGGTATCGTAATCTTAAATCCAAAATCGTTTTTTCCCCCTCTGTTCATTGGCGTTATGTCCCTTCAACAACCAACACTTGGTCAACTAAATTCAAGACATTAAAGAAACATTTTAAAATTCATGAAAAATTTTGCAAAAGCAGAAAAGGAATAGCAAGAGACAATGCTAAATTTAATTATCTGACTAAAAATAATTTTTTTCTTATCAGTCCAATACCTGCTTATTCCACGCATGCGGAAACTCCTTTTTTGTCGCCTGTTATTGACTGGGAAAAAGTGATTAATGAGAACGAGTAATAAGTTTAGATGGTATTATCCAGGTTTTTTTACCAAGCGCCAGAAAATAATATTTCCAGAGATAAAAATAAATGAACAGATGAACACGGACCCTGAAAAAAGGGATGAATATTAAACCAAAAATAGCAGGTACCAGCTTTTCCAAAAATATAGTATTGATTACCAAAAATAATTGCAATAAAATCTGGGAAATTCCTGTAAAATGCTTATGAAAGTAGATATGTTTAGATTTTAGTACCTCGGTTTTATAGAAAGCAATATTCTTTTTGTTTTTTCTGGTTAATCCCCCATGTTGATGAATAATGGAAACATCGCAAAGTAAAGCTACAGTTCCTCCGTTTTCTCTGATTCTTTTACATAAATCAACATCTTCATAGTATAACCAGAAATCTTCGTCCCATCCTCCGATTTTTTTAAAAATTTCTTGTTTTATCATTAGAACAGAACCCGAGACCCAATCCGGAAAAATAACCCGTTGAGACCCACAGTATTTTTTGAAATATTTTTTTGAAAGTTGTAAATATATGGTTTTTATGAGTCCATTGATGGTCCACCCTGTTGGAAAAACTCCAAAAGGATTTTCCGGTTTACCGGAAGGTCTTTTTTGTTGAACTGAAATAATGTGATATGAAAGATTATTTTTTGCGAGGGATAACATATCTTGTATTGCATCCTTCGACACGATCGTATCCGGATTTAAAAACAACAAATATTCCCCAGTGGCATACCTAGCTCCCCGATTATTTCCGTTTGAAAAACCATAATTTCCTTCGTTTTCTATAAATAAGAAATCCGGATAAAGCTTCTTGAATTTTTTTAGATTACCATCATTTGAAAAATTGTCCACGACAATTACTTCCGGATCGAGAGCGGTTGTCTCTTTTATGGACACTAAAGAGTTAAGGCATCCTTTTAAAGACTCCCATCCTTTGAAATTTACGATGATGATGGAAAGTTTATTCAACGGTTTTCTGAATTTATTTATTTATCTGTAAATTAATAAATTTTTTTTATTTTTATTTAATTATTTAATTATGAAGTATCGTTTGGAGGTTTTTATATGTTGTCTCTCTTTGTAGTAAAGCGGTTTCCCATAATAATAAATTGTGTAAAGAATATCTTTTCCCTTACCTTTTTCGATCCGGATACTTCCCGGTTTATATATTAACAAATTCGTAATGGAAGACAAACATGTTATATTGTTTAAGATTGGGAACCCTTTCCCTTCATTTAGATGATCAATGTCCACGGGTATGTCTCTGTAATACTTCATAATGGAATATTTCAGGAACTTTTAGATATACTCTCTGGTTTTCATCCGAAAGGAATTAAACTACTAAAATACACAGATTCCCCGGGATAAAAAAGTATAGCAGAGCATATTCGGTTGATATGATGACCCGAAGTAATCGTATCACTATTGTTCACTGCAGGCTCATTGTTTCGGGAAAAATTAATTCGATCGCATATTTTTATCCTGGAATTATTTATTTACTTTCCTCTGTAAATTCCTCTGTAAAAATTTATGTAGGTTTGTATTATCATAATGTAAACGGATGATACATGGGATGGGATAATGATATCAGGCAAGCTGTTGAGATATTGAAAAAAGGAGGTGTGATTTTATACCCTACAGATACCATTTGGGGCCTTGGCTGTAATGCGACGGATGAAGAAACCGTTCGGAAAATTGCACGGGTGAAAAAGAGGGCAGAAAGCAAAAGTTTCATTATTCTGGTTGATTCTGTGGAAATGCTGAAACATTATTTTAGTGAGGTTCCTGAGGATATTGCTAATGAAATGATTCATACAGATCTTCCCACGACATATATTTTGGCCGGGGTTTCCGGTCTGGCTTCTTCTCTGATCCGGGAAGACGGGACGACAGGCGTACGCATGCCGCAAGATCCTTTTTGTGTTGAACTGATCCGTGAACTATGCGTTCCGCTGGTGTCTACCTCGGCCAATTTTTCTGGAGATCTTCCTCCTGCGCATTTTGGGGAGATCGATCCAAAAATAATAAAACTTGTGGACTACGTGGTACGATGGCGGCAGGATGACCGGACTCTGTGCCGGCCATCCCGTATCGTAAAGATATTATCAGACGGAACAAGAAAAATTATCAGGGAATAAAATATTTGTGCCAGAAATCCTGCATCACTGTTTTGTCTTTCTTGTCTGTCGTAACAAGATCGTACTTAACAAAGGTTTGTCAATCTTTAATCGTTATTCATCGGTCCAAAGATTCCTTCCGGCAAACGCAAGATAATTTCCTTTTTCTTTTTGTTAGTGTGTGTTATAAATGCTGGATTTGCCGGGATCAGATATGTCTCTCCCTCAGTTTCTATCTCAAAAAGAGGGTTTTCGGAGATGTCTGTATACCCGGTGATCTTTCCTTGTTTGCCTGAGGTTTCATCCCGGAATGAAAAACCGGTGTACAGTAGCGAAAGATTATATTTCCTTATTTCTATATCTTCGGGTTCCAACCAGACATTGCACCCCTGGTAACGTGCGGCTTTGTCACGGGAAGTTACTTCCTCCAAATGGACAACAAAAGAATTTTCGCCGTATTCCTTTGCTCCGACAACGGCAAAAGGAACCGGCAAGCCGTCAATTTCCAGAAAAACAAAGGCGGGAAACGTATCCGGAAAAGAGAAAATCTTATTGAACCGGATGATGATACCACCATCCAGTCCGTGAACTTTCAATACTTCACCCGCATGGATCAGATTATTGCGGGACATGTTGTTCGGTTCAAGAATGTGAAAGGACTATTCCTTTGTTTTTTCTTTGTCAGAACTTTCTTCTTTTTTCTCTTCGGCAGCTTCTTTAGCAGGTTTTTCTTTTGCTTTGGGTTCTTCAATAGGAGCTTCGACCGCTTCTTCAGCTTCCACGCCGGCCTCTTCGGCTCGTTTTTTTGCAATCTCCTGTGCCCGTGCCTCTTTGATCTTGGCTTCTTCTTCAAGACGTTTCTTTTCTTCATACTCACGTCCTTGTTTCAGCCGGTCGCGTTTTGCCTGGATTTTGGCTTCTTTTTCCTTCATCCATGCTTCAAAACGACGGTCGGCTTCTTCTTCTGAAAAAGCTCCTTTTTTCACACCTATAAGAAGATGTTTTTTATACAATACCCCTCTGTACGACAGGATTGCCCTGCATGTGTCGGTGGGTTGGGCGCCTTTCAATAACCAATCCAATGCCTTGTCAAAATCCAATTCTATTGTAGCAGGATTTGTGTTGGGATTGTAATACCCGATTTTTTCTATAAACCGGCCATCTCGTGGCGCCCTGCTATCTGCTATCACAATGTGATAGAAAGGTTTTTTCTTGCGACCTTCGCGCTTTAACCTGATTTTTACTGGCATTCGTTATTAATTTAAATGGTTATAAAATTTTGAGGATGCAAAGATACAATTTAATTTACGATTACAAATATTTTGAATCTTTATAACATATAGTTATTTTCTTTTTTCTGAAACTTTCTCTGAGAATTTTATCAATATTTTTTAACATTTCCACGCCATTCCTTTACGTTTTCGTACCTTTAAGAGCTAATTTGAAAAGAGAAAATAATTTTATAAGTATTTGAAAATCACTTATTAGGAATAATGGGGGCATTTACACATTTACATCTTCACACGCAATATTCGATCCTCGACGGTTTATGCAGGATTTCCGACCTGGTGATCAAAGCCAAAGAGGATGGAATGACAGCTATGGCTGTCACCGATCATGGTAATTTGTTCGGAGCAAAGGATTTTCATGATCAGTGTACCATAGCCGGAATAAAACCGATTATCGGATGTGAGATGTATGTTGCGGCCAACAGCCGTTTTGAACGAAAAGGGAAAGACGATAGGAGCGGATATCATCTTATTTTGCTGGCAAAAAACAAAAAAGGTTATAAGAACCTGATCAGATTGGTGTCTTTGGCCTGGCTTGAAGGCTTTTACTATAAACCTCGTATAGACCGGGAGTTGTTGGAGAAATACCATGAAGGTCTGATTGTATCTACCGCCTGTCTTGGGGGAGAAGTGCCACAGGCTGTTCTGAGAGACGGCTTGGAAAAAGCAGAGGAGGTGATAAAATGGTATAAGGGACTTTTTGGGGAGGATTTTTACCTGGAGATGCAACGTCACAGGACGGGCGATCCGAAAATAGACGAGGACGTGTATGAGCGTCAGCAGGAAGTCAACGAAGCCTTCCTGAAACTATCAGAAAAGCTGAATGTTAAGATCCTTGCAACAAACGATGTGCACTTTACCAATGAAGAAGATGCAGAAGCGCATGATCACCTGATCTGTATCAACACGGGAAAAGATCTTGATGATCCTTCACGGATGAGATATACGGGACAGGAATGGTTCAAGACTTCTGGCGAGATGCAGGAGATATTTTCCGATGTCCCGGAAGTGTTTGAAAATATTCAGGAAGTTGTTGACAAAATCGAAGCATATGAGCTGAACCAACCTCCCATTATGCCACGGTTTCCATTGCCGGATGGTTTTACCGATGATAATGAATTTTTGAAATATCTGACGTATGAGGGGGCGCGTAAACGATATGGGGAAATTACAGGTAAGTTGAAGGAAAGGATTGATTATGAGTTGTCAGTGATCAGGAATATGGGCTTCCCCGGTTATTTTCTGATTGTACAGGACTTTCTGAATGCTGCCAGAAATATGGGAGTTTCCGTAGGGCCGGGAAGAGGTTCAGCCGCAGGATCAGTAGTGGCTTATTGTATCGGCATCACCGATATAGATCCCATACATTATAATCTATTGTTTGAAAGATTTTTGAATCCGGAAAGAATCTCTATGCCGGATATTGATATAGACTTTGATGAAGAAGGACGCGATAAGGTATTAAAGTATGTTGTGGAAAAATATGGAAAAAACAGGGTTGCACATATTATCACTTTTGGTACTATGGCTGCAAAAATGGCCATACGTGATGTTGCTCGCGTAGAGAAACTTCCCCTGTCGGAAGCGGATCACTTGGCCAAACTGGTGCCGGAGTCACCGGGATATACCTTAAAAAAAGCCTTTGAAGAAGTACCGGAACTGAAAAATGCCAGAAGATCGGAAAATCCACTGATTGTCCGTACATTAAAGTTTGCCGAAGTGCTGGAGGGAGCCATTCGTCACCGCGGATTGCATGCTTGTGGAATTATCATCAGCCGTGATGACCTCATAGAACATATTCCGGTATGTACTTCAAAAGATACCGATCTGCTGGTGACCCAGTTCGACGGGTCTTTTGTTGAGTCGGCAGGAATGCTGAAAATGGACTTTTTGGGTTTGAAAAACCTTTCTATCATTCAGGATGCTTTAAAGATTATTAAGGAAACCCGGGGAGAAGAAGTGGATATCAACCACATCCCACTTGACGACCAGAAAACATATGAATTGTATGCCAAGGGAGAAACAACCGGGATTTTCCAATTTGAGTCGGAGGGTATGCGAAAATTCCTCAAAGAGTTGAAACCAAACCGGTTTGAAGATCTTATAGCTATGAATGCCCTTTACCGGCCGGGACCAATGGATTATCTTCCACAGTTTATAGCCCGAAAACACGGGAAAGAGAAAATTTTTTACGACCTGCCCGTGATGGAAAAATACCTGAAAGAGACTTACGGGATCACTGTATACCAGGAGCAGGTGATGCTTTTGTCTCAGGAGCTGGCCGGCTTTTCGGGGGGTCAGGCCGATTCGCTGCGGAAAGCCATGGGTAAGAAGAAGCAAAAAGAAATGGATAAGCTCCGGGAGAAATTTATCGAAGGAGCAAAAGAAAGAGGTTACGATACAAAAGTAGTTTTGAAGATATGGCACGACTGGGAAGCTTTTGCAAAATACGCTTTCAACAAGTCGCATGCCACCAGCTATGCTTATCTTTCTTATCAGACCGCATATCTGAAAGCACATTATTCATCTGAATACATGGCGGCAGTGCTGAGCCGGAATATTGACGATATCAAGAAAATTACCAAGTTAATCAACGAAGTGAAGCGGATGGGATTGTTGGTGTTGGGGCCGGATGTGAACGAGAGCGATGTGATGTTTACGGTGAACAAGAAAGGGAATATCAGATTCGGGCTGAAAGGAATTAAAGGTGTTGGAGAAAATGCAGCCATAACTATCATCGAAGAACGGGGGAAAAATGGTCCGTATAAAGATATCTTTGATTTTGTCAGCAGGCTGAATCTTTTTGCTGTCAACAAGAAAAATATAGAAGCATTGGCTATTGCCGGGGCTTTTGACAGTATAGACACAATTAAAAGAAGCCAGTACCTGGCCAAGGTTAACAATGAGATTTCTTTTATCGATCAGTTAATAAGGTATGGTAATCGAGTGCAACAGGAGAAAAATGCAACCCAGCAAACCCTGTTCGGCGATTCCATTCAGATGCAGATACAAAAACCTGATGTTCCACATGCAGAAGACTGGTCGAAATTAGAGAAACTGTCACGCGAAAAGGAGCTTATCGGGATCTATCTGTCGGCACATCCGCTTGACGATTATCAACTGGAGATCGAACAGTTTTGCAATGCTTCCATCTCCGAGCTGGAAGAACTGGATAAAATGCTGGGCAGAGAAATTACCATTGCGGGTATTGTTACAGCCGTGAACAAAGGAATTTCCAAGACAGGGAAGCCTTATGGTTCTATCGTCTTGCATGACTATTCCGGATCCCGTAAATTTATGATGTTCAGTAATGACTACGTGGATTATAGCAAATATTTCAATGTAGGTTATTCCCTGATGGTAAAAGGGAAAGTGCAGAAAAACAGATACCGGAATGATGAACCGGAATTCAGGATCACTTCAATGCAACTTCTATCCGAAGTCAGGGAAAAACTGATCCATTCGGTGAAAATCCTGGTCCCTCTTTCGGAGATCAATGCAAATTGGATCAATGAGATACAGAAAATCATTAAAACAAATGGAAATATCATCTTGAAATTCTCTGTATATTCACCCGAAGACAGGGTTTCTGTAGACCTGTTCTCCAAGAGTATAAGAGTTAATCTTAACAATGAGTTTATCGATTTTATTCGAGCCCAGGAGTTGGTTGAGATGAAGATTAACTGATTTGTTTTCCAAAACTCTGAAAAAAACCTATTTTTGAAGCTTCAAAGTCAAAGTAAAAAGCGATTAGATTATGGATGTTACTGAAGCTAATTTCGAAGAGATTGTTTTGCAATCAGATGTTCCCGTAATGGTAGATCTTTGGGCTGAGTGGTGTGGTCCCTGTCGGTTGGTGGGCCCAATTATTGATGAGATCGGAGAAGATATGGAAGGCAAAGTAAAAGTTGTGAAACTGGATGTGGATAGCAATCCTAATATTGCGGTAAAATATGGAATTCGCAATATCCCTACCGTCCTGTTTTTTAAAAACGGGGAAGTAGTGGATAAGCAGGTAGGAGCTGTTCCCAAGAGAGTTTTTATGTCTAAATTGCAGCCCCTACTTGACTGATTCGGACAATACTGAAAAACCTTGAAAAAAGTTTCCGTTTTTTGTGGTTCCAGCAGCAAGGTCCCGGGAAAATTCTTCCGGGAAGCCGAACTTTTGGGCCGTATCTTGGCTCGTGAAAATATTTCCATCTTTTTTGGCGGAGGGGATTTTGGTTTGATGGGCAATGTAGCCAAGGGAGCTATGGAAGAAAGAGGGCATGTTACCGGTGTTATTCCACAATTTATGGTGGATGCCGGATGGGCTCATAAGGGAGTGGACGATCTGGTGGTGGTGAAGAATATGCATGAACGGAAATACAAATTAATCCACGAAACCGATGGGATTGTCACATTGCCCGGTGGGTTCGGTACGCTGGAAGAACTGTCAGAAGCCATTACCTCCAAACAACTGGGATTGATCACTGTGCCGATCATTTTTGTGAATATCAACGGGTATTTTGATCACTTGCTGGATTTTTTCTCTTCAATGCTTGATGATAATTTTATCCGGCCTGCTCATCTGAACATGTGGAGCGTGATACCGGATGTGTCGGGGGTAATCCAGGCCTTGCATAAAGCTCCCGGCTGGGATGCCAATGTCATCGGTATGGCAAAGATCTGAGAAACGATAAAAGTTGTCTATTGATTGTCGAACAGGAACAATTTGTCAGTATTCCGGCCTACGCATGCCGTGAAGCCGTAAATATTGTAGTAATAAAGAATTTTAAAGCTCTGTATGAGTGTAAGAAAATTGAGTTTTTAGTTTTTGTCGTAACTACTTAGCTGTTAACATAAAGTCATATCAATTCAATATAGGATAAAAACACGAAGATTGGCTTCTCCATGATTGTTTGAGTGGTTATTTTAACTGGCTAAAAAATAACCGGAATATTTTTTCCGAATTATGCAGTACCTTTGGAGGGATATAATTTCATTTCAGGACAATTAATCTGCGAAATAATTACAAAACCAATTTTTTTGTAGAAGCCGAGTATATATATATAAGAGTAGAAATAGGAAACAACTATGAGAAAAGAGATTTATATAAATCCAAAGTATGCCAATTTAAGCGATTTTATTAATCAAATTCCTGAAAAGTTTGAGCAAATCGGAGTGTTAATACATACGGGCAGAAACGATATTCGCGACGTAGAGGTCGATGGTGTACGCATTGTTATAAAATCTTTTATAAAAATTACCGGGTTGAATAAGTTGGTGTTTGCAACCATAAGAAAGTCGAAAGCACAAAGATCCTACGAGTATTCAATGCGTCTGCTGGAATATAGTATAACCTCGCCGGAACCTGTTGCATACGTAAACTGCTACGAAAATTGCTTGTTGGTCAATAGTTATTATGTGTGTTTATACACCGATTACCAACCTGTTGATAAGTTATTCGAACTTCCTCTTTTGGAATCGGAACAGGCTCTTAAGGCTTTTGCCCGTTTTACCTACAAGCTACATCGACTGGGAATTTATCATAATGACTACAATCTTAACAATGTATTGTATTCTTATAATGGACAGAATTACGATTTTTCGATAATCGATAACAATAGGATGCAGTTTAGCCGGTATTCTTATTTTAAGGGGCTCAGGATTTTCCAGCGTATTCAATTGCCGAAGGAAAAATTGATGGTGATAAGTTCGGAATATGCAGCGCAAGTGCATACAAGTGATCTAAAAACATGGAATGTTTTAATTTTTTTTAGATTCCTAAATTCGTGTAAATGTTTTTTAAAAAAGCAATTTAAATCGTTGATACATATGAATAGAAATTAGCTAAATATCTCCACTAAATCATTTTGAAAGAATGATTTTTCCATTATTCTGTTATAAAAGAATAATCTCCAAGCCAGGGTTTGAATTTTTCAATTCATAATACTTGGGATAAAAATATCATTAATGATCTTTTTATTCATTGTTCAATCTTTTTTCTCAATTTACCCACAACGGTCAAGCATATGACCAGCGGCGATTGTTCAACGGGGTCTATCCTTGGAAACAAATATAGAATAAAGGCTGGAATTCAGTAAGACTATAATTTCAAAAAGCGTAGCTGCATTGAAATTTTTAAGTTGAACTAGACCCGTCTATGGGGTTTCTGTCCGGAACGGATGAAATTCCGCCGTTGGCTATATGCATTATTGCCACACGTTGTTTGATTTAACTTAGAAATTCACGTCTTTTGGGCGTGGTTATGTAATGGCAGGGCTTTGCCCGAAAGACCATGCGGGAAAAAGAAAAATTTGCGGTGCGAAGCAAAAATCAGGGTTGAAGCCACATCCTTTGGTTGTGAAGAGTTTGATTTTAGCAAATTTTTCACTTTATAGGAATTGGATGGGAAAAGAAAAGGGAGGGGAGAAGTATAAGGAAGAAGAAATAGTTATTGGAACAAAGTAATAAAAAATATATATATTTGGGCCAATAATGAATTAAATAGTATAAAAATGGAAGATATTCTTGAAAAACTGACAATTGTTGTAAAACGTGGCAAGGCAGATAAAAATTCTCCTTATCCTCCTGATTTAAAAGGTCAGGACGGTGCTGATGAGTTGACAGCCGAAGCGCTGAAAATGGGCTTTACTCCTGACGAGGTATTGCAAAAAGCGCTGGTCAAGGGAATGCGCCTGATCGGTGAAGATTTCAGTGCCGGAAAAGCTTTTGTTCCTGAGATGCTGATGGCAGCCAAAGCTATGAAAGCGGCCATGAAACATATTGAGCCTTTTTTTAAATCCGGTTCGGTGAAACAAAAAGGTGCCGTAATTATGGGAACCGTTCAGGGAGACCTGCATGATATTGGGAAAAATCTGGTAGCTATGATGATTGAAGGAGCAGGCTGGAAAGTGATAGACTTGGGATCCGATACCTCTTATGAAAAGTTCGAAGCCGCCCTTAAAGAAAATCCGGATGCCATTGTAGGTATGTCGGCCCTGCTGACGACAACAATGGTCAACATGAAAGGAATCACACAAAAGATCAAGGAGAAGAGCCCGAAGACGATTGTGATGGTGGGAGGGGCGCCTCTCTCGCAGGATTTCTGCGACCAGATCGGAGCCGATTTTTATTCGCCCGATCCCCAAGGAGCCATAGAGTATCTTAATAAACTGGTGTCGTAAAGAGACGAAGGGACACAGGGTAGAGAGACTGAGAGAGGGAGAGATGAAGAAATACTATACCATTCGGCTGGAGCCTTTGGATAAGAAGGTAGAGGTGCCGAAGGGAACCCCTTTGAAAGATGTGTTATTTTCCTACGGAGTGGAATTTCCCTGTGGAGGAAAGGGTTTATGTGGTGGATGCAGGGTAAAGGTATTGAAAGGGGATATTTTTCTTGATGAACGACACAAGAGCCTGCTGAAGAAACTGAACCTGGACCTCTCGTGGCGGTTGGCATGCCAGAGTTATGTTACAGGCGATGTTACCCTGGAAATAGGGCAGTTCGATACGTTCATTCTGGCCGATAGTTCTCCTTTTCGTTTTAAGCCGCGGGAAGGATATGGTATTGCCTTTGACCTGGGTACCACTACGATGGTAGCCCAAGTGGTCAATCTGCACACTGGCGAGGTAATGGGTGTGGAGACTGCTGTAAATCCACAGGCACAACATGGGGCGGATGTGATCTCCCGCATCGAATATGCAGTGTTTCGGGATGGACAGGAAACGCTTACACGGTTGGTCCGTGAGAAATTTGCCATAATGATCAACCGTCTGATCCGGAAGACTTGCGGTGTGGTGCCGGAGAAAATTGTGGTTGTGGGCAATACGGTGATGCATCATCTTTTCTGCGGAAAGGACCTCACACCGATGGCCTCTTATCCTTTTGAAACCTCGGATAGGGGTTCTTGTCATTTTACACCGAAAGAACTGGGACTGAAAACGGACGATCATACGGATATTGAATTTCTTCCTGTTCTGGGCAGCTTCGTAGGAAGCGATATCTTGGCAGGTATTCTGGCTATAGGTATGGCGGAAAGTGAGGATCCTTTGATCCTGGTAGACCTGGGCACAAATGGTGAGATCGTTGTGGGAAACAGGGACAGGATCCTATGTGCTTCGACGGCAGCAGGTCCTGCCTTTGAAGGCACCAATATCCACATGGGTATGCGTGCCACGACAGGGGCTATATCCTCGGTGACGAAATCAGAGGAAGAAATCAGGGTGCATATCATCGGCAATGAAAAAGCCAGGGGAATCTGCGGTAGTGGACTGATAGACGCAATTGCGGTCTTTCTGGAAACCGGGAAAATAGACACTGGCGGCAAAATTGCAGGAGAATCCGATCATATCAACCTGACGCCGAAGGTGTACCTGACCCAGCGAGATATTCGTGAATTACAACTGGCCAAAGGGGCTGTCGCCTCAGGTATTCAGATTCTGAGGGAAACGCTGGGCTTGGCTCCAGAGGATATACGGAATGTATATGTGTCCGGTGCTTTCGGAAGCTTTATCAATCTCGAAAACACCCGCCGGATCGGTTTGTTGAAATATCCGGAGGAAAAGATCATCAAGATGGGGAATACGGCCTTGTTAGGGGCAAAAATGTCACTTTTTGAAAATGGAGATAAAATACGTGACATCCTGCAGAAAACCACTCACCTGTCCCTGGAGACCACCCCTCATTTTCAGGATATCTTCGCAGAGAATATGATGTTCTGAGAGCTCTTGTGTTTGTCAGTTTAAATTAATATTTAAATATATATTAAAATATTTATTTAAATACATATAAAAAGGAAATGGTTGTGGCCTGTTCCGGAGCGGGGAAAAAAGGACTGATATGATTGTTTTGAAGGACCGGAATCTTCCATAAGCAACTGAATCATGTGGGATTCTTTTTCCCGGAGGTGTTTTTTTCGGTGTTCGTTTACATACTTTTTCAAAAAAGTGCATAATTGGGGTTGCGTAAAAGCTCAGATTTTACTTTAATTGTAGTTAAATTAAATAAGGTAATTAGTACATCATGAATTCCAGAGATCGTTTTTTTAAAGCCATACATCACGAGAATCCTGACAGGCCTCCTATTTTTGTTACGCTCACTCCTCAAGCGGCAAAAAAACTGTCAGACCACTTGAATCTTCCTTATGAAAAACCATATGATTCTCTTCTGGCATCACGTATATCACATGTGAATCTTCTTACTACGCTTGGCAATGATTGTGTAGGAATAGCTGCATGTTATCCGGATAATTATCCTACGCAGACATTGGATAATGGGATCCTCGAAAACGAATGGCACATGAAATTCATTGACCAGGGAATCTATTTTGAGTTTTATGAGTATCCTCTGGCGCATGCTGTTACCAAAGCCGATATTGAAAAATTCGATTTTCCGGATCCTTATGCTCGGGGACGGTTTGATATCGCCAGAAAAAATTTCGAAAAGTATAAAAACGATTATGCTATTGTAGCCGAACTTGAAACGACCATCTTTGAAACTTCCTGGTATTTGGTGGGACTGGAAAAATTGCTAACAGACATGATGACGGGGGCGGAGTATGTGGAACCATTGCTGGATCGTATCATGGAAGTGAATCTGGCTATCGGTAAGGAGTTGATATCCATAGGTGCTGACATGGTCTGGGCCGGGGATGATTTCGGTTCACAAAACGGCATGCTGATATCTCCTGACCTGTGGAGGCAGTATTTTAAACCCAGAATGAAATACATGTTTGATGAGTTCAGGAAAGCAAACCCGGATATTATCATTGCCTGGCATACCTGTGGTTCCGTATTGCCGATCATTCCGGAACTTATTGAGATCGGCCTGGATGTGCTCAATCCGATACAACCGCTGGCATACGGAATGAATGGGGAATATTTGAAAAAAACCTATGGCGATAAACTGGTGCTTTTCGGAGGCTTCGATATACAGCACCTCATGCCGGCCGGTTCACCGGAGGAGATAAGGGCGGAGGTGAGACGCTTGAAATCTGTGTTAGGAAAGGATGGAGGATACATCATTGCGCCGGCGCACAATATTCAGGATGATACTTCGGTGGAGAATATTCTGGCCTTTTTTGACGAGGCAAAAAAACCGGTATAAAAGCTGTTGTAACTTTTTTATATAAATCGAATGAAAAACTACATTGATACTCAAAAAAGAAAAGAATTCTGCAAATTGTAATATTTGTAATAAATTAGCAATTCAAAACGAATTTTTTATGAGCAAAGCTACTACCCTTTCGCAGCGACTCGATGCCTTATATGAGTTTGACCGGGAGCCAGTAACAGAAAACAAACTACAGGGAATAGGTAATTTCCTGGGCATGTATGCCGGCGAGCATGTGGCCGGAACCGAATTTGTCATCGGAATGCTTTTTGTCGCCCATGGGGTCTCGGTAACCGATATGTTTATAGGAGGAATTATCGGGAATATCCTGGCCGTTTTCAGTTGGGCTTTTATTACAGCGCCAATTGCGGTAAAAAAACGCCTGTCCCTTTATTGGCAATTGAAGAAAATTGCCGGTCCTGTGCTGGTGTTTATTTATAATATTGTCAATGCACTGATGTTTTGTTTTCTTGCCGGGGCCATGGTAGCGGTCTCGGCGACGGCTGTCGGGATTCCTTTTCACATTACAATGCCTACTCTTTCAGATATGTTCCCTAACAGTATGGGATGGGTAATCACGGTTTTTGCGGTAGGAGCTGTTATTACGACCATGGCCATCCTCGGGTTTGATGCGTTGGCTCGTTTTTCAAAGGTCTCGGCTCCCTGGATGTTTCTGATCTTTGTAGCAGCGGCCATTGCCGTGATGCCCAAGCTGGGTGTATATCCCGGTGGCGGCAATTTCTGGGAAATAGCCCGGACAAGGATATGGACCGGTGTAGCACTGAACGGCCAGTCTCAGTTTACCATATGGCACGTGATCTTCTTCACTTGGCTGGCCAATGCAGCTATGCATCTGGGCATGTCCGACCTGACTATCCTGCGTTATGCCAGAAAATGGACCTACGGCTTTGCCTCGGCTGTGGGCATGTTTCTGGGACACTATGTGGCATGGATTGCCTCCGGCATACTTTATGCTGCTGCTCATTCTGATGCTCCGGGTGTTGTGGCATATGAAGCCTTAGGCATTTCCGGTGCCTTGGCCGTGGTGATCGCAGGCTGGACCACTGCCAATCCTACCTTGTATCGTGCCGGTATGGCTCTGCAGGTAGCTTCCGGCTGGAGCCGCTGGAAGGTGACCCTGGTGGCCGGCCTGGTGACTACCGTAGCTGCACTCTTCCCTGCGCTGGTAATGCGGTTGCTTGATTTTGTGGCACTCTACGGACTTATCCTTGTGCCTATGGGTGCTGTCATCTTTGTCGATTTCTATCTGCTGCCACGGATGGGTATGGAAGATGATTATGCTGAAAGGCACGGTTTGTTGTTTAACCAAGCTGCTGGCTGGACCTGGTTCCTGATGCTTGCGATAGCATTGGCTGCAAATCTTTACCTGCATATCGACCTTTTCTTCCTGCCATTTCCGGTATGGCTTATAGCAGGATTTATCTATATTCTCTTTAGTAAGCTTTATCAAAAACCGAAAATCATTGCAGCATGATAAAGATTGTTTTTAGGATTACGGCTATTGCAGGTCTACTGCTGACACTTATCCCTCCGATATTACGTTATATGGAAACCATGACTGAAGATGTTATGACATCCTGGGTACTGGTTGGTACTGTGATCTGGTTTATCGGTGCAACCCCCTGGCTGGGGAGGAAGAAAGAGATGAGCCATGAGAGATGAGCGATGAGAAAGGAAAAAGGAAAGGCTCAGGGCTCAGGGCGCAGAGCCGGGTAACTATTAAACACGAACTATGAATCCGCCTTCGCGTAAAGCTCCGGCGGGCAAAACCATGAACTATGAACTCTGAATTAAAAGACCTCATACAGATCTCCCGGCGTTACGGCAGTGATCCGGATTATGTCATTGCCGGCGGGGGCAACACCTCTTACAAAGAGGGTCATTACTTATGGGTCAAGGCAAGCGGCATAGCCCTGGCAACGATCGATGAAACGGGTTTTGTACAATTGGATCGCCGGAAACTGAAGGTGATTGGGGAGAAGCGCTACAGTGAAGATGTGCAGTTGCGGGAAGCAGAGGTAAAAGAAGACATGCTGGCGGCGCGTACATATCCGGAGAAAGGGCTGCGTCCCTCGGTGGAGACCTCCCTGCACGACCTGATCGAATATCCTTTTGTGGTCCATACCCATCCCACACTGGTCAATGCCCTGATGTGCTCGCAGCAGGCGGAAGTGAAAACCCGTGAGTTGTTTGGGGAAGAACTCCTTTTCGTGGAGCCTGCTGCCGGATATTCCCTCTTTATCAGGGTAAGAGAATTGTTGCCGGAATTCCGAAAAAAATATGGAAAAGATCCGGAAGTTATTTTCCTCCGGAACCACGGGGTATTCGTCAGTGGGACGACGACCGGGGAGATTGTGCAGCACTATGACAGAATTACAGAGACTCTCCGTGAGATCATAGGTCCGGAAGAGGTCCGTTACCTGCCCATCGGGGAGGAGACGGAGCAACTGCGTCAGGAGCTCTCACGGCATACCGGGGGCAAACATGTAGTGATGCGCCACAACACTTTGCACCGGCATTTTTATGATAACATGCAAGCTTTCCGGGCGGTCTCCGTGCCTTTTACTCCCGATATACTGGTTTACTGCGGCGCGGAATATATCTATTCAGATAAAAAGAGTCTGCCGGAGATCTTGGGAGATGTGGTGCAAAAGATTACGCAATACAGACAAAAATACGGTAACGACCCCTACATAGTGCTCGTGAAGGATTACGGACTTTTCGGTATTGCAGAAAAGGAGCAAGTGGCGGTAACCGCCCTGGATGTTTTCGAAGACTTTATGAAGGTAAGCTACTATACGAAAACTTTTGGCGGTCCCCATCCCCTCACGCAGGAGACGATCGACTTCATCCGGGGATGGGAGGTGGAGAGTTATCGCCGGAAGATGTACGGCAAATAAATATCTCAATAAAAGATCATCCTGAAACACGGGAACATGTTAGGTTTATCGGTGTCGGCCCCTGGATACACTTCGCTACGACCGGGCCTGCTCAACCCTGATCTCTATGATGCCTGGCTGGCACAGGGGAAAAGGCGGCCCTTTACGAGGTGATGACCGGACTTCCACTTTTTTAAAATCTCCCATGTTTATGGGATTGTATTCAATCCTCGTAACATTTATTTTGTAACTAATTTTATGCTTCGGCGATGGTGCGCGGAAGATCTGTGCGTACACTGCTGATGTTTGATTGTTTGATCCGTTTTTCTTTCTGGTAAGTAATGATCAATATATATGAGATTTATATTTTTTCAATTAATCATTTTATTATGAAACGAACATGATTTTTTTTATCAAAAATTCACAAATAAAAATGATTAAAAAAATTCATGGGAGAGCGAACCGGGCACGGCGAGCTCACGAACAGTTTTACTGTGAGTAACCGGTTACATGGGTGAAGAAAATTTTTATTTTCTTCATTATTAATAAAATAAAAATTTTTAAACAGATGAAAACCATTTTTACTTTCAGGATGAAAAAAGGGGGAACCGGGTATATGATAATTATACTTATTCTTCTTTTTGGTTTTTCTTCCGGCCTGTTTGCCCAATTAAACGGATCCTATACCATTGGTCCGGGTGAAACATACACTTCTTTTCAGGCAGCAGCAGATGACCTGCATAACCTTGGTGTGAGCGGTCCGGTGGTATTCAACATTAAACCGGGAACATACAGCGAGCAATTCACACTGGATTATATACCAAATGCCGGTGAGAATAATCCGATAACTTTTCAGTCTCAGACAGGAGACTCTACGGATGTGGTGATAAAGTATGATGCCGGGGGAGATGCTGATAATTTTCTGGTAACATTAAAAAGGATCAGCTATGTTACGCTAAAAGGGATGACTTTCTGGGCGCTGGATAAGACCTATAACCGCATCATTACCATTGAGGATTATGCAGAATATCTTACCATAGAAAATTGCGTTTTTAAAGGGACTTACAATACCAATGCTATTATCCGCGGAGCACATATTCAATCGGAGAATGCGTTGTTGACTCATCTGAAGATCCTTCATAATTGGTTTAGCCGGGCCAGTTTCGGGATATTCTGTAACAGTTACAGCAAAAACAACCTGTACCCGGAGATTAAGTACAACCGCTTTGACAGTACAGGATATTGTGCTGTATCCCTGAATATCGCAGAAGCCCCTGAGATATTCCGGAATAGGATTAAATATGCAACCTACGGGATCATTATTAACACATCAACAAATGCAACAATCATTCAATCGAACCAACTGACGAATATCCTTTGGGTCGGGATGCAGTTCTCCAATCTTAAATCCGCCTCCGGATTTGAGTCATATATCAGTAATAACCTGATAGCCGGGAATAAAAATGGCCACTATGGAATATCATTATCCGGTTCCTATTATTTGAACATTTACCACAATACCGTCATGGTCAATCAGGATTATTTTCAGGCCAGAGCACTTTCTCTGGAAAATTGTACGGGAAGCACGATCAATATTTTGAACAACAACCTGGTGACCCTGAATGACGGTTATGCTATTTATGTGGCTAATACCGGAGATTTCAACAGTTGCGATTATAACAATTACTATACTCCCGGGAGAATATTTGCCTATTGGAATGATGCCAAAAATTGTGAGGATTTTCGTTCATTGAAAATTGCCAGTGGTGATAATGCTCATTCGGTATTTGCCTGGCCCTGTTTTGTGAGCGAAACAGACTTGCATGCCCGGTCTGCCTGGCTGGATGGTGCAGGGATACAGATTACTGAAATACCGGAGGATCTTGAAGGGAATAACAGAAATAATCCTCCGGACATCGGATGTTATGAATATTCGGCCCTGGCAGATGTAAAACCCCCGTTAAGCGGGATAAAAACCATTGGCGCCGGCGGAGATTATACCACACTGAATGATGCGATACTTGATACAAGGATAAAAGGCGTATCCGACACGCTGAAGTTGCGGTTTTTACCCGGGACCTATGAGGAACAGTGTATCATTGCCCCCATACCCGGGGCTTCTTCTGTACATCCCGTGATTCTGGAGTCAGCATCTGGTAACCGGGACGATGTACATATTCGTTACCAGGCAAGTAGTGGTGATGATAATTATGTCCTCAAACTTGCAGGCAGTTCATTTTTACGTATCCGGAATCTGGCCCTGGAAGCTTTGGGATCACAATATTCTCTGGTTTTCAGACTGAAAGGGATGGTGGATAGCCTGGAGGTTGACTCCTGTATAATTTCCGGCACACCCCAGGGGGATGCCAATCCTTCAGCAAGGCTTGTTTTCTCGAATTATCTGAATTTTCACTACATGGCTTTTAAGGAGAATTCTATACTGAACGGCAGCACATCCATAATTTTGAATCTTTCCCAGCACACTACCTTACCGGGAGAGCTGGAAGTGTCGGGGAATATTTTCCCGGATAACAATTATCAACCCGTCTATCTTTCCGGTGTCGAATCGCCGGTTATTTCAAATAACGATATACCCGGGGGAATGTACGGTATATTTATCGGCAATGTTTCTCAGAAACTGCAGATTGATAATAACTATATCAGGTCGAAATATGGTGGCGGATTGGTGTTAAATTCCTGTTCCCTGCCATATGACCAGTATGGACGGATCTATAACAATTTTATTGTTTGTGACGGGACAAGTCCTAACAAGGATGCCATGGAACTTATGAATTGTGAACAGATAGATGTTTATTACAATAGTGTATCTTCTTTTTCCAATAGTTACAAATCCCGTCCTTTGAGTATTTATCAGGCCCATGAGGTGCGGGTAAAAAACAATATTTTCAGCAACCAGGGGACTGAATATGCCATTTATGTTAAGAACTCGGCTTTTAATACATTTGATTATAATTGTTTTTATTCCGAAGGGACCAACCTGGGGTATTGGGATCAGGACTGTGCCGGCCTGGATGCGATCAAAACAGCCAGTGGCATGAATGGACACTCTGTGGATGCAAACCCCGGTTTTGTTTCGGACACGAACCTTCATGTTACGGCGGCGGCCCTTGACAGCGCCGGCGTACCCGTTGCCGGTATTACAGAGGATATTGACGGCGACCTGCGTAATCCGCAATACCCCGACATCGGAGCAGATGAGTTCGATTGGATGCCGGAAAACCATCCACCGGTGGCGGAAAATGATACGACGGAAGTTTTTAGAGGTTATAGTGTAAGGATCAGTGTTCTGGACAATGACAGCGATCCGGATCAGGATACGATCCATGTGACGGGTACAGGGATACCGGCTCACGGGAATATCACAGAAGTGGCCTTCGATACGGTACGGTATTTGACCCCCCAGAGTGATTTCACGGGAATGGACTCCGTAATATATTATATTGAGGATGAAAGAGGGATGAAGGATTCTGCCTGGATATTTATTAAGGTGATGAAGAGTGAGTTTAATATCGGATTTGAGTTTTATGACCAGCAACAAGCTCCCCTGACCCGTGGGAGACTGATCGTGGCACATAAAAAAGAGAATGAACAACATTGTGACCATACGGAAGGAAGGGATGTTATTGGTACTAATCTGTCCACCGTGGAGAATTTTCCGATGGGGGCTGTGACAGCTTCCTACGAGCCCGACCGGGATGATTATCCCGATCTGATAAGGACCTATCTGGGAGGGGTGGCCTTTTTCAGGGAGGCTTCCTGGCTGGATCTGCAAAAAGACACCAGCGGGGTGCAGATACATGCACTGAAGGCGAACAGGATCAGCGGAACCAACACCATTACCGGTGCTATGATCAATTCATCCGACAGCAGTGCCCTGGATCATCAGTGGGTGTTCCTGGTTGATCAAAACGGAGCGATCGTTAAATTTGATGTGACAGATGATGTAGGAAAATTTGCGTTCGACAGTGTTCCTGCCGGGCATTATTATTTCGATGCCGATTTCTGGTACTGGCCCATGGATGAAAACAATGACAGTGTGGTCATCGGGCAGGAAAATCAGGTGTTTTCCATCCTGGGAGTACTGCAGAGTCTGAAAATCTCCATTGTAATCTCCAATGTCACGGGGCACCGTGACCTCACGGATTTTTCTCATGTGACCGTTTGGCCCAATCCCGTACGGGAGGAGCTCTTCGTGCGGTTTGACAGAACGGACGACCGGGAGCTGACAGTCCGCATCACCGGCATGGACGGAAGATTGCTTCAAATATTGCATTACGGCTTCGTCCCCACAGGTGCGGTCAGGAGCATCCGGATCAGCGATTTGCCGCCGGGGGTCTATATCCTCTCGGTAGAAGGACAAAAAATGATTTACCGAACCAGGATCATCAAAGTACGGTAAGACAAGCAGTAGCAGGGGTTATGCACGAACTCCCTCATCCAGGGAAAGGGGTGGGGGAGTTTTGCTAAGTCACTAAAATGACTAAAGTTACGAGTGTCTAAAGTTTCTTAGTTTCCAGTTTTTCATCTGTTCTTCATTAATCCTTTCTCACAGTTCTTCCAGATACCCGTCAATCATATTTAATTCTTCCCCGGAAAAGCCGGTGTTTTCCATACACTTCATCGAGTCGAGCAGTTGTTCCTTGTTACGGGCCCCGATAAGCACGGAGGTGACCCGCGGGTCTTTTAGCACCCAGGAGAGTGCCATCTGGGCCAGGCTCTGACCTCGCTCCGCTGCCAGGTTATTCAGCTTGTTTAATACCTCTACCAGTTTAGGGGTGACGGCTGATTTCTGCAGGAAACCGTAGGGGCTGGCAGCTCTCGAGTTTTCCGGGATATCTTTCAGGTATTTGTTGGTAAGCAGTCCCTGGGCCAGGGGGGAGAAAGCGATGCATCCGATACCTTTTTCATCCAGGGTGTTGAGCAATCCTTTTTCCACCCAACGATCGAGCATGGAGTAACGTGCCTGGTGGATCACACAGGGGGTGCCTAGTGATTGCAGGATTTCGGCAGCCCGGGCGGTGCTGTCCGGATCATAATTGGAAATGCCGGCATAGATGGCTTTGCCTTGCTTGACAGCATGTGCCAGTGCTCCCATGGTTTCTTCCAGAGGAGTATCCGGATCAAAGCGGTGAGAGTAAAAGATATCCACGTATTCCAGTCCCAGACGTTTCAGGCTCTGGTCGAGACTGGCCAGCAGATACTTCCTGGAACCCCACTCCCCGTAGGGACCGTCCCACATCAAATAACCGGCTTTGGTAGAAATGATCAACTCATCACGGTATGGGGCCAGATCGTTTTTCAGAATCTTTCCGAAGTTTTCCTCGGCACTGCCCGGAGGAGGACCGTAGTTGTTTGCCAGGTCGAAATGAATGACCCCCTGGTCGAATGCGGTCAGAAGTGTTTCCCTGCCGGTGTCAAAGTCATCTACATGGCCGAAGTTATGCCACAATCCCAAAGAAACAGGGGGTAGCAGCAACCCGCTGTTGCCGCTGCGGTTGTATTCGGTATTTTTGTATCTGTCAGGATTCGGATTGTATGTCATGTTTGTATATTTTAGGATTTGCTTTTCAAAATTAATAATTTTAATTTATAAAGACGCATTCTGTAATTCTATTATTCCATTCTATTCCCTACCTTTACTCTGCAAAACAAAATACCATGCTGAAGGTCTATCATGCATCTGCCGGTACCGGTAAAACATTTACTCTGGTGCTGAACTACCTGACACTTTTGCTGCGTAATCCGGACAAGTACCGCCATATCCTCGCCGTTACGTTTACCAATAAAGCGACAGCCGAGATGAAGGAGCGGATCATACGGGTCTTGTACGGGTTGAGTCACCTGGGGACTGACAGTTCGGATAACCGGAAAGAGACAGCGGAAGCCTGGCTTTATCTGCTGAATATGCCGGAGGAGTTGAAGAACGAGAACAGGGAAATAATCCGCAAAAAGGCTTCCCGCGCCCTGCGGTGGATCCTTTATGATTATTCCTATTTCTCTGTTCAGACCATCGATAGCTTTTATCAGCGGGTGCTACGGGGGTTTGCCCGTGAGCTGAACCTGCGGTTCGGCTATAATATCGAACTCGATACAGGGATTACGCTCGAAAGGGTGGTGGATCTGTTGCTGAAGGATGTCGGCGAAAACCCGGTATTGCTTGACTGGTTGGTGCGGTTTATGGATGATGTGAGTGAAGAAACCGGTAAATGGGATATACGGAAACTGATTCTCGAGCAGGGACACCAGATATTTTCGGAACATTTTAAGATGATTCCTCCAGCGGTTTTGCAACATATTACCAGCAAAGAAGAAGACTACCTGAAAAACTATTTGGACCGTCTTTATGCCATTATACGGAGTTTTGAGCAGAAGATGAAAGATTATGGAGAGAGGGGGCTGGAGATTATATACGGAAATCATTTCTCGGTGGATGAATTTTCTTCGGGCAACAAAGGAGCTGCAGGTATCTTTCAGAAAATGACCGAACGAAAATATGTTTTCGGGGCCCGTTTTCTGACAGCTCTGGACGACCCGGCCAAATGGCTGACAAAGGTCCGGCAACGAGATCCGGAGCTGATGAGCCTGGTACGGGAACACCTGCATCCGTTGGCCCGGGAAATGTATGCATATTTCAAAGCCCATTACGAAGATTATTATACTGCTCGTGCCATTCGTTCGCAGATTTACATCCTGGGAATCCTGGCTGATCTGAAAAACGGTTTATTACAGTGGATGAAAAAAGAAAACCGTTTTCTCATTACCGAGGTAGGGCCTCTTATCCGTCAAATCATCGGCAACAATGAGACCCCTTTTATTTATGAAAAGATAGGACAGTATTATGAGCATTATATGATCGATGAGTTCCAGGATACCTCGAAGATCCAGTATGAAAACCTGAAGCCGCTGCTGATGAACAGTCTGTCTGCCGGGTATCTCTCATTGATAGTAGGCGATATTAAACAATCCATCTACCGCTGGCGCAATGGCGACTGGAAGATCATGGGAAAACAGCTGTACGGGGACTTTCAACGGGAACAACTGGAAAAAAAGGTCTTGCGCGAGAACAACCGGAGCCATGCGTCGATTGTACGGTTTAACAATGCCTTTTTCAGAACAGCCCCTGATCATTTGTGGAATCTTTATGTGGAGAGTTTTGGGAATTTTCTGAAGAAGAACCGGTATCTCGACTGGCCGGATCATTCTTTTCTTGAGGATGCAGGGCTGCAGGATCAGAAAGAAAATCTGTTTGGGATATACAATGAAGAAGAGGTTGTGCAGAAAGTTCGTACGGACATGCAGTACGGTTATGTATATGTGAGTTTCCCGGAGAAAGACAGGAAAGAGGAGTGGATGGAGAAGGTGATGGAGCAGGTGGCTGACAGGATCGGGAGCCTGTTGACAGAGGAGGGCTACCGTCCGGAGCAGATCGTATTGCTGGTGCGTACCAACGCCGAGGGAAGGGATATGATTCGTTATCTGCTGACACGGCAACAGGAAGGTATGACGATAAGTTATCCTCTGGTGTCGGAAGACTCCCTCTTTTTGAACAGCTCGGAGACGGTACGTTTTATAGTAGCTTTCCTGAGGTATTTGTCCGATCCGGAAGATGATCTGAATTTTGCCGTACTGTGGTATCTGCACGACCGGCTGACCGGAAATACAGAAAATCAGGACAGATTGCCGCAATTTCATAGGAAGCAGATCGCCGGGATAAAAGGGGATGATCGTTTTTCTCTGTTGTCAGGCGTGACACGCGAGTGGCTGATTCATTTGAATACTCTTCCCCTGACCGAAGTGGTTCAGGAAATCATCCGGTTTTTCGCTTTGGAAAAGAAAAAAGAGGAAGTGCCTTTTATCTATACTTTTCAGAATTATTTTCTGGATTTCGTAAACAGCCGGAGTGCTGCGCTGGCAGATTTTCTGATGTGGTGGGATGAGCGGGGAAGTACACAGTCGGTACAGATGCCGGAAGAGGTGGATGCCGTGCGGGTGATGTCTATCCACAAAGCGAAGGGGCTGGGAGCGGAGGTGGTTATCATGCCTTTTGCCGACTGGAGTTTTGAACAGATAAATAAACGGACGATCGTATGGTGCTGTCCCCGAAAAGATACGTTTGATGCTCTGCCTGTAGTTCCTCTGGTCTACAGTCCGGTGCTGATGAAAAGTGTCTTCCGGGAAGATTATCTGGAAGAGCACTTTGCCAATTACCTGGATAACCTGAATCTGCTGTATGTGGCATTTACAAGGGCAAAGGAAAGGCTTTATATCTGGTCGGCCGGAGGCAGGGCCGACGATACCGGCCGTCTGCTCAACAAGACGGTGAAAAATATCCTGGAGAAAAAGGAAAACGGAGAGTTGCAGGAGTTGGACATCCGTTGGGATCATGAGAAAAAAGTCTTTGAGGCAGGTACCCCGCGTAAAAACCGGGAAGAGAAAAGACCTTCCGGCGTGCGTGTTGATACTTATCCTGTCTATACGGCATTTGACCGTTTGCGTATTGCCCGCAAGGGACAAAGGTTCTTTGTCCTGCAGGCTGCGGGAGCACAGGAAAAAATAGACAGGGGGACCCTGTATCACAATATTTTGTCGGGAATAAAAACAAAGGCGGATGTGGAGCCGGTATTGCTCCGGAACGTGTCAGAGGGAGTAATTAAAAAAACGGAAAAGGTAGCTATGCTAAAGGAGATAGAGTCATTTCTGGAACAGCCGGGTGTGGGAGAATGGTTCTCGGGAGAATGGGAAGTTCGCAATGAAGCGACCATCATTCACCCCGGCGGACGGATGCTGCGACCCGACAGAGTGATGATCCGGCAGAATGAAGTGGTGGTGGTGGATTATAAGTTCGGGGAGGTGGAAGAGTCCGCCTACATCATGCAGGTGCGGCGTTATATGGATAGCCTCCGGGCCATGGGATATGCTTCTGTTACAGGATGGATATGGTATGTTACATTGAAAAAAAGGGTAAAAGTGGATGGCTGAAGCAGAGAAACAGGATCAGAGAATCTTTCCCTGGGGTACCGGACAACGGTACTATCAGGCTGCGGCATACTATCGCTCGGTGTTCGGTGAGCGGGTGCAAAAACTTTCGCTGGATGCCGGATTCACCTGTCCCAACCGTGATGGAAAAGTGGGTCGTGGCGGATGTACCTATTGCAATAACAGTGCTTTTAATCCTTCTTATTGTCATCCTGCCAAACCGGTGGTACAACAGCTTCGGGAAGGAATGGAGTTTCACCGGAAACGCTATCGCCGGGCCGGAAAGTACCTGGCCTATTTTCAGGCTTATACTAATACTTATGCTCCGCTGGAAGTATTGCGGGAAAAATATGAAGAAGCCTTGTCGGTGGATGGGATAATGGGGTTGATCATCTCGACACGACCCGACTGTGTGGATGAGGCAACCCTGGATTACCTGGAAAAAATGTCCCGCAAAGTGTTTGTGGGGTTGGAGTATGGGATAGAGTCCTGTTATGACCGTTCGCTGAAACGTGTAAACAGGAGGCATACTTTTGCCCGGAGTGTCCGGGCCATTCAGGCGACAGCCGAACGTGGCCTGCCCGTGGGTGCACACCTGATCCTGGGACTGCCCGGCGAAAGTGAAAAGGAAATGCTGGCGGAAGCGACTCTCCTTTCCGGGTTGCCCCTGGATATAATCAAACTACATCAGTTACAGATTATTGTGCAGACAGCTATGGCGAAGGAATATCACAAACATCCGGAACATTTTCATTTGTTTGTATGGGAAGAATACCGGGAACTGGTAATTGATTTCCTCGAACGGTTACGGCCGGATATAGCAGTTGAACGGCTGGTCAGTGAAGCCCCGCCACGGTATCTGGCAGCCCCCGGTTTCGGCAGAAAAAGACCGGATGTGTTGATGCAGGATATCCTGCAGAGGATGGAAGAAAGGGATACATGGCAGGGAAAATTGCGGAAAGTTTAAAGTTAGGATTTTGTAGGCAAAGTTCTGCCTGCCCATGCAAAAATTATGGAACGAAAAAATATATGGAAGAAATAAAGGGCTGAAGAATCCTGCGCCCGGAAAGAGATGAAAAATACATTTATATATAAAGTTGCAGAGTATGTGTTCACGGCACACCGGGATGATCCGGGTCGGGTGAAGGTGATCTTTCCCAACCGGCGGGCGGGACTGTTCTTTAATCATGCGCTGGCCGGCCTGACCGGGCATCCCGTGTGGGCTCCGGAGGTACTTACCATCCGCGGGTTTGTGGAGGAGCAAACCGGAAAGAAGGTGACGGATACCCTGTATCTGGTGATGGAGCTTTATGGTGTGTACAAAGAGATAATCGGCAGCATAGAGCCTTTTGAGGATTTTTATCCCTGGGGGGAGATGCTGCTGGGCGATTTTGATGACCTGGATAAATACCTGGTGGATGCACGGGACCTCTTCCGTAATCTGAAAGCCGAAAGAGAGTTGACACAGGATCTTTCTTACCTGTCGGAAGAACAGGTTGCCCTGCTCAGGCATTTCTGGGATCATTTCCCGGAAGCACCGGAAGAAGGGGAGGCGGGAAAGTTCCTGCATGTGTGGGAGAAACTGTATGCTGTATATGAAAAATTGAGGAGAGTACTGGCGACGAAGGAGATGGCTTATGAAGGAATGCTCTACCGCGAGCTGGCAGAAAAGATCGCCCGGAGGGAATGGACCCTGCCGGATGCGTCGCCGGTTTATCTGATCGGTTTCAACGCGTTGACACCGACCGAAGTGAAGTTATTTGAGGCCCTTAAAGACAGCGGACAGGCCTTTTTCTTCTGGGATTATGACGAAGCTTATGTTACTACCCGCGCCGGGGCCAGTCTGCCGGGGCATGATGCCGGACGTTTTATTCGTAAGTATATACGTCGTTTTTCGCCGCCTGCCGGGTTGAACATATTTGATAATTTGCTGGATAAGGAAAAAGAGATCAGGGTTTATTCCTCGCCCAACAGGACCGTGCAGGCGTGGGTGGTCCATAACCTGCTGGAACAGTGGACAAAAGAAGAAGATGTACAAAAGGAGAGGATCGCGGTGGTGCTGGCAGACGAATCATTGTTATTGCCCGTATTGCATGCTATGCCGGAGGAAGCAGGCGACATAAACGTGACCATGGGGTATCCCCTGCAGGATTCACCCGTATTTTCCTTCTTCGGGTCGGCACTGACGATGCTGAAAAACAAGACGGAAGATAAAGATGGAAATACACTCTTTTACTATAAGGATGTGTTGAATATTCTGCACAACCCGCTGTTGGCGGAGCATAGAAAAACCGGCTGGCACGAATGGGAGGAAAATCTTATCCGGCAAAATAAGATCTATCTTTCTTCCGATGGGATATCGGCGGAAGAGATGGTGATGCCGGTATTTGAAATCCCGGAAAATCCCATACAATACGGTCAGGTATTGTTAGATGTTCTTCATAAGGTGTTATCTTTTTCCTCCGGGGAGGAAGAGCGGAAAGATGGCGGGCTAAACATAGAGGTGTATTATCAGCTTTATCTGCTCGTGAACAGGTTAAATGATTTTCTGGAAGAGAAAGACCTGCCACTGTCGCTGACAGGTTACCTGAATCTGCTGTTGTACCTGGCAGGGCAGTCAACCGTTACTTTTTACGGGGAGCCTCTTACCGGTATACAGGTGATGGGGGTGTTGGAGACCCGCCTCCTCGACTTCGACAGGGTGATCGTTCTCTCAGTAAATGAAGGGAGCCTGCCTAAACCTTATGCAGTGGCCTCTTATATCCCTCATTCGTTACGGAAAGGATTTGGTTTGCCCACTTATGAACACCGGGATGCGGTGTATGCCTATTATTTCTACCGTCTGATTCAACGGGCCCGTCATGTGGCACTGGTATGGCATACCGAATCCGATGCCGGACAAAAAGGGGAGAAAAGCCGTTTTATCAGCCAGCTGCAGTACCTGACACAAAAGAAACCGGAGGTAACAAACCTTTATTTTAGTCCGGGAATGGGGGTGACCGGAAAACTCTGCGTGCAGAAGGATGGTACAGCCTTGTCATGTCTGCAGGCGTTGGTTGCTGGCGAGGATAACTATCTTTCACCCAGTGCGATGAATACGTATCTTACGTGCCGCCTGCGATTTTATTTCAAATATGTGGCAGGCATCAGTGAGCCGGAGGAGATGGAGGAAGATATGGATGCAGCTCTCTTCGGCAGTTTGCTGCATAGAGCCATGGAAAAGGTTTATACCCCTTGGAAAGAAAAAGAAGTAACGGTTGAGGATCTGGAGAAAATACTGCAGAAAAAACTGTATCGTAAAGCCGTGGACGAGAGCTTCCGGGATGAGCTGTATGACGGGCACGAGGCACCGCCGGCAGGAACGGTAAACGGGGTGCAAATGATCATCCGCTCGTCATTGGAGAAATATGTCCGGAAAATCCTGGAGTATGACCGGAAATATGTAGCACCGTTTATTATTAAAGGTCTGGAAGAAAAAGTAATACATA
>Ga0190359_1000151_pt1 | contig 45181 bp, 46 predicted proteins | sample 48721823_MG_FD_161269 | JGI IMG/M metagenome (GOLD analysis project Ga0190359, IMG submission 161269) | Hydrothermal vent microbial mat bacterial communities from Southern Trench, Guaymas Basin, Mexico - 4872-18-2-3_MG | ecosystem: Environmental > Aquatic > Marine > Hydrothermal vents >...
TATGAACATCCATAATCTTTTGTCAAGGCATTTAACATATTGCAGATTTTTTTATTTGTATGGAAAATCCTTGACTTATGGTGTATTTATGTTAGATGTTTTAAAAAAAGGAGGCTTTTATGAAACCTGAAATAGAAAAGATGTGGGAGAGTTCTTATGCAAGCAGAATTGCGAAACTTCAGAGTTCCATCATCAGAGAGATATTGAAAATCACGCAAAAACCAGATGTAATCTCATTTGCTGGGGGGCTCCCTGCCCCTGAGATGTTCCCCATAAGGGCATTTGAAGAGGCTGCAAGGTATCTTCTACCAAGGGAAGGCCAGAGGATGCTCCAGTACAGCCCAACAGAGGGATTTCCACCATTGAAGGAATTTCTGGCTGAATACATGAGGAGATACGATGTTCCAGCAGAGCCATCCAATGTACTTCCCACCAATGGTTCTCAGCAGGCACTTGACCTTGTTGGGAAAATCTTTCTTGAAGAGGGTGATGCCATAATCACGTCCAGACCAACATACCTTGGTGCAATCCAGGCCTGGAATGCGTACAATCCAAGGTATCTAACAGTGGATATGGATGACGATGGAATGATTGTTGAGCAGATAGAAGACCACCTGAAAAGGGAGAAGGTGAAGTTTATCTATGTCCTGCCCAACTTTCACAATCCTGCTGGTGTAACAATTCCCCTTGAAAGAAGGAAGGCCATTGTTGAACTTGCTGACAAATACAATGTTTTCATTGTGGAAGACGACCCATATGGAGAACTCAGGTATGAGGGAGAGGATATTCCTCCATTCATAACCCTGAAGAAGGAGAGGGTTATATACCTGAGCACCTTCTCTAAGACCCTTGCACCAGGTTTGAGACTTGGCTGGATAACAGCGCCTGAGTTTGTGATGAAGAAGTTCATACAGGCAAAACAGGGTGCTGACCTTCATACAGGAACACTTGTTCAGTACCTTGCATGGGACCTGTGTGACAGGGGGATTTTGAGAAGCCATGTTAAGAAAATAAGGGAAGTGTATAAGAGAAGAAGAGACCTTATGCTATCTGAGATGGATAAGCATTTCCCAAAGGACGGTGTTAAATGGACAAGACCCCAGGGTGGGCTTTTCTTATGGGTTATACTCCCTGAACATGTTGATACAGGAAAACTTCTGGAAAGGGCAGTTGAGATGAAGGTTGCCTATGTTCCTGGATACGCCTTTTATCCTGATGGGGGTGGAAAGAACACACTGAGGCTGAATTTCTCAAATGCAAAGGAAGAAAACATTGTTCTCGGTATTGAAAGGCTTGGAAGGCTCTTTAAGGAGGCGATAGGTTAAATCTTTTTTAAGAAAAATAAAAAGGAAAGTCCAGGGGGGGAATGTTCCATTCCCCTCCACAATTGTCTTTGAACCCACATTCAGGTGCAACCTTTCCTGCCCTATGTGTTATTTAAGGGGTCTTGAAACAGAGGAAATCCAGTGGGATGAACTGAAAAATGCCCTTAAACCTGTATTTAAGAGGATTAAAGGGTTTTACATTGTGGGTGCAGAACCGTTTCTCTACAAAGACCTTTATCAGATGATTTATGACCTTAAATCTATGGGTATAAAAGCAGGCATTCAGTCCAACGGGACTATTCACAGGTTTGAGATACTGGATGTTGTTGACAGGTTTGATACATCCATTGATGGGCCTGAGGAAATACACGATAGAATAAGGGGTGATGGAAGTTATAAAAAGACAATGACGATGATTGAAAAGGCTATTGAAAAGGGGAAGATGGGGATTGTGAGCATCACTGTTATGGAGGAAAATATCTTTTTTGTTGAGGAGACCATTTTTAAACTCATTGACAGCGGTGTGAAGAGGATGGACATATCGCCTGTTGTCAGGTGGAACAGACCAGGGGAACTAATCCCCCTCATGCCCATAGGTTCATACTCACAGGAGTTTATCCAGGATTTCCTCGGGCTTGTGAATAGGCTGAAGGATATACCAGGAGTTACATTTTCCCCTGACTGGCTGTCTGTTATGCCAGAGAGGTTCTTCAATGCTGAAAAGGTAGAGGATTTTTACTGTGGACATTTCAATGCATTGAGAATACAACCAGATGGGAGCGTGGTTCATTGCCAGCACATAAGGAAGGTTTTTGGTAATGTATTAAAGGAGGATGTTCTCAGACTCTGGTATGTACAAATGAGAAGTTTCAGGGAGGAACTTCTGAAGAGAAATCTTTACAGGTTCTGTAGAAGGTGTTGCAGGTCTGAATGGCTGTAAGAAAAGGAGGTGTTTATGATACTCTTGAAAAATGGAAGAATTCATACACCAGAAGAGGTTTTTATAGGGGATGTGCTCATAGATGGTAAAAAAATCAAGGCCGTTGGTAAGAACATTAAACCCAAGGGGAATGTGGAGGTTCACGACATAAAGGGCTTGAACCTCTTTCCTGGATTTATTGATGCACACTCCCATGTGGGAATATTCCAGGAGGCAATAGGTGATGTCGGTTCTGATGGGAATGAGTGGGTTGACCCTGTTACACCCAACCTCAGGGCGATTGATGCCATCTACCCCCCTGATGTGGGGTTCAATGATGCCCTGAAGGCTGGCATCACATCTGTTTTCACCGGTCCTGGAAGTGCTAATGTGATTGGTGGGCAGAGTGTTGTTGTTAAAACTGGTGGTAGTATCATAGTTGACGAGAGGATTGTGAAGAATCCCGCAGGGATGAAGATGGCACTTGGTGAAAACCCCAAAAGGGTTTATGGCGACCAGAAAAGATCCCCTGCAACGAGAATGGCAAATGCTGCATTGATAAGGGATACATTCTATCAGGCAAGGGTTTATATGGAGAAGAAAGAGAAGAGCAAGAAATTCAATGAATACAATTCAAAGTATGAGGCACTCATACCTGTTCTTAAAAGGCAAATCCCTGTGAGGGGACACTCACACAGGAGTGATGATATAGCCACATTCATAAGGTTGAGGGATGAAATAGGGTTTAAACTGGTGATTGAGCATGGCACTGAAGCACATCTTATAGCTGATTACCTGAAGAAGAAAAAGGTTCCTGTTGTTGTTGGTCCTTCTTTTTCAGCAAGGGTTAAGGTGGAACTTAAAGAGATAACATTTGATACACCAAGGATACTCTGGGAAAAGGGGATACTCTTTGCCATAATGACAGATGCACCTGTTGTGCCCATAAATTACCTTCCCCTCATGGTTGGTCTATCTGTTAAACACGGGCTGAAACACCATGAGGGGGTGAAGGCAATCACAATAAATGCAGCAAAGATATGCGGGGTGGATAAAAGAATAGGAAGGGTGAAGCCAGGATACGATGCAGACATAACAATATATGAAGGTGACCCCTTCACAGTTGAAGGAACATGTGTTGCCACAATCATTGATGGTAAGGTGATGTGGGGAGGGATTAAATAGTATCCCTCCCCTGAATAAATTTTACTACATCCTACAAAAGATAGACAATGCGGAGCGTGAAGGTTCTGCGTGCACCTGATACATGTAAAAAGTAAACACCTGGCACCAGTTCTTTGTCAAAGGAGATTCTATTGTTTCCCCTGTGAAGGAATTGTTCTTTCGAGATAACGACCCTTCCAGCATTATCAATCAGTTTAATGGAGCAGAGGAAGGCGTCAGGGGACTCAAGGTAAACAGAACCTCCGTAATATACTGGATATGTTTTTACAGGGTTTTCCTTATGATCCACACCTGTTGAGGGGTCTGAAAGTTTAAGGCATAAAGCATCTTCATCAGATTCAGATGATACGCTACCTGATATATAGATGTAATTATCAGCGGATACATCCACGCCCATAAAAGTCGTTGAATCAATGGGGTAAATATAGGTCCAGAGGGTATCCCCGTTCTTATCAAGCCTCTGGACATACCCATTTTGGGTATAATTCACTGTATACCAGTATAGACCTACACCCACATATCCACTGTCGGGTGTCACAGTGATATCATCAGGCAGGTCAGGGAAGTCAGTCCCATAGACCCTCTCCCATTCAGTATTAAGGTTGGAATCAAGTTTTATATAATAAAAATCATGTGTTCCATAGGGGGAATAAGCGTATGTTTTACCCAGTATAATAAACCCATTGTCAGGGGTTCTCCTCATGGAGACCATTGCCTCTCCACCATTCCCACCATAATTCCTTGTCCAGAGGGTATCCCCTGCAGAATCTGTTCTTATAATCCATATGTATGTATTTACCCCTTCATACTCACTTGCACCTATTATATATCCCCCATCTTCCAGCTGGTATATTCCATATCCAGAACCACTTGAAGTATCAGTCCTTTCATAGTACCTGTCCCATTCTAAATTGCCCAGACTATCTGTTTTCACAACATAAACATCATTCCTTCCTGATGAACCCGTTGCAATGAACCCACCGTCCTTTGTTGTGCTCATTCCGTAGATATAATTGAGACCACTTGAATCACCGACCCCCTTTGTCCAAAGTGAATCCCCATTGGGAGAAACCCGCATTATGAAGAATTGTGTAGGGCTCCCACCCTTTCCTCCAAGGATTAAATCACCATCTGGCATTTCAAGTATTGCATTTGCATACTCTTTATTCATATCTTCCCCAAAACGTCGTGTAAATACCGTATCAGCATCTGGGGTGATTTTTATCAGGTAGATGTCTTCGTATGTGGTGTATGAATGGGTGATACCAGCAGCATAGATGTAGCCGTCATGTGAGACAAGGAGACATCGAAAGTGGTCATCAGCAGGACCACCAACCTGTATCTCCCATAAAACACTCTGGGAAAGCAGAAGAAAAAGTGGTAAAAACATAGACCCTCCTTTTTAATATCCTTATTCAATTTTTGTTCCTGAAAAAATGAATATAATCCATTGAAAATCAGTATAAGCAAAATCAACATGTGACATAAGTGTGTCAATGTACTGAATAATATGACATAAAATGTCACACATACCTTGACCCCCGTGATAAAATAAATATAATAATTTTTATGGAAAGGTTTGAGATAATTGAGGAGATTGGGAGAGGCTCCACTGGTATTGTTTATAAGGTGTATGATAAAGAACTCAATGGTTACTATGCATTGAAGCATCTGAGACCCACTGTAACAATTGATGTCACAGATAGGGAATTCCATATTTATACAAGGCTCAAGCATCCTGGCATAGTTGAGGTTATTGAGACGGGCATCTTCAGGGAGCAGCCATACATCCTTATGGAGTATCTTGAAGGAAGAACATTGAGGGATGTTCTCCAGGATGGTGCTTTACCACTGGATAAGGCCATTGAAATGTTTGTCCAGATTCTTGATGCCATCTCCTTCGCCCATTCCAGGGGTATTGCCCACAGAGACCTGAAGCCAGAAAATATATTCGTTCTCAAAGATGGAAGGATAAAGATTACAGACTTTGGTATAGCACGATTCATAGACAGGACAGTAACCGAAACTGGTGGAATCATAGGAACACCTGCGTATCTTTCACCTGAACAGATCAATGGGGAACAGGGGGATGAGCGCAGTGATATATTCTCACTGGGTTGTGTTTTTTACGAGATGCTGACAGGAAGTTCTCCATTCCAGGGGAATAATGTTCCTTCAACCCTGTTTGCAATATTGAATGAACCACCACCTTCTGAACCACTTAAAAGGGCAAGGATACCAAGGGTCTATACAGGGATTATCCTGAAGTGTCTGCTTAAAGACAGAAACTACAGGTATGCCACATGTGAGGGAATAAAACAGGATTTACTCAATGCAGAGAATATAAGGAGAATATCACTTCCCATGTCAAGGAAAAGGAGGCAGGTTGTAAGGGTTTCAAGCGCCCTTTTTTTATCCCTTATGCTTGTTCTCCTGGGCCTTGGATTTGCTTCAAATACGCCTGTGAGGGTGGAAAAGATAAGTGATCATGAGATTTCAGTTTACAATATTCTTGGAAGAAGACTTACAAAGATACATACACAAAATAACATCATTCCAGTAGTTCTTGCTGATGTCACAGATGATAGAAAGCGAGAGATAATCATTGGAACCAGATACGACCCATTTAATGATGCACCAGGTGGAGTTTATTGTTTCAATGCAAAGGGGAAACTAATCTGGAAATTCATTCCACCCCAGGATAATATTTACGGGTCATCCCGTGGTAGGGATATCATACACATTCTTCCATTAAAGAGTAAAGGAAACAGGAAATTTATTGTTGAGATGTCCGCACGTTACTGGTTTCCCTATCTTATAACAGAATATACACCTGGAAACACCACTGTTGAGGCCTATTTCTGGAATGCAGGGTGGGTTCTGGAGAGAAGACTTGTTGATGTTGATGGGGATGGGGTGAAGGACATTGTGCTTGCAGGGGTCAATAACCAACTTGGATTCAAGCCAGTGGTTTTTGCCCTTTCTGGAAAAGGGTTCAGGGGACAATCTCCTTTATGGACAGGGAGAACGCAGATAGAGGAGTATGGTCTGATATTTTACACTGTGCTTCCAGGTTCTGGTAAACCATTCGGTTTATCAATAAAGGACAGAACCATTGAGGTGGAGACAAACACGGGTCTAACAAGGCTTGATTTTAAGGGTAACATTCTTGGAGGGAAGGGGTTTGATGCATCTTATGCCCTGAGGAATCTTGATATGAGAAAGCACCTCTGGAATCTATTGAAACAGGCATTCAGCACAGATGGTGAGAATGGGATAAAGATTGTGCAGTCAACCTTGAATGAAGAGTTTCCTGACAGATATATGAAATCCACCTTTTATTACCTGCTTGGATTTCTCAAGGAGAGGAATGGGGATATACAGGGTGCTGTAGAGGCTTATAACAGGGCACTTGAACTTGATGCAAGGTTTGGAAAGGTATATTCAGAACTTGCAAGGATTTATGGGATGAAGGGGGATTATGGGAGGGCCGAGGAACTGGCAAAAAAGGCCTACACCATCACCTCGGACCAGTGGGATTTCTATTTTCTCCAGCTTCTCCACCTGCTCCAGGGAAGATGGATTGAAGCAAAGGAGAACATGGATAAATTCAACTATGCAAACACAGACTTTGCCATGGCAGTAAGGGGTATCGTTGAGTACTTTGGATGCAATGTTGAACGTGCTGAATCCCTCTTCACAGTTTCACTCAAAGGGTATCCAGACTTCTTCCTTCCCCTTCTCTGGAAGGCCATAGTATGCTCTGACAGGGGAGACAGGACTGGTTATAAAAGTCTGGCAGAGAAGTTTCCTTCTGGCACAATCACAGGGGATATGGAGGGTGTTCTGCTTATCAGGGAAGGGAAATATAAACAGGGAAACAAAGTACTTCTTGGTGCAATGGACTCACTCAGGAAGGAGTGGAGCATATACAATCAGTTGAGGATTGAAAGGATAAAATCCTACCTGGAGGGTAAAAATGGTTTATGTGATTGACAGGGAAGGAGAAATCTATCCCATAGAGGAACAGGTGACCATAGGTCGCTCAAGGGAGAATGACATTGTTATAAAGAATGTATATACATCAAGGAAGCATGCCCTTATATATAAAAAGGATGAGGGTTACCTTGTGAAAGACCTTGGTTCAAAGTATGGCACATATGTGAATGGTGAGAGGGTGATGGAAAAGGAACTTAAAGAGGGAGACAGGATAAGAATTGGCACAGAGGTTCTCCTATTTTCAAGCAAGCCTTTAAGAATAGAGAAGGATGAAAAACCTATCACGGATGCATTGAATATTCTCCATACCATTCCATCAGACCCTGTGATTGATGAGATCAAGGAACTTCTTGGAAGGGGTGTAAAGAACTTCAGAAAACTTGAGAATGAAAAGTGGAAATATCAACTTCTCTACGAGATTTCACGCATGAGCATGGATTCAAGTGAAGATGAGGTTGTGAAACTCGTGTTGAGAAGGATGATTGAAAAACTCAACGCAGAGTTTGGTGTGATTCTACTGGTGGATGAAAACCTTGGCATGCGGTTTCTCACATCCATTGAAAGGGAAGGTAATCCAGTTGCAGAGAGGGTGAGCAGGACAATAGCCACTGAGGTATTCCATTCAGGAGAACCTGTATTGATAGAGGATGCCATGAGCGATAAAAAATGGTCTGTTATAGATAGTGTTAAGGACCTGAAACTCAGGTCTGTCCTGTGTGTTCCACTGAAGCACGAGAACAGGGTTGTTGGTGCCATATACCTTGAGAACAGGAAACTTGCTGGTCTATTTACGGAGAAGGAGTTGAGCCTCGTGGACTCAATTACTGGAGAAATATCCAACCTTATCATGGAATCAAGAAGAATCACCTACATGAAACAGATGCACAGAAGCATAATATCCTCTTTAAGGGAGAAATACGATTTCAGCCAGATTGTGGGTTCCTCTCCGTCCCTGATGGAGGTGCTTGAAAAAACAGGGAAGGTCATTGCATCAGATTGTCCTGTCCTTATCACAGGGGAGAGTGGAACCGGCAAAGAACTAATTGCAAGGGCAATACACTATAACTCAAAGAGGGCACCCTTCCCATTTGTTGCAGTAAACTGCGCTGCAATACCTGAAAACCTTATTGAGGGTGAACTGTTTGGTTACAGGAAGGGTTCCTTCACAGGTGCAGTCAGGGACTATCCAGGCAAGATAAAGGAGGCATCTAAAGGTACAATCTTCCTTGATGAAATATCAGAATTACCACTCCACCTTCAGGGCAAACTCCTCAGGGTACTGCAATTTGGTGAAATAACACCCATTGGTGGAAGTGCAGAGAAGGTTGATGTGAGATTTATTGCAGCAACAAACACGAATCTGAAGGAACTTGTTGATACAAACAGGTTCAGGAGAGACCTTTATTATAGAATTAATGTGGTTGAGATAGAACTTCCGCCCCTCAGGGAGAGGAAGGAGGATATTCCACACCTTGTGAAGCATTTTATAAAAAAGTATTCAGAGCAGTACGGTAAGAGGTGCAAAAGGATTTCAAAGGCCTCCCTTGTGGCTCTGATGAACTACGACTTTCCAGGAAATATCAGGGAACTGGAAAACATCGTTGAGAGGGGTGTGCTTTTCTCTGATGGAGAGGTTGTTCACCTTCCTGATTTTGAAGACTTTCATGGTTCAACCCTGAAAGAGGTGAGTGCACACATACAGAAAAAAAGCAGAAAGAGTGATCCCAGGAGGGCATTTATTATCCAGACCCTTGAGGAGAACAAGTGGAATATCTCTGCCTCTGCAAAGGCACTTGGGATTTCCAGAAGGCACCTTTATAGACTGATGAAACAGATGGAGATAAAAAAGGGAGAGGAGTGACATACAAGGTCACAACTTCAGGATGTAATTGACCTGAAATGTCACATTATCCAATCTCTATTTTATAATATCTTGAAAATCAGTATCCCTTAATTTCTATTTTCTGGCATAAAATTTGAACAGTAAAGGGTATGAACCATATGAAGAGATATGCATTGTGTCCAGTATGTAACTTCTTTGTACCTGCAGAAAGCGAGGAGCAATTCTGTCCTATATGTGGAGCAAAACTCATAAGGGAATGTCTCCACTGCGGTAAACCCATTACAAATCCCTATGACAGATTCTGTCCATTCTGTGGGGAGCCTTACAGGAAGAAACACAGCAGGGGTAAAAGTAAAGGTAAAAATTTATAAAAAGAGGGCACCTTTCTTTTTTCAGTAACCATTTTTCCTCCTATTTCCAGCATGGACCCCTCCATCACCGGGCCATATGGCCCGGTGAACCTTTTTATTCTCTGGGGACGGAGGTGGACTTTTTGACACTTTTATTTTTTCAAGCCACCCCTTCTTTCAAGGGGAATGCCTGCTTTGCACATGGGGCATTCCTCAGGTGTGAAGTTTTTAACAGGGATCTTTAACAGGGATTTTAATGGAATGTTTATTCCTGTATCCCCTTCTGACCTGTCAATAATTACATATACGCCAAGAACATTATAATCTTTCAGGCATTCAAGGGTTTCTCTGACAGATTTTCCAGTTGTTAAAACATCGTCAACTACGATGATTCTGTCCTCTTTTTGGATATCAAAGCCCCTTCTTAAAACCCTTCTGCCCTCCACTGCTTCAGCATAACCTGCCTTTGCCTTTAGAATCCTTGCCCCTTCAATTGCCATTATTGCTCCACCCAGTGCAGGACCAATAACCCAGTCCACATCGGGTGCATCAGAGAGTAGTTCATCCATTATGGGTACAAGGATGGATGGGTCTTCAAGTATCCTGAATTTTTCAAAGTAGGTGTTTGAATGAAGACCAGAGGTGAGGAGAAAATGTCCCTTGAGTATTGCCCCCCTGTTTTCAAGGTCTTTGAGAAAGTCCATTCCTTATCTTCTCCTGTATTTCTCGTGCAGATTTCAATGGGTCATCTGACTGGACAATGGGTCTTCCAACCACAATGTAATCCGCACCCATAATTATTGCCTCTTTCGGTGAAGCGCTCCTTGCATGGTCCATTGAATCGTAACCCTCTGGTCTTATTCCTGGCGTGACAACAATGAACTCTTCTCCGCACTGGAGTTTTATGTCCCTCACCTCGTTGGGTGAGGCCACCACACCAGAGAGTCCAGCGCTCTTTGCAAGTGATGCCAGCTGGAGTATCTCATCCTTAAGGTTCCTGTCAACACCAAGGAAGTCATTGAGGAAGGCCTGGTCAAGGCTTGTGAGGATTGTGACGCCAAGCAGGATAACCTGATTGCCATCGGGTTTCCACGCCCTTTTCTGTGCAACCTCCATCATCTCAAATCCACCAAACGTATGTATTGTCATCATGTCCACATTGTAGGATGATGCAACAGATACAGTTTCTGCAACGGTATTTGGTATATCGTGGAGTTTCAGGTCTAAGAATACCTTTTTCCCCAGTTCTTTCAGGTATTTTATCACCTGTGGTCCTGCAGATGTATATAACTGGAGTCCGACTTTGTAAAATATGACCTCATCCCCAAGAGTTTTTACAATCTTTTCTGCCTCTTCAAATGAAGGAACATCAAGGGCAACAATAAGTCTTTCTCTCTCATCTATCATGAACACCTCCTCTAATATCAAGTATATGATGAATATTTTTTTCTTCAAGATATTTATTCAAGCCAGAGATTATCTCCCTTCCAGCCTCTAAATTCCTGAATATTATGCTCCCTATTTCAACAGCATTTGCACCTGCCATGATGTATTCAACCACATCTTGCCATGAAGCAATCCCGCCTGATGCAATAATGGGGATGTTCAGAACCATTCTTAATTTCCACACCCTGTAAACAGTGAGGGGTTTTATGCATGGGCCTGATACACCACCTGTTGTACCCCCCAGAATGGGTTTTCCTGTGTTTATGTCAATCACCATGCCTGTGTATGTGTTTGCGCATACTACTGCATCAGCACCTGCCTTTTCTGCAGCAAGTCCAATATCCTCAAGCCTGTCTGTGTCAGGTGTGAGTTTTACAAACACGGGAACGTCTGATACCTTTTTTACCAGTGCAGTTATCCTTTCCACATATTCAGGGCTTCTTCCAAAGGCAATGCCAGAGTCCTTCACATTGGGGCAAGACACATTTATCTCTATTCCATCAATCCCCTTTAACCTTTCAGCAACATCCCTGTATTCTTCAATGGTTGAGCCAAAGATGTTTGCAATCAGCTTTGTTCTCCCTTTTATTTTCTCAATCTTCCTGTTAAGTTCATCAACTCCACCATTTTCAAGCCCTATTGAATTTATGACCCCGCATTGAATATCATAAATCCTTGGGGGAGGATTCCCCTTTCTGCCCTTGAGATTTACACCCTTGAGTATAACAGCACCATAGGTCTCAATTTCTACAGGTGAATCCATGTCCCACACTCCGGATGCAAGGAGCAGGGGATTTTTAAGTCCAAGACCACCGATGTTTATATGGAGTTTATTCAAAAATCACCTCCACTGCGTTGAAAACAGGCCCATCCGAACAGACCATTTTGTATCCATCTGTTGTCTTTACGGCACAACCCTTACAACCACCAGTTCCACAACCCATGACCTGTTCCATATAGAGATATGTGTTTCTCCCACCGGTTATCTCCTTCACCTTTTCCAACATGGGAACAGGACCACATGCAAAAACAGGGATTTCCCTTTTCTCTTTAAGAATTTCTTCAAGAGGTTCAGTTGCAAGCCCTTTCACTCCATAAGAGCCATCCTCTGTGGTGTATATAACCCTCCCTCTTTTTTCAAGGTCTGATATGAAGAACCTTAAATCATCAGTAAGGGAACCAGCAATGAATATGAAGTTTTCAGTCTGTTTTGCATGAAAGTGAAGAGGTGCAACCCCAATTCCTCCACCAACAAAAATTCCAGATGTGGCAAAAGGTGCTGGATTTCCCAGTGGTCCCATGATATGGAAATCATCTGTATCCATTATAAGGTTTGTGAACCTGCCTATTGGTTTTATAAGGAATGATAAAACACCATTCTGGAAGTCAAACACAGAGAACGGCCTTGGGAGAAATATGTCAAGCCTCTCCAATGTAAGCATGAAGAACTGACCTGGCATGGGTGGTTCTCCATCCCATTTAAATTCGACCTTTACAAGGCCTTTATTCTGTTGTTTTACTATTGGTTGTATCCTTCTGTATTTCATTCAGGAGTTCCCTTGCCTTTTTTACATAGATTGATGTATCCTGGAATGTAGTGATTGTATCAAGTAGTTTCAAAGCAGATAGGGTGTCATGGAGATAATTCAGGTAGAGGTATGCACGGGCAAACATAGATTTTTTCCTCAGATAAAATTCAGGATACTCCCTTTCTAATTTAAGAAAAACCCTGATGGCCTCATCTGGTTTTCCAGCATATAAATATAATGCCTCTGCATAAAGGTAGAGGTCTTCAGCAAGGATTGAGTCATTGAAGGTTGAGTCGGTTTTTGACCTTTCAAGGTCAGCATAGTAATTATACTTTCTCAGGGCAAACTCCTTCAATGGGTCATCAACAGAGAGTCCCTTTGCCTTTTTTAATGCCTTCATCATTCCTGCTGTATCTCCTCTTGCCTGATAGATTTCAGAAAGGAGTATGTTTGATATGAGGGAGTATTTATCCCTCCTTATCCTTGCTATCTCCTCTATGCATGCAATCGCACTGTCAGGGTTGTCTATTTTTACATAGGCCTTTGCAAGGAGGATTTTTGCATCGGGATTATTTATCCCTTTAAGGAGAGATATTGTAGAGTCTGACATGTTTTTCTCCATGTATATTTCCCCTAATTTTATTTTGAGCGAATCTGGTGTGTTCTCACCCATAGTTTTTCTGTAATAAAGCATAGCCCTTGTTGTATCTCCCTTTGAAAGGTATGCATCTGCAATCAGTTTCATTATTTCTTCTTTCTTTGCAGGGTATTTCTTTATGTATTCATTCCCCAGATTGATAACCTTCTCATGTTCACCATCCTCAAGATATACCTTCAATTCTTCCTTTGTTACCTCTTCTATCACCTTTTTATCACCACTTTTCTTTGCCATTGTCAGGTAGAACATTGCATCGGATACCTTTCCTCTTTTTATGTATATCTTTCCAAGATAAAGGTATGACCATGGGGCAAAGGGAGAGTCTGGATAATATTCAAGGAGTTCCCTGAATTTCCTCTCTGCCCTGTCAAACTGGTCCTGCTCATAAAAGTTCAGGCCAAGAAGGTATATGGCATCATCCATCCATCTGGAATTGGGATACCATGCAATCACCTTTTCGCACTTCTCTGCACTCTTCCTGAACTTATCCATATATGCCTTGTTTCCCTTCTTCTTCAGTTCCAGACCTTCATTGTAATACTTCTTGGCATTGTAGAATGCATTGTAGTATGCACAACCTGAAAAAAGGAGGATAAGAAGGGGGAGGGTTTTTCTCAATGTATGCCCACCCTCACGTTCCTGAACCTTGCATGGGATGAGGCATGACCCACATACATAATCTGACCTGGTTCGCCCTTTCCGCAGTTGGGAACACCAATCATCCTGTATTCTTCCTCTCCACATATTGCATCGCAACTGTTCCAGAATTCAGGTGTAATCCCCGTGTATGTGCAATTTTTAAGGGTCCTGGTTATCTTGCCATTTTCAATGAGATAACCAATCTCTGTTCCGAACTGGAAGTTCACCCTGAAATCATCAATGCTCCATGACCTGTTTGTCTCCATGAGTATGCCCCTATCTGTATCAGCAATCAGGTCTTCAAGTTTCCATTCACCTGGAAGGAGATTCACATTCACCATTCTCACAAGGGGTATCCTGTTATAGGAACTCGCCCTCATTGCACCAGAGGACCTTCTCCCCAGTTTTTGTGCTGTTTCCCTTGATGATAGGTATCCAACGAGAATCCCATCCTTGATTAGATATTCCCTGTGCGCCTTCACACCCTCATCATCCCATCCAAATGTTCCAGGACCGCCTTCAAAGGTGGAATCAGCAACTATGTTCACAATCTCTGAGCCATACCTGAATTTTCCCAGTTTCTCTGTTGTTGCAAAACTTGCTCCAGCATAACTCACCTCAGAACCAAAGACCCTGTCCAGTTCAAGTGCATGCCCTATGGACTCGTGTATCTGGAGATACAACTGGTCAGGTGCAAGAATTATATCATAGATACCTGATGGGCACTGTTCAGCAGAGAGGAGCATAACTGCCTCTTCCCCGACCCTTTCAGCATTCCCTGAAAGGTCAATCTCCTGAATATACTCCCATCCCTTCTGCATGATTACACCACCAGCATATGGATAGGTTCTCACCTGTATTTCATTGGCACCGGGTGCCATTGCCTTCACCTCGCCACCCGTGAGAAAAATCACCTGATGAACATTTGTTCCTTCTGTTGATGCAAAGTATTTTTCAATTCGTCTTATTTCAATCCCAACGTTTCTGACAAGAACACCCTTCACCTTTGATAGGTTTCTGTCCGCCTCAAGCAGAAGATTAATCTTGTCCTTTATGGGAATTTTGAATGGGTCTATTTTTATGTTGCTTTTGTACTCCCCTGTGTAAGTGTCCTCTGGAGCAAGTATAACTGGTTCTCCACCAACAGTACTGCTTTCCTCTGCCAGTTTCACTGCCTCATCAACAACCTTTGTTATTTCTTCTTTGTTAAGGTCAGAACGAGAGGCAAAACCCCATCTTCCATTCTTCAAAACCCTTACACCGTATCCCAGTTCCCAGGTGTCAGCAATACCCTGGGGCTCTCCGTTTCTCAGGTTTACACTCTGGGTCTTTTGATAGACAATCCTCACATCCCCGTAGTCAACATTTTTCATCTCAATTGCATTCATGACATCCATCAAAAAATCCTTCATTTTATCCTCCAGTTTTTCCTTAATTTTGCCCAAAATGAAGAATGTGTCAATAACAAAGTTTTTTGAGAAGATAGAAAAGCATGTATCTTGACAAATCTTTTTTTCAGTAAATAATTTCACCATGGCCAAACTGTTTGAGTATCAGGGAAAGGATGTTATCAAGAAATTCTCTGTTCCTGTCCCCAATGGAAGGTTGTGCAGGAATGTGGATGAGGCACTGGAATTCTTCCGTGAACTGAAATCCCCTGTTGTTCTGAAGATACAACTCTGGAAAACAGGGAGAAAGAAGATTGGTGGGGTGAGGTTTGCAGAGACAGAGGAGGAACTTTCATCCCATTTCAGGGATATGATGGGTATGGAGGTGGATGGTTTTAAGGTGGATTCAATACTGGTTGAAGAGAAGTTGAATATAAGGAAGGAATTCTTTGCAGGGATTATTGTTGATGACAGGGCGTCAAGGCCCCTTGTCCTGTTCAGTTCAATTGGTGGGACAGGGATTGAGGAGATTGCAAGGGAGAATCCCGGTGCAGTGGTCAAGTTCCACGTTGATATTATTGATGGACTCCAGCCATTCATGGTGAGGGAGAAACTTGTTGAAACAGGGCTTGAAGGTAAGGAACTCGTTAAGACCGCTGATGTGATTGTAAAACTTTACAGGGCATTCAGGGAGTATGATGCAAGGAGCCTTGAGACAAATCCACTTGTCCTCACAGAGGATGGGAGGGTTGTTGCAGCAGACTGCCACATGGTGATTGATGACTACGCTGTTTACAGGCATAAAGACCTTGGAATAGAGATTGCAAGGGAGTTTCCCAGACCACCCACTGAACTTGAGAAGATTGCATACAGGGTTGAGGAGTCAGATTACAGGGGAACATTTTACTTTATCCAGATGGTGGAGGATGTTCCACCCGATGGTAAACACATAGGTTTCCATGGTGCTGGTGGTGGTGGGAGTATGATGTCAATGGATGCTGTGCATAATGGAGGCTTAATAATTGCCAATTTCACAGATACAAGTGGTAATCCACCTGCATCAAAGGTTTACAGGGCAGCGAAGATAATACTTTCCCAGCCAAACATCGTGGGATACTTTGCCTCAGGTTCAGGTGTTGCCTCACAGGAGCAGTTCAACTCTGCAAGGGGCTTTGTTAAGGCTTTTCTGGAAGAGGATATTGATATACCAGCAGTCCTCAGGCTTGGTGGGAACTACGAGGAACTTGCCATTGAGATACTTGATAGATATTTAAAATCACAGGGTTATAAGGTTGAGGGTTATGGCAAGGACACATCCCCTGATGAGTGCATCAGGGTACTCAAGGACATGATGGGAGAGGAACCAGTTTTCCATAAGGTCAGGCCTGTTGAGGAGTATGAACCAGAGGGCGATGAGTATGAATTTGAGACAATGACAGGGAAGGTGTTCATCAACCACAGGGTATGTGTTGATTGTGAGGAAAAACCCTGTATAGAGGCATGTTCAAGATATGGAGTTCTGACACTGGAAGAGGGCAAACCTGTTCTTGCACTTGAAAGGGAAGAGGTAAAGAAAGGAAAATGCACAGAGTGTCTCGCATGTGAGATTGCATGCAGGTTCCATGGTAAGGGTGGATTGCACATTGTTCTACCCATTGAAGGGTTGAAGGAATACAGGGAGGGATTGATTGAGCATAATCGTTGACAGCACAACCAGGGTGATGGTGCAGGGTATAACGGGCAGGGAAGGAAGGGTGAGGACAAAGTTGATGAAGGAGTATGGCACCAATGTTATAGGTGGTGTTACACCTGGTAGGGGTGGGCAGGAGGTGGAAAGACTCCCTGTGTTCAACACAGTAAAGGAACTTGTTGACAATCTTGGTACACCAGATGCCACCTGCATATTTGTTCCAGCACCCCTTGTTAAGGATGCTGCACTTGAGGCCATTTTCAACGGTATAAAGTTCCTTTTAATCGTTCCTGACAGGGTTCCACTCCATGATGTGCTTGAGATAAAGGCTTATGCAGAGAGGTTTGGTGCAAGATTTATTGGTCCAAACACACTGGGTGTTTTGAGCCCTGGAAAGGGTGTTCTGGGAATGATAGGTGGAAGGGCAAAGACTGCAAGGGAATGGTTCAAACAGGGGAGTGTGGGTGTCTCTTCCAGAAGTGGTGGAATAACATCTGCAATATCCTATTACCTATCAAGGGAAGGGATAGGTCTATCAACCATAGTGCATGTTGGTGGGGATGCGGTTGTTGGGCTGCCACACCCTGAGATAATGAAGATGTTCCAGGAAGACCCTGAAACAGAGGCGATGGTGATGTTTGGAGAGATTGGAACATCACAGGAAGAACAGGTTGCAGAACTTGTTAAAAGTGGAGTGATTACAAAACCCATTGTTGCATATATAGGTGGTAAGGGGGCAAGGGAGGGGACAAGATTTTCCCATGCTGGTGCCATTGTTGAAGGTGGCAGGGGAACAAGGGAGAGCAAAATCAGGGCATTGAAGGAGGCAGGGGTGAGGGTGGTGGATGAGTTCATGGATATACCCAAAACAGTGAAGGAGATTCTGGGTAAATAAATCCCAGCCCGGACCTTGACATTATGACATTTTACTGATTGCTTCTGGAACCCTTAAAATCATAATTATCCTGCTGAAACTACAGGTGGTTATTTGTTGAATATGTTAGTATTTCCAATGAATTGATTTTATGGTTGACACCATTTTTATGGCTTATATACTGATTACATGGAGTACCTCAGGCTTAAAGGAATATCAAGAAGGGTCCGCATAGGACTTGGTTCTGAAAAACTGAAGAGGGTCAGGATTGTGGTTGATGTAGAGATGGGGGTTGATGCTGGCGAGATTGGTAAGACCGACGACCTATCAAAGGGGATTGATTACAGGGAACTTCACAAAGAGGTCTTTGAGGAGATGGATGGAGAATACACCACAATAGAGGCACTGGGCTACCACATCTTCCAGAGGATTAAGGATAAATTCAATCCCCAGCATCTGTCTGTCATAGTGAAGAAGCCCTATCCACCACTTGAAGGAGAAGTTGAATCAGCAGAGGTGGAGTTCAGGCTATGAGGTACGCAATCTCGCTTGGTTCAAATGATAAAAGCGGCGAATACCTGAAAAAGGCGATTGATGCATTGAAAAAAAGCGGTGAGATAGAGAAGGTTTCACCTGTTTATGAAACAGAACCCTTTGAAACCCCATGCACGGAAAACTTCCTGAATGCATGCATTATTCTCAAAACAGGGATGAGACCAGCGGAACTCCTTGATTTTACCCAGGGTATAGAGAGGAGTCTTGGGAGGACATCAAAGGGGGATAAGGCTTGCAGGACAATAGACATAGACATCCTCCTTGCCATGGATACAATCTTTTTTTCAAGGGACTTGAGGATACCCCATCCAGAACTGCACAGAAGGGGATTTTTCCTTGTTCCACTATCTGATATTGCAGGTGGATGGATTGACCCATTGACAGGGAAGAGTATTAATGAATTGATTGAAGACATAGGGGAAACAGGAGGAATATGGAAAACTGGCATTTCATTGGAATAGAGGGCGTGATAGGGGTTGGGAAGACAACCCTTGCAAATATCCTTGGAAGGAGATTCAGGGCGAAGGTTATACTTGAAGAGGTTGAGGAGAACCCGTTTCTTCCCCAGTTCTATGAAGATCCACAAAGGTATGCCTTTGTGACCCAGTTATTCTTCCTTCTATCCAGATACAATTCACTTAAGGAGATTACCACAAGGGATATTTTTGCAAGGAGGGTTGTCTCTGATTACATCTTTGAGAAGGACAGGATTTTTGCAGCAATAAACCTTGATGACAGGGAGAGGTTGCTGTATGAGAAGATATACACCCTCCTTGAGAGGGACATCCCTTCCCCAGACCTTGTTATCTATCTCCAGGCAGATACAGATGTTCTCCTTGAGAGGATAAAGAAGAGGGGAAGACCGTATGAGATGAATATTGACCCTGATTACATAAAGGTTTTGAATGAGACATACAATGATTTCTTCCTCCATTATAGGAAGGGTCCTGTCCTAATAGTGAATTCAAACAGGTTCAATTTCCCCAGGGATGAGAAGGCAGTTGACCTTCTTGTGGAAAGAATAAAGGAAGTGCAATCAGGCCTGAATTTTTTATCCATGGAGGGATAATGAGGATTGCTACACGGGTGGATGAGATGAAATCCATTGCTGAGGAGTACAGGAAGAATGGCAAAAGAATATCCTTTGTTCCAACAATGGGGTATCTCCACGAAGGCCATCTATCCCTTGTTGATATTGCAAGGAAGGATGGAGACATCTGTGTTGTGAGTATTTTTGTTAATCCCATACAGTTTGGTCCTGGAGAGGATTATGAGAGGTATCCAAGGGATGTGGAGAGGGATGAGAGGCTCCTTGAGCAGAGGGGATGTGATGTCCTCTTCTATCCATCTGCTTCCGAGATGTATCCAGAGGATTTTTTAACAAGGGTGAGGGTGGAGAAACTTTCCAGTATTCTCTGCGGGAAGTCCCGTCCAGGCCACTTTGAGGGTGTTACAACCGTTGTTCTGAAACTGTTTAACATAGTAAAACCACATGTTGCAGTTTTTGGTGAGAAGGATTATCAGCAACTTGTTATAATCAAAAGGATGGTCAGGGATTTGAACCTTGATGTGGAGATCGTTGCAGGGGAAATCATCAGGGAGAAGGATGGCCTTGCTATGAGTTCAAGGAATGTCTATCTTGATCCAGTAGAGAGGAAGCAGGCCACATGCCTCTTCAGGTCAATGCTCCTTGCACAGGACATGGTGAAGGCCGGGATAAGGGATACAAAGACCATTGTTGAGGCAGTGGGAGGGTTCATAAAAAAGTTTGACAGGGCAAGAATAGATTACGTTAAAATAGTGCATCCAGATACACTTGAGGAACTTGAAGAAATCCATGACAGGGCAAGGATTCTTCTTGCCGTTTATTTTGGTAAAGCAAGATTGATTGACAATATGGAGATAGATGTCCCTTGACAGAGAAACCCTGTTAAAGGCAAAAAAGGGTGATTATTCTGCCTTTGAAAAGATTGTCAGGGAGTATTCTGACAAACTTTATGGTGTTCTATTAAGGACAACAGGCAATCCTCAGGATGCTGAGGATGCCCTCCAGGAGACATTCATAAGGGTGTTCAAGGGAATAGAAAGGCTTAAATCAGTGGAAAGTTTTGATGTTTGGCTCATGAGGATTGCTATAAATGTTGCACGTTCACTTGTGAGGAAGAGAGAACCTCCTTACATACCAATAGAGAATATAGAGGAACTTGTTGATGGTTATGCAGACCAGCCGTTTCATGCAATGGATAGAAAGGCATTGAAAAACGCACTTGAGAAGGCAATTTCTGAACTCCCTGTTGAATTGAAAGAGCCCTTTATTTTAAGGGATATTGAGGGAATGAAGGTTAAAGAGATTGCACATGTGCTTGGTATATCTGAATCCCTTGTGAAGGTAAGGGCGCACAGGGCAAGACTCCTTTTGAGAAAGAAACTGGTTGAGTACATGAAGGAATAATCAGAATTCTATCCCCTCCCTTGCCTGAATACCCTTCTGGAAATAATGCTTAATCTCTTTCATCTCTGTAACAAGGTCTGCCCTTTCAATCAATTTATCAGGTGCATTCCTTCCCGTGCAGATAATCTCACATCGGGCATCCTCAATGGACTTTATAAAATCATCCACAGGCATCAGACCTGCAAAAAAGCAGTAGTTTGCCTCATCAAGTATAACAAGGTCAAATTCACCTGATTTTATTGTATTTATTGCATCTCTGAATCCCTGTTTTATTATATCCTTCAATTTATCAGGTGGTTTTGTGGGCTTAAAGAACCCCTCTATACCGTAATGATGAACAGGTATTCCCAGTTTTTTCATAACAACATCCTCTCCACTGTCTCTGGGCTTCAGGAAGTGGTACACGCAAACCCTCAAGCCTCTACCATGAGCCCTTATCCCCAGCCCTATGGAGGCAGTGGTTTTGCCCTTTCCATCACCAGTATATACATGGAGAAAATTTGTATGTTCCATGATTATATAGTAAGGGTTTACAGGATAAAAACAAGGGGGAAATTGGAAAAACGTACTGAATATCCACTTTTAATTTTTTACTGATTTCCAATACATTAAAGTAACTTGTGAAAAATTTATTGTGATTGATTATTAAAATTTAAATCAAATTATCCAAATATTATTAAATGAATAGTAATTATAAAACCCTCTTGACAAATTTTGGAAATCTATTTATATAATATTATCATTAACATAACCCTGTTATTTCCTCTTTATTTTTGCCCTCCTTTCATAGGCCCGGCTATGCCGGGCCTACTTTATTCAATCAGCCAACCTGTTGAAGTCTATAAAGATAACTGTATATGCCTTCCTTTTTTATGAGTTCCTCATGTGTTCCTTCCTCTATAAGTTTACCATTGTGAATCACGATAATCCTGTCCACCCTTTTCAGGGTGGCAAGCCTGTGGGCAATGATTATTGAGGTTCTTCCCTCAATCACCCTGTAGAGTGCCTCCTGAACAAGGTGCTCTGTCTGTGGGTCAATGCTTGCAGTTGCCTCATCAAGCACAAGTATTGGTGTATCAAAGGCAATTGCCCTTGCAAAGGTTATGAGTTGTTTCTCACCCCCAGAAAGCCCCTCTCCACCAATTCCAATAACAGTATCAAGCCCTATCCCCTTCCTCTCCATCACCCTGTCCAGGTTTGATACCCTTATGGCCCTTAGAAGCCTCTCCTCTGGTATATCACAGAAAAGGGTTATGTTTTCCCTGATTGTTCCATTGAAGAGGAATGGTTCCTGATACACGGTTGCAATGTTCTTCCTAAGGTGGAGCGTGTCAATCTCCTCAATATCAACACCATCAATGAGTATTTTCCCTTTCTGTGGAGAATAGAACTTTGTGAGAAGTTTCATAAGGGTTGTTTTCCCTGCACCTGTATAACCCACAACACCTATCTTCTCACCGGGTTTCACAAAGAAGGAAATATCCTTCAATACCCACTCATCCTGATTATATGAGAACCAGACATTCTCAAACTCAATGCCACCCTTGATGGAGGGTTTCTTCCTTCCAGTTCTCTTCTCCTCTTCTTCACCAAGAAGGATGTACACCCTCTCAGATGCGGCCATTGAAGACTCAATCACATTGTACCTCTCTGCAATGTCTGCAATGGGCTGGAATAATTTCTCAAGGTATGATATGAATGCAACAAGTGAACCAAAGGTGATTACACCTGAGAGTATTCCCTTTCCACCAAAGTAGATGAGCAGTGCAAGCCCTGAAAACCTTATAAATCCTATCAGGGGTCTGAAGGTTGCAAAGATTATCAACATCCTTATGGTGGTTTTGAAGTAGTCTGTGTTTATGCCATTAAATCGCTTCATCATTTTGTGTTCCTGAACAAATGCCTGAATTTCCTTTATACCTGATAGGGTTTCGGAGAGGAAAGTGTTTATCCTTGCAAGGTGGTATCTTAACTCCCTGAAGACCCTCCTCACCCTTGTCCTGAATATGAATGTTGTTATGGAGATTATTGGTATCAGAATCAGGGTGATGAGGAACAGTTTTGTGCTCAGTTTTGCCATAATCACCAGGATACCAACAATTACAAATATGTCTTTAACAAAGTAAACCACAACACTGGTGAACATTTCGTTCAGTGTGTTAACATCGTTGGTTGCCCTTGTGACAAGCCGACCAACGGGATTTTTCTCAAAGTAGGATATTGAAAGCCTGACAAGTTTCTCAACAATATCCCTTCTTATTTTCAATGCCACCTTCTGTCCAACAACCTGCAGATGGAGGAATTGCGTGTATGTGAAGAAGAACCTCAAAACAATCAGGAGGAAGAAAATCATTGCAAGTCTTCTCACCTGAAGCATGTTCCATCTTCTCAGGTGGAGTTTTTCTTTCAGGGAGAGTTTTCCAAACTCCTCTGCAGGCACAAGGGCAAGTCCATCCATTTCAATATAACTCAATCCAGGAACCAGGTCTTCCTTCTTTACAAGGTAATACTTCTTTTTTAGAACAATTCCATCCCTCTCCATCTTTTCAAGTTCCCTCTGGTGGAACCTGAATATCTCAATAAATTTCCTGTTCCCTATGTGCATAACGGGTTTCCCAGGTAGTTCCTTTGTTATCTCCCTCACACCAGGGACAATGAATCTGTCAACCCCAATCTTCACAATGTATGGGAGGGAGAGGTCAACACCTGTTGCAATGAGGAGGAGGATAAGGTTTATAAGAAGCTGAAGCGTGAAAACCTTCAAATACCCTGCCATCCATCTATATATCTTTGTATTCAGAACACCGGTTCTTTTACTCTCCTCCAAGTGCCTCCTCCAGTTTCTGTCTTTGATAAAGCAGATAATAAAGCCCCTCTTTCCTTAAAAGGTCCTCATGTTTCCCCTGTTCAACAATCTCTCCGTTGTCCATCACATATATCCAGTCCGATTCCTTTATTGCTGATATCCTGTGGCTTATTATGATCGTATTCCTCTCCCTGAAGTAGTCCTTCAGGTTCTCAAGTATTGCCTTTTCAGTGTGTGAATCCACTGAGGAAAGTGCATCATCAAGTATGAGAACAGGTGGATTTTTCAAGATTGCCCTTGCAATTGCAATCCTCTGCCTCTGACCGCCTGAGAGGTTCACCCCCTTCTCACCAAGGAGTGTATCATAACCATCAGGAAGTTCCATAATCTCATCGTGTATCTTTGCCATCCTTGCAGCCCACTCTATTTTCTCCATGTCTGGTTCTTCAATCCCGAATCCAATGTTTTCCCTTATGGTTTCAGAGAACAGGAATGTCTCCTGTGGAACAATTCCAATCAGGTTTCTCACAGCATCTGGATGGATTTCTTCAAGGGGAATACCATCAATGTAGATACCCTTTGAGGGATAGAATTTTAATATAAGGTTTACAAGGGTGCTTTTACCTGAACCTGTGAGTCCAACAATGGCTGTTTGTTTCCCCTGGAGGAACTCCATGTTTATATCCTTCAATGCAGGTGAACCGTTGTATGAGAATGTGAGATTTTTCAGGACAATATTTCCCTTCAGGCCGTCTTTCCTTCCCTCCTTAGGTATCACAGGCTTTTCCTTCATGATTCTCTCAACCCTCTTAAATGAGGCACTACCCCTCTGGAAGATGTTCACAACCCAGCCAAATGCAATCATGGGCCATATCATCAGGTCAAGGTAATTGAAGAATGCAACAAAGTCTCCAAGCGTGATTCTCCCTGTTATTACATCATAAGAGCCAAACCATAGAACCATACCCATTGACATGGATGCAAAGAGCCAGAGTGATGGGTCAAACATGGACATAAACCTCATAAGTTTTATCACCCTTGAGTAGTATTCAATGTTTGTCTTCTGGAAGGAATTTACAGCACCCTTTTCCTGATTGTATCCCTTTATTATCCTTATACCAGTGATGAACTCCCTCACCTTTTCAGTTAGGAGTGAGAAGCCCTCCTGCTGTTTTTCAAAGTAGTGATGCACCTTTTTACCAAGATAGTAGGTTATGAATGTTAGGGGTGGGGTTGGTATCAGTGCATAGAGCGTGAGTTGCCACCTTATCTTCACCATCATTGTGAGTGAGGCAATGGAGAGGAAAACAGCATCAACAGACGCTATCATACCAATTCCGAGTGCCATCCTTATAGCATCTACATCATTTGTTGCATGGGCCATAAGGTCACCAATCTTCTTCTTCATAAAGAAAGGAGGGTCCATCTCAATCAGGTGCCTGTAAAAATCCTCCCTCAAGTCCCTCTCAACAATCCTTGATGCACCAATAACAAAGAACCTCCACCAGAAGCGGAAGAATGCAATGATGATAGCAAGGAACAGTATAAGTCCAGCATAGTAAAGAAGGGATTTTGTAAATACACCTGATGCAAGACTGTCCACTGCTGCCTTTATAATCCTTGGTATGATTATCTGTACCCAATCAACTATGATGAGGACAAGAATCCCTGCAAGGATTCTCTTCCACATGGGTTTTATCAATCTTAAAAGACCGAAAATGTCCCGCATGATTAAGAGAATATACAAAAGACTCATTCAGTCAATACGTTTTTGATTGACAGGAATACAGAAATTTATTTAATATACAGAAAAAGGAGGATATATGGATTTTGAAAAGCTTTTGAACAGGGTTGAAGGTATAATAAATAAGGAAGGGAAAAGAGACGAGAAACTGAAAAGAATAACAAAACTTCTCAAAAAAGAAGTTCCCCATTATGACTGGGTTGGATTTTATCTTGTTGGGGATGAACCAGGGATGCTTTATCTTGGTCCTTTCACAGGTGCACCCACAGAGCATGTGAAGATACCATTTGGAAAGGGAATCTGCGGTCAGGCAGCAGAGAGGGAGATGACCTTCATTGTTCAGGATGTATCAAAGGAAACAAACTATCTTTCATGTAGTCCTGATGTAAAATCAGAGATTGTGGTTCCCATTATGAAGGGTGAAACGGTGATAGGTGAGATTGATATTGATTCTCATCAGATTTCACCGTTCACTGACAGGGACAGAGAATTCCTTGAAAGGATTGCAGAACTTGTGGTAACCCTTTTTTAATCAAGCCTTGACAATGAACACAGGGATTTTATATTTAAGCAAAAAAGGAGGCGGTATAAGTGGCTGTGAAGATCAGGTTGAGAAGAGCAGGAAGGAAAGGCTTGCCATTTTTCCAGATTATCGTTGCTGACTCTCGTGCCCCAAGGGATGGCAGGTTTATTGAGAAACTGGGCTGGTATGACCCGAGAAAGGATATTTTTGAACTCAACACAGAGAAACTTGAAGAATGGATCGGTAAAGGTGCAATAATGAGTGACAGGGTGAAGGTTCTGTACAGGCTTAAAAAACAAAAGGAAACTTCAAAAGGAGGTGAGAAAGAATGAAGGAACTGATTGAACACATTGCAAAGGCACTGGTTGACTATCCTGACGAGGTTGAGGTAAGGGAGATTGCTGGTGAGAGAACCATTGTTTACGAACTCAAGGTTGGTGAAGGAGACATAGGTAAAATCATCGGAAAGGGTGGAAAGACCGCAAAGGCCATAAGGACCATAGTTACAGCCGCTTCCATGAAGACAGGAAAGAGGGCTGTGCTTGAGATTTTAGAGCCCGCTTCCTAAATGCGTATCAATATCCTCACTATTTTTCCGGAGATGTTCTCGGGTTTTATCTCCGTGGGAATAGTGGGGAGGGCTGTATCAAATGGTTTTGTTGAATTTAAATTCGTAAACATACGGGATTTCGCTACAGACCATTATGGGTCTGTGGACGATTATCCCTATGGTGGGGGGAGCGGGATGGTGATGAGGGTTGATGTTGTGCACAGGGCCCTGTCATCCATAGATGAACCTGGCTACCGGGTTCTTACATCACCAAAGGGTGAGGTTTTTAATCAGAAGATAGCAGAGGAGTTGAAGGAGAAGGATACCCTTACCTTTATATGCGGAAGGTACAAGGGGATTGATGCAAGGATAGAGGTCTTTGTGGACAGGGTTTTATCCACAGGTGATTTTATCCTATCTGGTGGTGAGGTTGCGGCTATGACTATGGTGGATGCAATTGTGCGGCTTTTACCGGGGGTGGTAGGAAAAGAGGATTCAGTGAACACAGATTCCTTTGTATCAGGGCTACTTGAACCGCCCCTGTTCACAAGACCAAGGGAGTATATGGGGATGAAGGTTCCAGAGGTTTTGCTCTCGGGAAACCATGAGAGCATAAGGAGGTGGAGGATAAGAGAAGCCCTGAGAATCACCATGGAGAGAAGGCCAAAACTCCTTGATAAACTTGAGATGGACGATGAAATGAAAAGGATGTTAACCGATTTAAAGAAGGAGAAGGGAGATGAAGGAGATTAAAATGCTGGAGCAGGAACAGTTAAAGCAGGACATACCTGAGTTCAGACCAGGTGACACTGTCCGTGTCCATTACAGGATTGAGGAGGGTGGAAAAACAAGGATACAGAGGTTTGAAGGGACAGTGATTAAAAGGTCTGGAACAGGGATAAAGGAGACCTTTACAGTAAGGAAAATCTCCCAGGGGATAGGTGTTGAAAGAATATTCCCTGTCCACTCACCCAATGTTTCAAAGATTGAGGTTCTGAGAAAAGGAAGGGTGAGAAGGGCAAAACTCTACTACCTGAGAGAAAGAAAGGGCAAGGCTGCAAGGATTAAAGAGAAGAAATGATTGATATTGACTACTGGACAAAGGGTGTGGGCTTCCTCTGTGGAATTGACGAGGTGGGGAGGGGGCCCCTTGCAGGTCCAGTGGTCGCAGCATCTGTGATTCTCCCGGAAGGATGCCATATAGAAGGAATAAAAGATTCAAAAAAACTCTCTCCTGAAAGGAGGGAGGAACTTTTTGGGAAGATTTTGAATAAGGCAATATCCATTGGTCTTGGTATTGTTGAACCCATCCTGATTGACAGAATAAACATACTTCAGGCAACCTATGAGGCAATGAGAAGGGCAATCCTCTCAATGAAGGTCTTTCCTGAGTATGTTATTGTTGATGGTAGACCTATTCCTGGTCTTCCACTTCCACAAGAGGGCATTGTAAAGGGTGATTCTCTATCCATCTCAATTGGTGCTGCCTCCATTGTTGCAAAGGTTGTGCGTGATAGAATCATGGAGATGTATGACCTTATATTCCCCCAGTACGGTTTTGCGAGGAACAAGGGTTATGGAACCAAAGAACATATAGAGGCGCTTTTCAGGTATGGTCCATGCCCCATACACAGGAGGTCATTCAGACCTGTCTCCGAAATATCGTGATATTGGTGAAAAAATTGCGGTTGATTATCTTTTGAAAAAAGGGTATAAAATACTTGAAAAAAATTTTAGATTTGGTAAACTTGAGGTGGATATAATTGCATTGAAGAATGATACAGTGATCTTTGTTGAGGTGAAACGAAGAGAAAAGAGTAATTTTGGCAGTCCAGAAGAGTTTGTTGATGCGAGAAAGCAAAGGAGGGTTATGAAGGTTGCAAAGTTTTATATGTCAAGGAATGGTCTATTTGATACCCACCATGTGAGGTTTGATGTAATTTCAATCACAGGTGAAGAAATTCTTCATATTGAAGGGGCATACAGGGAACATTAAACAAGGAGGTGCAATAGGAGAAGTGTTATGGTTATGTTTGTTTTGTGGATTAAGGTGGAAAAGAAAAAAGGAAAGGAGGTAAGATGAAGAAGTATCTAATCCTACTCATGTTGGTTTCACTGGTTGCATTTGGTCAGTTGAATCTCCAGAGTTTCAGAAGACAGGCCACCTATGTGATTTATGATGACCTTGACAACGCCCTTATGCCAGAGGCACTCTTTGGTATTGAAGGGTGGAGGGTTTACACGAATCTTTCAAACCTCTCAAGCGGAACAGAAAAACTCATGAACAATACCTCTGATAACACGTATGTTTTTGGTATTGTTACCCCGGAAATCGCACCAGGTATGAAGATGGTGGTGATGTATGGAAACACAAAGAATGAATCAGATCTATTCAATTCCAATGAGACCAATATCTTCAGGGACATTGACCATGATGGAACATTTGATTTCAGAAACAGGGTTTATGAGCTTGATGATGCGAACACGGTAACAAAGGAGAACAGAACAATCTTCATGCTTTCAAAAGACCTTGGCGGTGGTATAGTCTCTTTTGAGTACCAGAGAACATCCTTTGTAAGCTATGCTGAATCAAAGGACTCTATAAAGGTAGAATATTATAACCTTCCTGCTGGTGACCAGAGCATGGACTCTGTTATGTGGGAGACTGAGGCTAATGAGTGGGGATATCCTTCCAACAATTTCGGTTTGACCTATACCATGAAGGACCTGAATGGCTACAATGTGGGTATTGGTGCAGGAATTGGTTTTGAGAAGAATATAAACAGCGAAGTGGGTGATGGGTATCACTTCTATGATGCCCAGTATGGTAATGCAACCCTCTATGATAACAGAATGGATACATTCCAGTACAGGGATAATTACAATGTCCCTGTTTTCAACATGAACCTGGGTGTTCACGCATATAAGGAAGACAATGGAAATGTTACAGAATACACTGGAGGGTTCAGTTTTGGAACAGGTTCAGCAGACCGTGATAGCCTTGATAGAGATTGGTATAGAACCCAGCAGACGAATGCCATGGGTAATGTGGAGGTGTACTCACTGGATTCCTATGAATCTGATACTGGAGCTATTTCCTATAAGACCTATTCTGTGTATGCTGGTGGAAGATGGGTGAGAAAACTCAATGACAATCTTTACTTTGGTATGGGATTGGATGTAAGCTACAGCAATTCCACTTATGGTTATTCAGGTGTATGGGTATCAAGAGACTATGAAACATTTGATGACGGGGATAATGAGTTGAATGACTACGATGATTACACATCCCAAACCACATCATGGTTGGAGTATACAAGGGAAGATGTTTACAGAAACTTTGTAATAACTGCTCCTGTTGGTGTTGAACTTGCTATCACGAAGAACAAAAACTGGTTTATCAGGATTGGTGCAGAGGCCAGAAAGTCTTTCTATACAGCTATTTCTAAATTTAACCCCACTGACTATGAATATCCTGTAACGATAGTCCACCACAATGATGGAACAGTTGACACCACCATAGTTGATGAATATACCATATACGGATACAGGAATACGGATTACTCGGAAGACACCCGCACAGATTTTGCATACGGACTTGGATGGCATCCAAATGAGAATATATCCATTGACTTTATCTATATGTTTGCCCCTGGTGGCTCCATACTTGACCTTGCATCCATAAGGGCATTGAGGCTTTCAGCCACAATCAAGATAAAATAAGGAGGTGAATATGCGCAAAAAACTTGTGTTCTTGCTCCCTGTACTTTTGTTATTGGTTCTATCAGTGTCATGTGCAAGAAAAGACCTTTCCCCATATGAGGCTGATACGAGTCATGATGCTGCAGATATGAGTACTGCTGTATTGAACCTTGATGTTTCTGGCAGGCTTATAGACAATAATCTCGCTGTTGGTACTGACCCTGAAGACCAGACATCATGGATAACCATCATGTTTTCAAACAACATGGAAGGCGGGAATGTGGATGTCCATGTATATGAATACACCACATCAGGGATTGATGACGAGGTTGAATTCACAAAGGAGTGGGACCATGGTACATTTGGTTCAGTGCTCCTTCTCAAACCAGCAGATGACCTTGATTACAACCAAAACTATGTATTGAAGATTAATGCAAGTGGAACATCTGATAGATATGGTAAGAAACTTGATAAGGATGGTGATGAGGTTGGTGGAGAGACTCCAGATGACGACTATCTCTTCTATTTTGTCACAAGGAAGTCCGATGGCTCAAATGGTGATGCAATTCCATGGATAGAGGACACACTGACCCCCGTTGTTACCAGCGGTGTTCTTGCCACGGATGGTAGCAGTCTTTATGGGACAATGTATTTTGACTTCAGGGTCTGCATCAGGATTCAGGACCGTACATATAACAGTGGTGGAACAGTTATATACGAAGATATTGATGACAACACTGTGAACGAGAACACGGTGAAGGTTCTGGATTACTATACAGGTGAGGAGGTCAGCGGTAGTGTTTCATACAACAAGGACAATACTTCTCCTCTATACAGATATGTAATCTTTGAACCAGACGATCAATTCCAGCCGAATCATATGTATATACTGAGGCTTTATGCAGGGATTACAGATGAAGAGGGAAATAAACTTTATGAGACCACTCCATACAATGATTATATTTTTGCGACATTCTTTCAGGACCATAATGGTGACACACTTGAGATTGACTTCAGGGCTCCTTATATCATGAACTACCAGACAGACGGTGCATATGGGAGAATATACTTCAACGAGCCAATAGATCACAACACCGTGGGTCCTGCAACAATCTATGCAACAGGTGGGAGGCAGTTGACATATCAGGTCGGCGAGGTCATGTACAACGGTAAACTCGTCTCAGTTGTTTCTGTGTCAAGAGTGGATGGCAACAATATTGCAGGAACCACCGTGACCATAACAGGTGCAATAAAGGACCTTGCAGGTAACCTGAAGGGTTCTGTAAGCACACACACATTCTGATTGAGGAACTTGTAAAAAGGTCAATACAGGCAAAAGAAAGAGCATATGCCCCCTACTCGGGCTTCCGGGTGGGGGCATGTGTTCTCACCCATACAGGTAAGGTCTTTTGTGGAGCGAATATTGAGAATGCTTCCTATTCACTCACAATCTGTGCGGAGAGGGTTGCCATATTCAGGGCGGTTTTTGAGGGAGAAAGGGGTTTTACTGCAATTGCCATTGCTACAGATTCAGATGAATTTGTTTATCCATGTGGTGCATGCAGGCAGGTGATTTCAGAATTCTCTGATAATCCTGATGTAATTCTTATAAACAAAAAGGGTGAAACAAAGACTGTGAAATTCAGAGAGATTTTTCCTGACGCATTCCACCTTAAAAAATGAAAAAACTGGTTATAGGTATCACAGGAAGGGCAGGTTCAGGTAAAAGCCAGTTCTGTTTGTTCCTGAAAAGGCATGGATGGAAGATTATTGAAGCAGACAGAATTGGATGGAAATTGCTGAAAAGGGATGATATAAAGACCGAGATACTCAAGGCCTTCGGGCATAGTGTATTTGAGAATAATGAGGTTTGCAGGGCTAAACTTGGGAGTGTGGTTTTTACATCCATAGATAAACTTAAAACCCTGAACAGAATTGTACATCCAGCACTGCTTGAGGAACTGAAGAAACGAATTGAGCAGGTTCAGGATGGACCAATTGCTGTTGATGCAGCACTCATACCTGAGTGGGGTATAGGTGATTGGTTTTACAGGGTGGTTCTTTTGAAGTCAAATAGATGGAAGGAGAATTTAAGAAAAAGAGGTATTCCAGACGAAATAATCAATGGACTTGAAAAAATCCAGGAAGGTATAGATAATTATAATGGAGAGAATGTCATCATAATTGAGAACAATGGCACCATTGAGGAGTTGAAGAAAAAGGCAGAGGAGTTTATACAGGGCATAAATGAGGTTTGGATTTCACATCTCCATTAGTGGAGGATTTTCAAAGGTTCCAGATAGGGTTCCTGATGGGTGTGGAACCCTCCAGATATTCCCTTCAAACCCGAGGGGCTGGAAAAAGAAACCCCTGAATAAGGATGATGTTGAAGGGTTTAAAATCAGGGTGAAGGAGAAGGACCTTTCACCTGTTGTGGTTCATTCCACCTATCTTCCGAAGATAAATACACCCAAGAAGGATTTGAGGGAGAAGTCTATTGATGCCTTAAATCAGGAGATTGAGCGTGCTGAAGCACTTGGGGGTGATTACTTTATAATCCACCTTGGTGTAAAAGGTGGAGAGATTGAACTTTTGAAGGATACACTGAGTAGGCTTAAATATAGAACAATTATGATTCTTCTTGAGAACACCTGCTATTCAAGGTTTAAGGATATGGGTATAATCATGAAAGACTTTCCAGATATGGGGTTGTGTTTTGATACAGCACACGCCTTTGAGGCAGGTTATGACTTTAGAAGGGAGGATAAATTCAGGGATATGCTGAAAGAAATAGATGACCACATAGGCACAGACCGATTAAAATTGATTCATTTAAACGATTCAATGACCCCCCTTGGAAGCAAGGTTGACAGGCACTATCATATTGGGAGGGGATATATTGGGGCATTAGGGTTTATCAATATATTCAGGGATGAATACTTTTCTACACTTCCCGGGATAATGGAAACACCAGGGTGTGAAGGGTGTGATGCAATGAACCTGCGTGCTGTCCAGTATCTTTCACAGTACTGAGTGCCGAGCGTTCACAGGTTCACGACCATCCAATCTCCCACTTGACAACTCCCCTGATAATCCTATACTATCCCTATGTTCAGGGTATATCTTAGAGAGCTTGCCTCTGGTGAGGTAAAGAGGGTTGTTAACTTTACTGCCAGGGATGTTGATGTTGAGGAGATGGTTGGAAAGGGGCAGGCAAGGGTTGAAATCAGAAAGACTGGAAGTACTTATAATCTGAAAGGTACTTTGACCTTCAAACTCAGACATCAATGTGCAAGGTGTCTTGAGGAGTTTGAAAGGGAGTATGAGGAGAAGATGGATTACATCTTCAGAAGGGGCAGTGAAAGGATGGCAAGGGAGATAAGGCTTAAAGGTGAGGACCTTGATACATACTACATCATTGAGGACCATATAGACCTTTTGCCACTGTTTCATGACACCATCCTCCTTGCCATACCCATGAAGCCTCTTTGCAAGGAAGATTGCAGGGGTCTATGCCCTGTTTGTGGTCACAATCTCAATAAAGGGGATTGTGAGCATGTGAAGAACAAAGAGAAAGAGATAGACCCAAGATGGGCTAAACTGCTTGAAATAAAAACGGAGGGATGATATGCCAGTACCAAAGAAGAGACAATCAAAGGCAAGGGTGAGAAAGAGAAGAACCCACTGGAAGATTGGGAAACCCACACTTGTTAGATGCCCTAAGTGTCATCAGTTTATGATTCCACACAGGGTTTGTCCCCACTGTGGATACTATGCAGGAAGGCTTGTTGTAAAACAGGTTGAGGAGGTATGATTGATATTAGCCCTTGATGCAATGGGCGGTGATTATGCACCTGAAGAGATTATAAAGGGTGCTGCCATGGCCTGTGAGGAGAGCCATGGTGAACTCAAGATAGTCCTGATAGGTGATGAGAAGAAAATCAGGGAGTTTGACATACCACCCACTATGGAGATTGTGCATACAGATGTGGTTATTGGTATGGATGAACACCCTTCAGAGGCATTCAAGAAGAAGAAGGATTCATCAATAGGGATTGGTATAAGACTCCAGAGGGAGGGAAAGGCCGATGCCTTCCTATCTGCTGGAAACACAGGTGCAGTGGTTGCCTTCTCTCTGCTCCTGCTCGGGAGGATTAAGGGTGTGAAGAGGCCTGCACTTGCCACATTTTTTCCGGCGATTGATGGATACACACTTGTGCTTGATGTTGGTGCCAATTCTGATGTAAAGCCAGAGTATCTTTACCAGTTTGGTGTTATGGGCTCTGTTTATCTGAAGAAGGTTTATGGGATTGAGAATCCGAGTGTTGGTCTTCTTTCAATGGGAGAGGAGAGGATAAAGGGCTCATCACTTATACAGCAGGCACACCAGATGCTTGAGGAGGGTGCAAAGAAGGGCCATCTCAACTTCTATGGTAACATTGAGGGGCATGATATACTTGAAGGCAAAACCGATGTATGTGTGGTTGATGGGTTCACAGGGAATGCCGTGCTCAAATTTGGAGAATCCCTTGTGAGTTATATCATTGGACACCTGAAGAAGGCTGCAAAGTCATCATTGAGGGTTGGGCTCGGTGCTCTTTTAATGAAGCCAGCCTTTGTTGAACTACTGCAAAAGGTTAACTATGAAGAGTATGGAGGCGCTGTTCTTCTGGGTGTTGATGGTATCAGTGTTGTTAGCCATGGAAAGTCAAAGGCAAATGCGATAAAGAGTGCAATTAACCTCACCTTAAAGATGTACAGGGAGAGGGTTAATGAGATAATCAGGGAGGAACTTGAGGCATGAGGGCGTTCCTTTTTCCTGGACAGGGCTCACAGAAGGTTGGAATGGCAAAGGATTTATACAATGAGTTTCCCCTTGCCAGAGAGATAATGGATGAGGCAAACAATTTACTTGGTTTTTCACTCACAGATATTATGTTTAATGGACCTGAAGAGGTTCTGAAGGAGTCAAAGAACACACAGCCAGCAATACTTCTCCATTCCTATGTTGTTTACAATCTGATTAAGGATAAACTTGGATTTGATGCAACGGCGGGTCATTCCCTTGGAGAATACACTGCCCTGCTTGCTGCGGGTGTTATCTCGTTTGCTGATGCACTCCACCTTGTGAGATTCAGGGGAGAACTTATGTCAGGGGCAGGACAGAAGAGGGAAGGGACCATGGCCGCCATTATAGGGCTTGAAAAAGGTGATGTGGAGAGTATTGTTGAGGAGTGTGGGGAGGAGGGAATTATCGTTATTGCCAATTACAACGAACCACATCAGTTTGTTGTTTCAGGGGAAAAAACACCTGTGATGAAGGCGGTTAAACGTGCAAAGGAGAAGGGTGGAAGGGGCATACCTTTAAGGGTTAGTGGTGCCTTCCATTCCCCATTGATGGAGACGGCAACAGAACCATTTTCAAAGGTTCTCACAAGGGTAGAATTCAAAGAACCTGATAAATCCTTCTATGCAAATGTAACAGGGAATAAAGAGAATGAACCTGAAAAGATAAGGGAACTTCTATCAAAACAGATAACAAGCCCTGTCAGGTGGACAGACACTATAAAAAATATGATTGAGGATGGTGTCCATGAGTATGTTGAACTGGGTCCAGGTAATGTTTTAACAAAACTTGTCCAGAAGATTTCCAGTGATGTTCAGGCATATAATATCTCTAATGCAGAGGATGTAAGGAGGTTCCTTGATGCTTGAAGGAAGGGTTAGTATAATTACTGGTGGTGCAAGGGGTATAGGCAAGGCAATTGCAATGGAACTGGCTGATGCAGGTTCTGACATAGTTATATTTGATGTGCTTGATGAAGGGGTTGATACTGCCAGAGAGATAGAGAAAAAGGGAAGAAAGGCAGGTTTCTATAAGGTTGACATAACAGACCTTGATGCTGTTAATAGTGTTGTGGAGAAGGTTCTGAAGGAGTTTGGCAGGATTGATATCCTTGTGAACAATGCGGGTATCACAAGGGATACACTCCTTATGAGGATGGAGGAGTCCGATTTTGACCTTGTAATAAAGGTTAATCTGAAAGGAACATTCAACTGCACAAAGGCTGTTTTGAAGCCCATGATGAAGGCAAGGTGGGGCAGGATAATAAATATATCCTCAATCATTGGGCTGATGGGTAATGCTGGACAGGCCAATTATGCAGCATCCAAGGCCGGTATCATTGGGTTTACAAAGTCGGTTGCAAAGGAACTGGGTAAGAGGAATATCACGGTTAATGCCATTGCACCCGGTTTCATCAGAACACCCATGACCGAGAAACTCAGTGATGAGGTTAAGGAGAGTTATTTTAAACTTATTCCACTGGGTAGATTTGGAGAACCTGAGGATGTTGCAAAGGTTGTCAGGTTTCTTGCATCGGATGATGCAGGCTATATCACCGGTCAGGTGATACAGGTTGATGGTGGACTCTTAATGTAAAAAGGAGGTAAGGTATGGATCAGGCAAAACTTGAACAGGAAGTTAAGAAGATCATCGTTGAGCAACTCGGTGTTGATGAATCACAGGTAACCCCCGATGCCCATTTTATTGATGACCTTGGTGCTGATTCCCTTGACACAGTGGAACTCATAATGTCCCTTGAAGAAAAATTCGGGATCAAGATCCCTGACGAGGACGCTGAGAAACTGGACACGGTCGGAAAGGCCTTAGAGTATATAAAGTCCCACATAAAAGAGTAAAGGAAATACAAAAATGAAATACCGGGCTGTGGTAACAGGGCTCGGGGTTGTTTCCCCTGTGGGAAACAGCCTTCCTGAGTTCTGGAAATCTATATGTGAAGGTAAGTGTGGCATCTCAAGAATAGAGCGTTTTGATGTGAGCAGTGACGAGTTCTCTGTTAAGATTGCAGGGGAAATCAAGGATTTTGACCCCAGGAAGAGGATTTCTGACCCAAAGATACTGAAGAGAAGGGATAGATTCACTATTTATGCACTGTACTCTGCAATGGAGGCAATTGAGGATGCAGGGCTGGACCTTGAGACCCTGAAAAAGGAGAGGGTTGGAGTTATAGTTGCCTCTGGTATTGGTGGGGTTGAGACCTGGGAGCAGCAGCACAAAAGGCTTCTTAACCTGGGGCCTTCAAGGGTTAGCCCATTCTTTATACCAATGCTCATCATAAATACAGCCCCAGGGTCAATTGCCATTCACTTTGGATTGAAAGGTCCAAACTTCTCTGTTGTCTCAGCCTGCGCATCATCAGGTCATGCAATTGGTGAGGCACTCAGGAAGATACAGTTTGGTGAGGCAGATGTTATGATTGTGGGTGGTACGGAGGCACCAGTCACACCACTCGCAATTGCTGGTTTCAGTGTGATGAAGGCACTTTCAACAAGGAATGATGAACCTGAAAAGGCATCAAGGCCATTTGATAAGAACAGGGATGGTTTTGTTGTATCTGAAGGCTCTGCAATACTGATTGTTGAAGAACTTGAACATGCAAAGAGGAGGGGTGCAAAGATTTATGCTGAACTGGCAGGGTATGGTGCTACTGATGATGCATTCCACATCACTGCACCTGATGAAACAGGAGAAGGACCAGCAATGGCAATGAAGAGGGCAATTGAGGATGCAGGGTTGAAGCCAGAGGATGTTGATTACATAAATGCACATGGAACATCCACTCCCCTCAATGACAAGATAGAAACCCTTGCAATAAAGATTGCACTTGGAGAACATGCCAGAAAGGTGCAGATATCCTCAACCAAGTCAATGACAGGACACCTGCTTGGTGCCACATCTGCGGTTGAGGCAGTGGCAACAGTGATGACCATAAAGGAAGGATTCATTCCACCCACCATAAATTATGAGGAACCTGACCCTGATTGTGACCTTGACTATGTACCCAATCAGGGCAGAAAGAGCGAGGTGAATGTGGCTCTCTCCAACTCCTTTGGTTTTGGTGGACATAATGTTTCATTGCTCTTCAAGAAATACGAGGAGGAACAATGAGGATAGTGGTTTGTGTAAAACAGGTTCCAGACCCTGAGAATGCAAAGATGGACTGGGAAACAGGAACTGTTGTGAGAGAAGGTGTTAAGAACATCATAAATCCCTTTGACCTGTATGCCATTGAAGAGGCATTGAGGATAAAAGAAAAATTGGGTGGTGAGGTGATTGTCATATCAATGGGTCCTCCCCAGGCAGAAGAGGCATTAAGGGAGGCGATTGCAATGGGTGCGGATAAGGCAATACTCATTACATCAAGGGATTTTGCTGGTGCAGACACCCTTGCAACCTCATATACACTCTCACAGGCAATAAAGAAAATCGGGGATGTTGACCTTATAATATGTGGTAAGCAGGCAATAGATGGTGATACAGCACAGGTTGGTCCTGGTGTGTCTGCACACCTTGACCTCCCACAGATAACCTTTGTTGGAAAGATAGATGAGATAACAGAGGATAGGATAAGGGCAGAGAGGATGGTTGAGGGTGGCTATCAGGTGGTGGAATCCCCACTTCCATGTGTTATCACAGTGGTGAAGGATATAAATATCCCCAGGCTCCCTTCACTCAAGGGTAAGATTGCTGCAAAAAAGGCGGAAATCCCCCAATGGGGACCAGAGGATATTGATGCAGACCCAAAGAGGATTGGTGCAGCAGGTTCTCCAACCATGGTGGAAGAGGTCTTTGCACCTGAACTGAAAAAAGAGGGCAGGATATACAGTGAAGACCAGATAGAAGAGGCGATTGAGAAGGTGATTGAGGCAATGGAAAAGATGGGGGTTCTCTGATGGATATCATTGTAAAGAAGGAAAAATGTGTTGGTTGTGTTCTTTGTTCCAATGAGTGTCCCTATGGTGCTATCACACTTGTGGATGAGAGGCATGAACTTGAGGAAGGACTCAAGGCAAAGTTTGCAGTCAGGCTTGCTGTAATTGACAGGGATAAGTGCACCTACTGTGGACAGTGTGTTCCTGTGTGTCCATTCGGTGCAATTGAGATAATCAGGGAAGAGGCGACCTTTGAAGGTAAGGAAGAATATAAAGGGGTGATGGTCTTTGGTGAGATAAGGGATGGGATACTTGAAACATACACCTTTGAATTAACAGGTAAGGGAAGGGAACTTGCTGACAAACTTGGTGTTCCCCTGACAGGGGTGCTTATAGGTAAAGACCTAAAAAAGTATGCACAGGATATGATATACCACGGTTGTGATAGGGTCATACTTGCAGAGCATGAATCACTTGAACACTTTCTTGCAGAACCGTACACAAAGATTCTTACAGCCATTATAAGTGAATACAAACCAGAGGTTTTTATAGCAGGTTCCACAACCATGGGAAGGGCACTCTTTTCAAGGGTTGCAGCAAAGATTGGCACAGGGCTTACAGCAGATTGCACAGGGCTTGATATAGATGGAGAGGGAAATCTAATACAGACAAGGCCTGCCTTTGGTGGTTCTGTGATGGCACGAATCAAGACACCAAATCACAGACCCCAGATGGCAACGGTGAGGCCAAGGGTTTTCAAAAAGGCACCAGAGGATAGGTCAAGGACAGGTGAGGTTATAAAGTTTCCCCTTACAGAGGATATGCTCACCTCAAGGGTGAAGTTCATTGATTACATTGTTGACGAAACATCCCATGTGAACATAGAGGAGGCCGATGTTATATTCTCCGGTGGAAGGGGAATAAAAGGGCCTGACAGCTTCAAGATGCTCTTTGAACTGGCTGACATGATAAAGGGTGCTGTTGGTGCATCAAGGGTTGCTGTGGACGAGGGATGGATACCCTACTCCCATCAGGTTGGTCAGACAGGTAAGACAGTTGCTCCAAAGATGTACCTTGCCTTTGGTATAAGTGGTGCAATCCAGCATCTTGCAGGTATGCAGACATCTGATTTTATTGTTGCTGTGAACAAGGACCCTGAGGCACCGATATTCAAGGTGGCGGATATAGGTATTGTGGCAGACCTCTTTGAGGTTGTTCCCCTTCTGAAGAAGAAACTGGAGGAAAAACTGAAGAATGCCTGAATCAAGAATCTTTTCTGTTCCAATAGAAGAGGAGATGCAGTCCAGTTATCTGGACTATGCAATGAGTGTGATTGTTGGCAGGGCACTTCCTGATGTGAGGGATGGATTAAAGCCTGTTCACAGGAGAATACTCTATGCAATGCATGAGATAGGTCTTCACCACAACAGACCTTATAAGAAGTCAGCCACTGTTGTTGGTGAGGTTCTTGGTAAGTATCATCCCCATGGTGATGCTGCTGTTTACGATACCCTTGTGAGAATGGCACAGGACTTTTCAATGAGGTATCCCCTGATTGATGGTCAGGGAAATTTTGGCTCAATTGATGGTGATGCAGCAGCAGCATACAGGTATACAGAGGCAAGGCTATCAAAGATAGCAGAGGAACTCTTAAGGGATATTGACAAGGATACGGTTGATTTTGTACCAAACTTTGATGAAAAATTGAAGGAGCCTGTTGTTCTACCAGCAGGCTTCCCCAACCTGCTTGCGAACGGTTCATCGGGTATTGCAGTTGGAATGGCAACAAACATTCCACCCCATAATCTTAATGAACTCATAGATGCACTTATTTACATAATTGACAATCCAGATGCAGAACTTGATGACATAATGAAGTTTATAAAGGGACCCGACTTTCCCACCGGTGCCATCATAATGGGTGTGGAGAACATCAGGAAGGCCTATGAAACAGGTAATGGCTCAATCATTGTTGAGTCGGCTTATCACATAGAGGAAGGAAAGAGGGGGAAAAACAGCATAGTTATAACAGAGATTCCCTACCAGGTGAACAAGGCATCCCTGATAATGGAGATAGCGGCACTGGTAAAAACGGGCAAGGTTGTTGGAATATCCGATATAAGGGATGAATCAAACAGGGATGGTATAAGGATTGTGCTTGAACTGAAGCAGGGTGCACAGATAAGGGTGATACTGAATAAACTTTTGCTAAAGACAAAACTGAGAACAAGTTATGGTATAAATCTTCTTGCCCTTGTTGACGGGGTACCAAGAAGGCTCTCTCTCCTTGAGATGCTCAAACTTTATCTTGAGCATAGAAGGGTTGTTGTTGAAAGAAGGTCAAGGTTTCTGCTTGAAAGGGCAGAGAGAAGGGCACATATCATTGAAGGGTTGAGGAAGGCTCTTGACCACATTGATGAGATAATAAATATCATTCGTTCCTCAAAGGATGTTCCCACTGCAAAGGCAAAACTGATAAAGAGGTTTGAATTTTCAGAGGAACAGGCACAGGCCATCCTTGATATGAAACTTTCAAGGCTTACAGGGCTCGAGAGAAAGGCGCTTGAGGAGGAATACACAAAACTCATCCAGGAGATTGAAAGGCTAAAAAGCATACTTGGTTCAAAGGCGATACTTGACACGGTTGTGAAGGAAGAACTTGAAAGGATAAAGAAGGAGTTTGGTGACCCGAGAAGGACACGAATAATGAAGAGCCTCCCTGAAAAACTTGAGGAAAGGGATTTGATAAGGGAGGAGGATGTTGTAGTCACCATCACCCATAATGGCTGGATAAAGAGGATGCCACTCTCAACATATAGGGCACAGGGAAGGGGTGGTAGAGGTGTTCTCGGGATGGACCAGGGGGAGGATGATTTTGTTCAGAGGGTCTTTGTTGCCTCCACCCATGACAGGATGCTCATCTTCACTAACAGGGGAATATGTTATGGAATAGATGTTTTTGAACTCCCTGAGGGAAGCAGGGTATCAAGGGGCAAACCCATTCTCCAGTTGATAAACATTCCAAAGGGTGAACAGGTAAGGGGTGTGGTATGTGAGAGGGATTTGAAGGATATTTACATAATTATGGTAACAAGGAATGGAACTGTGAAAAAACTGAGGGGTGGTGACCTGAAGAATGCACACAGGGGTGGTATCAGGGCAATGGGAGTGGTGGAAGGTGATGAGTTGATTGATGTGAGTGTATTGAGGGGTGGTGAGGATATAATACTTGTTACAAGGAATGGGATGGTTGTAAGGTTCCCTGAAGCACAGGTAAGACCAATGGGGAGGAGTGCAAAGGGTGTGCGTGGAGCAAAACTCAGAAAGGGAGACCACATAGTTTCAGTGATAATCCCCAATGGAGAGCCTCATATCCTGTTTATTACAGAGAACGGGTATGGTAAGAGAACACCAGTTGATGAATTCAGGAAGATTGGAAGGGGTGGAATGGGTGTTATTGGTATAAAACTATCCGAGAAGACAGGCAGGGTTGTTGATGCAATATCCTCAAAGGATGATGACCAGTTGATTATAATCACCACAGGTGGAAAGATTCTGAGGATGAAGGTGAAGGAGACCAGGATTGCACACAGGAGTGCCAGTGGTGTGAAGATGATAAACCTGCTTGAAGGGGATAGGGTTGCTGATGTGGCAAGAATACCAGCAGGTGAAGAGGATTGAATTTTACTCTGGCATGAAGGCGGATGAATCTCCCCGCAGGATATCTACAGAAGAAGGGGAGATTTTTGTTAAGAGGGTGATTGAACAGGGAAGAACAATGGATAAAACAGGTGAAAGGGGAATGTTTTTTGTTTTTGAGGATACAGAGGAGAGAATCTTTAAACTTATATCAAAGGGGGGTGTATGGCAGATATTCTTGTGGTCATAGGAAGTAAGTCAGATATGCCAAAGATGATTGAGTGTGAGAAAATATTGACAAAGGAAGGTGTTTCTTATGATCTGGTTGTTTCCTCCGCACACAGAGACCCTGAGAAGACCTCAGAACTGGCAAGGTCTGCAAAACAGAAGGGATACAAGGTAATAATTGCTGCAGCAGGTTATGCAGCAGCCCTCCCTGGATTTATTGCATCCGTGACAGACCTTCCTGTTATAGGTGTTCCACTATCCGCATCAACACTCAATGGAATGGACTCCCTTCTCTCAATTGTTCAGATGCCATCAGGCGTTCCTGTGCTCAGCGTTGGAATAGATGGTGTGAAAAACGCCGCACACGCAGCCATAAGAATCCTTAACCTGCTCAAGAACAAAACATAACCCCGATTTTTGTAAAAGCAATTTCCCATATTCATACAAAGAAACACCATCCTGTTAAAAAAATTTAACTTAATCTACAAATACCCTTTATTTCCAAATAAAGACGTTCTTTCTTGTATAAAAATAAGACAAATTTTATGTTAATAAAATTAGACAAAATAACATCCCCTGTGCTTGCGTTGTTTTTATAACTTGCTGGTTTTTAATAAATTGATTTCTGGCACACATTTTGCACACCCACCAGAAAAAGGAGGTGGGTATGGTTTTAATTCTGGTTTCAATGTTAATTCAAATTGACAATATTGGTCTGGTCGGGGATGGTTCTCTTCTTGCTACTGGTGAACCCTCTGTGTCTTCTATATACAGGGAACTTAACTTTTCAGGTCCTGTGAAGATAGATGTCATACCTGTTGTTTCTGAAACACTGTACAATGTTGGTGAGATACCTCCTGCGGTTGGGAATGTTAAACTTGATGCAGTGATAAAAGAGGTAAAGAAGGCACCAGTTTACCATGAGGACAGGTTTTTCCCTGGAATGTACTACAAAGTTCTATCAAGGGGTTTCAGGGGAGATAGGTACGTTGTTAATCTGGTTCTCTTTCCTGTTCAGTATAATCCAGTGAAAAAAATGATTGTGAAGGTTAAGGAGTTCAAGGTTGTTGAAACACCATTGAATATAAACAGAACAATTCTTCCCGGGGATAAGAATGAGATCAACACGCCAGGAAAATGTGATATGGTTATTATTACTGATAGGAGATTTGTCCCTGTGCTGGATAAACTCAAAACATTCAAGAATTCCATGGGAATTCACACGAGGATTGTAACCCTTGACTGGATATACAGCAACTTCAATGGGGTTGATAACCCTGAAAGGATAAGAAACTTCCTTAAATATGCCTATACACACATGGGCGTGAGGTATGCACTCCTTGGGGGGAATGAGCATATTGTTCCTGTGAGGATTGCCTATTGTGGTTCACCTTATTACAGGGGTGAGATAATAACCGACCTTTATTACGCAGACCTTGATGGAGACTGGAACCGGGATGGGGATGGGAATTTTGGAGAACCTGAAGATAGTGTTGACGGTTATCCTGACATTGCTATTGGTAGACTTCCATTTGAAGATGAACAGGAATTTGAGGATTATATAGATAGGATTAAGGTTTATGAAAAGGGGTATCCTTTCAGGAATAACCTGGTGTTTATGGGAGCATCTGTTTACTCCCGGACAGATGGCTGGGGACAGAGGAACTGTGAAATTATTGTGGATAGTATCCCATATAAATTCAGGGATTTTATAAAACTTTATAATCCACTTGCCGATACTGTAAACCATGCCTGGAAGGGAGATGAAATCCTTAATAGATATAATGCCATTGCGCAGTTATCATCAGGGAGTAATATAATTGCTCATTTTGACCATGGTGATGTATGGTACACAGGGACAGGTATAATACTTGGGGGGAGTAAGGTTTATTCATCCGATTTTCAGAACATGGGCATTAACGGTGTGATGCTTTCTGTTTCCTGCTATTCAAATGCATGGGACAAGGAGAGTTTTGGTGAGGGATTTTTGAAGTTTTCAGGGCTTGGGTATCTTGGGAATATCAAGAGTGGCTGGACACCCCAGGCAATTATGGAGAGGGCATTCTTTGAGGGGATTTTTAAGGACAGCCTTTACAGGCTGGGAGACCTGTGGATGAAATCACTTGTAGGGGATATCTACTTCAGGTATGCCTTCCAGTTGCTGGGTGACCCATCACTGAGGGTATGGTGGAGACGGCCTGATTCACTTTCCTTCTATTCACTCCCTGTAAATCTCAAACAGGGTGCAAATTCAGTGGGCTTCGTTGCAGAAGGTGAAGAAAAACCTGCCTCTGGAGAGGGATTTATATATCAACCATCATCAGGGGTGTTTTATTCAACACAGATTGTCAATGGAGAGGGGAAGATTGTTGCAACCATCCCTGACACAGGGATAGTCATT
>Ga0190359_1000152_pt1 | contig 45123 bp, 45 predicted proteins | sample 48721823_MG_FD_161269 | JGI IMG/M metagenome (GOLD analysis project Ga0190359, IMG submission 161269) | Hydrothermal vent microbial mat bacterial communities from Southern Trench, Guaymas Basin, Mexico - 4872-18-2-3_MG | ecosystem: Environmental > Aquatic > Marine > Hydrothermal vents >...
TTCAACTGTGTATTCCTTTCCATCAATCACCACTTTGAACTTGCGCGCCATTTTCTCGCTCCCTTCCAACCACTTGTTCGCCATGTTGAGAAAGTTCTACGCTCCTTCCTTCGTCTTTCAACGACAAATTCTTCGTTTTTGAAAAACGTTCCCAAGACTGCTGAGATAATGGCAATGTGCTCTGCTGGAATTTCTCCTTCTACAGCTACTGGTCTGGCTTCTTTCCTTGAAGGAGAGGCAATCTTTCTTTGCTTCGATAGGAGAGACATGAGTCGAAAGATTGTAAACAATATGGCAAAAATCAAAAAAACAACCGTTAATCCCGTTAAGGTAAAGGATAAAGTGGTCACTCAAATCACCCTTGTTATAAAGGTATGTTGCCATGTTTCTTCTTTGGTCTTGGTTCAACCTTCGTCTGGCTGAGATTTAGAGCATCACATATCCACTTTCGTGTTGAACGAGGATCTATTACGGAGTCAATGTATCCTCGTGAGGCGGCCACATATGGATTTGCAAAAGCTTTTCTGTATTCACCAACTAATTCTTTGCGACGTGCCTCAGGATTGGGTGATGTCTCTATTTCTTTTTTGAATATTATGTTTGCCGCACCTTCAGGTCCCATAACAGCGATTTCTGCGGTGGGCCAAGCGGCAACCATATCTGCTCCCAAATGTTTACTTCCCATGGCGATATAAGCACCGCCGTAGGCTTTTCTAAGAATGATTGTTATCTTTGGAGAAGTAGCTTCGCTGTAAGCGTAGAGGAGCTTTGCGCCGTGTCTTATGATTCCTCCATGCTCTTGATGAACTCCCGGAAGATATCCAGGTGTATCAACAAATGTGACGATAGGAAGACCGAACGCGTCGAGAAATCTGATAAATCTGGATGCTTTATCGGATGAATTTATGTCCAAAGCGCCAGCGAGAACAGAAGGTTGATTAGCGATAATTCCCACAGAAATGCCAGCTATACGCGCGAAACCCGTGACGATGTTTCTCGCATAATGCTCGTGCACTTCAAGAAAAGTTCCTTCGTCTGCAACGCTCTTGAGAACGTCGCGAACATCATAGCTTTTGTTGGACTCAACAGGAACAAGATTGAGCACCTCTTCTGGGAGATCTAATGTGAAATTTCCTTGAATTCTCGGGGCTTCTTCAAGATTGTTCTGGGGTATATACGACAAAAGCTTTCTCACTATCTCGGCGGCTTGCTCATCGTTTTCAACCATGAAGTGAGCATTTCCACTCTTTGTGTTATGAACCAGGGCTCCCCCAAGGTCTTCCTGGCTTATCTCCTCACCCGTTACCGCTTTTATGACACTCGGACCGGTTATGAACATCTTGGCTGTCTTTTCAACCATGATGACGAAATCTGTAATTGCTGGTGAATAAACAGCCCCTCCCGCACACGGACCGGATATTACCGTTATCTGTGGAATCACACCAGATGCCAGCGTGTTTCTGTAGAATATACCTCCGTAACCGTATAGAGAATCGACTCCCTCTTCTATTCGAGCTCCTCCTGAATCATTTATACCGACAACCGGTATTCCAAGCTTCATAGCGACGTCCATTACTTTCATTATTTTTTTCGCGTGCATTTCGCCCAGCGATCCGCCCTTTACGGTAAAATCCTGTGAAAATATCGCGACTGGCCTTGAGTTAATTTTTCCAATGCCCGTTACAACACCGTCAGCTGGCAGATCTGCCTTTTCCATTCCAAATGCCGTGCTTCTGTGTTTCACGAATTTGTCAAGTTCGACAAATGAGTCTTTATCCACCAAGCAGTGAATCCTTTCTCGAGCAGTGAGTTTTCCTTTTTGATGCTGCTTTTCTATTCTTTTTTCTCCCCCACCGAGTTCGATGTGTTTTTCCATTTCTTTTAAATTTTTCAAAAGATCTTCCATTTTCAGTCCTCCTTGCGCTTTCTCTGAACCAGCTCTATCAATACCCCACCTGCAGTTTTAGGGTGCAGAAAGAGCACCTTTGAATTTCCTGCCCCTTGCTGAGGAGTCTCAGATAGTGGTCGAAGTTCATTCTCCTTTGCAAACTGAGCCGCGTTCTCAATGTCTTTAACTTCAAAAGCTATATGGTGTATTCCTTCACCTTTTTTTTCGATGAACTTCGATATTTCTGAATCTTGACAAATGGATTCAAGCAGTTCTATCCTGCTGTCTCCAACCTCAAGCATACATATTCGTATGCCGCGGTCGGGTATTTCCTCTTCTTCTGCTATTTTCAGACCGAGAAAATCTCTGTAGAGCTTTAATCTTTCTGATATGTTCTTGACCGCTATACCTATATGATCGATTTTGATAGTTTTCATCCTGTAACCTCCTCAAAAATGGGGTGTGAAACCCCTAAGCCGCGCTCTCATCTTTCTTCTCACGTGTCTTGTTCTTGAAATTGTCTTCTGTAGAACTCCCATTTTTAGTGTCAGTACAGTAGAAACCGCTGCCCTTAAAAACAACTCCTACTCTGCTTATTGCTTTCTTCATTTGCTTTCCACACATCTCGCATCTGACTTCTTTTGCGTCATGGATGGAATGAAAAACACTCTTCTCTGAGCCGCAGTTGTCACATACATATCTGTAAAAGGGCATTTGGAAGCACCTCCTGTTCTTTGATTTGTTTTCTACCCATATTTTAGCAGAAATAGTCAGCAGATGACAGCAGGGTTATCCACCTTCTTGGGAGATTGGAAAAGGTCTGTGTGCTAAAATATCTGAAAGTAGATTTGTGTTTCAAAAGGAGGTAATTTGTGTGGCATCGGTGAACATAAGCATAATAGGGGCTGGTAGCGCGGTTTTTTCAATGCGTCTTGTGAACGATCTCTGCAAAATGAAAGGTTTATCCAAAAGTACGGTCACGCTTATGGATGTGGATACAAAAAAGTTGAAAACAGTTCAGTCTCTGGCAATGAGGTATGTTCATGAGGTTGGAGCTGACATAAAATTCAGGTCTGAGACGAATTTGGAGGCATCTCTGAAGGGAGCAGATTTTGTGATCAACACGGCCCTGGTTGGAGGGCACAGTTATCTTGAAAAAGTTCGAAGAATATCTGAAAAGTACGGCTACTACAGAGGAATAGATGCTCAAGAATTTAATATGGTTTCTGATTACTATACCTTTACCAATTTCAATCAGATGAAATTCTTCGTGGAAATAGCACATTTGATGGAGAAACACTGTCCAAATGCCTGGCTTCTTCAAACCGCGAATCCGGTCTTCGAGGGAACAAATCTGATTCGACGGTGTTCAGAAATACCAGTAGTTGGAATATGCCATGGGCATTACGGCGTCAACGAACTTGCGGAGTCGCTGGGAATGAACATGTCTGATGTCGATTGGCAGGTAATTGGTTTCAATCATGCGATATGGTTGAACAGATTCGTATGGAAAGGCAGGAACGGTTACGAAGTTCTCGACGAGTGGATTCGTGATAAGTCACACACTTGGAAACCCAAAACACCGTTTGATGCGCAGTTGAGTCCAGCGGCAATTGACATGTATAAATTCTATGGATTAATGCCCATTGGCGATACGCCGCGGAACGGTTCTTGGAAGTACAACTACGATCTTGAAGCAAAGAAAAAGTGGTATGGGGAACCGTGGGGAGGGGCTGATTCCGAATTGGGATGGGCGTGGTATCAAAAACAACTTGAAAAGGTGAGACATGCCATATCTTTTCTTGCATCCAACAAGTTGATAAGGCTTCTTTCTCTTGAAACGTACCTGAATTTCCTGCCTGAAAGCGAAGCATCTGAAGAATTGCGCAAGGGAATCTCCGTTTTTGCTTCTCCTGACGCTTTAAGTGGAGAACAGCACATTCCATTTATAAACTCCTTAGTAACAGGTGATCCTTGCAGACTGGTATTGAATATTCCCAATAACGGGACCATAGAGTCTATTCCCGATGATGTGGTAGTTGAGGTTCCCGCATTGGTTGATGGTAAAGGTTACCACCCTGAAAAAATAGAACCATCTCTTCCCGACAGGATAGTCAACATGTATTTGTTGCCCAGAATGATGAGAATGGAATGGGCACTTGAAGCTCTTCTTTCAGGAGACAAACGTGTGCTCGTTGAAGTATTGATCAGAGATCCCAGAACAACATCTGTGGATGCTGCGAATAAGGTTATAGAGGAGATCATGCGCCTGGACGAAAACAAAACCATGTGGGAGCATTACAACGGTAACAAGTTTGCTTTTTATTCGACTTGAGCGGAATCTTTTGTGTTATAATGCTTAGCGTAAACAACATGAAGGGAGGTTCACTCCATGAGAAGATTTTTCGTTCTTATGGTTTTGGCGATATCTATTCTGTCCTTAGCTCAGATCAATTTCGATGTGTTTGGATCGTACGCTTTCACGATTAGCGCCACGCCAACTGAAGCCGCGAGTATCACATATGTTTCCGGAGGAATTCAAGCAATGTATGAAGTGTCTGAAGGTGTTGAAATAGGTGGAGGAGTGGGAATAGCGTATTTCTTGGCTCCTTCCACGTCGCTGATCTCGGATTTTCTTGGCGTAGAGAACGCTTCACTTGCACTGGATGTGCTTGCAAGCGCGAAGTACTCGCTTCCAATTGATGACTTTTCCATGGTGACCATAAGAGGTTATGGGGGAATCTCACTGCCTGGTTTCAACTTCCAGTCTATGGGATATGTCGTTGGTATAGGCGTCTACTACACATATGACATGATAGATTTCAAGATAAGTGCCGGGGGCGGGATCGAAATGCGCACCTATGGAACCTCAAACTGTACCTCGATACCTTTAGGAGTTTTAGGTTCTTTTAGATTCTAAAAAATATGAAAGCCCCGGAAACACCGGGGCTTTATTATGGTCAGGTGAAAGATTTTTCATGAGAGAACTTTCACGTGGGCGGCTTGTGGTCCTTTCGGACCTTCCTGAATTTCGAATTCAACTTCCTGACCGTCCTTGAGGGTTTTGAAACCGTCCATTTCAAGCGCTGACCAATGAACGAAAACGTCTCCACCCTCCTCTTTTGTTATGAAACCATACCCCTTTTTGGGGTCAAACCACTTAACTGTTCCTTTCATAACACTATTCCTCCTCGCAACAGGTAAATGGCCCTTGAGGGCGTAAACAATTATACGCTTGTTACGTGTTAATGTCAAAACCCGCTACGCTGGTAGTAGCCAACTCACTGTTAAAAAGTAGACAATTATTCCAAACACATCCACAATAGTTGTCAAGAAAGGGCCAGCCATAACTGCTGGATCCGCTTTGAATATCCTTGCAGCAAAAGGTAGTAACGCACCAACGATATTCGAGAAAATGACAACAACTGATAAAGCTACAGACACAGCGAAGCATATCTGCAGACTGGAACTTATAAGCATAGATCTGAAAAACAGAATTGCACCAAGAATTGCGGCTATGGAAAGTCCTATTAGCATTTCCTTGAATAGAACTTTCCACCAGTCTTTCAATTTAATTTCATTAAGAGCCATACCTCTGATGATCAGAGCGGAGATCTGAGAGCCTGTGTTCCCACCGGTATCCATCATTGTCGGTATGAATGCCGCTATTACAGGTAAAGATGCCAAAATGTGTTCGAACCTGGCGATAACATTCCCATTCACACTTTCTATTAGTAACAAAGCGACGAGCCACGGCAATCGTTTCACAAAGAAATGCCATGGCTTGACATGAAAATAGGAGTTGTATGTGGTTCCCATGGAAGCCATTCTTTGAATATCTTCGGTTGCTTCTTCATCTATGACATCCACTATGTCGTCAACAGTTATAATTCCTATAAGGCGTTCCTCGTTGTCAACAACGGGTAGAACTATGAGATCATATTTCTTCATTATCTCGGCGGCTTTCTCCTGGTCATCTGTGGCATGCACAAAAACTGGTTCTGTTTCCATTATTTCTTCGACGTGCTTTGAAGGATCAGAAAAAATCAGATCCCTGAGCTCTAAAGTTCCAAGGAGTTTCCTTGTTTCATCAATCACCATAAGCGTATAGACAGTCTCTTTATCTGGACCTTCTTTCCTAACTTTCTCCAGCGCCTCATTGGCAGTCATCTGAGGTTTGAGTTCAACACACTTTGGTGTTACCAAGCGCCCGGCTGAGTTCTCAGGAAAGTTCAGTATTGACAGAGTCAACTCTCTGTCTTCTGGAGAGAGATAGGAAAGAAGCCTGTTGACAACATTGGCGGGCAACTCTTCAAGAAGTTCTGTTCTGTCATCGGGGTCCATAGAAGAAATAATTTCTCTTAATCTCTCTTCTTTGAAAAGATTTATTAGGGCAATCTGGTCATCGTACTCCAATTCGCTGAAAACCAGGGCAGCCTGGTCTTTCTGAAGAAGACGAAAAACAACTATCTTTTCATCTGGGGGGAGTTCATCAATGAGCTCGAGTATATCTGCGGGTTCCTGTTGCTGAAGCACTGTCTTGAGTGTTCTAAAATTCCCGGATTCAATCAGTCCCTTGATGTCCAACTGCACCTTTACTTTCATCTGTGCACCTCCTTAGATAGTTATGGTGGCAAATCGAAGTTGCTACTGACACTTTCCAAGATTCTCACCTCCACTAAGTAAATACAAAGATATTTTATTCGATTGGTATTTGAAATTGCGAGCGCCACAGTGAAGTTATGATGGTCCTTGTGTTAAAGAAAATTAACAACTCTATATGATCTCGCTCGCCGCTTTTCGGAGTCTGTTCATGACAGAGAAAAGAATTCCACGTGGTTCAAATCCCAGTGCAATGGCGTGTCTTTGCGGTAAGTTGTCAACTGTTCTCAAAGCGTGGAAGAGGTTTTGTGCAATTGTGAACGGCTGCTCTAATGTTCCCAAAGTTATTACGTGTCTGTCTTTGAAGCTTTGGGAGTCTTCCAGAGAGCAGAGGATGACGGCGTCGGGGTATTTTTTCAAAGCGGTGTCCAAATTCTCTCTGTTGATCACTAAGACAAGGGGCTTACGTGGCGCGTAATGTCGGTAAGACATTCCAGGTGCCAGAGTCTTCTCTGGCTTCATTTCAGAAGCAACCACAAACTCTGGTATCTTTATATCTGGCAATGTCTTTCTTATGTCTTCAACAGTGGCAGCTCCTGGTCTGAGTAAAACCGGGGTGTCGCGGGACATATCCACTATGGTTGACTCTATTCCCAAGGGAGTTTCTCCTGATTCAATTATTACATCCACAAGCCCATATAGATCTTCAACCACATGTTCTTCCCTTGTTGGACTTGGCCTGCCAGAGAGGTTTGCACTCGGAGCTGCGATGGGAGTTTCCGACAACTCTATGAGCATTTGAGCAACGGGGTGACTGGGCATTCGCACAGCTATAGTTTCCAATCCACCTGTAACTTCTTTTGGCACTGCACTTTTCTTCTTAAAAATGAAGGTAACAGGTCCTGGCCAAAAGGTCTTGAGAACGCTTGTTTTTCGCGAAGCTGAATCTACTACAAGATCTTGAAGTTGATCAAAATCACAGATGTGTACTATAAGTGGATTGTTTGTCGGGCGTTTCTTTATCTGAAAAATTTTCAGAACGGCATTTACATCGAAGCAGTTGGCCCCCATGCCGTAGACTGTTTCAGTTGGGAACACAACTACTCCACCTCGCTTAACAACCTGCGCGGCTTTTTTCATGGTTTCCTCGTTGGGATTAAGAGGATCCACCTTCAGCATCATTGTCATGTTATTTCCTCCCAAATGTTATTCTACATCGCAACCTGAAATATATGTCTTTGAGTATACTATTCAATGGTATAATGTGCATAAGCATATGTGAATTTATTAACAGGAGGTGGATTTTTTGAGCGATACCTGTGCGACAGGAGAAAAGCTCTTCAAAGAGCTTGACCAGTTCATTGAGGAATCTGGCAGCACACCGGATAGGCTCATAGCGGTATTGCAAAGAGCTCAAGAGCTCTTTGGATACCTCTCACCGGAAGTTCAAGAACACGTTGCTGAAAAACTGAAGATACCTGTGTCTCAAGTGTACGGTGTTGTCACATTTTACAATTTTTTCTCAACTAAACCCAAAGGAAAATACCAGATAAAGGTTTGCTTGGGAACCGCGTGTTACGTTAAAGGTGGAGACCGTGTTTTCGAGAGATTTCTTGAGGAGTTAGGTGTCGAAGCGGATGAACCAACTAAAGATGGCCTCTTCTCTGTACACGCTGTTAGGTGCTTGGGTGCTTGCAGTATGGCTCCTGTTGTTTTGGTGGGAGAGCAAGACTTCTATGGAAAGGTGAAGCCAGACATGGTTTCCAAGATTTTGAAGCATTACTCTGAAAGGGGTGCTTAACGTGTCGAAAATAAAGAGTTTGGAAGACCTCATGAAGATCAAAGAAAAAGCGGTGAAGGATCTTCAATTGAGAGACACCAATACCAGAGGAAAGATAACAGTAGCCATGGGAACGTGCGGTATTGCGGCTGGTGCAAAGGATACATTGAAAGCAATCGTTGATGCGCTGAATGATTTGAATATTACGGATATTTCTGTGGTTCAATCAGGATGTATGGGTCTCTGTGAAGTTGAACCTACAGTTGAAGTTCGTCTGTTAGACCGCGAACCGATTGTGTATGGACATGTAACACCAGAAAATGCGCGGAGAATTGTCAAACTCCACATTGTGGAAAACCAAATTGTCAGTGATTTGCTCGTGAGGAAGGGAGAAATCTAAAAGAGGTGATTTTGAAATGGCGCTAACAGCGAACACGATATTGATATGTGCCGGAGGTGCTTGTATATCCTCAGGTGAGGAAAGCGTCAAGCAGGCTCTGGAAAGAGAAATAAGTAAATATGCTCTTCAGGATGCTGTGAGAATCGTTGAAACGGGCTGTATGGGAGCTTGCAGTCTTGGCCCACTTATGGTGATTTATCCTGAGGGAGTGTTTTATCAGAAACTCACGCCGAAAGCAGCGCAAGAGATAGTTGAAGAACATCTGCTGAAAGGTCGCGTTGTTGAAAAGTATCTTTACAAAGGGCCAACTGGGGAAGTAGTACCACAGGTCGCCGAGAAATTGCCCTTCTTCTCCCGCCAAGTGAGAATAGTCACCAGAAATGTTGGATTCATAGATCCCAAGAATATTGAAGAGTACATCGCTCGCGATGGGTATTTCGCTCTGGCGAAAGTTCTTCGTGAAATGACCCCGGAAGAAGTTATAGAAGAAGTTAAAAAAAGCGGATTAAGGGGAAGAGGTGGCGCAGGCTTCCCTACAGGATTGAAATGGGAGCTCACAAGAAAGGGGACATCTCAGAAAAAATTTGTGGTTTGCAACGCCGATGAAGGAGATCCAGGGGCTTTTATGGATCGTTCAGTTCTTGAGGGCGATCCCCACACGGTTTTAGAAGCCATGATTATCGCTGGATACGCAATAGGAGCTAACCAGGGTTACATTTATGTCAGGGCAGAATACCCACTTGCCATAGAGAGACTTAACACAGCCATATCACAGGCAAGAGAGTACGGTTTCCTTGGATCCAATATTATGGGTACGGAGTTCTCGTTCGATATCGAAATCCGTATCGGAGCTGGAGCCTTTGTTTGCGGAGAAGAAACAGCTCTTATAGCTTCCATTGAAGGGAAACGCGGTCAGCCAAGAGTCAAACCGCCGTATCCCGCTGAGCGCGGCGTTTGGGATTGCTCCACTTTGATCAACAATGTTGAAACATTTGCTAACATTCCACCCATAATATTGAAAGGAGCAGATTGGTTTAAGAGTATTGGAACAGAAAACTCGCCGGGAACAAAGGTTTTTGCTTTGGCAGGAAAAATTGTGAACACCGGTCTTGTGGAAGTTCCAATGGGAATAACCCTTAAGGAACTGCTCTACGAAATAGGAGGAGGTTCCTCAACTGGTAAACCAATAAAGGCTGTTCAGACGGGTGGACCGAGCGGCGGTTGTATTCCAGCGCAGTATTTTGACACACCTGTTGACTACGATTCCCTTCAAAAATTGGGTGCAATAATGGGTTCAGGTGGAATGATTGTTATGGACGAAGACGACTGCATGGTTGATGTCGCTAAATTCTTCTTAGAATTCACAGTTGATGAATCCTGCGGGAAGTGTACCCCATGTCGGGAAGGAACAAGACAAATGCTGCGAATTCTTGAGAAGATAACCTCTGGTGAGGGAACTGAGGAAGATTTGTATGAACTCGAGGCACTCGGCGAAACGATCAAGGACACGGCGCTTTGCGGATTGGGACAAACGGCACCCAACCCGGTCTTAAGTACTCTTGAGTATTACAGAGATGAGTACGAGATGCATGTGAAAGAAAAGAGATGTCCCGCACTGAAGTGTAAGGATCTTACTCGTTACGTGATAGATGAGAGCAAATGCGTTGGATGTACTGCGTGTGCGCGTGTTTGCCCTGTTAATGCGATTTCTGGTGAAGTTAGAAAAGCCCATGTGATAGACAACGAAAAGTGCGTGCGTTGTGGAAGCTGTATAGAGGTTTGTAGGTTTAATGCTATAAACAAAGTGTCACCTTGAGAACTGAAAGGGGGGCAACAATGAAAGTGGATCTCAGTGAGGTACGCAAAATTGTTAATCAGGCAAAAACAGAATCACTGCAGGAAGGCGATATGCTTGTAAACATTTTGCACTGTGTTCAGGATCATTTTGGAAACTTCATTCCACCTGAAGCTGCGGAAATTGTGGCTCAAGAGCTGGACATCCCACTTTCTAAGGTTTACGAAGTTCTTACCTTCTACACAATGTTCTCGACCAAACCAAGAGGTAAGTACGTTATACGTGTTTGCGTCAACTTGCCGTGTCATGTTACAGGTGGGCGGCAGATAATGGAAACACTAAAGGAAGAACTCAAGATTGATGTGGGTGAAACCACAGCGGATGGAATGTTCACTTTGGAGACAACGAGCTGTCTCGGTTTGTGCGGAGTTTCACCGGTGATAATGGTGAACGACACTTATTACGGTGATCTGACTCCCAAGAAGGTTCGAGAAATAATAGAGAAGCTTCGCGCTGGAGGTGATGAGAAATGAAACCTATTTTAGTTTTAGTCTCAGTCGATTCGAACAGTATTCTGCTGGGCGCGAGGCAGTTTCTGAATTACTTGAGAGAACAAATAGCTGAGTATAACCTTTCCGACACAGTGGATGTTCTCGAAACCGGAACGATGGGAGTATACACTCAGGGAGTAGTTATGGCAATCTTCCCGGATGACGTTTACTACGCCGTGAAAGACAAAGAAGATGTCCACAAAATTGTTACGGAACACTTGCTCAAGGGAAGAGAAGTCCTTGATCTGACCCTTCCAAAAGAAAAACTGAAGTTGTTTGTTGAAACAGCTCCTGTCTCTAAGGAAACTCGAATAGTTTTGCGGAACGCAGGTCTAATTGATCCAAAAAGCATAGACGAATACATAGCAAGGGATGGTTATTTTGCTCTGCAAAAGGTCTTAACTGAGATGAAACCTGGCGATGTCATAGAAGTTCTAAAATCTTCTGGCCTAAGGGGAAGAGGTGGTGCAGGCTTTCCCACAGGTCTTAAATGGGAATTCACAGCTCGAGCCAGTGCCGATCAGAAGTACATAGTCTGTAATGCAGATGAAGGTGAACCGGGAACATTCAAAGACAGGTTAATCATGGAAGGGGATCCACACTCAGTTGTTGAATCCATGATAATTGCAGGCTATGCCACAGGAGCCACGAAAGGTTATATATACATTCGAGGCGAGTACTACGGTTCCGTTGATAATATCAGGAAAGCTATACAAGATGCTTACGAGTACGGCCTATTGGGTAAAGATATTCTTGGCAGTGGATTCTCTTTCGATCTTTCGGTTAGACTTGGAGCTGGCGCATACGTTTGTGGAGAGGAAACAGCATTGCTTGAATCTATTGAAGGAAAGTCAGGAAGACCCCGCTTGAAACCGCCTTATCCTCCCACTTGCGGCCTATTTGGTAAACCCACGGTTATCAACAACGTCGAGACTTTGGCGAACGTTCCGTCGATAATTTTGAATGGCCCGGACTGGTTTAAGAGTTTCGGAACTGAAAACTCTCCAGGTACCAAAGTTTTCTGCCTTGTAGGGGATGTTGTGAGAAGAGGAATAGTGGAAGTTCCAATGGGAGCGAGTGTTAGAGATCTCATCTACCGCTTTGGCGGGGGCTTGATCGGTGGCAAAGAGCTTTACATGGTTCAGACAGGAGGAACAGCGGGAACTTTTGTGGGTGTCGACAAACTCGATGTGCAACTTGATTACGATTCTTTTGCAAAATATGGAGTTTCGATAGGCTCGGGCGTTATACTTGTTATGAGTGAGGATGTTTGCCCTGTTGACATTGCGCTCAACACCATGGAGTTTTTCCTGCATGAGTCATGTGGAAAATGCACGCCGTGCCGTGAAGGAACGAGATTAGCTGTGCAAACACTCAAGAGGATCAGTAAAGGAAGAGGGAAGAAAGAGGATCTGGACACTTTGAGAAGCATAGCAAGCGTAACGCAGGAAGCGTCTTTGTGTGGGTTAGGACAGAGCATAACCGTTCCACTCACATCGATCGTCAACAACTTTCAAAAGGATTTTGAGGATCACATAGGAGCTGGATCATGTCCGCATGGTGTGTGCCATTTTGAGAAGTCGAGATCAAAGTCTAAGGTTCGTAGGTGATTCGCTGTTCACAGCGAATCACCTTTATTTTCAGGATGCTCGACCTTGAGGTCGAGCATTTCTTCTAACATCACTGAGTCTTTGAAAGCATCACTTATTTCATAAAGGTAGGCATTTTTGGATCTCTTTCTTCGCAGAATACCCATCTTGTGAAGAGATCTGAGAACAAAAGAGGAATCTCTTCCCCTCATTTCATCTATCGTTTGTTTGCTACACGGACCATTTAAAATGACTGCAGCAATTACTTCAAGTTGAGAAGAGGTCAGTTTTGAGTAAACGTTCTTGACAGACTTGGCTACAAGATCTGCGCAATTTGCCTTGGTATAGAATCGGTAAAATTGCCCCATCTTTTTCAATTCCACACCGTGAGATGGATCCAGAAAATGTTGCCTTATTTCCTCGAGCAGAATTTGTAGCTCTTCTGGCTCTCTGCCTGTCCACTTTGAAAGCTGCTCAATGCTCACGCCTCTTGTTGCAAAAATTAGGGCTTCAATTTGCGCTTTCAAATCCACTATTTTTCCTCCTCTTCACCCATATGCTATTGCCGTCTTCGACGAGTTCAACTTTTCCAAGGAACACTAGCTCGAGTGTTGCCAGTAAGTAGATAATGATCTGATACCTGTTCGATCCTCTTCTCAGTATCTCTGCAAGTTCAACTTGTGTGCTGTTCAAAGTGGCGATTATGTTTTCCATTATTTCTTCAACATTGAGCGCTTGCTTTCTTATCTTGTACACATTGCTACGAATCTTGAGTTCTTCGACCACTGACTTAAAAACCTTAGAAAGCCTTTGTTCATCTATAAAAGGCACTGGTGGTAATCTAACGGGAACGCGCTTTCCCACTTTGGAAATACTATTCCTTAGATCATCGGCGAGATTCTTGATCTTTTCATAGAGCTCAATTTTTCGGTAGATCTCCTCTTTCTGTTTCTGGAGTTTTTCGATCTCTTTCGGTTCTATGCTGGGAAGCATGTACTTGGATTTCAGCTCCATAAGGGTTGCCGCAGTAGTGAGAAAATCAGAAGTTAGCTTCAAATCCAGCTTTTTCATCTGCTCAACATATGAAATGAATTCGTCGGCAAGCTGCGAGATAGGGATATCCCTAATGTCAACTCTTTTTTTTCGAACCAGGTATAGCAACAAGTCCAAAGGGCCCTCAAAAGCCGGTAGTCTGAAGAGAAATTCCAATTTTTCACCTCAGAAAAGGAGGTTCATTGCCTCTCTCACTTCACTCATTGTTTGAGCAGCGATCTTTCTTGCTTTCTCATTCCCCTTTCTTATTACTTCTTCGACGTAGCCTGGAATGTTGTCTATCTCCTGGAATTTCTTCCAGATCGGGTGAAGCTCCTTTTCCATGTTAGAGAGGAGCAACTTCTTACAATCTACACATCCTATGGATGCTGTCGTGCATCCATCAACAATCCATTTACGTTCATCGCTATTGGAGCCGAAAGCGACGTGATAACTCCAAACAGGGCATTTCTCGGGATTTCCAGGATCTTTTCTACGCTTCCTAGCAGGATCAGTCATCATTGGAAGGATCTTATCCCTTAACTGTTCAATATTGGCATCAAGTGGTATGACATTGCCATAGCTCTTGCTCATTTTTCTGCCATCTGTTCCCGGTAGCTTTGGCGTGCGGGACAGAATGGCATCTGGCTCGGGAAAGACATTTTGATAAAGTGAGTTGAATTTTCGAGCTATTTCTCTGGAAAGCTCAACGTGGTAGACTTGATCTTCACCAACAGGTACACCGTCTGCTTTGTACATGAGAATATCGGCAGCTTGAAGTACTGGATAGGTCAGAAAGCCAGCGTTAGAGAGATCTTTGTAATTCATTTCCTGTTTCAATTCCTTGTATGTTGGCACTCGCTCAAGTCTGGAGACAGGAACAATCATTGAAAAAAGCAGTGCAAGTTCCGCGTGTTCCTTTATGGCCGATTGAACAAAAATAACGGACCTATCTGGATCAAGTCCACAGGCAAGAAAAGATCTTACTACTTCGATTGTGAGTTCTTTCAACTGTTTTGTTTCTGCGTAAGAAGTTGTGAGAGCGTGCCAATCAGCGACGAAATAGAAGCAATCGTTTCCTGCATCTTGAAGCGCCTTCCAGTTTTTCAAGGCACCTATGTAATTTCCTACGTGTGGTCTACCTGTAGGTCTCACGCCACTGAGAATTCTCAAATCTTATCACTCCTTGCCGCATTGAGTGCTACCCTGTTCATAAGTACTGAAGTTGTAACACTTCCTACACCGCCGGGAACGGGCGTTATCCAAGCCTTTTCTTGTACTTTGTTATCCACATCTCCAACTATCTTGCCTTCAACAACGTTTATACCCACATCAATAACGATGGCTCCTTCTTTTACCATTTCTGGTTTCAAAAACCCAGCTCGCCCCACCGCAACTACAACGATATCCGAATCTTTTGTTATGGCCTGAAGGTTTCGGGTTTTCGTATGGCAAACCGTAACTGTAGCGCTTCTTTCGCGCTTCAACAGCATCAATGAGACCGGCATTCCAACCGTTGGGCTTCGGCCGATGATTGTGGCCTTCTTTCCCATAATCGACGTGGATCTTTCAAGAATTTCAATCACCGCTTGAGCGGTGCACGGAGAAAACTGTTCATGGCCGTAAATCAACATCCCGAGGTTGTTAGGATTTCTCCCTTCGATATCCTTGTTTGGATTAACGAGTTGCACAATCTCGAGTTCACTTTCTTTATCAGGCAAGGGATGGGAGACAAATATTCCGTGAACAGAAGAATCCTTCGAGCATCTTTTAAGAAGCGCTTTCAGTTCGTCGACATCCGTCGCGATGATCATTTCGTATTCTATTCCCAGTGAAGAGGCTTTCTTCTTTTGACTTTTCAGATAGGAAATGGTTCCACTATCCGGGGCAACAGCGAAACTCACAAGCTTCGCTTTGACTGAGGTTTTACTCAAGGTGTCCTTAGTGTTGGCATCAATTTCATTAGATATAGATTTGCAATCAATCAGCAAATTACCGCCCCCCTAAGTTAGAAAAGTCCCGAGATATTACCATTTTCATCAATATCAAGGTAAAGAGCATTTGCATTCTTACCCAAGCCGGGCATTCTCATAATGTTACCCGCTATGACTACCACAAAGCCTGCTCCCGCGGAGAGAGAAATATCTCTGACCGTGAATGTATGCCCTGTTGGAGCTCCAAGTTGTGTCGCATCGTCAGTAATTGAGTACTGAGTTTTGGCGACAATCACCGGAAGATTTCCAAAGCCCTCTTTTTCAAGATCAGAAAGAGCTCTTTCAGATGAATGTGTGTAAACAACATCTTTTGCCCTGTATATTTCCCTCGCAAGTGTTTGAATCTTTTCTTTCAGTGAAGATTCCCAGGAATACAAAGGCTTGAATCCAGTGCTGTCAGCCATTTCGGAAACCTTTTTTGCAAGATCAATCGCACCTTCACTGCCCTTTTCAAAAGCCTCGTTGACTGAACCAGGAACGCCCATTGCCTCCAATTTTCTCATAACGGCTTCGATTTCTTTTGATGTGTCTGAGTGAAATCTATTCAATGCCACTACAACTGGTAGACCAAATTTTCTCATATTTTCAATATGGACTCTGAGATTTTCAAAGCCCTTTTCAACGGCTTCTACATCTTCGTTTTCTAAATTCTTCAAACCAACGCCCCCGTGGTATTTCAACGCCCTCACTGTAGCCACTACTACAACACAGGAGGGTTTTAAACCAGAAAGAGGCGAAACAAAATCGAAGAATTTCTCAGCTCCAAGATCAGATCCAAATCCTGTTTCCGTAATAACGTAATCTGCCAATTTCAGGGCAAGTTTGGTTGCAATAACTGAATTTGTGCCGTGTGCTATATTGGCAAAAGGTCCGCCGTGGACAAAAGCAGGGGTGTTTTCTATTGTTTGAACTAAATTAGGATCGATAGCATCTTTCAAAAGGACGGCGATAGAACCTTGAATGCCCAGGTCTGCCACACGGATTGGCTTTCTTTGTTTGGACCAGCCGATAACGATTTTCCCCACTCGCTCCTTCAGATCTGGTATGTCATCAGCTACGCACAGGGTGGCCATGATTTCAGATGCAGCGGTGATTATGAATCCGTCTTGTCTTGGATATCCATTTGCGCGCCCACCAAGGCCCACGATGATCTCTCTCAAAGCACGGTCATTCATATCCATCGTTCGTGGCCATGATATTCGTGTTTGATCTATGTTGAGTTTATTTCCGAATTTGATATGGGCGTCTATCATTGCCGAAATCAAATTGTGAGCGCTTGTAACGGCGTGGATGTCTCCGGTGAAGTGTAAATTGATATCCTCCATTGGAAGAACCTGGGAATAACCACCACCAGCTGCGCCTCCTTTTATCCCTAAAACGGGGCCCAATGAGGGTTCTCGAAGTGTCACTATTGACTTGTGTCCAATTTTGTTCAAAGCCATTGATAATCCAATGCTTGTGGTAGTCTTGCCTTCTCCCGCAGGAGTGGGTGTCATAGCTGTCACTACGATGAGATTTCCATTTTCTGTAGCAATTTCTTTCGAAAAACTGTGAGATACCTTCGCAACGTGTTTTCCAAAATTTCTGAGATACTTATCGGGAATGGAGATCTTCGAAGCTATTTCCTCTATTGGCTTCAGAGAAGCTTCCCTGGCGATCTCAAGATCCGATTTCATAGAATCGCCCCTTTCATAAATAGAGTTTCTCCTCTGGAACAGTTGTTTTAGCTATCTTATCTAGAACGCCGTTCACAAATTTTCCACTGTTTTCCGTTCCATACCGTTTGGCTATTTCAACAGCCTCATCTATGGTCACTTCAATGGGTATATCCATTTCAAAAAGCAGCTCATAAGTCCCGAGCCGCAGGACATTTCTATCTACAGAGGCAAGACGGTCGATGCTCCAGTTTTCTAAGTGCTGAGAAATAACTTGATCAATCAGCCGTGCGTTTCTTGAAAGTCCCTGAATATATCTCCGCGCGTCTCTACGAATAGATGCAGTCTTTTCGCTTCCCAAGACTTCGCTTAGAACATCTTGAATTTGCTCGTTTCTGAACTCATTTTGAAAAAGTGTTTTGAAAACGAGTTCTCTCATTCGACTCCGTCTTGTCACAAAATTGCCTCCTGATTAGTCTGAAAATTTTGGTTCTTCTTCATCGATATCTGATTCTTCAAGTTCTCCTGGTTCTTCAATGTCTTCCACGACTACATTTACTGATTCGACTGTGAGTTCTGTCATCCGTTCAATATCTGATTTAACCTTCTCCATAATCTCATGGGCTAACTCTGGTATGGGCTTTCCAAGTGGGACGCTTATCTTCACACTCACGGTTACTGAATCAACGGGATTTCTGTCAATGCTCAGGCTTTTTCTTATCTTCTTCTGCTTCTTGTCGTTTTTCTCTATTCCCAGAACTGAAAAGATGCTTCTTGCGGCTATTTCTTTCACAACGTTATCAGAAATCTCAATGCTTCCCATCTCATTTGTTGTCATAAATATCCCTCCTTTTTCCAAAATTTTTATGCACGTTCAACGTATTCCCCTGTCCTTGTATCAACTCTTATGTACTCATCTGGCTGAACAAAGTAGGGAACAGTTATCTTCAAGCCTGTCTCAAGTAATGCGGGCTTCCCTCCCCCAGAGACAGTGTCACCCTTAAAAGATGGTTCAGTCTTCACAACTTTGAGTGTTACAACGTTTGGTAGCTGAATACTAATAGGTCTATCCTCGAAAAGCACGAGGTTCAGCTCCATGCTTTCTGTTAAGTACAATCGAGCGTCTCCGATTTCGTCTTCTGTGAGGGCATACTGTTCATAAGTATCGAGAACCATAAAATGATAATGATCCCCATCAGTGTACAAATACTGTGCCGGTCTGAATGATAAGTCGGCCTCCTCAACCTTCTCACCGCTGTTGAAATTCATGTCTCTTACTAATCCTGTCTTAAGATCTTTCAATTTTGTTCTGATCAAACCGCTTCCCCTGGCGGTAAAATGCTTGTTGAAATCCACCACTCTGTATATCACGTTGTCAACAACGATGCACATGCCCTTTTTCAAATCTCCAACTTCTATCACAAGTCCACCTCCACTACAGTGATATGAGTTCCCTTGGGTAGTGCGTTAATACTTCCGCACCGTTATCTCTTAATACTACATCTTCTTCTATTCTAACCCCAAACTTCCCTGGTAAGTAAATGCCCGGTTCAATTGTAACGACAGTGTTATTACCGAGCGGTTTATCGTTTCTGGGATTGACACCGGGAGACTCATGGACTTCCAATCCCAAGCCGTGGCCAAGACCGTGTCCAAACTCCTCTGAAAATCCCTTCTTGCTGATGATTTTCCTGGCAATCGAGTCTAAATCTGAGCCTGTCATGGAAGCTCGAGCCTTGTTAAGGGCACTGGATTGCGCATCGTAAACTATTTGATAGATCTGCCTCAATTCGTTGGAGGGCTTTCCCAAGCAAACAGTTCTTGTAATATCTGCACAGTAGCCATCGACAACCGCTCCAAAGTCAATCAGAATCGGTTCGCTGTTACGTATCTTTCTGTTCGTGGGTTTTCCATGAACAATGGACGTCCTGGGTCCTGAAGTTACTATGGTTTCAAAGGCGATTCTTTCGGCTCCCATTTTTCTCATTCTGAACTCTAATTCCGATGCAATGTCGAGTTCTGTCATACCTTCTTTTATCTGTTTCAATGTTTCTGCGAGAGCTGCTTCACTTATGGAAATAGCTTTCTTGATAGATTCTATTTCCTTTTCATCTTTAACACTTCTCATTTCCCAAAGAATATCGTCTATTGGTACAAGTTGATCACATATTTTTTCCGAAAGAGTGAGAAATGTTTTGTGATTGATTCTCTCAAATTCAATACCTACTCTCTTGAAGGAAAAATCCGAAATAGCTCTTTTCAAAGTGTCAAAAATATCTCCTTTTCTGTGTGGGATAAGAGTGAAATCGGTCTCTTTCTGAGCTTGTTCAAAGTAGCGTGAATCTGTTATTATGTATCTCTTGTGGGGACTGATCAGCAGAATACTCGAAGAGCCGCTAAAGCCAGAGAGATAGAAAGAGTTGGGTTTTGAAGAGTTTTCAAAGTTGATTATCATTGCCAGATCAATGTTTCTTTGATTGAGTTTCTGTAAGAATGTTTCTACTTTGCGCATTTTAAGAGCACCTCCCATTTAGAAATTTTACACCAAATGCCTTCTTCTCAGGTAGTACTTTGGTGTATGATATTCATTTGGTGATCATTTCATGGAAGAACACAGGGTACTTGATGTGATTAAGAGAATTTTGGAACATTTTCCAAGAAGATACGAAGAGCGCGATCCATTCAGAGTCCTGATATCAACGGTGTTGAGTCAGCGGACCCGAGATGAAAACACAGATAAAGCTTCGAAACTACTTTTCGAAGTTTTCCCCGATGTTTACAGCCTGTCGAGAGCAGAAGCTCACGAGCTTCATGATCTCATACGTTCCTCTGGAATGTACCGTCAAAAGGCTGAAAGAATAGTTCAAATTGCCAGGATTTTGGTGCAAAAATACGGTGGCCGAGTTCCAGATAACCTTGAGGAACTTGTTAAACTTCCCGGAGTTGGAAGAAAAACGGCTAATATTGTGCTTGCGGTTAGTTACCACAGGCCAGCTCTGGCTGTGGATACCCATGTACACAGAATAAGCAATAGAATAGGTCTTGTTAAAACAAAGAGCCCATTGCAAACAGAGAAGCAGCTTACGAAAATTGTTCCAGAGAATCTTTGGGCACAAATTAATGGACCAATGGTTGAATTTGGCAGAACTGTCTGTCTTCCACGCAAACCCAGATGTAAAATATGCCCTTTAGCTGGTGAATGTGGTTACTATAAGAACTTGTCTACTCAAAAATAAAGTGTATAATATTACAAAATCACAGATAAAGCTCCAGAGATCCGCATTTCAATGTAGAGAATTTAATCTGCTTTTGTATTGTACATTTGCCATACAATCAGGAAAGGGGGAAGAAACATGAAAAAGGTGTTCTTCATATCTCTACTGTTACTGTGTGCCTTCGCTTTTTCTCAAAGTAGTGATGTCGTCATATACGCCTTTGGTTCCGAGATGATCACTCTTGATCCAAGTACGGAATTCTCCAATTCTATCATTGTTCTCAACAATGTGTATGAGACGCTTACCAGATTCGTTGATGGAGAGGTTATCCCTATCTTAGCTGAGAGCTGGTCTGCAAACGAGGAAGGGGATATCTGGACGTTTAAACTCAGGCAGGGTGTCAAATTTCACGATGGAACTGAAATGACTTCAGAAGATGTTAAGTACTCAATAGAAAGATGCATACGATTGGGACAAGGGCCAGCTTATATTTGGGACTCTGTGGAGAGTATCAAAACTCCTGACGATTACACCGTGGTTTTTGAACTCAGCTATCCGGCCAATATACCATTGATAGCGGCTTCTGGGTATGGAGCTTTTATCTTTAGCTCTGAGGTTTCTAAGCTGGGAGATGATGCTGAAATCGCTGAGTGGTTTAACGGTGGTAACGAGGTTGGTAGTGGACCATACAGGCTTGTCAAGTATGATCCGAAAACTCAGATAGTTATGAAGAAATTTGATGACTACTGGGGAGGATGGACAGAAAATAAATTCGAGAATGCGGTTATTCAAATAGTACCTGATCCATCTTTGAGAACGCAGATGATTCTATCCAACGAAGTTCAAATAACACGCGACCTCATCTATGACGATATAAAAGTTTTGGAAAGCAATCCGAACGTAGTAGTGCTTAATGAACCAGCTTTTCAGGTTCTGTATCTCTTCTTTAACACGCAGAAACATCCTTTCAACAACGCTGACTTCAGAAAAGCAGTCGCTTACGCTATTCCATTTCAAGACATACTTAGATATGTGCTCATGGGGTATGGGAGACCACCACGTGGCATAATCCCCCAGGGTATGCTTGGATACGCTAATCATTTACCGCCTTTGAATCAAGACATGAAGAAAGCTGAGGAATACTTGAAAAAGTCTGGAATAGATCCCGATTCAGTGAATTTGGTGCTAACGTATATGCAAAGCGATGAGGGAGAAAAGAAAAGTTGTGAGCTAATATGGTCTGCGCTGAAGAAACTTGGCTTGAATATTGAAATCAGACCTATGAATTGGGAGCAGCAATGGGCATTGGCTCGAAGTGATTTCCAACAGGCTCAGGACATGTTTATCATGTACTGGTGGCCTACGATTATGAGTCCATATGACTTTCTGTTCAGTATGCTTCACTCAGAAGAAGAAGTCTTGTTTAATCTTTGTTATTACTACAACTCCGAGGTTGACAATTTGATGGATACGGCGGTTACCTTGGAGGGTATTGACCCAGCAAAAGCGGATTCTCTCTACAAACAAATTGAAACGATTGTGAGAGAAGACATGCCAATCGTACCGTTGTATCAAATCGATGACATTTATGTTATGTCAAAAGCCGTGAAAAACTTTGATCCCAACCCGGCTTATCCAAATGTTGTATTTTTCTATAACGTGGAATCCGCTTTCTAAGGGGAAAAGAGAATAGTGAGTTGGCTCCGTTATGCGTTGTGGAGAACTATTACTTCGCTTTTTGTCGTAATCGGAGTGGTGTTGTTAGTTTTCTTCATTTCGGTTGCAATGCCTTCCGATCCGGCTGCACTGTGGGTGGGTCCCCATCCCACTCACAGTTCTATTGAAGCCGCCAGAGAGCGTCTACACTTGAACGAACCGCTATACACGAGATTCTTCTATTTTGTCAGAGATCTGGCACGTGGTGATCTTGGCGTTTCGATTCGAACACACAATCCTGTGAGTGAAGATATTTTCAAAGCTTTTGGAGCTACATTTGAGCTGATTGTTTTCGCAGAAATACTGGCGGTCATAGTGGGAATTCCGCTGGGTGTCTATTCAGCCGTCAAGAAGGATAGTTTTATAGACAACGCAAGCAGAGTTCTTGCTGTGGCAGGAGTGTCTCTTCCTGGTTTCTGGATGGGTATGATTCTTCAACTGGTTTTCTTCAGATATCTTGGTTTGCTGCCGCTGTCTGGTAGAGTCGATACTTTGATGTCCATAACGAATCCAATAGCAGAGAAAACGGGTTTTTACCTAATAGACACTTTGATTAGCGGTAATTTTTCTGCAATGTGGGATGTTTTTAAGCATATGATTCTGCCAGGATTGACACTTGCTGCTTATCCTATTGGATTGATAACGCGCCAGGTTCGTTCAATGATGATAGAGGTTTTAAATGAAAACTACATACGTACGGCTTCTGCCTATGGGATAAAGAAAAGAAAAATATACTTCGGCTATGCTTTGAAAAACTCCTTAGCGCCCGCTATGGTAACACTGGGACTTTCTTTTGCTTATACGCTTGTGGGTGCTTTTCTGATCGAGCTTATTTTCAACTGGCCGGGGCTTGGTCGATATGCGGCAAACTCGATATTAAGCATGGACTACCCTGCGATAGTCGGGGTTACTTTGATAGTTGCTGTTACATATGTGGTAATTAATTTCATAGTGGACTTGATTCAGGCGAAAATAGATCCGAGGATAAAGCTTTAGGTGGTGGTGATTTGCGGTTTTCAGAATTCAAACTCATCACAAGAATTGCTATGAAAAGACGCCTATCCTGGTTTTCTGTGTTGGTTATTTTTGCTGTGGTCATAATGGCTTTGCTGGCTCCTATAATAGCCCCATATCCACAGCAGGCTCTGGGTGAGCCGAATCCCGCTGAGAGACTTCAACCACCAAGTTGGAAACATATTATGGGTACCGATCACATGGGAAGGGATATCTTCAGTAGAATCATCTATGGGAGCCGCACATCCCTTATTGTTGGAATAAGTGTAACGTTTCTCGCCGCCTTGATAGGTCTACCAGTGGGAATTGTTGCGGGTTACTACGGTGGTTTTGTTGATACCATCCTTATGAGAGTTACAGATATCTTTCTTGCTTTTCCACCACTGCTTCTGGCCCTGTTGATATCTTCCACAATGGGCAAGGGATTTGGGAATGCCATAATTGCCCTTGTTATAAGCTGGTGGCCTTGGTATGCTCGTTTGGCCAGATCACAAGCTGTGTCAACAAAGAATTTGGCTTTTGTAGAGGCGGCAAGGAGTTCAGGTGTTTCAAATGTGATGATAATGCTTCGACACATATTTCCAAGCAGCATACCTCCTGTAGTGGTGCAAGGAACCATGGATATGGGAACAGCGATACTGGAGGCTGCAGCTCTCTCTTTTCTCGGTCTTGGCATTCAGCCACCCGCGCCCGATTGGGGTCTCATGGTGAGTGAGGGAAAAAACTACTTTCTGAATTATTGGTGGATACCGACATTTCCAGGTTTGTTCATATTCTTGCTTGTTATGAGCTTCAATTTGCTGGGAGACCTTGTGAGAGAGTCAGTTGACCCAAGATTGAGGAGGAGATTCTTTTAGTGTCTGAGGAGCTTGTGAGATTTGAAGACTATTCACTCGACTTTATGACCCTTTATGGGAGAATAAAAGCTCTGAAGAATGTGAATTTTCAGATCAGAAAAAATGAGGTCTTTTCCTTGGTGGGCGAGACGGGATGTGGAAAGACTGTTACATCTCTGGCACTGCTGGGTTTGCTTCCAAGCAACGCAAGACCACGGGGAAAGATCTTTTTTGAACAAGAGCAGTTAACGGCCCAGAATGTTGAGCAGAAACGGGGCAGAGACATAGCTGTTGTTTTCCAAGATCCTATGACAAGCCTGAATCCTCTTTACACGGTTCGTCAACAGCTTGCTGATGTCTTGATGGCACGGAGGCAGGTACCGAAGAAAGAAGCTCTCAGATCTGTTGTTGACATCTTGAGGGAAGTTCAAATGCTTGATGCGAACCGTGTGGCTGATCTGTATCCTCATGAACTCAGCGGTGGCATGAAACAACGAGTAATGATAGCTATGGCACTGTCATGCAGACCCAAACTTCTCATCGCCGACGAGCCAACAACAGCGCTGGATGTTACGATCCAGAAGCAGATTCTCTGGTTGATGAAATCTCTCAGAGAAAAGCATGGATTCAGTATTCTTTTCATAACTCACGATATGGGAGTGGTTGCAGAATTTGCTCACAGAGTAGGGGTCATGTACGCTGGAAGCATAGTAGAGATTGCAACGAAGAGGAGACTGTTCAAGAATCCTCTCCATCCGTACACAGTGGGCTTACTCAACGCTGTTCCTAATCCAAGAGTTGGAGGTAAATTGAGAGCCATACCTGGTTCCGTACCGTCTCTTGTTAATCCACCAACAGGATGCCGATTTAATGAGCGCTGCGAGCGCGCATTTAGGAAGTGTTTCAAGGAAACTCCCCCACTCATTGAGGTTGAGGATCAACACTACGTTGCCTGTCATGTTTACGGCGGTGATGAAAATGGTTGAGGTTTACGAGCTGAAAAAGTACTTCGCAGTCAGAAAAACTGGCCAGTGGTCTGCGAAATCAGTGCTGAAAGCCGTTGATAACGTGAGTTTTACGGTTAGAATGGGTGAAACACTTGGAATAGTTGGAGAGTCTGGAAGTGGAAAGAGCACGCTTGTTAGGTGCCTTACAAGACTGATAGAACCGACATCTGGCAAAGTGGTGCTTGATGGTGAAGAAATAACGAAATACAGGAAAAGAGATCTCAGAAAGATATCAAAGAACGTTCAAATGGTATTTCAGGATCCAGTGTCATCGCTCAATCCCAGAATGAACGTGCTGAGCATCATTAGCGAGCCCTTGAGCGCACATGAAAAAATCTCAAAAACAGAAAGAAAGAGCCTTGTTGTAGATTTGTTGAAAGAAGTGGGGCTAAATGAGGAACACATGTACAAATATCCTGGAGAACTGAGTGGTGGGCAGTGTCAAAGAGTGGCTATTGCAAGGGCCTTGTCCATAAAACCAAAGATTCTCATTCTTGATGAGCCGACAGCTTCGCTGGATGTTTCTGTACAGGCTCAGGTACTCGAGTTGCTCGAGAAGTTGCAAAAAGAGCACTCTTTGACATATCTTTTTGTGAGTCATGATATTGCTGTAGTGAGAAGTATAAGCCACAAAGCGATGGTTATGTATCTGGGCAAAGTTATGGAAATAGGTCCAACAGAAAAAGTGGTGAATGAACCGCTGCATCCTTACACAAAAGTCTTGATGAGGTCAGTTCCTATTCCCGATCCTGACAGCGTTTTGACAGAACCGGCAATTCAAGGTGAACCTCCAAGCGCGCTGAATCCACCATCTGGATGCCCATTTCGAACACGTTGCCCTAATGCTGTAGACGAGTGCTCACTGGCAGATATGACTCTGAAGAAGGTGGAAGAGGATAGATATTCTGCATGCATACTCAATCAAAGGAGGAGTGATTCATGAGAGAACTTAGCATGGCAGACATAAAACATGTGCTTTATGGATGTGCGATATTAGGAACAGGGGGAGGAGGCAGTTTACAAAAGGGAATAGAGGAAGTTGAAAGTGTTTTGGATGGTAGAATGGTAAAGATGATTTCAGTTGATGAAATTGAAGATAAAGACATCATTGCTTGTCCCTATTATGTTGGATCGATCTCTCCACGGGATGAGATTTCTCTGAAAGACCTACCCGTAAAGCACGAGTTTCCCAGCGTGGAATCTTTCCGGATGCTGCAGAGTTATATGAGAACATCATTCAAAGCCGTTGTGCCAACCGAACTTGGAGGGGGGAACACAGCGGTTGCTTTCCAGGTAGCCGCGCTACTCGATATTCCTGTGGTTGATGCTGATCCGGTGGGAAGGGCAGTACCGGAGGTTCAACACACGAGTTTTTACCTTAAAGCTGTGCCAATGGTTCCCTTTTCACTGTGTAACGAGTTCGGAGATAAGCTGATTGTGACGAGTATCTCAAGTGATGAGCAGGCGGAGGAAATTGTCAGAGCCGTAGCTGTTGCGAGCAACAACAAGGTGGGGGTTACATCACATCCAGTCGCGGGTAAGGTGTTCAGAGAGTCAATAGTTCCGGGAACTTTAACACTTGCATGGAGAGTTTCACGTGAGCGAGAAAATGCCTTGAAAACAGGTATTGATCCTGTCAAGAACGTTGTGAGGGCTTTGAATGGATTCCTGGTGTTTGAAGGAATAGCGTTGGCAGACGCTGCATGGCAGGATAAAGGTGGATTCACTTACGGAGAGATGAAACTTGCAGGAACAGGTAAGTGGAAGGGTCACGAGATGAAAATATGGTTTAAGAATGAGAATCTCATCTCCTGGATTGACGGAAAGCCGTATGTCACATCGCCGGATTTGATAATTCTGCTCAACAAAGACGATGCATCACCAGTTATTAACCCCTATCTCAAAGAAGGTCAGAAGGTGTCTGTTGTGGCTTCGCCAGCTCCCGATATGTGGAGGACTCCAGAGGCTGTGGAGTTGCTCGGGCCAAGGCATTTTGGCTTTGAAATAGAGTTTGTCCCAGTAGAAAGAAGGGTTTCAAATGCTCTTTGATTTAACTCTTGTTGCAAAGAAGCTTACAGTAGATATTCTGCGAATCAAGCCGGGTGAAGAAGTAGTAATAACATATGACACTGAATCTCATGAAGAAGTCGCTCTTGCAGTTGCTGGTTCTGTTCATCTAATTGGTGGGAAACCCATGTTAATAAAGATCAGTGCTCCTTCAGGTGTGGGGAAAGCTGCAGACCCTGAGTTGCCATTGCGATCGCTTTCCGCGGCTCTGAAAGAATGCGATGTGTGGATTGAATTCAATGAAAAGTGGCTTCTTTACTCGACGGCTTATGAAGAAGCGGTCAAAAATGAATCTCTGAGGTACATATGTCTCGTTGGCATGGATCCTGATATGATGAAAAGAACGCTCAATATAGATATAAAGCGCTTGCAGATGTTCATGGAAGAATTCACCAGAAGAATTAAGAAATCAAAGAACGTCAGGATACGATCAAAAGCGGGTACGGACATCTGCTTTGAAAACAGCCCTGTTCGTCCAGTTATATGTGATTCTGGGAAAGCTGACAAACCTGGGATATACATGTTGCCAGGGCAGATAAGCTGGACTCCGATTATAGAATCAATAAACGGAACAATCGTTTTTGATGGCTCTGTAGTTCCCCCTCTTGGGCTGCTCAGAAGTCCTATCGTGCTAAAAGTTGAAAACGGAATGATAAAAGACATTTCTGGTGGTAACCAGGCGGACGTCTTTCGTGCATGGCTGGAATCTTTCAACCATCCTGCAATGTTCAGGTTGGCTCATATCTCGCCGGGATTCAATCCAGGCGCGAAGTTAACTGGAAATGTTTTGGAAGACGAACGAATTTGGGGATGCACTGAATGGGGAATAGGTTACATAGGCGAGGACATGATTCCAGACTTGATGGACATTGATCAAGCGCCATCTCATTGTGATGGAGTGTGCCTGAACTCATCTATCGTTGTTGATGGAGTGGAACTGACTCATGAGGGAAAAATTGTGGATGAGGAGTTGATCAAACTTTCACCTGTTGATTAGCCTCTTTAGATTCGAAAAGTGAATTTTTGCAACTTTTCCAAGCTCTTCAGCTCCATACTTTTCCAAAAAAACTTCGGCAGATTTGATGGCTTTAGGTCCAGCGCCAAGGGCTATGCTGATGCCATATTTCACTTCGAGAGCTTTGATCTTGCTCAAGAACTCGGCTCTGGCGAGAACAGAGGCGGCGGCGACAGCCATGTTGCGCTCCGCCTTTCTGAATCCAAGAACTGACGCTTCAGGGAATCTACTTTTGATCATTTTTTTCAGTGTTTTACTGCCAAAATCATCGTACACGATCGCGAGTGATTCCTTCTGCTTGGCAACGTTTTTTATGCACTTGAAATGCATTCTACTCAACACTTCATTCATGTTGCACGAACCATTTGAAAGCTCCGATGGTGATGTGATCTCAATGGCATGGGGGCAAATCCTGGAGATCGTTTTCGCAACTCTAACGATAGAGTCTTTGCTCATAGCCTTGCTGTCTTTAACATTGATTTCTTCAAGAAAAGCAAGTTCATGGGAACCAACATACACAGCTGCAACGATCAGAGGACCAAAAAGGTCGCCTTTTCCAGCTTCATCTGATCCAATTGACGGTAAGATCTCCGCAGGATCTTCAAGCTTTTTCTTGATAAGGTGTTTTTGAAGCAATGTATCAAGCTCTGAAGATTCTTCGTCTACTACATCAGACAGGAAAGCTAACAGTGTATCTTCAGCTTCGGGATTTTTTCTCAAAAAGTCGCTGACAAATCTTACAAGTGAGAGATTGTCATCAACACGTGGAACACTGATTTTGTTGAGTTCTCTTTTGATAACTTCAGGGCAAGATTTTCCCATATGAAGCACTCTTATACCGTAGCCATCATAGAGCAAAACACAACCAGAAAGCTTGAGAAGCTCTTGATTATCGTGTAATTTCAGGAGTCCACCTGAAAACCCAAGAGCTCTATCTTTTATGGTATTCCAGAAACTCCTGTCTGCGAGCAACATGTTTTTTCCGTGCTTCAAGACACTGAGAATCTGTTTTCTGGACTCGGGATTCAACTGCGACACGTCGATCGAAACCTGACCATTCTTCTTAAAATATATTCTCAAATGGCCACAATTTTCTATCAGAAATTGATAACCACCGGCAATAGGTTTGTCTTGAATTACTCTGAATCCATTAGCCCTTAGCAGGTTTCGATAATCGATTATGCGATCAGTCATGACATCACAGTTGAGGCTATTTTTCGACCGAGTTTTTCGGCTTCTTGAAGAACCTCTGCCGTTGCCCTTCCATTGAATTCCAGGACATCTACTATTTCCCACCTGAGGGGTTCAACAATTTGTCGAATTTTCCTGGATGCTCCCCCACTCCAGCCAAAACTGCCGAACACGAAAGCCTTTTTGTGCATGACGCGCTTTAGAGCAGCCATTTCCAATACATTGATCATTGGTGGAAAGAGTGATCCTTCATATGTTGGAGCTCCTATAACAACACCCCTCTTTTGCCACAGAGATGGGAGAATATAGCTGAGATGAGTTCGTGTAACATCAAAGATGTCTACACGAACACCGGTATCAGCAATCCCTTTTGCAACGGAGTACATTGCCTTTTCTGTATTTCCGTACATAGAAGCATACAGAAGCGTGATTCCTTCCTCAGAAGGTATTGATGAATATGTGGCCCATCTTTTGTACAGCTTGATAGGTTCTGATGGATGTGTTTTCCACACGAGCCCGTGTGATGGCGCAATTATCTTAATAGGAACAGATTCAAGCTTTTCTGCCGTCTTGATAACTTGGCGGCTGAAGGTGGCAACAATATTGCTGTAGTATCTCAGCATTTCTTTTTTGTAAAATTCTAAATCCACAGAGTCATCATCGAATATTGTTCCCCGAAGAGCACCATAACTCCCAAAGGCATCGCAAGAAAAGAGTATACAGTCGTTCTTTTCGTAAGTCATTATCGTTTCAGGCCAGTGGACAAACGGAGTGTAAAAAAACTTGAGAGTTCTTTCGCCAGTGGAAAGTTCGTCGCCATCTTTAACTACGGAAACGTTTTTTTCTATTCCGTAGAAGGCTTTAAGTAGCTTCTTACCCTTTTCTGAAACAAGAAATGTCACATTTGGTGCCACTCGCCTTATAGTATTCAACGCCCCGGTATGGTCAGGTTCGAGGTGATTTAGAACAATGTAATCCAGCTTTAAGGTTGGCAGTATCTTCTGCACGTTATCCAGAAAATCATCTGTCTTCATATCTTTGACCAAATCCACAAGAACGGTTTTTTCATCTTTGATCAGATATGCATTGTAGGAGACGCCTTCCTGAAAAATCGGCCATAAACCTTCAAACAGTTCAGTCGTTCTATCATTGGCTCCAACCCAGTAAATAGATTTCACTATTTCCACAGGACCCATGTACCCACCCCCATTTTCCAGTTCAATATCTCTTCAATACAGATTTCAAAATGCTTTTCTTAAACATTCTAACACGTGGGCTGAAATTCAGCGATGAAACCTTGCAAGAAGAAGCAAACTGGGAATTCTTAAAGATCGTCTTGTAATTAAGTGGTAAAATATCTGTAGTCAAAATCTGGAAGGGGGAGTAAGGATGAAGAGATTACTGGTTTTGATGCTGTTAATTGCAGTGATATTCGTGTTTCCTGTTAGGCTCACTATACTGCACGTCAACGACACCCATGGGCATGTGTGGCCTTTCAGTGAATACCAAAACCCGGACATAGGAGGTTTTGCAGTTATTGCGAACATTGTGGAACAGATTAGGCAGGAGGTCGAATCAGAGGGAGGTCACGTGATATTCCTTCATGCTGGCGATATAAACACCGGTGTACCTGAATCGGATCTCCTTGACGCTATGCCCGATATCGTTGCTTTGAATATGATGAAACTGGACGCAGTGGTATTGGGAAATCATGAATTTGATAACGAAAAAGATGTTCTCGCACGGCAGATGAAAGTGGCAACTTTTCCTTTCTTGGGTGCAAATTTTAACGATCCAGAGGGAATAGTCGTACCTGAACCGTATGTCATAAAGGATTTTGGTGATGTGAAGGTTGCCATATTTGGCTTGACAACAGAAGAAACAGCGATACTTGAACCGTTGTATCTGAATGGAGCAACTTTCTCCAACGCAGTGGAGGTTTCAAAAACGTTAGTTCCGGAATTGAAAGAAGAAGCTGACGTTGTAATCGCATTAGCTCATCTTGGTTGGGGTGGCTCCCATGAAGGGGATTATACAACAAGCAAAGAGCTCGCAGAGCAGGTTGATGGAATAGATGTAATTGTAGACGGTCATTCTCATACGAAGTTCAGTGAAGCTCCTGTTGTTAACGATACGATTGTTGTTCAAGCTTGGGAATGGGGCAAATACGTTGGAAGACTCGATCTTGATGTTGAAAACGGTGAAATCGTTTCCTGGTCATGGAAGACCATACCTGTGAATTTGAAAATTTACAAGGGTAAGGATGATGCCGGTAAAGAGATCTACGAGTACGTTGGAACACCCTTTGAAAAAAACTTTTATGTTGAGACCGTGCTCGATTATTTCAAGTCCCTTGGTGACGAAAAACTGAACACAGTTGTTGGTCACACAAAGGTTCTCCTCTTGGGGGAAAGGAGTGAAGTCAGGTCTAAGGACACAAACTTGTCTAATTTGATCTGCGATGCGATGAAGTGGAAAGCTGACGCAGATGTGGCTTTCACAAATGGTGGTGGAATACGGGCTTCGATTCAAGAAGGAGACATAACCATTAGAGATATTCTGACAGTGTTGCCATTTGGAAATACCCTGTATGTTCTCAAGATGACGGGTTCACAAATGATGGAGGTTTTGAAATACGCCGCGTCCCTACCAGAGGGCAAAGGTGCCTTCTTGCACACAGCGGGACTCACTTGGAAGAGTGTAAACGGCGAAGTTACGGAAGTCAAAGTAAATGGAGAACCGCTGCAGATGGATAAGACATACGTGGTTGTTACCAATAACTACATGGCCAGCGGTGGAGATGGTTACTCAATGTTCGTTGACTTGCCTGGGTACGATACTGGTTTCAGACTGGACGATGTTGTTGTTGAGTATGTGGAAAAAGCCCTTGGTGGCATGATCGAAAGTTATGATAGTGAACTGAGGTATGTAAGAGAATAAAAAACAGAGGGCTCTGCCCTCTGTTTTTTTATCGCTCTCCAATCATCGTACCCGGTATTCGAAGTTTCCTTTCTACTGCCGAGAATATTTCGGCAAATCCCCATACTACGGCAAGATATATGATAGCAGTTAGCAGATACACCCTGAAGAACTCAAAATTTCGACTGGCAATGAATTTGGCTTGAGCCATCATTTCAGGAGCTCCAATGATGTATGCGAGCGAGGTATATTTCAGCAGATAGATAAACTCGTTTGTCCATGATGGTATAACACGGCGAAGAGCCTGAGGCAGGATAATTGTTCGAACAGCTTGCCATTTTTTCATACCGAGTGAGAGAGCAGCTTTCATCTGTCCAGCACCTATCGATTGAATAGCTCCCCTTATGTATTCGGCTTGGTATCCTCCGCTGTTGATGCTGAAGCCAATAAGAGCGGCCATCAAAGGACTCAGCCTTATGCCGTAAACTGGTAGCCCGTAGTAGAGAATAAACAACTGGACCAACAGTGGGGTGCCTCTGATCAGCTCTATGAAAGCAGATGAAAGAAATCTAATGGGTTTGTTTGCATAAACTTTGCTCAAACAGAGGATTATTCCAAGAAAGAGCCCTATAAATACTGATATCAAGGTCATTTCCAACGTGACAACGAGTCCTTGCAGCAGCTTTGGAGTGGAAGCCATAAGTATTTCATAGAAACTCATTGCTTTTTCTCCTCACCGTATAGCTCAGTGAGCTTGTTCAAAAACTGACGCGTTCTTTCCTTTTCAGGACTGGAAAAGAGCTTCTGAGGAGGCCCTTTTTCCACGACAACGCCTTTTTCCATGAATATGATTTCGTCTGCCACAGCTCTGGCAAACCCCATTTCATGTGTCACGACGAGCATTGTCATACCGTTTTTTGCAAGGTCAATCATTACACCAAGGACTTCGCCGATGAGTTCGGGATCGAGCGCGGATGTTGGTTCATCAAAGAGCATTAATTTTGGCTTCATGGCAAGTGCTCTGGCTATGGCAACTCTCTGTTTTTGACCACCGGAGAGTTGTGAGGGGTACAGTTCCGCCTTGTCGGAGAGTCCCACTCTATCGAGCTCTTCCAGCGCTATTCGAGTTGCCACTTCCCTGGGTACTTTTTGAACCTTCAGCAGGGCTATTCGAACATTATCCAGGGCATTGAGATGGTTGAAAAGATTAAAATCTTGAAACACAAATCCTATTTTCTGGCGCATCGAAACAACGTTCTTTTGAGTGATTTCTGCGTTTTCCAACCATATTTTGCCACTGTCGGGTTCGGTGAGACGGTTTATACAAGATAAAAGAGTACTTTTTCCTGTGCCACTTGGTCCTATTATGACTTTCGTTTCACCTTCACAAATTTCAAGTGAAACGTCTTTCAGAACGACGTTTCTTCCGTAACTTTTCCTCAAGTTCTCAACTCTCAGCACGGTGTTTTTTCTATTCAATGAGATATCCCCCTTGTTTCAAAGCCAGGGATTTGAAGTCTCTTTTCGAGAAAATGAAGGATTTTATTGGCACTGAGCGTTAGTAGTAGGTATATAGCTGCACAAGTCAAAAATATTGCCATCGGTTCGTATGTTGTCGCTATTATGTAGCTTCCTTGTCGCAGCAGTTCAACAACCCCCAGAGCGTATGCAAGAGATGAATCCTTTAAAACAATTGTGAATTCGTTTGCCCATGGGGCAAGAGAAAACCTGAGTGCTTGAGGAAGCACTATGTGAACGAAAACTTCGAGACGTTTCATTCCAAGGGAAAGAGCGGCAAGAGTTTGGCCTCTTCCCACGGAAAGTATAGCTCCACGGAATATTTGAGATTGATACGCTGCGCTTCGTAGACCTAAGCCCAAAACGCACGCCGTCAGGGGAGCAAAACGAATTCCTATTTCCGGAAATCCATAGAATATGAGAAATAAAAGAACAATAAGGGGTATGCTTCTGAACACTCGTTCGTATAGAGAGCAAAAAATACGGGCAACCCGGCCACCGTAAACTTGTCCAAAAGCAAGCGGTAAAGCAATCACAAGACCCAAACTCAATCCCAAAGCAGTCAGCTCAATGGTGACCAACGTGCCCTTCAAGAGAACAGGAAGCGATTGCCAAACAAGGACGATCTTATCTACTGCCTACCCCCCCACTTCTTCAGAAGTACTTGTCCACCAGTTCTCCCATCTTGCCAGATTTCTTGAGTTCTTCTATAGCATTGTTGATCTTTTCAAGAAGCTCTTTTTCTCCTTTTCTGACCGCAATTCCATAATTCTCATTCGTGATTATTATACCAACAATTTGAGCGGGTTTTGTCTTTGTAAACCTTTCAGCCACGGGGGAATCAAGTACTATCGCATCAATATTGCCATTTAGGAGATCACTCAGTGCAAGAACGTAGGTATCGTATCGCTTCAAGTTTTTCTCCGGAAGTAATCCGGTGTTAACCAGATTATCAGTACACCAAATGTCGCCCGTTGTGCCAGTTTGCACACCTATCTTGTGATCCTTGAAAAGAACTGTGATGGTGAAGCCAGCTCCCTCTTTAATCAATATGCTCTGATCTGCTGTCCAGTAAGGAATGGAGAAATCCACAGCTTGTGATCTTTCCTCCGTTATCGTCATAGCCGCTGCTACGATATCGACATTCCCTGTTTTTAAGGCAGCGATGAGGGAATCAAAGCTCATGTCCACAAACTCTATGTCCAGCCCAGAGATTTTTGCTATTTCCCTCATGAGGTCCATATCGAAACCAACGAATTCACCATTTTCCATGTACTCGAAGGGTGGAAAATCCGCACTTGTACCAACAACTATTTTATTAGCAAAAGCCAAACAACTGAGAATAATCATGGAAAAAACAAGCAAGATGCGACTCAGCTTCATACCAATCCCTCCCTTGTGAAGTTCAATAAATTATATCACGATACACATTGTGGTAGCAAAGAGAAAGAGAGCCGAAAAAGAAGACGCAGATTCGTACTATGCAAAAAGAGATTCGAAGAGCATCGAGCCTCTTGTGGAAGATATGACGCACTATTTGCCTTTATTCGCTTTTTAGTGCTCTTCAGCGGTTGTGTTGCTTGCTATTTTGCTTTTGATTGTGATGGTACCTGTGATATAATGAATGCGGAATTTCCTAAAAAGAAAGAACATTTCCTAAAAGAAAAGAATCGTTTGTGGAGGTTTTTATATGGGCAGAGTAGTGACATTTGGTGAAATCATGATGAGATTGTCTACTCCTGATCATCTCCGTTTTTGTCAGGCAAATAGGTTTGATGTTTCTTATGCGGGTGCAGAGGCAAATGTTGCAGTCTCTCTGAGCAATTTTCAGGTAGATTCGTGTTTTGTAACCAAGCTACCCCAGAACGATTTCGGACGCTCAGTTCTCAGCTATATTCGCCAGTATGGTGTGGATACAAAATACATAACTTTCGGTGAAGGAAGGCTTGGAATCTATTTTATAGAAGTAGGCCACTCTCAGAGACCCTCAAAGGTTATCTACGACAGATCTCATTCCACATTCGCAAGATCTGACATTTCAGATTTCAACTGGGAAGAAATACTCTCGGGAGTCGACTGGTTTCATTTTACTGGTATCACACCTGCTTTAGGAGATAACCTTGTTGAGATATGTCACAAAGCGTTATCTACAGCGAAACAAAAGGGTGTGACGGTTTCTTGTGACTTGAACTACAGGGCAAAACTCTGGAGTGAAGAAAAAGCCCGACTCGTGATGACCGACCTGATGAGCTATGTGGATGTTCTCTTTGCCAATGAAGAAGATGCGGAAAGAGTTTTTGGAATAAAAGCGGATGATTCAAACGTCGTTGAAGGTAGGCTCAGTCTTAAAGGTTATGAGCAGGTGTGCAGAAAATTGAAGGAGCGCTTTGATTTTCAGTCGGTGGCGATAAGTCTTCGGGAAAGCAAATTTGCCAACATCAACGGCTGGTCCGGCGTTTTGCTTCATGGAAATGAATTTGTCAACGCAAGACAGTACACTGTCCACATTGTGGACCGAGTTGGCGCTGGAGACTCGTTCGCGGCCGGGCTAATTTACGCTTTTCTTCAAGATATGTCTCCTCAGGATTCCATAGAATTTGCTACGGCCGCTTCGTGCTTGAAACACACAATAATGGGAGACTTCAACCACATTACGGTTCAAGAAGTTAAAAGACTCGTTCAAGGCGAAGGCTCGGGCAGAGTAGTGAGGTAGCCTGTTTATGAGTGGTAGAATTCCCATTCTAAGAATGTCTGGTATCAAGAAGCACTTTCCAGGTGTGACTGCGCTGGATGGTGTTGATATTGAAGTGTACGAAGGAGAAGTTCTGGCCATACTGGGTGAAAACGGCGCCGGCAAATCAACCTTGCTGAACATACTCAATGGGGTTTTACCGGCCGATTCTGGCCAGATATTCTTTCGAGGAAAAGATGTGGCTATCAGAAACCCGCACGATGCCCAGAAACTGGGAATAGCATTTATTCCTCAAGAATTAGCTTTGATAGGTCCCTTAACGGTTCAGGAAAATATGTTTTTATCTCGAGAATTTTGCAAGCATCTGGGAATAGATTGGCAAAAGATGAGAGAACAAAGTCGCAAATATCTCGAGATACTTGGCGTGGAAATAGATCCTAACGAAAAAGTTGAGAATCTCCCAATTGCAGAACAACAACTTGTTGAGATTGCAAGAGCCCTGACTCTCGACGCGAACATTTTTGTGATGGATGAACCCACATCGGCATTGACCGACAAGGAAATAGAACTGCTGTTTCGTATAATCAGATCACTTCGCGATCAAGGTAAGTCTGTGATATTTGTCTCGCACAGGATGGACGAAATATTCGAAATAGCGGATCGTGTCACTGTTTTGCGAGGTGGGAAGCTCATAGGTAGCAAACCAATCAATGAGGTAGATGTTGATGGTCTGATATTTATGATGACTGGAGAAAGCATTCACGAGAGATATTTCAAGAAGTTTGCTGAAATAGGAACCTGTGCTCTGAAGGTTGAATCCTTGAACTCGGGTTTCATCAAGGATATAAGTTTTGAAGTTAAAAAGGGAGAAGTTGTAGGATTAGCGGGACTTCTTGGTTCAGGACGGACAGAGTTGCTCGAAAGTATTTATGGCGTTAGACCGATTGATTCTGGGAAGATTTTTCTGGGTAATGAAGATGTGACTCTTTTCGATGTCGAAAAGAGGATTGAACGCGGGTTGATATATATACCGGAAGATCGCGAACGTAAAGGATTGTTCCTCGATTTGAGTGTTTTCTCGAATATAGTAGCAACAACGATTTCAGAGGATGCCCGATTTGGTATCGTCAACGAGAAAATGCAATCGAAGAAGAGTCAGCTCCTTGTCGAAGGATTGAGTATTGTTACTTCATCACTGCACAACACGGTTAAAAACCTTAGTGGCGGAAACAGGCAAAAGGTTCTTTTAGCCAGAGCCTTGAAGACAGGCATAGATGTTCTCCTTTTGAATGAACCTACGCGAGGTATAGATGTGAAAGCGAAGACAGAAGTTTATAGCTTCATGTACAAAATAGCTGAACAGGGAGCAGGAGTGATCTTCAGTTCCTCGGAACTGCCAGAGCTTTTAGCAGTAAGTGACACGATTCTGGTTCTTCATGAAGGTCGGATTACTGCCAAAATTCCGCGCAATAAGGCAACTAAATCCAATGTCTTGGCTGCAATGTTTGGACAGGAGGTCGTCACATGAGAATCACACGTCATGTTTATCTTGTAGGTAGTGGACACTTCGGTCTCAGCCATGCTTTTGATAGTAGTGTTTATGTAGTCAGTTGCGATGATCAACTTGTAATGATTGATACGGGTGCTGGCTGTGAACCTGAGAAGATTGTTGAAAACATTGAAAAAGAAAATCTCGAAATTGAAAAATTGAAAACAGTTCTATTGACGCATTCACATGCGGATCATTCGGGGGGAGCACACTTTTTCAGTGAAAACTTTGGATGTGATGTTTTCGTTAGTTATCTTGAATCAGATCTTGTTGGGACCGCGGACGAAAGATTGTTGGGACTTGATGTTGCTAAGAAGAGTGGTTTCTATTCTTTCGACTATGTTTTCCATCCATGTAAGCGCATTAAACGGCTCTCTGACGGTGACGTTGTTCGGTGTGGCAAACACGTTTTCAAAGCGATTCATGTTCCAGGACACAGCCCGGGCTCATTGTGCTTCTTGATTGATCTCCCTGAGGGAAGAGCTTTGTTCAGCGGAGATACTGTTTTTTATGATGGTGTGGTGGGTCTTTTGAATATAGATACATGTGATCTTTCAAGTTACAGAAAAAGCATACGTAAACTTGATGGCCTCGACGTCGACATGTTATTTCCAGGGCATGGTATCTTTCCTGTTTCCAGAGGGCAATCGCACATTGACAAAGCTATAGACGCGATGAAAAGGCTTCAAATTCCCAAAAATTTCATATGAAGAAGACTATTTCGGGAGGATTTGATGCGTGAGAAAGAAAATAGACAGACAACTTGTCACAATTTACGGTGTCGCCGCCGTGTTAATAGTTTTTGCGCTTGTTTCAAGAGAAAGTTTCAGAAGTCTAACGAGTATTGGTAATTTAATGGCTCAAGCTGCTCCTATAGGAGTTGTCGCTCTTGGACAGACACTTGTGTTGTTGGTGGCGGGAATAGATCTTTCTGTGGGAGCAGTGGCCAGTGCAAGCACCGCCATTGGAGCTACTCTCATAAACTCGAGCCCACAAAGAATGTTGTTAGGGGTCTTGGCAATCTTCGCTTTTTCTGCGGTTGTAGGTCTTAGTAATGGATTTCTCGTCTCCTTTCTAAACCTGCATCCTCTGATAGCGACACTTTCCACGAGTATAGTAATAACCGGTGTTACTCTACTACTGCTTCCTTATCCCGGTGGGTACGTCGATTACAATTTCTCTGAGATTTTCAATACGAGAGTATTTGGTCTATTACCCCTCTCTTTTGTCTATCTCATAATTTTGTTCGTCATACTGCTTTGGATACTTGGACAAACGGCTTTCGGAAGGCACCTTTATGCGACTGGAGGAAACGCTGAAAAAGCAAGGATAGTAGGGGTAAATGTCAAGAAGGTGAGAATGCTCGCATACCTCATCTGCTCAGTTTTAGCGGGATTTGGTGGACTTCTTTTGTCAGCGAGAATGTATTCGGGAGATCCATATGCGGGCACATCTTTCACGCTGAGTTCAATTTCAGCAGCGCTTATAGGTGGTGTCTCATTTGCTGGTGGCAGAGGAAATATTGCGGGCACTATGGCCGGAATAATCATTATCTCAATGCTTTCCATGCTTCTCAACCTCTTTGGTGTCTCACCATTCTACCAAAACATAATGGAAGGCAGTATTCTTATTGTTGCTGTAATGATTAGCGTTGCACAGCAGACATCTTCAGGGAGGAAGAATGTGTGAAGCGTCAATTCTATATGATGGGTTTGGTAACAGTTGCGTTGCTAATCTGTGCGCTCTTCTTATCACCAGGACTTTTGGCTCCAAAGCATTTGCTCGAAATTGTGAGACAAGCGACGCCTCTTGCGATAGCGGCATTGGGACAATCTGTTGTTATGCTAACAGGCGGAGCGGATTTGTCGATTGGATCCGTAATAACGTTCACCAATATTTTTGCAGCAGATCTAATGGCACGTAGCAATTCACCAGTTGTTGAAGCTGGTGTTATAGTACTTTTACTTTGCGCTGGCTTTGCTATTGGGAGTGTAAATGGTTCTTTGATTCACTTCACAAAAATGCCACCCTTTGTAATGACGCTTGGAATGTCTTCAATAGTCACGGGTGCGTATTTGATATACAGTAAGGGAGCGCCCAAAGGAAGGGTGTCGGAGTTTCTTCACTTTGTTGGTTCTGGTAGATTGGGTATCTTGCCAGCATCTGTGATAGTTCTGGTCTTGGTGAATATTATGATGTATTTTCTGATTCACAAAAGTACCTTTGGCTATAAAGTTTACTATGTTGGAAGCAACCCAACGGCCTCAATCTTTTCGGGAGTGAAGACTTCGAGAATAATCATTCAGTCTTATGGACTTTCTTCGATGCTCGCGGTTGTCAGTGGTCTCATCTTGTCTGGGTATATAGGAATAGGAAGCTTCAAAGTTGGAGGAGACCCCTATGTTCTGAACACTATGGCTGCAGCAGTTATTGGAGGAACGACTTTCGATGGAGGTACAGGAAACATGGTAGGCCCTGTTTTTGGCGCGGTGATTTTTACATTCTTGAGTGCGCTACTGGTTACTTTGGGCCTTGGTGAACCCTTCAAATACATAGTGAAGGGACTGATTATTATTGCGATGGTTTTGTCGTATTCAAAAAGAAGCTGATGGAGGAATGAAGTATGTTGTTTCTTAATCCCGTTCACATAGGATCGACCGTTGTGAAAAACCGTATCGCTCTTGCACCTATGGACACTGAAATGAGTGGCTTTAATGGAGAAGTTACAGCAGAAATGATCGAGTATTACGAAGCCAGAGCAAGGGGTGGTGTGGGTCTGATATTTACAGAGTTCACAGCCGTGAACTCACAGTACAGACTCACTTCACCTGGTATTTATTCAGATAAACTGATCTCAGGATGGGAACGTTTAGTTGATCGCGTTCATTCTTACGACACCAAGATTATTCTGCAATTGGCTTTGCACGGGGGAAGAGCTCCTAAGAAAGTTACAGGTGTTACTCCAATAGCTCCTTCAGCTCTGAAGTCTCCGCTATTTGCCGATGTTCCAAGGGAGCTAACAAAGGAAGAAATCCATTTCTTAGTCGATGAATTCATCGATGCCGCAGTCAGAGCTTCAAAAGCGGGATTCGATGGCGTCGAGATTCATGGCGGACATGGTTACCTAATAGGTCAGTTTTTGTCCCCTCACACAAACAGGCGCTCGGACGAATACGGGGGGAGCTTTGAAAACAGGTTGAGATTTGCCAAGGAGATACTCGAGGGTATCAGACGGAATTTAGGGAACGATTTTGTGGTTGGCTTCAAATTCAGTGCCTATGAGAAATTGGAAAACGGTATTGATTTGAGTGTGGCAAAACGCATTGCCCTGAGCATGGAAAAAGCGGGGGTAGATTATCTACACGTATCTGTTCTCACATTTCCTCTGGGTGAAACTAAATTTCCTTCTGTTCCCCCCATTTACACCGAAAGTCCTCCACTTGTTGATATCGCCGGAGAAATAAAGAGAACAGTGAATATTCCTGTGGTAGCGGTTGGCGGTTTTGGTTCAGTTCAAGAAGTGGAGGAAGCGCTGCGTAAGAACAAAGCTGATATCATCGCAGTTGGCAGATCACTGATAGCGGATCCTGATATGGTTCACAAGTTTTCATCTAAGACGCCTGTTAGGCCCTGCATTCGCTGCAACACATGTCATACAAGGATAATGGAGCAGAAGACTCTGAGATGTGCTGTTAATCAGGATGTTGGACACAGGAGCTGTTTTCCACAGCAGGTATCCAGATCGTCTAATCGAAAGAAGATAGTAGTCGTGGGTGCAGGACCCGCAGGAATAATCTTTTCCATCACCGCCGGGAAATTGGGTCACGAAGTTACGTTGCTCGAAGCTCGAGATAGAATTGGCGGCAAGATCGTGTATGGAAGCATTCCAGCTTTCAAGAGACCTCTTAGAAGCCTTCTCTCTTACTACGAATATTTGCTAGAAAGCAGCAGCGTTGATTTGAGATTAAACCACAAAGCGAGCATTTCTGAACTCTCGGAGTTATCTCCGGATGTGGTAGTTGTCGCAACAGGGGGTAAAGTTCGCCCTCTATCAATCTGCGGAAGCGCTGTTGATCCGTTAGTTGCTCTTGAAAATCCACTTCTTGTCGGTGATTCAGTTCTCATTGTGGGCGCAGGGATGGTTGGTTGTGAGCTCGCCTGGTATCTTTCCGATATTGGTAGAAAAGTCTATCTCACAGATATTTTGAGCGAAGAAGAGCTCATGCAGAAGGAACATTATTTCAACAGATTAATCTTGCTCGAGAAGGTCAAAGAGAGGGTGGAGGGTATCTATCTTAAAAGAAAGATTTCTGTAAAAGAAAACGCGGGAGGTTACTTTGTAAATGTGGGTGAAACTTCTTTTGAAGTCCAAACGGTTGTAAATGCAACTGGATTCGAACCAGAAAATGACTTTGTATCATCTTTGAAAGAAACGTTTTCGAATGTCATGGTTGTAGGCGATGCGAAGAAAGTTGGCACCATTTACGATGCCGTGCAGGATGCTTATATGAAGGCTATGACCTTACGAGGGTGATTGGTTGTGCAGGGAAGAACTGTATTGATTACAGGTGGGTCAAGTGGCATTGGATGGGCTTTGTCAGAGTTTTTTGCGATTAAAGGATGGAATGTCTGCATTGTCGATGTTCAGGAACCTGTCCGATTCCTAAAAGGAATGCGCCTTTTTAAGGCCGATATCAGGGATATTGACAAAGTTAAAATTGTGATCGAGAAGTGCATAAGAGAATTTGGAGGCATAGATGCACTTATCAACAACGCTGGAAAGACTGACAAGAATCACAGAAGATTACTGGATATTCCCTATGAAACATGGAGGGATATTATATCAACAAATATAAACGGCACTTTCGCCTGTCTCAGATCATGTGCTGAAACAATGAAAGAGCGCGGAAGGGGAAACATAGTCAACATAACATCTCTTCTCGCACAGAGGGGATTTGCCAGAATAGGAGATGCAGTTTACTCAACATCCAAGGCTGCACTGGAAATGCTTACAGAGTGTGCTTCTGTTGAGCTCTTGGAATACGGTATAAACGTGAACTCGGCGTATCCTGGAGTTCCTGTGAACACGGGGTTCTTTGACTACCTCAGTACAGATGAAAGAGCGAAGTTGGCTGAGCCAACCATCATGAACGAGCTGGTTTATACTCTTTGCAATCTAGAACCAGGTGAGGTTACGGGCAGAAGCTTTTCCGTTGCCAATTGGCTGGAAGATTCTGCTTTGTTGAAAGCTCGAAAACGAGCTTTCGCAGAGTAGGAACAAAAATATAACTGATTGGGGAGGTGTTTTTATGAGGTTCAAACGTTTGTTGGTCTTGGTAGCCGTGTTTGTCACATTTGCTGCGCTGCTTTATGGGGCCAAACCACCAGCACTTGATATTGTGAATCAACCCTATGTGGTAGCTGTTAGTGATGAATTGGTGGATACAACCCAGTTTGCCAAGTCCGAGCCGCCGTACACGATAGGGTTTGTTACGATCTTTCAAGCAAACAGTTGGGCAGTTCAGTTCACACACGAACTTCTGGTTGAGGCAGAGAGGTTGTCCGATCTTGTAGCTCGAGTAATACATTTAGATGCACAGGGAGAAATTCCCAAGCAGATAGCTGCTGTTGAAGACTTAATAGCTCAAAAGGTGGATGCGATAGTCATCGATCCGATTTCACCTACAGCACTTCAGGGAGTTTTGAAGAGAGCCCAGCAGGCGGGCATACCAGTGATCGCGTGCAGTAGTCAGATACCCTTGGATCAGGTAACCGCATGGGTTGGAAGAGACGATGTTGATTTCGGTAGAAAAACCGCAGAGTGGCTTGTTCAGAAACTGAATGGAAAGGGGAAAATCATAGCCCTCTCCGGGATAGCTGGGAATCCTGTGGCGGAAAATCGTTGGAAGGGTGCAAAAGAAGTCTTTGATAAGTATCCTGAAATTAAGATTCTTGCCAGAGAATTCGCTGATTGGGGATATGCACAGGCAAAAGATGTTGTGTCAAACCTGTTGGCCGCTTATCCGGAAATCGATGGTGTTTGGTCTGGTGGCGGAGCAATGACGCGCGGTGCTATAGATGCTTTCATCGCTGCTGGCAGAGAGCTGCCACCAATGGTTGGTGAAGCCAACAATGGCTTTATGAAACAGTGGTATAACCTGAAGCCTCAAGGTTTTGAAAGCATCGCATTCACAAATCCAACTAATCACACAGCGATTGGCTTAAGATTGGCCTTGAACGCGTTGATGGGTTACCCAATACCCAAAACAGTAACAGCAGTTGGGCCTTACATAACAAACGACACACTTGAAGACTATGTCAGGCTGGATCTCCCAGATGAATACTGGGCTGGGAACAATTTACCAGAGGAAGTCATAAAGGAGATTTTTGGCGTTAAGTAGTACACTTATTCCACAAGAATAGTTGATCGGATCGGCTTTTCACAGAGGGGACTACCCCTCTGTGAGCTTTTAAAGGATTCTTTGGCCATCACTTCTTGCATGGATAACGAAGCCCACTCACATCTACCCAATTTTCTGTTTTGTATCCGAGCTTGTTCAACACCATTTTTACTGTCTACAAAGTGGTTATAGTATCAAACCATTGATGCTTCAAGTGTCTTCACTGGCGTGAGCATGTTATTGCCAGTTCTCAAAAGAGTTCCGCACCAAGAGCCCTTCCTCCGTTTTGTCAGCATCTCTGCACATCTTCAATTTACAGTATCTCCATCTTCTAAAAGGTAGCTCTAGAGTGACTGTGGATATGTGGTTTTGCTTTTATTTATACCAAATTTCTATAGCAACGGCTTTAGATACACCCGAAACACTGAGAAGAAGAAATTCGTGTGTCATAAAATTCAATTTGCTTCACTACCCGAAGTTTATGAGGAGCAATTTTTCAAGTTCAGTAGGTAAAGATGGATTGAGGGCCTTTCGAATTTGAGTAACAGATCGTTTGATAAGTTACGGCCGTTCTTGTCAAAGGGCTATCAGGTTGGAGATAACAGAGAAATCGCTGACAAATGCGATTTGGTATTCCTTTGTGTTAAGCCCCAAGATAGCCAAAAAATGTTTTCTGAAATTGGTCAACTGAATGATA
>Ga0190359_1000153_pt1 | contig 44862 bp, 34 predicted proteins | sample 48721823_MG_FD_161269 | JGI IMG/M metagenome (GOLD analysis project Ga0190359, IMG submission 161269) | Hydrothermal vent microbial mat bacterial communities from Southern Trench, Guaymas Basin, Mexico - 4872-18-2-3_MG | ecosystem: Environmental > Aquatic > Marine > Hydrothermal vents >...
ACATGTACTAACGTAAGAAGTATGTTCTTAATGAATTAAGAATGATAAGAGAGCCGATCATGGTAAATGTGTTGGAAACGCAGCCATATTTTATGAATGACCAGGATCACCCACGGACGGGGGGAGTAATGATAAGAGAGCCGATCATGGTAAATGTGTTGGAAACGCAACCATATTTTATGAATAACCAGGATTATCTTGACATGCCGATAAAGAAGTGATAGAAAAAAGGTCTTGCATTAACTATGTTCAATCAAATCCATTGTCATTATATTTTCACAACAAAATCATTTTACGGAGGGATTTTATTATGAGTAAAAAATGTATCGTTTTTGTTTGTATCACTTTACTCCTTCTTCCGTTTGTGCTCTCCGCACAGACGCATCCGGAAGAATTCCTTGGCCATAAAGTCGGCGCTGACAGAAAACTTGCTGATTATACCCAGATAACAGACTATTTCAAAAAGCTGGCTGAAGAATCCAACAGGATCCAGGTTTTGACCATCGGAAAATCCACCCTAGGAAAGCCCATTATTATGGCTGTAATAACCGATGAAGATAACATGGACAAGCTGGATGCCTACACGCAAATAACAAGAAGATTGAGAGATGCCAGAGGTTTAAGCACTGAGGAAGCAAAAAATCTTGCTAAGCAAGGAAAGGCCATTCTCCTTCTAACATGCAATATCCATTCAACAGAAATCGCCTCTTCCCAGATGGCTATGGAGCTTGCCTATGACCTGGTCACCGGAAACACGCCCTTTGACTCGGAAAGTGCTCTCAAAGACGTGATCGTGCTTCTGGTTCCATCCACAAATCCCGACGGAGAGCAGATGGTGACAGAATGGTACAGAAAATGGGTGGGCACGAAACATGAAGGATCGAGTATGCCCTGGCTCTATCATCCCTATGCAGGCCATGATGACAACCGGGACTGGTTTATGTTCAATCTTAAAGAAACCAGAGCTGTGACAAAAGTCCTTTATCATGACTGGATTCCCCAGATCCATATCGACGAACACCAAATGGGTTCGACCGGAGCCCGTCTGTTCATTCCTCCGTTCATGAACCCCCCTGTTCCCACCATACATCCCCTTCTCTGGAGAGGCGTGGCCCTCTGCGGAACCAATATGGCCTATGACCTCCAGAAAAACGGATTCAAGGGCGTGGTGCACGAAAGAAGCTTCACGGCTTGGTGGATCGGAGCCTGTGATGATACTTCCTGGCTCCACAACTGCATAGGGCTGCTCAGTGAAATGGCTTCCGTCCGTGTCGCAACCCCGATTTATATAGACCCGACAGAAATCCCTGATTCCTATATGGAAAAAAGGCTGCAGTTCCCGGACCCATGGATGGGCGGATGGTGGAGATTGAGAGATATCGTTGATTACGAGCTCACTCTGTCCAAAAGTCTGGTTGAAACAGCTTACATCCACAAAGAAGACTTCCTCTTTAATTTTTATAAGATGTGCAGGGACGAAATCGAGATAAGGGAAGAAGGCAACCCGTTTGCCTTTGTTATCTCCAAAGACCAAAGGGACTATCCCACAACGCTGCGTATGCTTGAGATCTTAAAATTAGGGGGAATCGAAATACATAGGGCTCAAAAAGACTTTATTGCAGACGGCAAGTTTTTCCCTGCAGGTTCATTCGTCGTTCTTATGTCCCAGCCCTACAGGCCGTACGCTCAATCGCTCCTTGAAAAACAGGAATACCCGGATATGAGGCAGTATCCAGGGGGCCCTCCGGAACCTCCGTATGATAATGCCGGATGGACGCTCCCGCTCCAGATGGGAGTGGCTTGTGAACAAATTGACACTCCGTTTGAGACAGAACTTGTCAGAGTGGATGAGATCCCCGACCCGGAAATCCAAGTTCCTTCAGAAGATGCAAAATATATCGTTTTGGATTCCAAACAAAACGCCTCTTACTCGGTGGTCTTTTCTCTGCTCAAAACAAGTCCAAATGCTTATCGCTCAAAAGAACCTGTGAATGGAGATGGATTCCATACCTGCTTTGGCAGCTTTTTGATTGAAAACACTCCCCAGGTCCAAAAAGAACTTCCGGCACTTCTGGAAAAATGGAACGTCAAAGCTTATCCCATAGGTGATATATCACATATACAAAAAGACCCGTTAACCAATCCAAGAATAGCTCTTTACCAATCGTGGAAATCAAACATGGATGAAGGCTGGACCCGTTATGTTCTCGATGACCTCGAAATCCCTTACACCACCATTCACAATAAAGACTTCAAAGATAAAAAAGATAAGCCTGCTGATCTAAAGGATAAATTCGATGTAATCGTCTTTGCCAGTGAAAGCCCTGATATCATAAAAACAGGAAAACCAGGTGCTGGTTCAAGATACTCCCGATACTATACCGAAGGCCCTCCGGAATATGAGGGAGGAATCGGCAAAGAAGGCGTCGAGGCTTTAAAGACCTTTGTTTCTGAGGGAGGAATCCTCGTCACTTTGAACGATGCCTGCAAGCTGGCTATTCAGGAATTCAAACCGCCTGTATCCAATACTCTTGATGGTGTATCCAGGGACAAGTTCTTCTGCCCGACATCTATACTGAAAGTAAATGTTGATCCAAAAACACCCATAGGTTACGGAATGAATAAAGAAACAGCCGTTGTCTTTTCCAGAAGTCTTGCTTTTCGGACCAATACTCCTGGTATCGAATGGGACAGAACCGTCGTAGCCAGCTACCCCAAGAAAGATGTCCTTCTCAGCGGCTGGCTTCTTGGTGAGGACACCATAAGCCGGAGTCCTGCTGTGGTTGATGTTACATACAAAAAAGGCCATCTCATCCTAATAGGAATCCGCTGCCAGCACAGAGCCCAGTCTCACGGTTCCTACAAATTCCTGCTGAATGCCATGCTCTATCCTCAATCCGACTGACCTGAACTTTTTATAAGAACGACAGTAGTGAAGAGCTAGTTCTCTTCCCACTTCTCTGCAATCGCAACTACCAGTTCGGTCAAAGCTTCCAGGTCTTTTTTGTGGATCTTTTCAATAAAAGAGTGGGAATAAAGACCCGGCCATGAAAGGGGGATGTTTACAGAACCCTTTGGAACAAACACAGATCCATCGTTTCCTCCTCTGGTGTTTCCTATCTGAACAGGTATGTGATTTGATTTTGCGATTTTTTTGACTTTCTGAATATAAGTCCAGGGTGTGATGCTGCTGCTGTCAATAGCGCGTATTACCGCTCCTTGACCCAGCGGAAGCTGGGCAAATCTTTTTGAATCAAAAGGAGCATCTGAAGACACGAACGTATCAACAGGAAACACATAGTCTGCATCCAGTACTTCCGCCAACCTTGATGCTCCGTACAAACCGATCTCTTCCTGAACATCCCATGCAAATGTGACTCTTCTGCCTTTAATCTTGTCCCAGTCGACTCTCCTTAAAGCATCCAGCAGCACAGCACACCCGGCTCTGTCATCGATTCCCCTGGCACAAATAATCTCAGGAGAAAGTTCGGTTATTGTTTTTTTTATGGTTATCTGGTCACCCGGAGATATCTCTAAATTCTCAGCCTCCTCTTTCGTGGAAACGCCCAGATATATTTCAATATCGCGGATATCGAAATAAGACGCATCCGGAGTCATTGAAAAAGAGCCTTTTCTTGGAATCACGACTCCGTCAACAGGGCCTTTTTTGGTATAGACCACGACCAAATGGCCTTCGTACATCTTAGGGAAAAAACCTCCCCGCCCCTCGACTTTTAGTGTTCCATCTTGGGTAATCTGCTCAACAATAAGACCGATCTCATCTGTGTGCGCCACAAATAGAATATGAGGCTCCCCTTCCCCGGCTGTAAACCAAACATTTTCCATCTCATCTCTATTTGGATTCAGGGTCATTGGAATCGATGAAAAAACAAAATCAGCCACGCGGCTTTCCTGGCCAGACACGCCAGGAATCAAAAGCATCTCTTGCAACAAACTCCAAGCTTGGGATTCCGGCTGTTCAGAACGGCTGAACATCATCGAGCCTAACATAAAAAATATCACGGCATAAATAGATAATCTTTTCATCTTTTCCTCCTCTCGGAAAGAACGGACACAACCAGTTTCTCCAGTGCTTTAACGTCTTTGAAATCAATGACTTCTGATGGAGAAAAAGCAAATTTAGCCGGAATAAACAGTCCTGCAGAATCTTTCTTGCCGCCTGAAAACGCATTCAAAAGCAAAGTCTCATATTTTCCAGCCGTTTGAATCTTGATATTCCGGCTTTCAGCTGTCTCCGAGATCAACTTTTTGAGCTTTGATGCTCCTTCCCATTTCCCTATCAAAACCGGCCCTTTCCCAATATGAATATCCTCATTTCTTAAACCATCCGTGGGGAAAACACCGATGACGATATTCTCAAAAGAATCCAAATATTTTCCCGCTCTCACTCCTCCGGCACAAGCTCTTGGGCTGGAGCCTCTGGAAACCATTCTTGTTTGAGCCAGCCATCCTATAGTGACCTTTCCAAGATCCTCTTCAGCCAGGACTTTTTCCGCTATTTTCACAAGAAGCGCCGCACATGCCTTTTGCCCTATAAAATAACCAGCCATTTTTCCATCCTGCAAATAACCTATTTTTTTTTCTGGTGTCACGGGTGCACAGTTCTGGATTCCTTTTTCCAATACCTGCTCCCTGCCGGAAGCCCCTACATCAAGTCTCATTTTTTCAAGAGTGAAGTACTCTGCAAAATTTTCTCTTTCCCTTCTGGGAAAGATATGAAGAGAGGGGACCGCCAGCACTCCTTTCACAGGCCCTTTCTCTGTCCATACCTCCATAGAATGGCCCGGAAAAAAAGAATCAAAAGACGGATAGGGAGACTGCACGACCCGGTCTAGAGTAATAGTGCCCTGTGAATCGATACCTCCCACGATATACCCCAATTCATCCATGCCGCAGATTATAGAAATATGAGGAGAGTTTCCGTCTCTTGAGAAATAAACACTGCCTAAAAGGTCATTGCTTACTGATTCATAATCTGGAAACTTTTGAATGATCTTTTCCGACATCAGGTCTTCATATCCGGTTGGAGAAGGGATAAAAAACAGCTCTTCAACATCTTCTTCAGTCATATCACTGAAACCGTAAAACGGAAGATAACAAATGGATATGATGATACTTATAATAAAAAATGCACGATTGACACTCATAATGTCCTCCTTAATTCGTCCTTTGCCACGACATATTAACCTGGATTATTCACAAGTCGAGAATGCTGTTTCAATTATTGTTTGTAAATATGTCAGGCTAATACTCAATGGTAGAAGGAATAAGCAGGGTGGGAACATTATTTTCTGAAAAAATTCTGTTGATCAGTTTTGCCCTCTCACCCAGATACGCGTTGATCTGAATCATCGCAGCTTCAAATTCCTGCTTCAATTCACTGAAATAGGATTGTTGAGCCCTGGTCGGCGCTTTGTTAACGCTATCTATAGACTGGAATAATGCGCTCAACCTTTCAATAAGCCGGGGCCCTTCAGTCCAGAAAGGAGCTCCCTCGGGCTTGGTCAGAAGGTCCTGGATCTGCATGATCTCTTGAATATGGCTGTCAATGGCATCCATAACTTCTTCGGGAAACTTGTTCGTTTGTTTCAAAATCGTATTTTTCCTCTCTTTGAGCTGCTCTAAAAGAGTATCAAAAGCCCTGAGCCCATCATTCACACAGGACTGCATGGAGCACAGATCAGAAGCATACTTATGCTGAAGCTCAAGGTCATCATGACTGACCTCAACCGTAGGGTCCGCTTCAACAGTTAATTCTTCCTTATAAGCTTGTCCCTTCAGGACAAGCCTTACAGTGTAAATTCCGGGAAGTACCAGAGGCCCTCTCGGGCCTCTGGAGAAGAAATTCTCCTCTTGTTCTATTTCTATCCTCTGGCGGGGAGCTGTTTCTCTCAAATCCCACACAGCTCTGTTGATCCCCTTTTCTGAGGGAAGGCCTGTTATCCTTCTTATTAATTTTTTATCTTTGTCATAAATATCTATTCTTAAATCCTTGCTATCATCAATCCTGTCTTTTAAATAATAAGTAAGGAGGGCTCCATATGGAGGATTCTCCCCTGTATATTCTCTGTCTCCGATTCCGTAACGGGTCGCTTTCTCAGCATAGCGGATAGCTGTCCGTATCCTGAAAAGGTGGGCTTCTTTCTCAAGCAGTTCCTTATAGATTCCTCTTATGAACGAAACATCATCAAAAATCCAAATCCCTCTGCCGTGAGTGCCCAGTATCAAATCCTTATCTCTCGGATGGAGCAAAATATCATGAACAGCCACAGTCGGAAGATTTTTCATATGAAACTTCACCCAGTATGTCCCGCGGCTGAAGGAAACAAAAAGACCAAGTTCTGTTCCTGCATAGATGATTTGAGGCCGGACCGGATCTTCCCTGACAACCCATACATACGCATTATCAGGAAGATTACCTGTTATGTCGACCCAAGTTCTACCGAAATCAGAGGTCCTGTATACATACGGGCTGAAGTCATCCAGCATATGCCTGTCAAAAGTCGCATAAGCCATGCCGGCAGATGTAAGAGAGGGTTCCACATGTGAAACCGGAGTATAGGAAGGCAGGTCAGGAATGCTGTTCACCACATTTTCCCATTCATTGCCTCCATTCATGGTCACATGAAGCTGACCGTCATCAGTTCCTGCCCAAATCACTCCTGGCTGAACCGGGGATTCAGCCAGGCTTATAATAGTGCAGTAATATTCAGCCGTTGTGTTCTCAGGCCAGGCTGGGCCCCCAGCGGCCTTCTGTTTTTCCGGATCATCAGTTGTCAAATCAGGGCTTATGACCTCCCAGGTAGAACCAAAATCCAGTGATTTGAAAACAACATTACTCCCCACATAAATCGTCTTTTTATCATGAGGAGACGGGATGATAGGCGTGTTCCAATTGAAACGGTATTCAAGTTCGGAGACAGGAGCCCCATCTGCTCGTCTGGGCTGAGGGCTTACATCCTGCTGCTCCCTGGTGTTCATGTCTGTTCTCACGATACCGCCCCCCTGTCTCTCGCTAATAAAAAGATCGGGATTATCAGGATGACAGGTGACATGAAATCCATCTCCAAAACTTATCATCCTCCAATCAGCTTTGAGAATCCCGAATGTTTCTTTGTTTCTGCTGGGACCGTACCAGACTCCATTATCCTGAAGTCCTCCTCCTACATAATAAAAGGGTTCCCTGTTATCCGCATATATCTGATAAAACTGTGCGGCGCAGATATTATTGACATAATCCCAATTCGCGCCTCTGTCATAAGAAACAGCTATCCCTCCATCCTGCCCCTGCCACATCCTGCCAGGATTTTCAGGGTCTATCCAGAGAGCATGAAAATCAACATGAGTCGACGAAGATATCCGCCTGAATGTTTTCCCTCCGTCTATGGAAACATGAAGCCGTGAAGAGACAGCGTAGACCCGGTTTTCATCAACAGGGTCTACTCTGAGATCTGTATAGTAAAAACCCCGGGATACGATCTGTTTATCCTCTGAAACACGGCGGAAACTTTTCCCTCCGTCGTCAGAGCGGTACAAGGTCCCTTCCGGAGACTCTGTCATAGCATAAACCACATCCGGGTTGCTGGGCGCTATTTTGATCCCAATACGCCCTATCAGTTCAGGAAGCCCTTCTGTGACCTTGCTCCAGGTCCTTCCTCCATCCACAGACCTGAACACTCCGCCTCCCTTATCCCCGCTCTCAAATGTCCAGGGCCTTCTCACAAACCTCCATAAACCGGCAAAAAGAATGTTGGGGTTTTTCTGATTTATATCCATATCCGATATCCCATGCCATTCATCCTTATAAAGTGTCTTCTCCCAGCTTTTTCCTCCATCTCTGGAAACAAAAACTCCCCTGCCCGCATTCGGCCCGAACGCACGGCCCAGAGCTCCCACATACACAACATCGGTATTATTGGGATTGATCACAATCCGGGATATATGCTCTGTATCCTTAAGGCCGAGATAATTCCACGTATGGCCGCCGTCCGTTGACTTGTAGACCCCATTCCCGAAAGAAACACTGTTCCGCACATTTGACTCTCCTGTGCCTACATAAACAACATCAGGATTTCCGGGCTCAAGCGCTATGTCTCCAATAGAGGCCACAGGCTGTCCGTCAAATATAGGAGTCCAGGTGGTCCCGCCGTTCGTTGTTTTCCACACACCACCGGATGCGCTTCCGACATACACGATATTGGGATCTCCGGGAACTCCTTCCACATCACTGATCCGCCCGACCATGTTGGCCGGTCCGATGTTTCTCCATGATAGATTTTTAAAAAGAGCTGAATCAAGTTCTACATCATCAACCGAAACCGGATCCATGGCTGTTCCGAATGACAGAGCACTTATAACGCCCATTATTATGAAAAAAACAAGGAAAAATAACAGATACATACGAAGATTTCTCATTTCTTCCCTCCCAGGTTCATCGGTTCTATCCATAAAAAACCTCAATCAAATATCTTTGCAGGATTGAGTATAAAATGGGGATCAAAAACCTTTTTTATCCCTTTCATAAGGGAAATCTCTTCCTCATCCACAACATAGGAAAGATATGCTTTTTTCACTAAACCAATCCCGTGTTCCCCTGAAATAGTGCCCCCTCTGTCCCTGCAGTCCTTAAACAGCTCTTCCCGAACTTTTTCCAGTTTCTCTTTCCATTCTTTTTCCGGCAGGGGGACGGTCTTTCCTTTGTCATATCTGACCTTCATGATATGTGTGTGCACATTGCCGTCGGCAGCATGCCCGTAAGTCGGAAGCCACAATCCATATTTTTTCTGGACATCCATCACTTTTTTTACATGATCGGCTATTTCAGCCCTGGGCACGGCAATATCCAGGGTCTCAACATTATCCTCTTTTATCGATTCATATATTTTGCTCCTTATATCAAGAACCAGTTTTTGTTTTTCCGGGCTGTCCGCCACAAATACATCCAACGCCCCCTTCTCAAGGCTTACCTCAGCTACTTTTTCTGATAGTTTATCAATTTCATCCTCGCTTGAAGCATCCAGTATAACTAAAAGATAGGTATTCCCCATTTTGCTGGGCCATCTCTTTTTCAAGAGCTCTTCAGTCCTGACAATCACTTCCTTTGGAATAAACTCCACGGCCATAGGAAGTATTTTCCTTTTGATCAAAAGAGGCACTGTTTCTATAGCGCACGCAAGGTCATCATAAGGAATAATAAGAGACCGGCTCGCTTCAGGAGGAGGCATAAGCTGTATAACGGCCGAGGTCACAATACCCAGCGTTCCTTCAGAACCGATAAACAGGTTGAGAAGACTGTATCCTGCGCTGCTTTTCATCACCTTTCCGCCTGGACGTATTATCTTTCCGGAAGCCAGAACCACTTCAAGCCCTCTTATATAGTTCCTTATCACTCCATATTTCACGGCCCGGGCCCCTCCTGCATTCGCTGCGACCAGGCCTCCGATCATAGCGCTTTCATCTCCAGGATGAGGGGGGAAAAACAAGCCAGCGGACTCTATGGATTCATAAAAATCCATCAGAGTGACTCCAGCCTCCACCACAGCCATCTGGTTATCCACATCCACTTCCCTGATCCGGTTCATTCTCTCTACAGACAGAACAATCCCTCCGAGGCAAGGGACGCACCCGCCGCAGAGGCCGGTAGCCCCGCCTCTTGGCGTAACCGGTATCCGTCTTTCATCAGCATATTTCAGAACCTTTGATACCTGTTCAGTACTGGCCGGCTTGACCACCGCATCCGGCATATGAGCAATATCAGAAAGAGTAAACTCATCATGGCTGTAATCGATCATCTTGGATTTATCAGTAATGACATTCTTCTCCCCTACTATTCCTTTCAAATCCTCAATCACCTTCTCATCCGCTTTCTTGTATTCCGCCATTTTTTCTGTTCCTTTTTTATTTCATTTAATTCGGGCTCGGTTTGAGCGGCCTTGAAGATTGTGCCTTTTGATGCATAAATTTGATTCCGATTCATTCACAAGCCACACCTGATTTTCATCTTACTTTACGATCACAAACGGAATATCCGCCTTTTTCACCATTTTATTGAAGTTCTTCAGGTCCCGTTCCAGATACAGGTCCAAAAGCCCCAACTGGGAGTCTGCCTTTGAGGACAGCTCTTGAAACACTCTATAAGACTGTTCCGTAGGCCGAAAGTCAGCGCTTGATACATATGAAGCGAGAGCCGCTATCTTATTGTCGACCTTGATGGGGAAATTTAAAGGATCCTGACCGCTTTTTGACTTTGACTGGATAAGCTCATTTTCAACAGCATCCAGCTTTTTAATGATATCCTTACCTGCCTCGATGATATCCCTAATGTTATCGTAGTCCTTGTATCTTTCAAAAAAGTCCTGGATCTGCTGCTTCACGCCTCTCAGTGTTTTTATCCCTCTGTTTACTTTACTGCTCTTATTCCTGATCTCTATCAGAAAACCAAACTGTTCCTGAAGATCCCGCTGCGTGGCCTCGATTCTTGGATCTTTTTTCCATTTCCAGCTCTTGATCATCTGGTCCTCCCCCACTTTAAGCCTGACCGAATAGTCACCCGGAACAGCCACCGGGCCTCTCAGTGAAGCTCCCCAGTAAACAGCGCCGGGGACCCTTTCGGCTCCGGGGTAACGCATATCCCACACAAACCGGTTCATCCCTTTCTCTATAGAGATCGTCTGGGAGCCGGAATACCCCCAGCGTGAAAAAGATCCGGATGTGTCTTGTTCCCTTTCCCCGGATTTAAACTCCTTTATGAGATTCCCCTGGCTGTCCAGAAATTTCAGTGTAACCTCTTCTTCTGGCTTCTCCTTGAAATAATAATAGATCACACTTCCGGCAGGAGGGTTCTCTCCCATATCTGAACTCGGGTATCCATACCCTCCCATTCTGTAAGAACTCCTTGGGGTAAAAAGAAAAAAATCAGCTTCCAGTACGTCATCTGTCAGTTGATGCAGAGGGGTCAGGTCATCAAGAATCCAAAACGCCCTTCCATGTGTCGCAGCTATCAAATCATCTTCCTTAACTACCATATCGCGTATGGGAACCACCGGCAGGTTCAACTGCAGAGACTGCCAGTTTTTACCGTCATCAAAGGAGATAAAAACACCTGTTTCTGTCCCTGCATAAAGCAGTCCTTTTCTCTCGGGATCTTCTCTTACAACACGGACAAATGTGTTGTCAGGGATTCCATTCGTAATTTTCTCCCATGTCCTCCCAAAATCCTCTGTTTTATAAATATAAGGAGAAAAATCATCCAGCTTGTGCCTATCCACGGCGATAAAAGCTCTTCCGGCTTTAAAGGTGGATGTTTCTATCATGCTGATCATGCTCCATTCGGGCATGTTTTTGGGAGTGATGTCTTTCCAGGATTTGCCGCCGTCTCTGGTGATATGCACCAGTCCATCATCAGATCCCGCCCATAAAATATCCGGGTCATATACGGATTCCGCAAGAGCAAAAATAGTGCAGTAGTATTCAACGCTTGTGTCATCTTTGGTGATAGGCCCTCCGGACTTATTTTGCTTGGACTTATCATTTGTTGTGAGGTCAGGACTTATGACCTTCCAGCTGTGGCCTTCATCAGTGGATTTGAACAACACTTGAGCCGCATGGTAGAGGACATTCGAATTAAATCTTGAAACAAGGATGGGCGCTGTCCACTGGAATCTGTACTTCAGGTCTTTAGCCCCCCATCCCATAGGATTTTCAGGCCAGGGATTAATAGCCCTCGTCTCACGTGTTTTATAATCCCAGCGTGTTATCAATCCTCCGTAGCTGCCTGCATACACAATATCAGGGTTATCTTGTTTTGGAACTACATGGCCGCTTTCCCCGCCTCCTACCGAATGCCAGTACTTAGGACCTATCCCGGATTCCGTAGTTCTGGAGGCAATACGCACTGTTGAATTATCCTGCTGGGCTCCGTAGACCCAATAGGGGAACTGGTCATCTGCGGCGACATGATAGAACTGCGCAGTGGGCTGGTTGTCCTGGGGTGTCCATGAAATTCCTCCGTTATAGGTCACATTAGCCCCGCCGTCATTGCTGTTTATCATTCTGTCCGGATTATTCGGGTCGATCCAGAGGTCATGATTGTCGCCATGAGGCGTTCTTATATAAGAAAAAGTTCGGCCTCCGTCCAGAGAGCGGTACAAACCGGTATTAAGGACATACACCTCGTTAGGATTCTGGGGATCTGCATAAATCCGGGAATAATACCAGGCCCTCTGACGGAGATTTCTATCACTGTTGACTTTCATCCATGTCTCTCCGCCGTTATCAGAAAGGAAAACGCCCCCCTTTTCTGCCTCCACAATCGCCCAGACCCTATCCTGCCTGGCGCCGGATACAGCCACCCCGATCTTGCCCAGGACTCCTTTCGGCATCCCGGTATTGTGTGTCAGTTCCTTCCATGTATCGCCGCTGTCAGTGGATTTGTAAAGCCCGCTTCCAGGGCCCCCGCTCACTAAGCTGTAAGGAGTCCGGTGCGCTGACCAGAAAGCCGCATAAATCACCCTTGGATTAAAAGGATCCAGAATAAGGTCTATGGCTCCGGCTTTTTCGCTGACATAAAGGACTTTCTCCCATGTCTGGCCCCCATCCTTTGACCTGAAAACGCCTCTCTGCATGTTGGGGCCATACACATGGCCTAAAGCCGCCACATAAACCAAGTCTGGATTTCTGGGATGGATTCTGACCCTGGATATCTGGCGGGTATCCCCGAGTCCTATGTGCTTCCATGTCTTGCCTCCATCCAAAGACTTATACATGCCATCGCCATGGGATACATTCCCCCTGATAGGAGCTTCACCCATTCCCACATAAACCACATTTGGATCCCATTCAGAAACAGCAACAGCTCCAACAGAACCGGTTTTAAAATATCCGTCGGATACAGGCCTCCAGTTCATCCCTCCGTCTTCGGTCTTCCAGACTCCTCCTCCGCATGAGCCAAAATAATAGGTATACGGCATGGAAGGGATCCCGGTTACCGCCGTCACTCTTCCTCCTCTATAAGGGCCTATACACCGCCATCTCATTGCCTGATATGCACTCTGGTCAATACGTTTCACATCTTTAGCAGCCACCTGGTTTCCCTGTAAAAAGAAAGGGAGCGCATATACAAGAGACAAACAAAAAGCCACAGTAAAAATCTTTTTTAAATTCAAAGAATTCATAAAACACCTCTTTATCATTTAATGTCTATTGCATCTCAAAGTACGCTTGCACACGTTTGATGGTTTTTCTCCTGCCTATAAGCTCTAAAACCTCAAATATTCCGGGACTGACCTTCATTCCCAATACAATGACTCTCAACGCATGGATAAAAAGGGCTGCCTTCACTCCTTCCTTTTCAGCTCTTTTTCGTATGATTGTTTCGACTTTTTCCGCTGTAAAATCACCGCATTCTGAAAAATCCTGAATGAGTTTTGGCAAAAGCAGCTTAAGGCGTTCATCCTTCAGGTATTTTGAAACAGCCTCTTCCTCCATAGGATAGTCATCTGACAGAAAAGGCCTGGCTCTGGGCGTAAAATCCGTTATACGCCTGTTTCTTTGCTTTAAAAGGCCCACCAGCCGTGAAAACCATTTTCTTTGCTTGTTTTCAAATTCATCAACCCATAGACCCGAATTTTTCAGCTCTTCCCTCACATAAGGAAGCAATTCCTCTTCATCCATTTGAGAGATAAGCTGACCGTTCAGCCATTCCAGCTTATCAAGGTCAAAAATAGGATTCCCGCTGCTTCTTCGGTCCAAATAGAATTTCTCTTTCATCTCCTCCATGGAATAGATTCTTTCTTTTCCGGGAGACCAGCTCATCTGGGCAAGAAAGTTCACGACAGCCAAAGGAAGAAATCCTTTATCACGGAATTCCAGAACAGATGTCTCGCCGTGCCTTTTGCTCAGCTTCTTTCTGTCTTTCCCCAGTATGAGAGACATATGGGCAAACCTCGGTATATCAGCTCCCAGTGCTTTGTAAACAAGGATCTGTTTGGGAGTATTTGATATATGGTCGTCCCCCCTTATAACGTGAGTGATCTTTTGGTCGATGTCATCACTCACTACAGAGAGATGATAAGTGGGAAGCCCGTCCCGCCTGAGAAGCACAAAATCTTCAATATTATCTGATTGTGTTGTGATGGTTCCGTGTATCATGTCCTTGTATCTGACCTCTCCCCCGGGGACCTTAAACCGCACAGCTTTTTTAAGCCCTTGCTGTTCGTAATGTCTTATCTTTTCTTTAGAAAGGCTGGAACACGCACATCTGGTCTGCCATTGCCCTGAAGCCTTTCTGTTTTCAGGAGTGCAGTAGCAGTAATAGGCAGCACCTCTTTTCACAAGCTCCTCTGCTTTTTTCTGATAGAATTTAAGTCTTTTTGATTGGAACACAGGACCTTCGTCCCAATCCAAACCCAGCCAGCTGAGCCCCTTAATGATTCCCTCACTCATTTCTTGAGATGACCGTGAAATATCCGTGTCTTCAACCCGGAGAATAAATCTCCCTTCGTAATGACGGGCATACAGCCAGTTATAGAGCGCTGTGCGGGCTGCTCCGATGTGCAGGTGTCCTGTGGGACTGGGAGCAAATCTTACGCGGACCATTATTTGAAACGAATATATCAAAAAACCGGGAAACAGTAAACCTTTCTTCTTATGGGGGACGCTCCATAAGGTACCACCCTATATTACTGAATCCGCTGGATATTAAAAAATATTCCAGATTGTCCCCCTCTGAACTATTTCTATTTAATACACTACCGCCATCCTGAAGAAGAAAGTTCCTCTATGAGTATGTACCAACGATGCAGGACAAGTGAAGATCTCATTCTGGTAGTAAGCCGTGCAAACAAGCGGGATTTTATAGAGTGGTACCTAATGGGACGTCCCCGGATGATTTAGCAAAAAAAATATTGTGAAGCCATTCGTAAGATATTATAATGATTTGTTCTTTTTCATGTATTTTATGAAACCATAGCCGTTATTTATGAATAATACAGATTAAAAAGGGAGTTTTATTAATGGACAAAAGAGAAGCATTAAAAAAAGTCGCACAAAGACTTCGCATTCATTCCATAAAAATGACTTCTGAAGCAGGCTCAGGTCACCCCACGACCTGCCTTTCAATGGCTGAGATCGCAGCTTGTTTGTTTTTTGATGAGATGAGATACAACATACACGACCCTTTCGACTGGTCAAATGATGAATTCGTCCTCTCCAAAGGACACGCGGCTCCCCTTCTGTGGGCCTGTTATGCTGAAGCCGGCATCATCCCTCTGGAAAGCCTCATGGATCTGAGAAAAATCTCAAGCCCTTTAGAAGGACATCCCACTCCCAGGATGAACTGGGTTAAATCAGCAACAGGTTCTCTTGGGCAGGGCCTTTCCATAGGTGTCGGGATAGCCGCTGCTATCAAACTGGCTGGATCAGACCGAAGAGTGTATGTAGTTATGGGAGATGGTGAGTGCGCGGAAGGTTCGACCTGGGAAGCATCTAACAGCGCGGCTGACCTTGGATTGGATAACCTCTGTGCCATTGTTGATATCAACCGGCTGTCCCAGTCAGGACCGACCATGCACGGTCATGATATCAATGCCTATACCAGAAAATTCAGAGCTTTTGGCTGGGAATGCATAGAGATAGACGGCCATAATATAGAACAAATTCTTCAGGCCCTTCATAAAGCCAAAACAGCTGAAAAACCCGTGGTCATTCTGGCAAGGACCATTAAAGGAAAAGGAGTGTCCTTCCTGGAAAATAAAAACGGATGGCACGGCAAACCCTTAAAAGGCGATGATATCCATAAGGCTCTTAAGGAAATCGGACCTATGCCTGAAATAGACGCAAAAAAGTATGTTAAAAAACCGGAGAAAGCTGCGGCTCCTGAATTAAAAAAAAGATATGACTTCGAAAAGCTGGACTATAAAAAGGACACAGCCACCCGCAGAGGTTACGGAAACGCGCTTATGAACCTGGGAAAGGTCAACGAAGCTGTTGTATGCATAGACGGTGATGTGAAGAACTCAACATATGCGGAAGACTTCTTTGAAGCCTTTCCTGAAAGGTCCTTTCAATCCTATATTGCTGAACAGAATATGATAGGGATGGGCATAGGAATGGCTGTCAAAGGCTATATCCCGTTCATGGCTACATTCTCAGCTTTTCTCGGAAGAGCGCATGACCAGATCCGGATGGCAGCTTACTCTATGTCCAACATCAAAGTGGCTGGATCCCATGCTGGAGTCAGCATTGGAGCGGACGGCCCTTCCCAAATGGGATTGGAAGATATGGCTATCTTCACTCCCATACCAGGATGTGTGGTGTTTTATCCCTGCGACGCCCCATCTGCCGAAGCCTGCGTTGAAACCATGGCTCGGCATCACGGCATGGCCTATATAAGGACAACCCGGCCTGCTACTCCGGTGCTCTATAAAAAGGGAGATAAATTTCCAGTGGGAGGGTCAAAGGTCCTAAAAAAGAGCAGCCAAGACAAAGCCCTTCTCGTAGCAGCCGGAATCACTGTTTTCGAAGCTCTCAAGGCCTATGAAGTATTAAAGAAAAAAGGAATTCCTGTTCGTATCATGGATGCCTATTCCATAAAACCCGTAGACAGAGCCGGCCTGATAAAAAATGCGGAAGAGACAGGGGGTAAGGTCGTTGCAGTGGAAGACCATTATCCCAACGGAGGCTTGGGATGTGCTGTAGCTCAAGCCCTGGCGGGAAAGGCAAAAGTTATCCATCTGGCTGTTGGATCCCTTCCCCGTTCAGGAAAACCTGATGAGCTTCTTGATAAATACGGGATATCAGCCAAACACATCATAGAAGCCATTGAAAAACTACAGTAAACAACGCTTTTACGAAACATCAAAAAAATTTCTTGTCTTTTTCTTTTTTTGCACAGCTCTTCTGCTTCAGTGTTCCGCTCAGACAGACTCCGGCACGGTCACGGCGGTCTATGACGGAGACACCATCAAAGTCCGTCTTGCGAATGGGCAAGAAGAAAAAATTCGATTGATCGGAATTGATGCTCCGGAAACAAACTCTGAGGACGAAAAAACAAGGCTGAACTCATTTTATTCAAAAAGATTTGCCTTTAGGTCCTTATACAAGAAACCGGTAAGGATAGAATATGATTGGGAAAAACGCGACAAATATGGGAGGCTTCTTGCCTATATCTGGACTGAAGACGGAACTCTCTTTAATGAATTTATCATTCAAAGAGGATTTGCCGCTGCTTACACCCGATTCAAATACAGGCAAGAATACAGGGAAAGATTTGTAAAAGCAGAGAAATACGCCAAAACCAAAGGAAACGGTATGTGGAAAAAAGAGCCTTTTCACTTAATCACTGAACAGGAGGTTCCAGCTCACATGGGGACTCTGGTCTCCTATGGATTTACATGCGAAAAAATCGAAGATAAAGAAAACCTGATTCTTCTTGTTTCAAAAAATGATAACTTTGGAGTCCCTGTGTATAAAAAATACCTTCATTTCTTCCCTGATATAAATTCTTTGATAGGAGAAAAAGTCTTCATATCCGGTCTCTTAGAGGAATACAACGGCCAGCCTCAAATAATGCTCTTTTTGCCCTCTCAAATCAAATAATCTCTCATAACTCACTGATTTTCCAGAGGCAGCAGGGACAAATAAAAAATGCGCCAGGCGGGATTCGAACCCGCGACCTTCGGTTCCGGAGACCGACACTCTATCCACTGAGCTACAGGCGCATAAATTCAGATATGATAAATATAAATCAATCCATTCCGTTTTTCAAACTTAAAGATTGACTCACTTCCCTGTTTTTTAATAAAAAGGTTGACTAAGAAGCAAAAAATTACTATAAATTTAAAGGGCTATAAAGAGGATATTTGTCTGATTGTTTGTGTCAGATAATAATTAACCTGGATTATTCACAAGTCGAGGTTGCTGCAGATGCGAGGCACAGGGTGCGAAGCTGTGGTACTTCACCGCGAGTACCCTGCAACAATGCAGATGCAGTGAGATCGGCTTGCCTGAAAGGTAAAAAAATGGCGATTAAAATGAAAGTGAAAACAGGCAAAGATATTTCAGTTGTCATTTTTTTAAAAAGTATGCATATCCTTGAAAGCAAAACAAAAAATTGCTCATCGCCATTTTTTTATGAATAGATCAGGTTAAATATATACTGCTAAGGTTGATTCATATTGGATAAAAGCAACAGCCAAAAAAATTCTATAAATAACTACCGAGTCCGCAGCTTTCCAAAAGACATCCTTATTCTCAACAACAACAGCAATGAAGCTTTTTTTCTTGACGGCCTGTGTCCTGATACAGCCCGAGTGCACTATGCTCCCAGCATTGATAAAGCAGCTTCTCTTGCAAAATCCCTGGATTTCAATGTCCTGATAGCTGATTTCTCTCTCGCCAGCTATTCCCTCCTCCAGGGAATTTTCAAGAACACGACCAGCATTATCATAACAGGATATTCAGAGAAAGAAACAATAAATACAGCCAGAGGATGGCCTCAAAATCGGTTTGCCACTACCTTTGTGTTCTCTCAATCAGAAAGCAGCAAAAGTTCCTTCAGGCGTTCTCTTGAAACAGCCATAAAACACTCGCATCTTCTTCTTGAAGTCCAGGCCCTCAAAAAATCCGCTGACAAAAAAGAAATAGATTACAAGAAAGCCTTTTATGAGATAAACAAAATAAAAAAGTTTATCAAATCATCCATAGTCAAGGAAATCGAAAAACGCATTGCCTTTCAAGCTAAATATGACCATTTTAGAAAAGAAAGGCTTAAGATAGAAACGCTTCTGAAAAAACTTTACATGGCCAATGATGTAACCAGCCTGATTGATACCATCTCTGACATCAAAGAACTCATAAACGCCAGCGGGACGACCATCTACATTCTTGAAGAGACCCGTTCCACCGACAAATATTTAAAACCTCTGGTATGGGATGATTCCATCCTCTCCCATGTCGATTTCACAAAGCATATCGTTCGCTTAAACGATGATGACTTTGCTGCTCAATCAGCCCGGCTCGCAAAAATAATAAGATCTGCTGGGATAAAAAAAGATGCCGGAGTCAGCTCCCGTTACCAACAACAGTTGAATTCCCCTCTATACAGCATAATCTGTATCCCCATCATATACAAAAACGAACTCATTGGAGTGCTTGAAGTCTATAACAAGAAAAAGGACCAGCAGTTCGCTCCACAGGGTTTTGATCAGATCGACCAGGATACACTTATCCATCTATCCGAACACATATCCATAGCCATAACAAAACTTAACTTGATCCAATACGACCCTTTGACTGGACTTTTGAGACCCGAGCCTTTCTTTGAAAAGGTCATCCAGAAAATCATACAGGAAAATAAAAGGCACCGGGAAGAAGGAAGCTACGCTCTTGTAATGGGAGATGTCGACTGGTTCAAAAATTATAATGACAGGTTAGGCCATGAGTCAGGAAACCGCTTATTGAGAAAGCTGGGAGGAATCCTCAAGGTGTCCATACGTGAGGAAGATTTTCTCTGCCGTTACGGAGGAGAAGAGTTTTTATTCTTTTTATCCGGCATAGAAAACGAAGAGGAAGCCCTCATGTTTACGGATAGGATAAGGAAAAACGTAGAAGAGACCTACTTTGATAACCAGGAAATACAGCCCAGGAACAATCTCACTATGAGCTTTGGGATCACTAATTTTTCAAAAGATAAATTCAAATCCCCCCGATCCATAAACACAGAAAATTTGAAACACCTCGTTAACGAGGCTGACATTGCTTTGTCTGAAGCCAAAGGAAAAAGGACTTCTTTCCTAAGTAAAAAAGAAGAAAAGGCCTTTGAAAAAAATAAGATCTCCGTATATCACAGGCGCATCTCAAAGCCGGAAAAAAGCTCTTTTCTTATCAAACCAGATGCTAAATTCCCTGAAGAAAAAAGGAGATATCCAAGATACTATTCTTCCATCCCTCTGATCTATAAAGACAAAAAAGGCCATGAAGCCACAAAAACAATAAATATAAGCCGGGGAGGGGCTAAAGTCTCCAGCAACATTCTGATCCCCCCTGACAAAACTCTAGATCTTATTGTTGTTCTGACAAACAAGGCCTTTGAATGCAGAGGACATGTGGTCTATTCACATAAAGGAAACGGACACCTCTCTTACTATTATGCAGGGATTGAGTTCACTAAAATGTCACTTGAAAATAAAAAGATGCTGGGAAAATATTTAAATTCCCTATCCTGACAATTCTTTTATTATTGATTCTGTATACTCTTCCAGGGGTGAGCTCTTTGCGTTGAATTCTGTCTTCAAATCATCAATATACTCAGAAAAACCGTTAAAGTCATCCTGGTTGCTCCAGTTTTCCATGCTCACTCTCTCGAGCATTTCTTTAAGCTTTCCCTCATTTAAAACATCTTTTGTACTCTGAGGGAAAAAGCAGTCCTTCATCTCACAGACTCTCAGGCAGCCAAGAATAAGTTTGCGTACATTTTCCTGCTCCTGTATGATTTCCTGTTTAATAAAAAAATGCTCTTTAGGTGAAGTGGTCTCATCAAGCTTGTCATAAAGCTTGTCCGCTTTGCTGATCCCCTCTGTTACTGCATCTATAACATATCTACCGTCCAGAGCGATCTTACCCTCATTTTCAAAATAAACGACCTTTGCTTCGGATTCACTGCCTTCGGTTTTTTTGAATTTGTCTAATTTCTCATAAGGCCCTCTATCTTCATCTTCCTTTTCTTCTTCCTCTTCCTCCTGTTCCTCTCCCAACTCCAGTTCTTCCTCCTCCTTTTCATCATCCAGTTCATCCTTCTCATCCTCATCAGATGATTCCATTGGCTCCAGCTCCTCGTCCGCTTTTTCTTCAGTCTCTGACTCTTCAGCTTCGTCTTCCTCCTGTTCCTCCTCTTCGATCTGTTCCTCAAAAGTATCCAGCACAGCTCCTTGGCTTCCATTTTCCCCAAGAAGTTCTTTGATTTTATTGAGTCTCTGGAGTTCATCACCAAGGTCAAAATCCTCATTTACAGGCCCGATGCTTTCAGGGATTTCTGTTTCTATTCCATATTTTTCTTCCAGTTCCTTTCTCAGAGTGGTTAACTTTTCAGTTGTCTCTTCATTTATATTTTCAAGCTTCGTGTTTAATTCTTCGATGATTTTCAGCTCTTCCAAAGACTTTCCAGTCAGGGATTCAATTTCAGACTGAAGCTTCATAACGATTTTAAGATGAGATTTTATCTCATCCTTTATGGATATTTTTTCATCCTCAAACTCGGACAGGAGCGTTTTATATTCACTTAAACTCTCCCTCTCTTCGTTGACCTCATTCTCTATCTCGCTGATCTTGCTCTCAGCCTCTTCCTTCTGCCTGTTTATTGCTTCTTCCAGGTCTTCCTGGATTTTTTTTCTTCTTTCATCGAGAATCTTATTAAGCTGTTCTTCCACCTCTTCTATTATAGAAGCTGAACTTTTTAAAAAAGCATCTTTTTTGTCCATTTTTTTATCTCCTGTCCCCTTTTTTTAGATAATACATCTGCCTCTTATCAGTGTCAATATTCTCACTCAATCATCGCTCCTTTTATCTGCGCTAAATATAGCGAAAATCCTGTATCCATGACAATACCCTTTTGGGAGTAAATCAGGGGGGAATTTTCTGCTTGACATCTCACCCTTAAGGGTGAGACATACAGGGGTGCAGCCCTACTGGAGGGCAGTGCTTTTTTTTGAGGAGATGCTTGCCATATGCTCGAAAAAAGGCATCAAACGGGTGCTTTCAAACCTTATTTTTTCCCATTTTTTTAGATCAAGCGAACAAAAGGCTTTAACAACTTCCGGGTCAAACTGAGTCCCTGAGTTTCTTTCGATCTCTTCTCTGGCAAATTTGAAATCCCTCTCGTTTCTGTACGGCCGGTAAGATGTAATGGCATCCAGAGCATCGGCAACCGCAAATATCCTTGCTTCTTTAGGGATTTCTTGCTTTTTGAGACTATTGGGATACCCGCCTCCTTCAAATCTTTCATGATGGTACAGAATGATATTTCCAACTTCCTGAACAAGCTTTATTTCTTTAATGAGGCCGTATCCAAGGGAAGGATGAAGCCTTATCTTCTCCCACTCCGATGCTGAAAGAGCGCTTGGCTTTTTGAGAATGGAATCCGGAATAGCTATCTTCCCCACATCATGGAGGAGCGCACCTTTTTTTATATTGTCCAGAGTCTCCGGGTCTTTTATACCCAGTATCTTTGCTAATACCTGGCTGTATTTCGCCACTGTCCGTGAATGACCGAAAGTCTCAACATCCCTTAAATCCAGAGCTGTCATAAGGTTTTCCAGTGTAGAATCATATATTTCTTCAAGCGCAAGCGCTTTTTTTAGATCTTTCTCCTGCTGGTCCTTGATCCTTTCTATCCTCTCCCGATACATCCGTGTATCGCTTAAGAGGTCTTTTTTCAGCACTTCATTTCTCACAGCAGAGTAAAGTCCCGCTTTATTATCAGGTTTGATAATATGGTCTATGACTCCTTTTTTGTATAACGACACAGCAAATTCCGTATCAATCTGACCGGGAAGCATAATGATTCCCAGTTCGGGGTTGAACTTTCTTATGCTTTGGATCGTGCTGATTTTATGCTGTTCGCTTGAACCCAGACGAAAAAGCAGGATTGAAAAACTATTGGCGCTTAATAATTTATTTGAAGCCTGGGAAAAATCTGATGCTTCCTCTATGAGAAAAGAATGCTTTGATAAAAATTCTTTCAGAGAACTCCTCCGCTTCTTATTGTTATCAACAATCATCAGTTTTGTTTGGCTTGACATCCACGATCTCCTTTGTTTTCCGCCTCAGCTTTTTATACATCATTTGTATCAAAAAGGCAAAGAATTACGTCTTTGAGCAAAAAATATTCTGTGGATTCCGGCCAGGTCTCTTTCACACTCCACATGTTCCCATTCTTCTGAAAAAAAACTTCTCACTTTATCTTCCTGGCCTTTTCCTATTTCAAATATCAAATACCCCCCAGGCTTTAAATATTTCGGGGCTTCGCCTATCAATTGATTGATAAATTCATATCCATCCCGGCCTGAAACAAGGGCTTGTTTTGGTTCGAACTTCCTGATCTGGGGATCCAGAGCGAGCCAATCCTTTTCTGCGACATAAGGGGGATTGCAAACAATAAAACCGCATTTTTCTTTTAAAACAGCTTTGCTGAAAGGCCCGAACATATCTCCCCTTATGAACCGAACATTATCCAGATGATGATAACGAGCATTTTTTTCTGCATAGGAAAGCGCCTTTTCTGATACATCCAATCCCACTATCTTGACTCCAGGCAGTTCTCTCGCAGCCGCTAAGGCGATGTTGCCGCATCCGGTCCCTATATCTATGATCATCTTCTCATTTCCAGAATAAAGGTCAAGAATTTTCTTTACCAGGCCCTCAGTCTCAGGTCTGGGAATCAGGACTCCTCTCCCTATTTTAAAATCCATTGACCAGAACTCCTTGGTCCCGATGACATACGCCAGAGGCATTCCCCTCTTCCTCTTCCCCAGCATTTCCAAATATTTGTCCCTCTTTTTATCAGATATCCTTAGTTCCGGCGCAGAATAGAACTTTTCTTCAGAAAAACCGGCTGCCTTTAAAAGAATTGTTTTTGCTTCCAAAGCCGGCTTATCAAAATCCTTTAATAGAGAAGTCCCCTTCCTATGCAAATCCCGTAAATTTGACATTCTCTCTTTTTTACAAATTCAGGTGCGGATGAAGCGATATTAAAGATGTCACTTCCAATCAGTTTGACTCTGCCATCATTTTGGTCTGAAAATGCACGGTCAGATTTTTGATGACCTCATCAAGGTCCCCATCAAGGATGCCTTCGATATTATAAAGTGATTGATTCAGCCTGTGGTCCGTAACCCGGGATTGGGGAAAATTATAAGTCCTTATTTTTTCACTCCTCTCCCCGGTCCCGACCTGAGATTTTCTATCCTTTGATATTTTCTCATGCTGTTCCCTCTGGGCAATATCCATCAATCTTGTCCTCAGGATCTTAAGCGCTTTTTCCTTGTTTCTGTGCTGCGACTTCTCATCCTGGCATGAAACCACCTGCCTGGAAGGGATATGAGTCACCCTTATGGCTGTATAATTTCTGTTGACATTTTGCCCTCCCGGCCCTGAAGCACCAAAAGCTTCGATTCTGATATCCTTTGAATCAAGCTTCACATCCACATCATCAGCCTCTGGAAGAACGGCAACTGTTACCGTGGAAGTATGAATTCTTCCGCTTGCTTCTGTCTCAGGTACTCTCTGCACCCGATGGACACCGCTTTCATATTTCAACTGAGAATAAACTCTGTTTCCCTTGATATTGGCAACGATCTCCTTGAACCCGTTTATGGTCGATGAACTTGTGCTCATTACTTCCATCTTCCATCCCTTTTTTTCGGCAAAACGCGAGTACATACGGAACAGATCCTGAGCAAAAAGCGAGGCTTCATCCCCCCCGGCTCCTGCTCTGATCTCCAAGATCACATTCTTTTCATCATTCGGATCTTTTGGAAGGAGCAGCACCCTGAGCTCTTCTTCCAGTCCCTTTTTCTTTTCCTTTAATTTGCTGAGCTCTTCTCTGGCAAGTTCCTTAAGGTCCTCTTCTGTATCCGGACTGTTTAAAATCTCCTGCGAATCCTTTATCTCATCCAGGACTCTCTTATACGTTTCATATTTACGAACAATGGGTTCAAGCTCAGACCTTTCTTTAGAGGCTTCCTTTATTTTTTGAGGGTCAGATATAAACTCAGGGTCTGACAAAGAAGAAGTAAGCTTGTTATACCTCTCCCTTATGGATTCTAAATCTTGGAGCATATTCTATTTCTTATTTTTATCCCAGGAAATCTTTCCATATTTTCTTTGGAATTTTTCGACTCTTCCAGCACTGTCGACAAACTTTTGTTTCCCGGTGAAAAAAGGATGGCACTGCGAACAAATCTCAACCCTTATCTCATCTTTGGTGGAGCGGGTCTTAAAGCTGTTTCCGCAAGCACATGTCACCACACATTCTTTGTATTCAGGATGAATATTCTTCTTCATTTTCTTCCTCTTTCTCCTTAGTAGAGGCCTATTATAACAAACTAGGCTAAAAAACTCCAGATATTCTATGCAGTCCTTATCTTTTTTCTCACACAGTCCCAGTCTATTGAAAAATCCGTCTTCTGCCTGGCCTTTTTGACTTCATTTTTATACTGCTTGGAGTCAAAATAGCCCTCCAATTTCTTGTCAACGGGCAGAAGCATCTCTTCGGCCTCCCATTGATAGACCTTTCCCTCACCGTCCCTCAGGCATTCGAGATAAACGATCCATGCCAGCTCTTTAAAGGTTATCTTTTTAAACGTCCTTCTTATCTCTTCCACTTCCGCCTTTTTTGCAGGGGATACAAAATCAAAATACCTGGAGAAAAGAAGCGCGTTATGAAAATATGCCGGATACGCTATGATCCCCCGGTTCTTATTCAATCTGGCCACGTAAGAGAAAAGGTCAACGACCTTTTTCCCTAAACTCAACCCAGGATGTGCCTGCCCCGGAAGAGGTGTTTTCTGCTTTTCGAACATCACCCGGGGATTTTGCATGGTCAGCCATTCCAAAACCAAAAATTTTGATCTCGTTATCTCCAAAGGAAAGTCTTTTTTTGTCTTGAATGTCCCTTCCCTTATTTTAAGGTCAACGATGACATTATCCGGATTTTTCTCTTTATAATAGATAACGAGCCTTTGAAGAGGAGGGAACTGAGAAGAATCCAGCTCAAAATCTATGGGCCATAGACCTCTTTTTCTGGCGTCTTTATAAAAATTTCTCTTTCTTAATACGGCTTCGGCTTCTCTCATCGTGTATTTCCCGAGGAGAAGAGAAGTGCCTTTGGCCCCGGATATATCCTGAAAGATATCTCCCCTTTCAATAAGAGGTGTCAGGCTCGATTTTTTCTTCTTTTTATCTCTAATGATCTTTTTCATCCTTTTTCGGGGGCTTCTGTTTCTTCGTAACCATAAAACTCCAGCACATCATCAGCTACCCTCATTTTTCTCTTAAGTTCAAAATATTTCGACTCAAATCTTGTTTTAAAGTGATGCCTTAAAACAATGATACCTCCTTTGCTCAGTATCTCTCTCTTATAGATCACTTTCAGCGGATCCCTTTTTTCTACAAGCAAATAAGGAGGGTCAAGAAATATTAAGTCAAAAATCTTATTTTCTTTTGACAGCATGATGACGGCTCTGTTGAACTCTTTATGTATGACCCTGGTCAAAGCCCCTGCTTCACATCTTTCTATATTTGTTTTGATCGCCTTGACCGCTGGATAAAATTCATCAATGAAAACCACTTCTCCGGCTCCCCGGCTTAAGGCTTCAATACCAAGAGACCCTGTCCCTGCAAATCCATCCAGGATGGATATATCGGGGATTTCAAACTGCACTATGTTAAAAAGAGTCTCCTTTAGTTTGTGAGGCATAGGCCTGACTCTTTCATTCATCACCATCCGGAGACGCTTTCCCTTGTATTTTCCACTTATTACACGCAGCATATCCTCTTAGACCTTATTTAAAATTTAAACTGGCATGTTCACAAAACGATGTTTGTACAAGCCATATCTGATTTTTATGTCCATTTTTTTATGAATAATCCAATTTTAATAGAAAAACACAGCCCTCCCTTTTTCTATTCGCACATCTTTGAGACCATAGGGAAGTTCATACCAATTGCTCAATCCTGTGTATTCTGTTCCCTGGAGCTTTGACGCCAGATAAATCACTGTATCCAGCAGCAGAGGATCAACCCGTTCCTTATTCAGGAAAAGCTCATCGATCGCCAGACGAGCTGCCTCTTCTTTGACCTTGATTGTTCCGCTAAAATAAAAAATCATTTCAGGTTCAAGCATTAAAGAAAGGCCTGTTTTCTTAAACCGAAGCAGTATTTTCCCCTCTATCCTGTTCGCATCGAACAATTTCAATCTCAGTTCCTTTAACACATCTTCTTCCTGCTCTAGACTAAATGCTAAATAGGAATTGAGTTCGCTTTCTGCAACCACTACCTGGCGTAAAGGGCCTGAATAATCCTCTTCACTCTCTGAATTGACTTTCTCAATCAGCCCCAGCACCTTCATCGCTTCATCAAGCGAATAATCTGTCTGAGCGGCATCAGCCTGTGAGAAAAAAACCGCAAAAATCAAACAAAAAACCACCATTCCCTTTTCAAACCGAAAATTAGTTAAGATATCAGGCATTATAAGATCACCATGCCGCTCCGCTCCTCTCGATGAGAGGAAGAAAGCCTAACAATATTATGCAATAAAAATAATATCATTACTAATCTAAACTTTCATGACTTTCAGGCAGGCTTGCTGGTTCTGAAGTCATCCGGAGGCGAGCGGGCATGGTTCCTCGCAGAGGGGAGCGAGCCGAGGAATAAGCTGATTTTACTCGCTGGGAAAAATCAGCGGGCTGAAGAACCAGCTTGCCTGATGAAAGTCAAAAGCGCAAGCCACATCTGATTTTCATCTTATTAACCTGGATTATTCACGAGTCGAGGTCGCTGCAAATGCGAGGCACAGGGTATGAAGCTGTGGTTCTTCACCGCGAATGCCCTGTAACAAAGCAGATGCTGTGAGATCGGCTCGCCTGTAAGGTAAAATATGTATGCATTAAAATTAAAATCATAACATGAATTAAAATCAGAATCATGTTCTTTATAGGATAATCTTGTAAAAAGCATTTATCATGATAAATTTATTTAGGGATGCATACATATTTTATGAATAATTCAGGTTAGTAATGGGTAAGAGTACCATCTTTCTTGGCTTTCTTCAATGCCAGCCGGAACAAATAAATACTCAGGGGGAAAAAAACAACGGCGAAAACAGACAAAGCAATAATATTGGGAAGGATCTCAGAAAAGGGCGACGTAACGATGATGCTTTTCCGCAGTCCTTCAAGCGAATAAGTGATGGGAAGTATATAGGATATCCATTTTATCCATACAGGGAGCACTTTTATGGGGAAAAACACGCCTCCCAATAATCCGGAAACACTGCCGTAAATCCATGAAAACGGATTCCCTTTCTTATAAACAAGAATAAAACAGGCTGATAAAATCCCTATGCTTAAAAAGCACAAGGCAGTCAAAAGAAAAGTCAAGACAGCGCCCAGCCAATTTATTTTTTCAACCTGCATTCCGAAAACCACTACGGCCAGAATGAGGTGAAAGACAGTCGATGCAATGGAGTAAAGAAAATAATAAAGTGACGAACCGAACAGAATCACGGGAATGCTCGTTCGTGAGACCAAAATCGCTTCCAGGGTCCCTGTGACCTGAGCCTGCCTTATGATAGCAGGGAGGCGTTCCTGAAAAATAGCCAGCAAACCTGAAAAAGCAATCCCTATGATCACAAAAGAAAAGTAATCACCTCCGTAAGGGGCTAGAACTGAACTGCTGTTTGGAGATATTAATTTGGAAATAAAGAAAAAAGTGGCGGAGGACAGAAAAATACCAAAAAAAGAAGCGATAAATGAATACTTGTAGCTGGCTTCTTCCAGAAAATCACGCTTGAGAAAGGCAAAGAGTTTCTGCATCAGTACGGACATGACATCAATTCCCAAAAGCTTTGCTCTCAGGGGCCGGTTCTTTGACAGCCTTTTCATAGACTTCCTTCAAAGGAAAAGATCCTTGGCCCGTAAGGCTTCGAACAGAGCCTTCAGCCTTTATCTGCCCCTCTGCAATAATGGCTATGGTATGAGCAAATTCCGCGGCTTCCGATAAATCATGTGTAGCCCAGAACACTGTCTTCCCATGATTTTCAACCATTTCCTTCCTTAAAAAGGTCCTTATGTTCTGGGCTGCAACAGGGTCCAGACTTCGTGTGGGCTCATCAACAAACAGAATATCCGGATCCGTAAGAAGAGCTCTTGCAATCGCCATCATCTGGCGCATCCCTGTCGAATAGGTATTGAATCTCCGGCCCGCTGCTTTTTCCAGGCCCACTAAATCAATGACTTCCTGGATTTTCTTTCTTCTCTTTGACAGAGGAATATTATTTAAAGCTGCAAAAAAATCAAGATTCTGCAGCCCTGTCAGCCTCCAGTAAAAACTTCTTTCTTCAGCCAGTGCAAATCCAATGTGCTTCTTGACCTCGTCTGTTTCCTTTTCCAGGTCATGTCCTTTTATGAAAGCTTTCCCTTCATCCGGAAGTACAAGTGTCGATAAGATCTTGATCAATGTGGTCTTGCCAGCTCCGTTAGGCCCCATCAGACAAAAGCACTGACCCGGCCTGACTTCCAGGTCAACTCCTCTTAACGCTGTGGTGCCTTTCCTTTGAAAAGGATGAAGCAACAGCTCTTTGTATCCTTTTATTGCAGGATAGACCTTTGTGACATTCTTTACTTCTATCGCATTCATTTTCCGATCAGCCTTCTCATAACCAAATACACCGGCCTCCAGAACCGCCACAGATAGTGAACAGCCATTTTATATGATCCTGGAGAAATCCCATAGTAAAAGGAAACCCAGGAACGCGGAGGAAAGAAAAATTGATAAACCGCTTTCATAAACGGCAGAGGTTTCTTGTGCGAAAGAACGGAAAAAAAAGTGGGCGCATGCATGGGAAACATCAATTTCTGCTCTCGTGCCCTCACTGAATCCTTGGGCCAGAAAAATTCAAGAAGGAGGCGCTCCAGAGGGGAAACAGAAAACCTTCTGATGGTATCTTCTGAAACAGTCCCTGGCCAGAATTCATTGACAAGGCGAAGTCCATAGGAAACAGGCGCCTCAATGCCTTCTTTTCGACATATGTATAACACCTTATTCCAATCGAGTCCTCTAAAAGCAGACATTTCAGCAATATCTGTAAACCAGTCCAGCCTGGAATAAGAATGCTGCTGGGAATGCAGGCAGAGAAGGCACAGCTCGTATTCGGGCGAAAGAATTTGAGCCGGAGCTCCCTCTAAATCAATCCTTTGAACATGACGCCAAAGGTCCTTGCTCATTGAAAACGGCATATGAAGGCCGGGAAAATTATAATGAAGCTCCAAGTCGAGCCTTCCTCTTTGATAAACAGGCCTGTATGTCCAGTACATTTTCTCGCGCTCGCTCAATTCATGATGCATATGCTTGCTCCCCATTTGAACAAAACCCAGCTTCTTAAGCACTTCGATCATTCTGCCTCTGTGGGATGGAAAAACGAGAAGGTCCACATCAATAAAAAATCTGAGACCGATATCTTTATATATGGTTTTGGCAAGTCTCGCTCCTTTTATTACGGCTGCTTTGATACCGGATTGGTCAACGGACTTAAGCACGGGTTTTAAACAATTGAGAAGATAGAGATTCCGTCCGGAGTTTCTGATATAGATTTGCTTCAGTCTTTTTAAAATATCATCCGGGACTTTTCCTGCATGGGGCTTGAGATTTTGATACACAAGGAGCGAAACACTTTCCTCTTGAGCTTTTTTGAGTACTTTTTCCCAATCTAAACTCCCGTCAAGTATTTTTTCCAGTTCAGACTGCTGCTCCGGACGCGGCTCCACCCTTGAACACAAAATCAAGAGCTCTGTTTCAGAAGACATAATGAACCTGACCTATTCATCATCCAGGTTAAAAAAGTAAAAAGCAAAGACAAGAAAATAGACTGCAAGAATAACAAAAAACGGGGATTAAAGGATATCTTTACTTTATTTTTTAATAGGGGTTATATCATCGGGATTATCATCGGTATCACTAAAAGTGATAACCCCTACCACTAACGCCGCTCCAATAGGAATTAAAAATATTGGGGGTATTCCCTTTCTTTTGATCAGATAGACCAGGTCACCCACAGCAACATCTTCTTCCATCCAGATAACAACGATCTGACCTTCTTGAGCCTTTTTAATCGGCTTGTCGTTTAAAGTCAGTACCTTGACGGTCTGGTAGAAATCAGTTTCAGAAACATCTTCGGGGCCCAGAGCATGGATCTCGTCGTTTTTCCTTAGTTCTCCTTTAATGATCTCAACTGTCGCTAATTTGGTGTTCGGTTCATAGGAAATGATTTTTCCGACCAGGACTTCTCCTTTGCTGTTCTGTCCTTTGTTGATTTCTTCAGCAGCCTGCTGAGTCTGCTCGTCATAAGTCTTGAGTGTTATGGATAATTTTTCTGTTTTTCCTGAATGCACACCGACAAGCTCTTCAGCATTGTAATCACCGTTAACGGATGAAACTCCCATAACATAAAGACCTTTTTGCATATCTTCGAATTTGAACACACCATGATCGTCAGTTCCCGAGCTTTTGTAAACCTCTCCCGTTGCAACATTTCTCAGAGTGACCACAGCTCCCTCTACTGGAGTTGTCCCGTCTTCACTGAAAATGAATCCAATAAGCCTCCCTGTTGTTTGCTTTTCTGCTTTAGCTATATTTGGGAAATAAAGAAGAGTAAGAGAAAAACACAATAAAACAGCTGTGAATTTAATTTTGGCGCCTCTCTTCATAGTATCCTCCTTAGGATTTATTCAATATAAACTAATTTTGCAAAATTGTCAATTTGACCCTGTATAAAATTTGGACATATATGTTCTGTCTCTATTGTTTTGTCTGCTTATTCTAACAAGCTTTATATTTTTATTTATCGGCTTGATCTCCAGAGTATTCTGTCCCTGTTTCGTTTTAAGCTCTAACCCTGAAATACGTCCTCCGGCGGCATATTGTTCATCGACTACTTTCCCATTAAAAAAAACCGCCACCAATGGTTCAATAGAATCTCCCGCAAGCTCCATATCTATATACTCACTTGATTCGCCTGTAAAGAGAAGAACCATTCTGTACGTCTCCCCTTTTCTGATTTCCCTCTCGTCAAATGTCATCTCATCGGGCATTACAATTTCCGATATCTTCTCATCCACCATTTTTATCCCGTCCAGGTCATTGAGGCGCTTGTAATTTTCACGCATTCTCTGCAGTGTCCCGATATTTTGAGGGTCCAGATCCAGTGCTTTCTGGTAAAATTCACCGGCATCATAGACAAAATCTTTCCCCTGATAAGAATCACCTATTATCTGTAATATCTTTATCAAGTACTTATTGGAATCCAAAGCAGCCGTATAAAGCAGATCCTCAACGTTTTCCCTTTCTCTGATGATCTCTCTGTATCTGTGCTGCTTGAAATCAAAAGTAAACTTAAAATAAAAACGGAGAATATTCTCACTGCCCCCGGGCTTTATTTCAAATAAATTCCTTTCAACCATATATTTTTCCAGTTCTTCGATCTTGGTATCTTCATCCTCTATCTCCAGGTACTCTTTAAGATGGCCTTCAGCCTCCTTTAGCTCTCCTGTCCTCTGCAGCTGCAGCCTCAACAATCCCAGAAGTGTCGATTTTTTCGTGTTCAGGAACTGTTCCTCATCGATGTATTTATCTCCTGTAAGTGACTGATAATATTTTATATTATCAAGCAGCCGTAATCCTGAAGAAAGATGCTGCCGGGCATTATCCATATGATATATTCTCGCCTCGTTCAAGCCTTTCTTATAAAGACTTTTTGCCAACTCGAATTCCATGCTTTCAGCTTTTGAAAGCTTTTCCAGTCTTTCTTTTAAGCTTAAAGACCTTCCACCCAAATAATCAGCATACATGCGCAGGGATTCAGGTTTTTGAGGGAGAAGCTCGTTTATAACCGAATAATCTTCTACATAAGTGGCCCAGACCTGAATGACGTCCATCAAGCCCTGGCTTCCTTTCACATCAATGACATTTTTCATCATCTCCAAAGTGTACTCTCTTTCATCTTCTGCCAGCTGTTCCCATCTCGACAGCATGATCTTTCCTATCTCAAAGTAAATATCATCGTCATATGTCGTCAAAAGAGCGGCTTTCTTATACTGGTCATAATAATTGATTTTAACAGGCTTAAAATAATCCATATAGGAAAGAGCCTGAGCCAGCCTGAAATGACTCGAATAAGCGCCCGGATTCAACCTGACTGACCGAATAAAACTGTCTATGGACTTTTCCAGGTTCTCATCCCTCAGCTCCTTATTCCTGAAATTTCTTGTGCCCAAGTCAAAATAGGCTTTTCCAAGCTCGTAGTACACTTTATCATTCATGGGATTTAGTTTTTGGGACCTTTTTAGGAAAGAGACTTTTCTGTCAAAATTCGCCGTGTCTTTCCCCTTATAGTATAGGTGAACACTCCAATAAATAGAGAAATTAAGCGCAATAAGCCCCAAAATCCCAACAATCAATAGAAATTTCTTAAACATTTTTATCATTAATATAAAATTTTATTTCCATAAGGACGGAGAGTAAGCCATGCTTATATTTCATTCTTTTTCTTCTATTTTCTGTTCAAAACCCAGCACAGCGCTGCGATCACCGTAAACAAAACCATATTAGCCGGAATGTGCAGATTAAAATCAGAAAAGCTGTGGACAGCGATCACAGCTAAAGAGACAAAACAGCCCATGCTCAATCCCTTGACCCAGGGATCTTTCTTCTTTTTCCACCGGACAAAAGACAAAAACACCATTAAAAGCACCCCTCCTGCTAAAAAGGCAAATCCGATCCCCCCGAGTTCGGAAAAATATTCCAGATAATCATTATGAGCATGCCTTAAAAATCCATACAATCCTATATCCTCATAAACAGGATAAACCAAAGCGAATGTTCCCAAACCCGTTCCGAACACAGGGTAATCCTTTGCCATCTCCAAGGTATGAGCCCAGTACTGGGGCCTCTGCCCTCCGGGCAGGCCTTCTTTTGAAAATCTTTGCAGAGTGGCATCAATACCCGCATAAACGGCAAAAATAATGATAAATACAAAGAATATTTGAATAAACTTCCTCAAGCTTGATTGAGATGCTCCTTCTCCGCGGAAATAAAAAACTGACAAATAAGAAAACACAAGAAACATCACAATGATGGAAAAAACAGCGGACCGGGAACGGGATAGAACAAGCCCTGCTATCATGAAAATCACAAAGGCTCCCAGCACAAAATTCAGAGCAAATCTTTTTTCTCCGATCACAGCCATTTTATCTCTCAATTTAGCTCTCGATCTTAAAATAATATCCATTTTTGCTATGATCAATCCTATGACCACTGGGATGATCATCTCCAGATAACCTGTAAGATGATTCTGGTTTACAAAGGTCCCGGTCAAAGCATTCAGATTGATCTCTTTTTTATAAAACAAAATCCGGGGATTATCCCTATAAAGCTCAAACATCCCGTAAAATGCTTCAAAAAAACCCATGGCCAAAAGTACAGTGACGATCCGTTTGACTTGTACCCGTTCCGTAACTGTTTTGATGACCAGAAACCCGAGGACCACATAGGCAAAGAGCTCCATCCCGTGCTGAAAGGTATGAAAAGGAGACAGGGAAAGACTCATAAATTTCTCTTGCTGAATACCCAGTGAAAACTGCTCTCTAAAGTGATAGGTTCCGGGGCTTATTATTTTAACCAAAAATACAGGCAGAGGGAGCATCTGAAAAACCAAATACACGAAAAATCCAGCAAAAAGGAATCTCAATTTTTTCATCACGCTTTCCTGTCCGGGAGGCAGGATCGGCCGGTGCTTCATCAGTATATAAAATCCCAGCATTGTAAAAACCGCTATCTCTATGACAAGAATGCTCCACTCATATACGGATGCTGCGGGAAGAGGGGAAAAAATAAGTACTCCCAGAATCCCGTATTCGATTATTTTAGAGCAGATAAAGTCTTTTTTCGTGCCCGGAAAACCATAGGCCTTTTTTTTCTTTTTCCATAGACGGGGCTTTGACCAGACGTCACTTGCTGCCGCTATGAATTTTATCATTATTTCTTTTGCATAAAGGAAGGAAGCTTGATTTTAAATGTCTTTCTCTTCGCTTCCGCTTTCTTGGGTTCCGGAATGAAGGAAACCTCTTTATCTTCAATCACACACAGGGGGTTATCCTCAACCAGTTTTCTGGCGTTTTCATCTCCAATGATCGCTGCCGCTTTTTTCACGGCTTCTGAAAGTCGAGGCGGCATGACCCATGTGTTATGACAGTCAGTAGCCAGAAAATGAACATACCCGAGCTCAAGAAAACGGAATACAGCTTCCTGGACATGTGTTCCGTATATACCGTTAAAACTCCCCTGATTTACCTGTGAGAGAACCCCCATCTGCAGGAGTTCATAAAGAAAGTTCGGATTGCGTCTGAAAATAGAATTTCTCTCAGGATGAGCGATGATAGGAATGATACCTTCGGTCATAAGTTCAAAAACCAGGTCCTTCACACCTGAAAAAACATGCTCCGATGGAAATTCAATAAACATATAGCGGCTTTGATTCAGTACTAAAAATCGGCGGTGAACCCTGATCTCATCAATGAGATTATGGGAAATATGTACTTCTGCCCCCGTAAATACTTCAAGGGGAATATCATTCTCTTTGATCGCCTCTGTAAATTCTTTCCTCGCTTTTTCTATCTCTTCAAATCCTGATGCAGAGTCGCTGCCCCTGAAAAGATGCGGGGTAGCAATCATCTTTTTAATCCCGTCATCTGCTGCCATTCTTGCCATTTCCAGAGCTGCAGCCATATCTTTGGCTCCGTCGTCCACTCCGGGAAGTATGTGTGAATGAATGTCTATCATTTACCGTTTCTCTTCATAATAGGTACCAAGGTAACCGTGTTGTTCCGCAGAATAATAGCCCCTTCCTTTGACCTTCATTTCATTATAGACCACACCGATAATATTGGCGTTTACTTTATTAAGCGCTTTGATGCTGTTCACATAGGCTTTTCGGGTCGTCTTTGCGATTTTAATGATAAAAACAGTTCCATCGACAATGGATGAGATGATGGTTGAATCCACAACAGCAAGAACGGGCGGTGTATCAATGAAAACAAAATCAAAACGTTCTTTGGCGGCATTGATCAATTCCTTCATGTTCGGTGTGTCCATGAGTTCAACAGGATTAGGAGGATGAGGTCCGCTGGTCATAACAAACATATTTTCTATTTTGGTCTCTTTTACAGCTTCATCAAGATTAATCTTTCCTGTCAAAAAACTGCTCAATCCGTTTGTGATATTGAGACCAAATACTTTATGCAGCCTGGGCTTACGCATATCGGCATCGATCATCAGGACCTTTTTTTTCAACTGGGCAAAGGAGACCGCTGTGTTCACAAGAGTGGCGGTCTTGCCCTCCTGCGGAAAAGCACTGGTGAAGGAGATGACCTTGGGAACGTTCCCTGCTTGAGAAAAAAGAATAGAAGTCCTCAGCGTCCGGTAATTTTCAGAAACCGAAAGTTTCGGATATATGTGATTGATCATTTCAAAATATTCTATTTTCAGAGGCTCCTTATGTTCTTCTGTCCCGTATGTATAGGCTGTATAGGCATTCCCTCTCTTCATTCCATCTTTTGAAACAAATGGAATAACTCCAAGAGACGGCAGCTCAACAAGCCTTTCTGCTTCTTCAGGTTCTTTAATGGTGCTGTCTACATAATCGATGAGAAAAGCCAGGCCCACTCCAATAAAAAGTCCCAACAAAAGCGCAAGCATTAAAGAACGGCTTTTATTGGGATAATAGGGAGCTCTGGGCACAAGTGCCGTATCAATAATCTTTATATTCGAAGACTTCAGCCCCTTTAAACGGGCTGAAACAAGAGTCTCATTCTGCCTCGCAAGAAGGGAATTCAGCAGATTCCTCTTGTTTTCGATCTCAATCTTTAAACTGTTATAAAGAATGGCATTGTTGTTCATCTGAATCACATCTTTTCTCTGTTCACTAAGAAGTCCCCGCAGCTTGTTCTCCTCTTTTAACGCCGCTCTGTAATCTGACTCGGCCGCATTGACTGCTTTTTGTATCTCCTCTTTGAGCTGATTCCGTATTGAATCAATTTTTGCACTCAAACTGATCATCTCAGGATAGCTGGGTTTAAACGTTTTTATCTTTTCCTGATAGGAATTGAGCATCTGATTGTATTCGGTCTTCAGGTTCTGTATCATGGGATTATTGATATACTGAGGTAAAGAATCCACCTCCAAATCCCTGAGCTCAAGATATAAAGATTCAGCCTTTATCCTTTCTATCTGAGCTTGCGTCAGAGCTGAATTCAAATCACCGAATTTCGACACCACCGAACTTTCTTTGTCGCTTAAATAAAGAAGCTCCTTCTCTTCTCCGTAACGCTGGATCTCTCTTTCCTTGGCTGATAATTCTGACCTCAGCGAGGCTATCTGCTCGTTTAAAAATTCAGACGCCTGCTGTGTGGCTTCATAACGCATTTCTATAGAATAATTGATGAACTCCTCCACCACAGTGTTCACCACATCAGCCGCCAATTGAGGGTGCGGAGAACTGTAGCTGACTTCAACCAGCCGGGTCTCTTCAATCGGGAATACAGAAAGGCCTCCTAAAACAGTAAAAGCATACGCCTCGTTTGGGTTCCGTTCAAAGACACCTTCAGAATCCTCCTCTTCATCGGCAGGTTTTTTCTTAAACAGCCATTTTAACGTGACGAATTCTTTGAAAGTCTGAAAAATATTATTTCTCTCTTCCTGGTCCGCTTGAAATTCCGGCCGGTCAGAAAGGCTCATCTTCCTGGCTACCCTCTCAGCCATGGAACGGCTGGTCAGAAGCCTTAATTGGGTATTGAAATAAGCTCCCGTGAAATCATATTGATAATAAGGTGAGGAAGTATAGGTCTCACTGATATCGAGTATATTGGAACTCGGATTTTCAATGATAATGGTCGCGGTCGCTTTATATAAAGGGACCCGGGTGAACAGATGGACAGCTGTTATGACCAATATAACCAACACTGCCGATATAATGACCCACTTTCTCTTCAGGGCAATGCGCCATATATCAAGAAGATCTATCTCTTTTCTATTTTCTTTATTTATATTTTCCATATCTTTCACCCTATTATCCTGAGTTATTCATAAAAAAGTGAATAATCCAGGCTACCTATCCGTCACTCCTTCCTATACAGTCTCCCGTAATGACAAGCATTGTCAGAATATCGTTTCCGGCACAAACACAATATCGTTTTCCTCTAACTGGATATCTTCCTTACTTCCTCTCATCACAGCCTTTACATTTACTTTGATCTCTTCGTCGACTCCTTCTTCGTTTTTGCGTTTAATGACAACTCTTCCTTTGGCCGCGCGCTCTGAAAAACCTCCTGCCTGTGCAATAGCCTGTATGAGAGTGGGCAGATTCGATTTTTTGACCTCTATGGCTCCTGGAGAATTGACCTGTCCAAATACATAAATATGAACGACCATATCAATCGGAACATTCACAATATCCCCCGGCTCTAAAGGGATATTCAAACTGGGGTCTCCCTTTAATACCAAATCATCTATGGATATCCTTAAAGACTTGCTGGTACCATCCTCTTTTTCACGGACCACTATGATTTCATCTCCGGCTTCATTTGTCATGCCGCCGGCCTGAGCGATCATGTGCAGTAACGTCTGACGTCCCAGGAGCTCATACCGGCCAGGTTCTGAGACAGCGCCCAAAATAGAGACCCGTTTGCTCTGATATTCTCTAATGAAAATAGTGACCTGCGGATTCTGAAGATATTTCTCTTCAAGAAGCCTTGCTAACCTCTGCTCTAATTGAGATTTTGTAAGGTCTTTTACTTCTATCTCCCCCAGCAGGGGAAGCGTGATGTTTCCATCCTCTGATACTCTCACTGTTTTGTTCATCTCATCCAGACCGAAAACAGCGATTTCCAGAAGGTCCTGGGGACCTATCTTATATTCGAGAGACCGCTCCTCCTGTCCGGACAGGAGGGAAGCATAAGAAAAGATAAAAATGAGTACAACTGCAGTCAATGATTTTTTCATCCCAAACTCCTTATAAAGTAGACCTGTTTTTTATATATCAACCTGACTTATTCATAAAAAAATGGCGATGCCCATTTTTTTACCCAGCTTCATTCTCTTATTTCATTATATTCTGTGGATTACGGATATATTATAATATACCTGGATGATGAACGAGTCAAGACGGCTGCGTCATTGCGAACGGCCTTAAGGGAGTGCGGCAATCTTATTGAAAAACGAAGCATAATGAGATCCGCTTCGCTCCTCATGATGATATTGGTGTGGTCCTTCTATATTTTTATCAATGTTTTTAAGGATGGAATTGAAGCTTTTTTGGCCAGCTCCAAAATCAAATCAACCTGCCAGTCGAATTTGCCCCTCTCTCTTATAAGAGGGAACACACCGTTTGTCTTGGCCAGTTGAAACAGTTTTTCAACATCTTTGTCACCCAGCCTGCCGCAGGTCCTCCTTGCGAAATATCCAACCAGAAGCTCCCTTTTTATGGCTTTCTTCCATGACCTTTCATATTCCGAAAGGTCAGATAACTCAAAGGAATCAGTCGGAAACTTGCGCAAAATCGTCTCTGCTGCGATCTTGGAACAAAGAAGGCCGTAATAGATCCCTCCCCCGGTCGTTGTTTTGACCTGTGCCGCTGCCTCTCCGACAGCTATCACTCGATGGGAATATGTTTTTGATACAGGTCCCTGTGCTATGATTTTACTCAGAAACTGCTCACTTTCCAAAGCAGTGACTTTTTCTGGATACAAACTGGAAACAAGTTTTTTTAAGTAAAAAGCGGCGTCTTTTTCCGTAATAAGTCCCAGGCGTGTTCTGTTCTTCCTAACAGGAATATTCCAGGCGAAAGCGCCCGGAGCGACCTTGCTTCCTACCATTATTAAAGGGCCTTCTCCATTGATAACATCCAGTTCAACCTGAGCTCCGTTTATATAATTTTTGGGATATCCCAATCCTATTTTTTTATGAAGACGGTACTCGATTCCGGTTGCCAGCACCGCTATTTTAGCTCTATGTCTTGTCTCCCCCCTCTTTTTTGAAAAAGAGGAAACTTCTATATAATCTCCAGCATTTCTGATATTCTCTACCCTCGTTCCCGTAAAAATCTGTGCTCCGCAGGACAGGGCTTTGTGTGCCAGATTCAGGTCGAATTTTTTTCTGTCCACCACACATGCGAACACCTTTCCATGGTCATAACGCAGGGACGTCCCGGATGGAGAAACCATATTCATATAGGCAAGTTCGGACAAAATAGAATCTTCTTTAAGGCCGAACCTTTCGAATGCTTCTTTCCCGATGATTCCAGTGCACAGTATATCTTCACCTATCCTGTTTTTCTTTTCAAAAAGCTTCACATCCAGACCGGAATCAGCTAAGAGTCCGGCTGTGTGCAATCCGCTCGGACCTCCTCCGATCACAATAACATCATTCATTTGAATCATCCTTATCGCTGGGATTATACAAGAAATCAAATAAAATTCAAATCATACAAGAGCCTTACTTCTCTTCTTCCTCCCATTTTCCCCTAAATGAGATCCAGAATGACCGGAATATGAGTTTGAGGTCAAACCAAAAACTCTGTCTTTTTATATAAAAAACATCATACCGGAATTTATCTTTCCTCGGCGCATCCGCTGGAAGATATACCTGCGCGAGCCCCGTGAGACCGGGCCTTACTTTCAATCTTTCCCTGTATCCCGGGATCTCTTTCAGCGGCACAATCTTTTGGCTGTTTTGTTTCTTGTTCGATTTATCGCCATTTTCTTTTGCCTCTGTGCCCTGTCGTTGAGAGCGCGGCAATCCCGTCCTCCCCCTCTCTACTTCTGCCGGCCTTAATGCTCTGGGCCCCACAAAACTCATATCCCCTCTGAAAATATTGAAAAGCTGCGGCAGTTCATCCATGGCCGTGCCTCTGAGCAAACGCCCGACTGAAGTAACTCTAGAGTCGTCTTTTTCCGCCTGTACAGGGGTTCCGTTCTTTTCAGCATCCTTGATCATGGAACGAAATTTATAGGCTTTGAAAACACGGCCCCCCTTCCCCTCTCTTTCCTGCGTGTAAAAGACAGGGCCCCTGTCCTCAAGCCATATCAATGACCCGAATACAAGCCACAGCGGGGAAGATAAAATGATACCAAAAGCAGAAAGAGCCACATCAAACGGCCTCTTTAAAAACAAAAACCTCTTATCCATTCCCCTTTACCATTTGCTATTTATTATTCCCTGTTATTGTAAGTTTCCGTTTGCTTCTGCTCTCATTTCGAGGAATGTCATGACGAAGCAATCTCAACCCTTGTTTTGTCTTATTAATGATATAAGATAGAACACGGTCAGCACCGCTACCGTGCCTATGGCATCCATCACAATGTCCAAAAAAGATGCATTCCGGGGCTTAAGAAAACTCTGTAAAATCTCATCAAGGCATCCATATCCGATGGTGATGAGCGCTGTATAACCAGCCCGCGAATTCTTCCAGATACGTTTATCCCCTGACCTGAAAAAACGGTAGATAAGAAAAGACATCAAAGCATAAGCGATCACATGTAAAAAGCGCCGCAGATAAATATAATAAAGCCCTATTTTATAGGGACTTATGTCTCCCTTCAGCCACTCCCAGAATTTAAAATTCAATCTATAGAGGACAGGACTGCTCAAAAGCCGGTTCCACAGAGGGAAAAGAAATCCCATCCATAAAAGCGGGGGCAGCCAGTACTTTATTCTCTTAATCGTCATATTGTTCTTCACCTTCCCCTGTCACTGCTAAGCCTCAACGAGGCTGCGGTAATCTCAACAAACATCATAAGATTGCTCCGTTACTGCTCCCCCCTTAAAGATACAAGAAGATCCTCATACCTCTCTAGGACCACATCCTTGGCATAATACTTTTCCACATATTCTCTGGCTCTCTCCCCCATTCCCTTCAATGTTTCCGGTTTCTTTTTCAGCATCTGAAACATCTCTGCCATTCCCTCGACATCATCAGGTTCTCTGTTCAAACCGCATTTGGCATCAGAGATGATATGGGCCACTTCCGACTCATCATCCGTAAATCCGATGACCGGACGCCCGGCAGCCATATAATTATAAAGCTTTGAAGGCACTGAAATCTGGGCCTTTTTTTCATCCAGAGGCACCAAAAGAAGATCAGACGCACCGAGAAGCAGGGGCAGATCCTCATACGGTTGGAAAGGAAGAAACACTGCATTTTTTAGCTTTAATTGTTTTGCTTTTTCCTCCAGAGCCGGTTTTTTCAATCCCTCTCCTATGATAACAAGACGAAAATCCTCATCATTTTCTATCAGTTTTACTGCTTCCATGACCTTCTCAAGGGTCACATAACTGCTCAATGTCAGTGTACCGGAATACATGGCCACAAATTTCTCTTCCAGAGAAAACCGGCGCGATACTCGATTATTCTTTGGATAAGGACGCATGAATCCAGCATCAACCCAATTCGGCACGATATGAAGTGTATCATCATCCACTCTTTTATTCAAAAGATTCTTCTTAAAACCCTCACTGATCACAACGATATCATCGGCCTGTTTGTATATCCATTTTTCAAATTTCCGGGCAAGGCTGATGGCCCATTTTTTTCTTAAAAGACCGGACTCTATGGAAAGGTCAGGGTGAATATCCTGCACGCTCATCAAAACGCCGGCTCCTTTCCATTTCCGGGCAAGCCATCCGGCCAATCCGATCTGAAGAGGAGGAAGCCTCAGGAAAAGAACATCGTTTTCCTGGACTCTTCTGAGATTCAATAAGGACCAAAACGTATAAATCGTCCAGGCGATAAGTCTTCCTATATGATGGACCGTAAAGTTTGTTCTGTACCGTTTTATTGTGAAACCATCTGTTTTTTCTTTTATATAAAATTTTCCCTTAAAAGGCCTGTGATGAGGAGGCCTGGGAATGGTCGTCACGACCTCCACATCATGCCCTCGCGCGCTGAGATAGGAAGCCAGCTCATTCATTAAAATAGGCGCACTCCCGTACTCCGGAAGATAATACATGGTGTGGATATAGATAGTCATGGTTTTCCATTCACTGCCTTTTTGCCCATACGTAAATATAAGCGGCAGCGGGAATAAAAAGCAGAAGATCAACTCCGAAAAAAGCAGCGGTCGATTCAAAAAGACTCCGTGAACTTAAAAATCCAATGATGAGAACAGATTCAATAAGAAAAGGCCTGTTTACTTCATCCGCCTTTTTTATCCGCTTCAACACATTTTCTTTCAAAATCACATACCATATACTGAAAACAGCTGCTGCAAAAAAAACAAGCCCCACGATACCTCCGTGCAGCATGGCATGCAGATAGGAATTATGCATATGCTGCGAGTCAAGGAGTATTCTGTCTGCATGAAAACCCCAGCCCAAAAAAGGAGATTTTTTTATCTCAACCACAGCCTGCTGCCAGGTAAGCTGTCGCCCGGTAAGGTTTACGAGCCGCTCAAGGCTTCCATGCCCTCTCTCCTGAAATCCGGCCCTCCAGAGAACATATGCTGCAGCAGGGCCTAAAAAGAGAAACTGCCACCTGAGCCCCATGATGTAAACCATAAGCACTCCTGCAACAACCAATCCTAAAAGAGCGGTCCGGGACTGAGTCTGCATAAGCGTATAGGTCGACAGGATAAGAGGAACAGCCCAAAGGTATCTCCATACGTTCTTTTGGGATAACAATCTGACTCCGGAAATAATAAACAGCACAAGAGCAAACCGGGCCACTCCATTAGCCCTCATTTCTCCCAGGCCAAAAGGAAGCTCGTAAAACATAAACCTCATCTTCCCGCTAAATCCATAACCGTATATATCTGGAAGAAGGAGCATGAAAATAAGGAAAGAGGCCGCATAATTCACAAAAAGGACCTTTCGCATTCGCTCCAGAATGTCTTCCCCTGAAAGCACTATCCAAACAACCAGCACAGGAGCCAGATAGGCCCCTCCCCAGTAAAGGGCCGTGAGCTTTTCCGGCGAAAAAAAGGATACAGCCAGTCCTACCGCACAATAGTAAAAGAAAAATCCCACAGGATTCGAAAAAGAAGGGACTTTGGCTCCTTTTAAAAGCATCCACATCAAGCATATATACAAAGCCAGAAGCGGCAGAAGAGCCCGGGCTCCCTGAAAAAATGCCAGAGGACTGGAAAACATCTCCCCTGTTACATTATATAGGCCTGTAAACAGACCACCCCATAACATAAACCACAAAAATACCGGGAGGGACAGCATTATCTCACCATATTTTACCTTTTACCATTTACTATTTACATTTCAGCATTCACTGTTTGATATATCTCTTCCATCCTTTTGCCCAGCTCATCCCACACATAATAGTCTTTAGCCCTTTTCCGGGCTGCTTTTCCCATCTTCCATCTTAAATGCTCATCTTTATAAAGCTTCTCCAGAGCCAAAGCCAGTTCATTGACCAGCATCTCCTTTGTCCTTGGTTCGACTTTGATGCCCCACTCCTTTTTGATATGGAAACCTGGTCCTGCCGTATCTACACACACCACCGGTTTCCCCTGGGCCATCGCCTCGACCACAACCGCACCGCCTCCGTCACGAAGACTGGGAAAAAGAAACACATCACATTCCCGCATCAGAGACAAAAGCTCTTTTCTTTCCATCCATGGAGTCATTTTCACCCTGTATTTGAGGTCAAATCTTTCAATCAAAGCCTCAAGATTCTCTTTCTCTGGGCCGCTTCCTACGATTTCAAACACCGTGTTTTGATTCTCCTGACAGAAAAGGTGAAAGGCTTCCAGGGCCATATCAAACGCCTTTAACCTGTGCAACCGGCCTGCTGTAAGCACCAGAAATTCCTTTGGCTTCTCTTTTTTCTTTGGCACAGGCCCTATCTCTTTTTTATTTATGCCGTTTACAGGGAAATAATGCACTTTTTGATGGTATTTTTCCGGTATTTTTCCTTTTGTCTCTTTATTACAGACTAAAATCGCTTTAGCTTTTTTGACCAATCGCCTCCTTGTCCAGAGCCGCCGGCCTATCCACTGGAACGCTACCCTGCCTTTT